>Ga0181517_10001368_pt1 | contig 27273 bp, 25 predicted proteins | sample PEATcosm2014_Bin_31_FD_119748 | JGI IMG/M metagenome (GOLD analysis project Ga0181517, IMG submission 119748) | Peatland microbial communities from MTU Mesocosm Facility, Houghton, MI, USA - PEATcosm2014_Bin01_30_metaG | ecosystem: Environmental > Terrestrial > Soil > Wetlands > Peat | place... | reverse complement strand
TGTGCTGATAGTGGCAGCCGCCACATGCGCCGAAGTGCGAGCAGCGCGGAGCGACACGCTGCGGCGAGTTTGCGGCGATCTCGATGGCCTCGGCGGTGGCATAGCCGGACTTGCTGCTGGTGAAGCGAATGCGGGCCTGCTCGCCGGGCAGCGTCATGGGCACAAAGACGGCCTTGCCCTCTACACGAGCAAGGCACGAGCCGCCGTAGACGGGTTTCTCGATGGTGACCAGACTGGAAAGATCGGGGCTGGAGGGCTTCATGACTGGCTCATGTAGAACAGGCTGAGACGGGGCAAACTGAACTGGACAAGCAACTGCTTCTGAATGAACTGCTTTTCGACCTGGCGCAACTGCACCGCGCCCATTTTGCTGCGGAAGGGCGCGAGCTCGCGGGCGGCGTGCTCCTTGAGGCCGACAAGCAATTCTTCGCTGGCGGCGGCGGTGAGAGAGGCAAACAACTTCTCTTCGAGCACGCCCAGGGTGCGGTCCAGGGCCTCCATGTCGGTGGTCTTGGCGCCGGAGCGCTGCGCGGCGGCAAGCTCGCGGAGGCGCTGTGCGGTGGCTGCGCAGGCTTCCCTGGCAATGGGAGCGGCATCCAACGCGGCAGCGGCCGCCTCCAGGTGAGCGGCAACCCGCTCGGACTCAAAGCCGGTTTCGCGCTCGTCGGAAGCGGCCTCTTCGGATTTCTGGCCTCCGATGGCTGCTTCACCCATCTCCTGGGCGGATTCCATTACGGCCTGGGAGCACCACGCCAGGCCGTTGATGCGCTGCATGCGGCCCTTCTGCTTGCGCGCGTCGTATTTGTCGAAGGCGTTGTCGATGCCGCGCAGGGCGGCATCGAGCGGAATGCCGGCGTCGTGCCAGGTCTCGATCAACGCCCAGTCGAGAGTGTTGAGCAGCAGCAGAGATCCCCGGCGCTGCTGGAAGCGCTCTTCGATCTCGGTGAAGTAATTGAAGTAGTTACGCACAGGAAACCTCAACTGGCCCGGCCGCGGGGGCGGGCGATTCGATTGCGCTCGAAGAGAATGCGCAGGCCGTCGAGGGTGAGCATGTCGTCGATTTCGGAGATGTAGCGCGAGTCCTCGGAGATCTGGCGGGCCAGGCCGCCGGTGGCGATGACGCGCGCGGGCTGGCCGAGCTCGGCGATGATGCGCTCAATAATGCCGTCGGTGAGGCCGATGTAGCCATAGTAGAGGCCGGTCTGGAGGTGCGTGACGGTATTGGTGCCGATGACCTTGGCGGGGCGCTTGATGTCGATGCGGCCCAAACGGGCGGCGTGGGAAAAGAGTGCGTCGGCGCTGATGCCGAGGCCGGGAGCGATGGCGCCGCCAAGGTATTCGCCCTTGGCGGAGATCACGTCGAAGGTGGTGGCGGTGCCGAAATCAACGACGATGCACGGGCCTCCATAGCGTTCAAAGGCGGCAATGGTGTTGACGAGGCGGTCTGCGCCGAGGTCGCCGGGGTTGTCTTGCAGCACCGAGACACCGGTCTTGATGCCGGGTTCGACAAATAACGGCCTTACGTGGAAATAGGTTTCGCAGACCTGGCGCAGCGTGGATTCAACCGGGGGAACCACCGAGGAGATGATGATGTGGCTAACCTGAGACGCTTTCATCCCGTTCATTTCGAAAAGATTGACAAAGAGGATTCCGTACTCGTCGGCGGTCTGCGCGCGATGGGTGGTGACGCGCCAATGCGCGGCGAGCTCAGTCTTGTCGCCCTCAAGCTTGTAGAGTCCCAGCACGGTATTTGTGTTTCCAACGTCAATGGCAAGCAGCATGGTAAGAGCAGCTCCTAGCTTTTTAGCTTCCAGTGCGGTAATTCTGCAGTTCATCGAAGTACAACCGCAGATTCTTCGACTCACCACCCCCGAACCGAAAGAGGTTCGGGGCCCCGTTTGCTCAGAATGACAGGCCATTTTAGGAACCCTTCCAGCGCCCCTACTGGGCTTGGACTCTCCTTGGGCCGCAACCCAGGACTGCACTCCGCTTGTCCTCCCACCCCAGCGCACAGAAAGCACGTGTACCGGGGCCCCGTCCTGGGCTATTATCCCTCCTCCCTACGGGAGGCGATACAGCCTGTTCATCCCTCGCCGCAACGCGCCGAAGCGCGTCATACTGCTCAGAAGGACGGCCCAATTTGTGTTGCGTATTTCAGAATCAGGACCCAAGAATATTCTCGCTAAACAGGCTGCGGAAAAAGGCCTTTGGCTCACTCAATTCCCCGAAAAGCATCCCTCGGGGGCTAAAGCCCTATTCATTTTATTGGCCTTATCGGCACCCTTCGACAAGCTCAGGGCAGGCTAGAAGCCGTGCCCTTCCAAAAAAAAGCCAAGCCGAGTCTCTCCGCTGCCTGTAAAGCCCAAGCATCGACTTGGCACCCGCGAGCTGGGAGCTAAGAGCTAGCAGCTAGAAGCAGGCTTTTCCCGAATGCCGCCGGTCTGCGCGATTACGAGGCCTGCGGAAGTCCGCACGCGCAGGAAGCCGTTCCGGTCGAGGCCGTCGGTTACGCCCGAACAGGCCTGGGGGCCATGAACCTCAACCTCGCGACCGCAAATCCATGTGGAAGCTTCGCGCAAGCGCCGCGGAATCACCTCGGCGGCATCCGCAGCGAGCAGTCCGAGGCTTTCGCGCTGCAGCGATTTTAACAGGGAGGCGAGCAGAGACTGGCGGGAGATGCGGCGGCCGGATTCCAGATCGAGAGACGTGGCCGGGGTGGAGAGATCCGGTGCGAAGTCGCGCTGGTGGACGTTAATGCCAATGCCGACAACGGCGTAGCCAACATTCTTTCCATCGGATTTTGCCTCGACGAGAATGCCGCCGACCTTGCGGGGCCCGATCAGCAGGTCGTTGGGCCAGCGGATGTCGGCAACAAGGACGGTGACTGCGTGGATGGCTTCGGCCGCGGCGAGCCCGGAGGCCAAGGGAAGAAGCGGCAAGACGGCTGCTGGAAAATCGGGGCGGAGAAGGACGCTGACGTAGAGACCCTGGCCGGCGGCGGAGTGCCAGGCGTGATCGCCGCGACCGCGGCCGGCAAGCTGCTCGTCGGCAAAAAAGACGGAGCCATGCGGTGCGCCGGCGCGTGCAGCGGCAAGTGCATCGGTGTTGGTCGATTCGGTAGCCGGGGAGAAATGCAGATGGCCGGCAAAGATGCTGCGGGCCAAAAGGGATTCGAGTTGGGCAACGTCGAACAAGGATAGTGTCCTGGGTCTAAGGTTCGTTAAATAGCTAGGAAAAGCAACCGCAGGTCCTTCGACTCGCTTCGCTCGCTCAGGATGACAAATCATATGTGATGCCACTTCGGACTCAGGACCCTAGCTAGGTTCCGCCTCGATGCGCATGGAGATGTCGGCGGCCTTGGCGGAGTGGGTCAATGCGCCGACGCTGATGAAGTCGACGCCCGTTTCGGCATAGGCGCGGATGTTTTGGAGCACGATGCCGCCGGAGGCTTCGGTGGGAATCCAGCGCTCAGGCTTGCCTTCGGTGAACTGACGGATGCGGGCTACGGAGCGCTGGGTTTCGGCGGGAGTCATATTGTCGAGAAGGACTGCCTCGGCCCCGAACTCGAGCGCTTCCTCAAGCTCCTGCGGGGTGCGTACCTCGACTTGGACTCGCTGGCCCTTGTGGCGATTCTTGAGGGCTTGGGTGAGGGCCTTCGATATGCCTCCGCCAAGCGAGATGTGGTTGTTCTTGATGAGGATGCCGCTGGCCAGATCGAGCCGGTGATTGGTGCCGCCACCGGAAAGCACCGCGTATTTCTCAAGCATGCGCAGACCGGGGACGGTCTTGCGTGTGTCGAGAACGTGCGCGTGAGTGCCGTGAATGGCGTCAACATATTGGCGGGTGAGCGTGGCGATGCCGCTGAGATGCTGCATGAGGTTGAGAATCACCCGCTCGCAACTGAGCAAGACCTGCGCGTTGTGGCGGATGATCGCCAGCACTTCGCCCTCGCGGACGCGGACGCCGTCGAAGATCTCGGGGTTGTTCGTTACCTCGAAACGGGTCTTGGCCTGGGGACGCTTATCGAGCCGGGCGAAGATCTCAAGAAACTGAGGAACCGAGCCAAGCCCGCAGACAACCATCTCCTGCCGCGCCAGAATGGTGGCGGTGGCGCGCAGGTTGGGGTCCACGGTGAGGTGGGTGGTGGAATCGCTGACGGCCTGATCCTCGATCAGCGCCTGCTCCAGCAAAGTCTCGATACGGTGGCTCTTCCAATCCATTGTTCGGTTCCCTAAAGGCTTTCGCTTGCTTTCATTTGCTGAAGAAAATCATGAACGGTCTGGACGACTGAATTGTCCGGAGAATACCAGAGCAAGTAGTAGCACCTTTTGTCGGCTCTATCAATGCGCAAACCCAACTGCTTTTGTAACGGAAACGGCGGGTCATTCATCAGGAAAATGGGGTAAACGGTGTCCAGAGTGAGTTCCCCCAAATCCCGGTAGCGAATGCAGGAGTTCTTCGTCCAGCCATCATTCACCATCAGCCCGTTGTTGGTCAGCGCAAAGAACCTCAGATCGTCCGGAGCGGAGTCGGCGTGCTGCGATTGCTGAGAGGAGGATGTAATTGCTATAGCATCCGATAACGCAACCGCGCCGAGAACTACCTCTGCCGACCCCATATACTCCCGGACTCTTTTCACAATTCGAGGTGGAACCTCGGTGGCTGTAAAGCAGCCTGGCGCGCCATCGAATGAGATGCGCTGGGGCCTTTGGCATCTGACCGGCTCGGATGCCTGATTTCTGGCTGGCTCAGGCGGAGGCGGCGGCGCAGCAGCCGCTGGTTCGTGCTGCACAAGTTCGCGATAGGCGACCTGAACCCGTTTGAACTGCTCCTCCGCTTTCAACCGCAGCCGCTGGTTCCCCTCAAAGCGATCGGGATGCCAAACCTGCACAGCATCCCGATACGCCTCCCTGATAGCCTCTGGCGAAGCCGGCTTCTGGTCGAGACCGAGGGTGACGAGATGCTCGCGGCATCGTTTGCAATCACAGGGCATATCGAGCTATTCCGTTGGCAAAGCGGCGAGCGCTTCACGTGCCTTGTCGAGCAGCAGACGGGTTTCGGCCTCCTGCCTTTTCAACCCTTCGACTACGTTTGCCGGAGCTTTGGCGAGGAAGCCGGGATTTCCGAGCTGGCGTTCCGCGGCGGCGATGCCTTTTTCGTAGCGGGCGATGTCCTTGTTGAGGCGATCCGTTTCAGCGGCGACGTCGACGGTGCGCTCGTAGACTATTTTCCCCGAGTAAAAGCCGAAGTTGCGAAAGACTTCGGGTCCTTCAAGGTCGGAATCTGAGAATTCAAAAGTCGAGACGTGTGCCATCTTACTGATCACATCCACATTCGCTGTGAAGGCTCCTAGCGCCACTGGGACCGCGTGAATGACAACAGGCACAGACTCCTTCTCTGGAACACCGCTTTCCTTGCGCTTACTTAGAACATCACCGATGAGGTCCCAAGAATATTTCATGCGTACTTGGACGCCGTCTGCAAATGCACCGCCTACGACGAGATCATATTGTTCTGTATGAACAACCGGATAGCTCGCCAGTGCAATCGACTTTGCGGGCGGGTTTCCGTCATAGACGGCATGCCAAAGCTCTTCGGTGAGGAATGGCATAAAGGGTGAGAGGAGACGCAGGGTCGCCTCAAACACTTGGAGCAAAGTCGTCAGAACAGCCTTGGTTTTGGTTCGGTCAGCGCCTTCGGAAAAATCCAGACGCACCTTTGCAAATTCCACGGACTTGTCGCAGAAGCTACCCCAGAAGAACTGGTAAATGGTGTTGGCCGCGTCGTCGTAACGGTAATTTGTCAGAGACACATCCACTTGACGCGCGGTTTGGTGAAACTCCGCCCAAATCCATCTTGCAAAATCTGAATCGCCGCTTCCAACCACGGGGATGGAACCCAAAGCTGTGGGATCGACTGTGATCCCGAGTTCGGCGGCGCGGTCCACGTTCATAAAGAGAAAGCGGGCGGCGTTCCAAATCTTGTTGGCGAAGGCGCGGTAGCCCTCGGTGCGGGCGACGTTGAAGGCGATGTCGGTGCCCGGAGAGGCCATAGAGGCCAACGTGAAGCGAACCGCGTCAGTGCCGTATTGCCTGACGATTTCGATGGGATCGACGACGTTGCCCTTGGTCTTGGACATCTTTTCGCGGTTGGCGTCGCGGACCAGGGCGTGAATGTAGACCTCGCGGAACGGCACGGAGTCGGCCAGCGTGCGCGGGCTCCCGTCGGGCATGGGCACGTCGGCGGCAAACCAGCAGCCCATCATGATCATGCGGGCGACCCAGAAGAAAAGGATGTCGAAGCCGGTGACCAGAACGCTGGTGGGATAGAAGGCGTCGAAGTCGTTGCGATTCTCCGCCGTGACGTTAGGCCAGCCGAAGACGGAAACCGGGAGCAGGCCGCTGGAGAACCAGGTGTCGAGAACGTCGGTTTCCTGGGTGATCTTCGCGGAGCCGCAGTGCTGGCAGGCAGTGGGATCGACCCTGGCCACGGTGATCTTGTGGCAGTCGGCGCAATGCCAGGCGGGAATGCGATGGCCCCACCAGAGCTGGCGAGAGATGCACCAGTCGTGGATGTTGTCCATCCACTCGAAGTAGGTCTTCTCGTACATTTCCGGCGTGAATTTGATGTGCTTTTCGCGGACGGCCTGGCGGGCCTTCTCGGCGAGCGGCTCGATCTTGATGAACCACTGGGTGCTGAGGCGCGGCTCGACGACGGTCTTGCAGCGGTCGCAGTGGCCGACGTTGTTGGTGTGGTCCTTGATGCCCGCCAGGAGGCCGAGTTCTTCGAGTTCAGCAACAACCTTTTTGCGCGCAGCATAACGATCGAGGCCCGCGAAGGACCCGCCGGCAGCGTTGATCTTGCCGGTGTCGTCCATGATGTTGATCGACGGAAGATGATGGCGCTCCCCCAGAGCGAAGTCGTTGGGATCGTGCGCCGGGGTCACCTTGACCGCTCCGGTGCCGAAGTCGAGCGAGACCCACTCGTCGAGGATGATGGGGATTTCACGGCCCATCAGAGGGAGACGGAGCTTCTTGCCGTGCAGGTGCTTGTAGCGCTCATCGGCGGGGTGAATGGCCACGGCGACGTCGCCGAGCATGGTCTCGGGGCGGGTGGTGGCGACAGTAAGAAACTCGCCAGAAAGTTCGCCGCCCGCAGGGCCGATGACGGGATACCGGATCTCCCAGAGGTGGCCCTTCTGCTCGTCGTGGACAACTTCGAGGTCGCTGATGGCGGTCTGGCAGCGGGGGCACCAGTTGACGATATATGCGCCGCGATAGATGAGGCCCTGGTCATGAAGGCGAACGAATGCCTCGCGGACGGCCACGGAGAGGTTGTCGTCCATGGTGAAGTACTCGCGATGCCAGTCGACCGACGCGCCGAGACGCTTCATCTGGTCGAGGATCGCGCCGCCGTAGTGGCGCTTCCACTCCCAGACGCGCTCGACAAAGGCTTCCCGACCGAGGTCCTGACGCTTCTTGCCTTCGCCTTCCAGTTGGCGCTCAACCATCATCTGGGTGGCGATGCCGGCGTGATCGGTGCCGGGGAGCCAGAGAGCCTTGCGGCCGCTCATGCGCCGCCAGCGGGTGAGAATGTCCATCTCCGTCTGGTTGAGCATGTGGCCCATGTGCAGACGGCCGGTGACATTGGGCGGCGGCAGCAGAATCGTGAAGGCCGACTGGCCGTCGGGGCAACCGCTCGCGGGGCTCGCACTGGCAGCATCGGCGCTCGCGCTGCTCGCGGGGATGGCTCCGTTGGGGCCGGGTGCTTCGACGGCGAAAAGATTCTCGCGGACCCAGTATTCGGCCCAGTGATCTTCAATGGCGGTGGGGTCGTAGGCTTTGGGCAGATCGTGGGGCATGGGTTCTTATCCGGAAAGCCCCCGTTGGACTGGCGAAAAGCCTCGCGCAGAGACAGTTTTCGACGAGGGGACCACCCTTCACTTTAGCAGAGGCCGGGTTTGGGGGCGGAACCAGAGATTCAATGCCCTGTTGATCACATCGCAGGTGCACCGCTTCCCGATGGTCGCGTCGACTTCAGCTTTGTGGCTCCGGGATACATCTACTCTGGCTCCGCTAAAAGACGGGATCATCGTCCCATATGTCCAGGATTACATTCGCGTCAAGCAGGATCATCGGAATAGCTGCGAATCAGTTCCATGTATTCGCCGGTTGAGCCTTCCCATTTAATTTCGGATGCCCCAACAGCAAGATCGAAGCGATCCGGGCGCAGCTCGCGAACGTGATCTGGCTGGTGTAATAGGATATCGCCGGTGTCGTTGAGATCGAAGATCAGCTTGCAACCCGGCTCCAGCTTGAGGGAGTCGCGAATACGTTTGGGGAGGGTGACCTGGCCCTTGCTGGTGAGTGTGGTTTCCATGAGCCTTCCTCCCGGGATTACCGCTGGCACGATTGTAATGCCAGCTTCATTTCGCCAGCGGGTGGGAGAGCTCGCTACTTTGCCTGGCGAGTGAAAACCTCGCCGAAAGCATGACTACGGAGATCCATCGTCCTCTGGTCTCTGACCGAGTAGCCGATGGGAAGCTCAAAGAGATGCCGGTCGGGCTCGACTGCGTTTATATCCGAAAGCCGGATCACCTGTTTACCTTCTCGGGGGTCGAGGCGGGTGACGGCGAGATTGGTCTTGAGGTCGTCGGAGTACCAGAATTCGCGCGTGGAGACAAGGGGCTGTTCGTTTCCGACCGTCCCGGGGCGGATAGTGACGGTTTCACGCGTGCCCGTGACGTAAATGCCCTCGATGGTGTCCTGACCGAGCAATTCGCGCACGAGGGTGCGGGACCCATCTTCCGAAGTGCCTGCTGGCAAGGTCTCAAAGAATGTTTGCGGAACGTAATCCGTAATTACACATGCGAGCAGCCGGGGCCGGCAAAAGGCCTGGCTGTGCGAGGTCGGGTCATAGATATGAATCTCGTAGGTGGGAGACTTGCGGTCGGAGTTCGCAGGCACGAAATTGTGATTTTCGCGATAGATGCGACCGAATTTGTCGCGCGCCATTCTCGCGGTCAGATGGGTCGTGATGGTGCTGCCATCGGGCAAGGTTCGCGTCCATTCGGTGCTGGTGTTCGCTGAGAACGGCTTCCCGGGGACAGGCAACACCACAACGCCGGAGACGTGCGTGGAGGTGCCCCCGTCCGGCCCACGCTCGGGATACTGGGCGACCAGTTGACCGGCGAAACACACCAGACAGGCGAACAAAAAGAAGGAGCTGCGTTTCATGCAAGAACTCTATATGTAATAACTTAGACGCTGCAAGAAAAAGCCGCACCCGGTCGGGATGCGGCTTTTTCTTGTGCTTTCAACGCTTTTAGAACGGGTTCAACTTCGACAGGCCCTTCTTCTTTTTCTTCTTGCTGGAGGACTCGTCGCTGAGGTCGGCCTTGTGCTTTTTGGCGTCCGCAGGGCTGACGACGGCCGCAGTGGTGGAGGAACCGGGCTTCACGTCGTTGACCTGACCAGGAGCCTCGGCGGGCTTTTCAGCGCTGGGCAGAGCGGTGTTGACCGGACCAACCGCCTTGACGGTGGCGTTGGGGTCGGCGGCGGGAGCGCTGACGATTTGTACGCCCACGCCGGTGCCGCCCTCAGGCCGTTCCATCTGGAGCGGAGCCTGGGAGGGCTGATCGGTGCGCGGCGGCTCGTTGACGCCCGTGGGGGCGACGGCGAGCGGAGCGGCGGCGGGCCTGCCGGCGTTGACGGCATCGTTATAGATGGCGATGTTTTCCTTGGTCAGCTGCGGAGCAAGGGTGCGCTTGGGATCTTCGAGGCTGGGCTCGCCAACGTGTACGGCTTCAACCACCGTCGGGCCGTGCTTGATGAGGCCGAGGGTCTTGTCGGTGAAGTGCACCGCCTGACGGCTGCGCTCTTCGGCGTCGCTCTCGGCGATGGCTTCCTGGGTAGGCTCAGGAACAGGGCGGTTCATCGCTACCAGGCGATCGCGGGCGTCTTCGACGTGCGGCGCCATCGGGTAGCGTGTAATGACCTTGGCATAGGCGGCGGCAGCGCGGTCCTGGTAAACCGAGACCATTCTTTCCTTGATCGCGCCGGGCATGTTGATCTGAGTCTGGAGGGCGTGGGCCTGAGCGGCAAAGGCATCGCCGATGCCGAGCAGCGCCAGATCGCTCTTCGAATAAAGAGGATAGGTATCGACCACCGTCGAGAGGCGGGCGACAGCCGCAGTGAAGTTCTCGCGGCTCTCATAGAAGAGGCCAATCTGGGTCTCGCGTTCGCCAAGGACTTCCTGCACGTCGCGGAGCTTCTGCTTGGCGCGGGGAACCAGCGTGGAATCCGGGAACTGGTTGATCATGATCCGGTATTCCTGCTCGGCGCGCTGCACATTGAGGTAGTCGCGATCGGGCTTTTCCATCTGCTGGTAGTAAATGTCCGCGACCTTCATCTGGGCTTCGGCGGCTTCGGGAGCATCCGGGAAGAAGGTGATGAAGTCCTTGTACTCGGCTTCCGCCTGGGTGAGGGCGGCGGTTCCGCCTTCCTTGAACCAGGTATCGCCGACGGCCAGCTTGGCGCGCATGCGGTACTCGGAGTCGGGGTAGGTGTTGAGCATGGTCTGCAGGTCAAGGCGGGCGACGTCAAAGCGTCCCTTCTTCAAGGCCACCATGGCTTTGTCGAAGAGCTCCTTGTCGGGCTGCTTGGAGGCCACGTTGGCGAGCGGGTTGGCGCTCAAGTCCTGGCCCTTCTTGTGCTTGATCTGCTTTTCCTTGGCTTCGGCCGAGAGCCCACCCACGGTCAGAACCGCCAGGGCCACTGCGGCAATCTTCAACGACAACCGGTCCATACTACCTCGTTGCGGCACCAGCCCGTCGACAGGCCAGCCGCCAATTCGTTTAACTCTAGAATTCTACCCGTTTGCAGCGCTCAGCGCCGCTTGCAGCAGGGCGCGTGCGTCCTGCTCGGGGCGACCCGAAGCGAAGACAGCGTTGCCGGCAACCAGCAGTTCCGCACCTGCTTGGACGATGCGGGACACAGTGTCGTGAGCCACGCCGCCATCTACTTCGATTCTAAATGCCAGGCCCAACTGCTGGCGCAATTCGACCAGACGCCGGATCTTGTTGAGCGAGAATTCGATGAACTTCTGGCCGCCGAAGCCGGGATTCACGCTCATGATCAGCACATGGTGAACCATGGGGAGAATGTCGACGATCAGGTCGACGCGGGTGGCGGGGTTGAGAACGACCGCCGGCTTCATTCCGTGCTGGGCGATCAGCTCCAGGGAGCGGTGCAGGTGACGGCAGGCCTCGTAGTGGACGCTGACCCAGTCGGCTCCGGCATCGGCAAAGGCGGGAATGAAGGCGTCGGGATTCTCGATCATCAAGTGGCAGTCGAGCGGGAGCTTGGTTACCTTGCGCAGGCTTTTCACCACTGGCGGTCCAAGTGTGATGTTGGGGACAAAGTGCCCGTCCATGACATCGACATGGATAACGGAGCCGCCGCCCTGTTCGGCGGCAGCAACTTCTTCGGCCAGGCGGGCGAAATCCGCCGACAAGATGGAGGGAAGCAGTTCGACCATCATCTGTTGCGTGCGTCTCCTTGCCCGGTCAGTGTATCAGCCGGCTTGAACCGGGGCGCTACAAATACTTTTTCTAAAGGTTTCATCGGAGTCGCCGATAAGCCTGATAAGGCCTGCTCTTCGCAGCAGGGGCAATTCCTTCGGGAAAGGAGTTCATGCCATGCTGGTCTCACCAGTTTCCTCTTCTCCGTCCAACAGCTTGCCTTTGATTTCCCGTGTGCCGATCCCGGCAAACACGGGAAGCGCCGTAACCGCTTCCGCCGTTCCGTTTCCTGCCGACACGGCAACCATCAGCGCCGCGGGAAAAGCGGCTTCCGCATCGACCAGTTCACCTGCATCCTCCGCGAGCCCATCTTCGAGTGCCAAATCCGGAGCAGTGCGCTCCGGCGGCGGCGGCGGCGGCGGCAGCATCAGCGCCAGTCAAATCTCTTCCCTGATGGCGACATCGTTTTCCGTGAGTGTCAACGGAACGAATTATTCCGGCAGCGTTCTCGATAGCAATGGCGAGTACACGGCCACTGCCGCGGGTGTCGCCGGTGCTTCCGGATCCGGCAACAGCGAAATAGCTGCGGAGAACGCCCTTGAACTGAGCCTCAGCGAGCTTGTCTGATCCTTCACTGAGCAGAGCTTCTTCAGATCGGCCATCATTGCCTCGACTACCGACGCCCAGTCCCCTGGGTGCGGCTGCCGGAAGAGCCTCATCGAGGGGTACCAGGGAGTGTCTTCGCGTTTCTGCAGCCAGCGCCAGTCCGGGGTAAACGGGGTTAGGACCCAGACCGGGACGCCCAGCGCGCCCGCCAGATGCGAAACCGAAGTATCGACCATGACGACCAGATCGAGACGGGCGATCTGGGCGGCGGTGTCTGACATATCCGCGACGAGCGGAGAAAGATCGACCACTCTGCGGGCGAATTCGGGGAATTCAAATAGTTCGCCGGCGTGCTCCCCGACCTGGAGAGAGAACAGATGTGCGCCTTCGAGTTCAAGAAGAGGCCGGAAGACCTCGATGGGAGCGGAACGAAAGCGGCAACGGTCGTTGGGAAAGACGGGATTTCCGGCCCAGAGAATTCCGATGCGCAACCCGTCTTCAGGCCAGGGGAAATCGGCAGCCTTTGCAATGGCGGCCTGCGGGACCTTGAGATAGGGAATGGAAGCTGGCACGGACTCAAGCGTCGTTCCGAAAGCGGCGGGAAGGCTCAACAGCGGGCAGTGGCAATCGAATTCCGGAAGCGGAGCGCCAGTGCTTACGACCTGAGCCACCCCGGGCAGCTCGGCGGCGAGGGTGCGCAGGCGATCCTGCACCTCAAGGATCACGACGCCTCCCGCTGCCTGCACCATGGGAACGTAGCGAAGAAACTGAAGCGTGTCGCCCAGGCCCTGTTCTGCATGGAGGAGGATGCGCCGGCCGTCCAGCGGCTCGCCTTGCCATTGCGGCTGGGTAAACTCGCGCCGATGCAGCGGGGCGTCGTCCCAGCGCAGTTCGTAGTTTTTCCACCCGTTGGCAAAGTCTCCGGAGAGGAGCTGGATCATGCCGAGGTTGATGCGCGCCTTGGGCAGATCGGGCTTCAGTTCAAGGGCCTTCTGATAGGCCGCACAGGCTTCGGGGACGCGATTCAGCGCGTGGAGGACAGCGCCCATGTTGCAGTAGGCTTCGGCCACATGCGGCTTGAGGGCGAGGGTGCGCGCAATGGACTGAATGGCCTCCTCATGCCGCCCGAGAGAAAGCAGAGCCAGGCCGAGATTGTTGTAGGCGTCGGTGAACTCGGGATCGCCATCAGGCACCTGCTTGTAATGGGCCACCGCCTTTTCGGGCTCTTCAAGGGAACGAAAAACATTGCCGAGATTGTTGTGGGCCTTGGCGCACAGCGGATCGAAATGCAGGGCAAGCTCGTACTCCGCGACCGCCTCGCGCATTTTTTCCTGGCCGGAGAGCGCGTTGGCCAGGTTGTAGTGAGCTTCGCCGTAGCCGGGCTTGAGGGCGAGGGCGCGCTGGTAGTGCGCGATGGCTTCGTCCGGCTTTTGCTGACCCTTGAGCACGTTGCCCAGATTGCAGTGGGCTTCGGCGAGCAGGGGATTCAAGGCCAACGCGCGCTCATAACTGGCGGCGGCCTCGTCGAGCTTTTCCTGCGCCAGATGCGCATTGCCCAGGTTGTACCAGGCTTCGACAAAAGCAGGTTTGAGCCGGAGCGCCTCTTCGTAGTGGAGAATCGCGGAATCCAGATGACCCTGCGCCTGCAAGCCGTTGCCGAGATTGCTGTGGGCTTCGGCCAGCGCCGGATTGAGGGCGACTGCGGCTTCGTATTCCTCGACGGCCTGGCTCAGCTTGCCCTGCGTTTGCAGCAGCAGCCCGAAGTTGAGATGGATTTCGGCCATGCGTGGATCGAGCGCCAGAGCCTGCGTGTAGAGGGCCTCGGCCTCGTCCAGACGGCCCAGGGCCTGCAGAATCGAACCGAGATTGGAGTGATAAGCCGCCACACGGCCGTTGAGAGCGATGGCCTTTTGGATGAGATCGATGGCGAGATCGGGGCGATGCGCCTGAGAAGCAACCATTCCGAGCAGGTGCAGGCTGTCGGCATGGCGCGGATCGAGCTTGAGGATCTCGCCGTAGAGTTGCGCGGCCTGCCCGAAGCGGCCGGCCTGATGGAAGGCAATCGCTTGGTTCAGGATCTGCCGAATGGCGGCGGCGATCACTTGATCGGCGGAGCCGGAGACCACCTCGCGGGGCGGTTGGGGGCTTTCTGTCGCGGCTTCAGGCGTGGGAATCAGCTCTTCCATTCAAGCTCCTGTGCGCCAATGAACCTGGCGGCCAGCGCTTGACGCACTTCCGCAATGACCGAATGCCAGTCGCCGATGCGCGGCTGGCGGAAGATGCGCATGGCCGGATACCAGGGACTATCAGCGCGCCCCTGCATCCAGCGCCAATCGGCGGCAAAGGGCAGCAGTAGCCAGACCGGAACACCCAGCGCGCCAGCCAGATGCGCGGTTGAGTTGTCAATGGTGACGACGAGATCCATCGCGGCGACCTGGGCGGCGAAACGGTCGATGTCGGCAAGCTGATTCACGGAGCGGTCGACAAGCAGAGGCGCGCCGGCCGAGCCGGCCTGCCGATCGAGATGGTCGAAGTCGCCATATTGCAGGCTTATCCAGCGAAGATCATCGTGTGCGAAGAGCGGAGCCAGGAGGGAAAGTTCGATCGACCGCTTGTGGCCGGATCTGGGGTTGCTGGTGTGCCAGGCCAGGCCGACAAGCTTGCGACCGTCCGAGTATCGATCCCGGAATTCGCTTTGGAAAACCGCTTCGGACTTCAGGAAGGGTGAAACTGAGGCTGCAAAGGCGGTTTCATCGGTGCGGAAAAGGCCTGGGAGACTGCCGGTGGGCAGGTGGGCGGCGATTCCGTCAAGGGGGGGCTGGTCAGAGACGGGATTCTGGCTCCCGCTGGAAATGACTTCGATCCCGGGAAAGGAGCGGGCGAACAAGGGCCGGAGGCGCGCATCGCAATCGAGAACAATCGAGTTGCCAGTTTGAATGGCATCGGGAAGCAGGCTGGCGAACTGGATTTCGTCGCCGACACCCTGCTCGCCCCAAAGCAGGAGACGGCCTGCGCCGAGTTTTTTGCCGTTCCACAGCGGCTGCGGATAATTACGCATCGGAGTCTGGTGGTCTTCCGAGCGCCAGCGGGTCTCGTAGTTGGGCCAGGCGGACCGAAGATCCCCGGACTGGAGCTGCGCAAGAGCCAGGGCGAAGCGGGCCTGGGGGTAGTCTGGCTTGATTTCAAGGGCCTTGCCGATGGCGGTCATTGCCTCGCCGAGCCGGGCCTGATCCTTAAATGCGCAACCCAAGTTGTAGTGAGCCTCGGCATATTGAGGGCGCAAAGCCAGCGCCTGTTGAAAGCAGGTGATCGCCTCATCGAGCCTTTCCAGCGTGTGCAGGGTATTGCCCAGGTTGTAGTGCGCTTCGGGGAGTTCCGGCTTGAGAGCCAGGGCGCGCTGATAACAGTTCACGGCTTCGTCGAGCTTGTTGCTGGTCTGGCGCGCGTTTCCGAGGTTATAGAGGGCATCTGCGTAGTCGGGTTTGAGGGCCAGCGCCCGCTCGTAACTTGCGATGGCGCCTTCCGAATCGTCTTTCGCCAACAGGGCGTTCCCCAGATTGCTGTAGACCTCGGGCACGTCCGGTTTGAGGGCCAAAGAATGCCGATACTGGGCCACCGCTTCGTCGAGCTTTCCCTGCGCTTGCAGCGCGTTGGCGAGATTGAACGACGCCACGGCAAAATCTGGCCTGAGCTCAAGCGCGGTCTTTTGACTTGTTTCGGCCTCTTCGAGCTTGCCCTGCGCCAAGAGAATGTTGCCCAGGTTGACGTGGGCTTCGGCCAGATTTGGCTTGAGAGCCAGCGCACGTCGAAAGCGCGCTTCGGCCTCGAAGAGATTTCCGAGCGCTTCTAGAACTGCGCCCAAGTTCATGTGTGCTTCAGCCAAGTCCGGCTTGAGGGCCAGCGCGTTGCGGTAGCTGACGGCGGCTTCATCGAACCTGCCCAAAGCTTGAAAAGCGGTTCCCAGGTTGGAGTGATAAGCGGCCTGCCGGTGGTCGGCGGCAATTGCCTTGCCGATCAGTTCGACCGCAACATCGCTTCTGCCCACCTGCTGGGCCAAGGTGCCAAGCAGATGCAAGGCGTCGGCATGAGCCGCATCGATGGCGAGAATGCCGCGGTAGATTTGCTCGGCCTCGGCCAGATTTCCGCGCTGGTGGAACTCGAGTCCGCGCCGCAATGCCTGCTGCATCTCCGCAGGCCTGGCGGGTGGGCCAGCAGGAGCGGGAGCGCAATGATCAGGCATCGGCGGACGAGGCATGGGCCCAGTGTAAGTGTGAGAGAGTTCTCATCGATATGCGACTTGAGGGATTCGGTGGAGCTTTCTGGATTCGTTTTCCCGATCCGGGCTCTTCCCGTTCCGGCATTTGTCTGGAATCGCTGACTTACATTGTGGTGCGGAGAGGAACCCCTTTGCGGAGGGTGCGGAAACTGAAGAGCCCGGAGGGTGCCTGGGACTCTCTCGATTCCAGCTGCTGCAGCAGCTTGCGGCCCCGCGCGCGCATCGCAGGGGTTCCACTGCGGCTATGGATGCGTAGCAGGTCAAGAACCAGCGGAAGCAGGGAAGGCTCCTGGACGGTGAGATCAGCGAGCCCTTGCAGGGCGCAGGTTTTTACGATGGAGCTGGGGTCTTCGAGGTAGGTTTGCAGGGTGCGGGCTGCGCGCTGGCATTGCTGACGGGTGAGAGCGAGGCGCGGGACAATTAAGGCGAGATTCCAGCGAAGCTTGTTTTGAGTGGCTTCGTCCAGCAGGCCGAGCAGCGGCTCCGTGAAGGGCGCAAGAACCGCGGGGAGATCGCGGGTGATCTCTTCGAGAGCGTCGGCTGCACGGGAGGCAATGCCGGGATCACTGTCCCACAGACACTCGATCAACTGGCCTGCTCTTCGGGGTTGGGAAAGTACGAGGGTGGCGACTTCCCCGGCGCGGCCGACGGCGAGGGGAATCCGGCCCTCAGCGAGCATGGAGCGGATGGTGCTTGTCCTCGGCATCGCACTTCAATCTATTCCTTGCTGCACTCGCAGGCAATTGTTGAAGCTGCAACCCTGCCGATGCCGCGCAGGATTGATTTCGCGGGCCAGCAACCATCGCCGCCGGGAAAGAAGATCTCGCCGATGCGGCGCACTTCAGGACGGTAGTACCAGCGCTTGAGCAGGGCCATATGGCCGATGCGTTCGGTCGTCGAAGGAGGGCCGGAAGGCTCGGCCAGAACTTTCAATACTTCTTCGAGACGGGACTCGAGGAGTCCGCGCGGGATCCGGCTGCGCGGCTCACCGGATTGCATGAATGCAGGCTCAGGAACCGGCACAGGGATTGGTTCCGGAATCGGCTCAAGCGCCATCGGCTGCGCGAAGAGCGAAGTCGAACCAGACTGTTCGTTCTGAATTCTCATTCCAAGGGTCGAAAAGGAGGCGGGCCCGCTGAGCCGTCCGTACTGGAAAAGGAAGACGGCTACCTCGTCCGGTTCAGCGGAGGCCTGCAGGACCACGGCCCGCAGCTGGCTGAGCGGACGAACCAGCTCCGACGCCAGGGCGCGGACACCGTCTACCCGCTGGACCTGAGCATGCAAGGCGGCAGCGGTCTCGAACTCCAGATCGGCAGAAGCCTGGTCGCGCTGGGTGCGCAGCGTAACCAGCCGGCTCTCGCCGCGCGTAGCAAGAAATGCTTCGACCGCGCCGGACTCTTCCGCGTAGCGCTCGCCGGTGCAGCCCTTGTAACAGGGCGCCAGGCACATCTTCATCTCCGAGTAAACGCAGCCGGGATGCGACGGGTCGGGGGCCAGGTCCTCTGTGCAGCGGCGCAGCAGAAAGAGCTTCAGCGTTTCGTCGGCGAAGCGCTCGGCGGCGGCGCGGGAAGGGAAAGGCCCATAGGCCCAATCGGCTTCGCGCTGGCTGGGGCGGTTGGTGACCACGATGCGCGGATAGGCGTTGGAACCCAGAAAACGCACAAACGAGGGTGAGCCCAGGTGCATACGCTCCAGGCACTTCGCTCCGAAGATATCTTGAAGAAGATCGAATTGCAGAAGGAGCGACTCGAACTCGGAACCGGTGATTCGCCAGCGAATCTGACGGACGCGCCCGGCCAGCTGCAAGCGGCGCGGATGCTTGGGCGAAGGCTGCAGGAGCCGCTCCAGGCGGCTGCGCAGATTGGGAGTGCGGCCGATGTACGGCTCGGCGTGCGCATCGGCCCCGTGCAGGGAATAGACGGCTGGGCGAGTGGGTAGCTTCGCCAGTGCGGCTTTCGGATCGGACGGGTCAAAGGCGAGAGTCTGCAACAGCGGGGGCATGATGTTCAGGCTCCCGCGATGGTCATGCCGTCGATGCGAAGGGTAGGGGAGGCAACCGCGCCACGGAAGACGAGATCGTTGCCGATGGCGGCGACGTTGCGGAACATGTCGTCCAGATTGCCGGCGATGGTCACTTCCTCCACAGCGTGGGTCAGCTCGCCGTTTTCGATCCACAGGCCGGTTGCGCCGCGCGAGTAATCGCCGGTGACCACATTCACGCCGAAGCCCATGAGGCTGGTGACGTAGAGTCCGGCAGGAACGTCGGCGATGATCTGCTCCGGGGTCAGCTCACCCGGCTCGAGGTAGAGATTGCCGCAGCCGATTCCGGGCGTCCCGGCCAGTCCGCGCGAGGCGTTGTGAGTGGACTTCATGCCCAGCTTGCGCGCGGCGTAGGTGTTGAGCAGGTAGGTGCGCAAAGCGCCGTCTTCCACGACAACCGTGCGCAGAGAGGGTAGCCCTTCACCGTCGAAGGGGGACGTGCCGAAGCCGCCCATGCCGCTGGGCAGCATCATGGTGTTGTCGTCCACGATGGTCAGGTTCGCGGAGGCGATCTGCTTGCCGAGCTGCCCGGCCAGATAGGACGCACCCCGCCAGATGGCGTCGCCGGAAGCGGCTTCAACCAGCGACCCGACCAGCGAGCGAGCCACTTCGGGCGCAAAGACGATTGGAACATTCTGGGTGGGGACGCGGCGTGCGCCAAGACGGCGCAGAGTGCGGCGGGCTGCTTCTTTGCCCACGGACTCGGGAGTCTCGAGGTGCGCGAAGCACCGCGCACTGGACCACCAGCCGTCGCGCTGCATGGAACCGTTCGCGTCCATGGCGAGCGGAGCGGCGGAGACACCGGCATAGCTGGTGCGATAGCTGCCCAGGAATCCGCGGGAGTTGGCCAGCACCTTGCGACCGGTGGCGGCGTCGAAGCTGCCTCCGTCGCTGTTGGTGATGCGCGGGTCGGCCGCGAGTGCAGCTGCCTCGGCGCGGCGGGCCCACTCGATGCGCTCGGCAGCCGGCAAAGAATAAACATCTTCACTGAAGAGGTGAAGATCGCCGGGGAGGGAACCAAATTCGCCGGTCTCGGGAAGCCCGCTGAACGGGTCTTCTTCGGTCACTTTCGCCAGCGCCAACGCTCCTTCGACCAACTGACGAATGCCGTCGGCGGTCAGGTCGCTGGTGGAGGTGGAAGCCGAACGGGTACCGAGAAAGACGCGCAGGCCGAGACCGCGCGAACCGGATTCCTGCAAGGTCTCGACCTCGCCCATGCGCACACTGACGCTGAACTCGTCGCCTTCCTTGGCAACGGCTTCCGCGTCGGATGCGCCGGCCTTGACGGCCATGGCGACGACGTCGGCGGCGAGGGATTCCAGATTCAGTTCAGTCAGGTCGGGTTGGGAGGCGGCGTTGGGCATGGGTCAAAGCTATCAAATTTGGGACTGCGATGGCGCGCTTGTCGATTTGTGCTTGCAATTTATACTCAATCGGATATATGTTGCAGCCATGAAGGTGCTCCGGTTCGTCGGCGACTCTCATCGAGCTTTATGCAACTTTCCCAAGGATGCCCGTCAGAATGCGGGCCGCCAGCTTGCGAAGGTGCAAATGGGGGAGTTACCGGATGACTTCAAGCCGATGCCCGATCTTGGCAAGGGCGTGGAGGAGATTCGCGTCTGGGAGGAATCCGGCACATTTCGCGTGATTTATGTCGCGCGGCTGGTCGATGCAGTCTATGTTCTCCACGCATTCCAAAAGAAGACGCGAGAGACCTCCAAACGGGATAAGGAAATGGCCAAACTGCGGTTCAAGCAATTGATGCGAGGTAACTTATGAGCGAGGTGGAGATGCAGGAGTTTGCCAGCGTTTGGGATGCGATTGCGGACACGCCTGAAGAAGCGGCGAACCTGACCATGCGTTCCGATCTGATGGATGAGATCGAGGCGATCATCAAGGAAAACGGCTGGACGCAGAAGGAAGCGGCGAAGCGTTGCGGCGTCACACAGCCGAGGATCAACGATCTGCTGCGCGGGCGGATTGCTCGGTTTTCCATCGATGCGCTGGTGAACATCGCTTCGGCGCTGGGGCGCAAGGTGCGGGTTAGCCTTGAGGATGCAGCGTGATAAAAGACGGCAGATAGAGTTTTTCGGCCCCTAAATCCGGACCCGAGGGTTCCCTGCGTCTCAAGGGACAACCTCAATTGCAATAGTTATCTTATTGTGATAACCTTCAGCGGTGATGCAGACGCACGATCCTGCTCTCGACACGCTGCTCGACCTGGACGGCCTCACGTTTGTCGTGGACCCGGAGGGCGGGCATTGGGTCAAGTTTGTGGTTACCCGGGTGCTTCCGACAACAGAGAAGCCGCACGGGCTTGATTACTCGCTTACGCTTCATGGGCGGAACGGCGAACGGCTGGTAGGATTCGACAACGCTCATCCCGTGGCGAAGCAGAGGCGCGGGAGTCCGCAAGACCATCGCCACCGCATTCGGATGGTCAAGCCGTACGACTACACCGACGCGGCAACTCTGCTTGCCGATTTCTGGACGGAAGTGGACGCGGTGTTGAAAGAGAGAGGGGTGCTTCCATGAGTACTCTCAAAGTCGGAATTGCCAGCTACGACGAGATGAAGGCGCTAACCATGGCGGTTGCCCGCGGGGGGCGGAAGCTCGAACCTCAAGAACCACGGGTGTGGTTTCCTTCAACGGAATCGTTCGCGAAGGTGCTTTCGGCGGGAAATCGCGATCTGCTGCGGGTGATTGCGGAGAAAGCGCCGGAGTCGCTGGACGAGTTAGCCCAACTCACCGGACGGAAAAAGTCGAACCTCTCGCGGACGCTGAAGACGATGGCCAACTACGGGTTGGTGCGGCTGGAACGTGGTGCACGCGGGCGGATTGCGGCGAAGGTCGTGCATGACCGAATTGAGCTGGAGTTGCCGCTGGGGCGGGCGGAATTTGCTGCGTGAGGAGCTTGCTGGTTAGTGCGAGTCTTTCCGTGACGCGATCATCTCTGAATGCGCATCTCTCACCGCGAAATTGAATTTATCAATTTTGTCGCGGAGTTCTTCAATGTTGGTTTCCTTACTAACGGTAAACTCTTGAATGCTCTCAAAGAGAGCCGCCGCCGCTCTCTTGGCGGCGGGTCCCATTGACGGCGCAAGCGCAGCCAGCCTCTGTATCCGGTAGTGATTCTCCACTAACACTGGCAACGTCGCGTTCAAATTCCTTTGCCATTCCGTTCCTTCGAGCCCATTTGGATCTTTTGTATTAACTATGAAAACGAGGCAAGTCATTAGACGTTCCACCGAGGCCATGAACGCATTCGAAGCATCGAAGAACAAGGCTGCCCATTTTTGACTGAAGTCGGAACGGCGGGCGACCTCAAGCTTGATCTGCTCCAGTCGCCGGAGGAAGAGCCAACCCAATACAACGAGCGAGCACTCAACCACGAACTTGGCTGTTTCAATGATTTGGTTGAATTGCAAGATTCGCACCATTCAAAAAACAAAAGCAGTTTACTCTAGCCTCGACTGAGAGTGGTGGCCTGTCTCTACCTACCCGTACCCCCCACGGTCATTTTGTCGAGCTTGATGGTGGGCATGCCTACGCCGACGGGGACACTCTGGCCGTCTTTGCCGCAGGTGCCGATGCCTTCGTCCAGCTTGAGGTCATGGCCGACCATGGAGACGTATTTCAGCGCTTCGGGACCGTTGCCGATCAGGGTGGCGTCGCGCACCGGGGCGGTGACTTTGCCGTCTTCGATGAGGTAAGCCTCGGAAGCAGAGAAGACAAACTTGCCGTTGGTGATGTCCACCTGGCCGCCGCCGAAGTTGACGGCGTAAAGGCCGCGCTTGACCGAGCGCAGGATGTCGGCCGGATCGTCGTCGCCGGCCAGCATGTAGGTGTTGGTCATGCGGGGCATGGGGATGGACTGATAGCTTTCGCGGCGTCCCGAGCCGGTATTCTCGGCGCCCATGAGGCGGGCGGAAAGCTTGTCGGTGAGATAGCCGCGCAGAACGCCGCCTTCGATGAGCACAGTCTCCTGGGTTGCCGAGCCCTCGTCATCGACATTGAGCGAACCGCGCCGACCGGAGATGGTGCCGTTGTCGACAACCGTGACTTTGGAGCTGGCCACCTTTTGGCCGATCAGCCCGGTGAAGGCGGAGGTCTTCTTGCGGTTGAAGTCGGCTTCTAGGCCATGGCCTACGGCTTCGTGCAGCAGGATTCCCGGCCAGCCGGGGCCGAGTACGACTTCCATTTCGCCAGCAGGAGCGGGGATTGCGCCAAGCTGGAGGAGTGCCCCGCGAGCGGCTTCGCGGGCGAGGTGCTCCGCACTCTTACTGCCTGTAAATTGTTCGAGACCCGCCCTTCCGCCGCCGCCAGCCGAGCCCTTGGTGGTGATGACGCCGTCTTTGGCAATGACAAAGACATTGAGCCGGCAAAGAGGCTGGGTGTCGCTGGCGTAGGCCCCGTCGGATGCGGCAATCAGGATGCGGCGGAGTTCTTCAGCATAGCTGGCGCGCACCTGCACGATGCGGGAATCGCAGGCGCGGGCGGCGCGGTCGGCGCGGAGAATCAGGTCGAGGCGGGCGGCAAGATCGAGATCGAAACCACCTAGTGGGACGGGATAAAGGTCGGCGACCGGGGCTTCGATGAATCCCTGGACCGGCTGTTTGGCCGGGCCGGAAGCAATGAGCGCGGCGGTGCGGGCGGCCTGGAGCAGGCGCTCGGGGCTGAGATTGTCGGTGTAGGCGTAGCCGGTGCGCTCGCCGCTGAGCACGCGAATGCCGCAGCCGGCACTGGTTCCCTGGCTGGCCGACTTGACAATCTGCTCGTCGACGCCCAGCGAAGTGGCCGCAACCGACTCGAAGTAAAGGTCCGCGTAGTCGCCACCGGCCGAAAGGGCTTCGCCGAGGCAGCGTTCGAGAAGGCGCTCGGTGATTCCGAATTTCTGAAAAAAGTAACGCTTGTGGCTGGCGTCGGGGGAGGCGACTGGAGGTCTCATAGTGGCTTCAGTTTACGACGGTTTCAGGGGATGCGGGGCGAGCGGGCGCGCATTTGCAGTCTTGGTGCGGGGCGTTTTCTCCTCTTTCAACGCAGCCGCGAAGGTGCTAAAGTCCTGCCATGAAGAAGATTCTTGCTGCCGCCCTGCTGTTGATGGTCTTTGCCGCCCCGGCGTTCGCCGCTGGCCGGCACCATCACCATGCGCGCCATCACCACTCTCACCATCACCACGCTTAGGATGAAGCTCGGTCCCGCGCAGAGAATTGGCCTGCCGGGACCGAGGTTCGAAGACCGCATTTCTGCAGGCGATACTGCATGACAAGGTTCGGGCAATGAACGATTTGGACGACCTCCGCTTTCCGATTGGCCGCTTTGCGGCCCCAGCCAGCAGCATGGCGGGGATACGCACGGCACACATTCAAACCCTGCGCCTTTTGCCCGAGAGGTTACGCGCCGCGACGAGCGGCCTGACCGACGCGCAGCTCGACACGCCGTATCGCGAAGAGGGATGGACCTGCCGGCAGGTGGTGCATCATCTCGCGGACAGCCATGCCAATGCGTATATCCGCTTCAAGCTGGCGCTGACGGAAGACTGGCCGACCATCAAGACCTACGATGAAAGCGCCTGGGCGAATCTGCCAGACAGCCGCTGGCTCCCCATCGAGAGCTCGTTGAGCATGATTACAGCTCTCCATGCGCGCTGGGTCGAGTTGCTTGACTCGATGGATGACGAAGGTTTCCATCGGGGCTTTAACCACCCTGACATGGGCCGCCAGAATTTGGCCAAGGCGCTGGCGCTTTACGAATGGCACTCGCGCCACCACACGGCGCACATCACCAGGTTGCGCAGCCGGCAGGGGTGGTAGTGGCCTGATGGCCGCCCATCCCAGGGCCGCGCTGCAAGGACAACCCGTAACACAGCCACTCACAGGGAACCAGCTTGAGGAGCGGATCGAGGCGTACCTTGCCGAGCATCCGCAAGCCGCCGTGCTGGAAGACGGAAGTGTGCTGTTCGACATGCGAACGGCACGCTACACCGTGAACGACAAGCACGGGCGCTGCGTGCTGCAGTTGTGGAGCGAAGAACGCAATTTGATTCGCACGGTTGTCGAGGTTCAGGAGCGGGCGCAATGCCTGCGCCTGATTACCCGGCAAATGGGTATGGCCAAACCGCAGGCTCTGGAACTGGTGGGGGCCTGCGACCGTCGCACTCCCACCGCGCGGGAGGCGGCGCGCAAGAGCTATCAGCGGATTCTTGAGCGGGTGCTGGCGAGAAACTTTCCGGATTCCAGGGTGGACGGGATGCGGTCGGCCATGGACCTGGCGCACAGCTTCGGACCAGCCTATACGCGTGGGCGCCTGCTGCGCGGCACCAGCGCGGAAGCAGTGATCGGGGTAGGCGAGGCGGAGTCCGGGGCCATGGTGGACGGGGTTCTGGCCGCGGGAATCCTGTGGCTGGATTATTGCCGGAAAACAGGCGACAGCCGACGTCACTTTGGCGGGCTGATGGTGGTTGTTCCTGCCGGCGCCTGGCGGACGACGGCCGAAAGAATGGCGTGGCTGAATCACGCGTTGGCCGGTTTTCAGCTCTTCTCCCTCGACGAACGCAGCGAAGAACTGGCCCAGGTGGATTATCGCGACACGGGGAACCTGGAGTCGCGGCTGGTTCATGCCTTCTCGCCCACTGCGGCGATGGAACGCTGCTACGCCGGGCTGGAGCGGGTGCTGGCGCTGATTCCGAAGGCTGCGAGGGCGCGAGTCGAGATTCTGCCTGGATCGGCAAGCGAGGTCGGGATCCTGCTGCATGGGCTTGAATTTGCACGGATCCGGCACGGGTTTGCGGGCAACAGCTTCCACGGCGAAGACGGGATTACCTTTGGGGCCGGGGCGAATGCCACGCCGCTGACTGCCGAGACCGAGGGGCTGTTCCTGCACCTCGCCGAGCGGCTCTTTCAAAGCCGTCACCCCGATGGGTCACACAACGATCCGCTGTTCCGGCTGCAGCCCGAGCGCTGGCTGGAGTCGGTTTTGCGTGCCGAGATGAAGGAGCTGCTGCCGGGGCTGCGGTGCAATCCGATCTACACGCAGGTTCCGGCGCTCTCTGCCGGAGACCGTGGGATGCTGGACCTGCTGGCGCTGGATCGCAATGGGCGGCTGACGATTCTGGAGTTGAAGGCCGACGACGACCTGCACCTGCCGTTGCAGGCGCTGGACTATTGGATCCGGGTGAGGGCGTTGAACGCCGACCGCAAGCCGGTGGCCGGCAGTGAGGGCGGCCGGGCGCTTTCGGCTTTCGAGCGGGCAGGGTATTTTCCGGGGGGCGAGGTGTCGCCGCTGCCGCCGCGGATGTTGCTGGCGGCTCCGGCGTTGCGGATTCACCCGGCCAACGAGACCGTGCTCAGGTACCTGTCGCCCGAGGTGGAATGGGAGCTGATCGCCCTGACCGAGCACTGGCGCCGGGAACTGAAGGTGGTCTTCCGCAAGCGCGGCGATACATCGTAAATGGCTATAGATCCGGCAGTTGAATAGCGTGGTTGCTTTCCCACCTTCTCCGCAAAAGCGCGGTAAAGATGGGGCACGGGCCTCAGTATTTACGGACCGGATCAGTAGCGGCTGAATCTATTTGCCGGAGCTGCCGAAGCCCTTTTCGGCACGAGCCGAACCTTCCAGGCTTTCGACCTCAACGACGGAACCAGTCAAGACAGGCACGGGAATCATCTGGGCGATTTTCTCGCCGGCGCCGATTGCGATGGTTTCGGTTCCGAGGTTGGTCATGAGCACCAGGATTTCGCCGCGATAGCCTGCGTCGATGACTCCGCCGGTGGTGGCCAGGCCGCGCGCGGCCATCGAAGAGCGGTCGCGCACCAGGAGTCCGAGGGGCGCGCCGGTCGCGGGATGACGTGCTTCGACGGCGATGCCGGTACGCAGGCGGACGGTGGCGCGGGGAGCCAGCGAGGCGCCTTCAAGACAGAAAAGGTCGTAGCCGAGGTCTTCGCCAGGGTGGGCGACTACAGGCGGCCGGGAATTCTCTTCGAGCAATTTCACACGGAGCATGATTCGATCGTACCGGAGCGGGACGAGCGGAGCTAGCGGGGTTAGCGGAGATGGCGGAGTCAGAGCGAAACCGGAGTCCCTGTGGCCCGGTGAGTTTCGTGCAAGGTCGCCGCTCGCTCCACCCCACGGACGAAGACCAGTCCGTGGGGACCCCGGTGCTGATGGTCGCGTCGACTTTGGTGCAGTGCTTTCGGGATACACCAATTCTGGTTTCGCTGTAGCCTATGGCTGTTGAGGCCAAACCAGCTTTGGTTTGATCCCGCCTGAGAGGCCAAGTCGGCTTGCCGAAAATGATCAGCCCCGGCGGGTTTGTCCCTCCGGGGCTGGCATGGTGCGGATTTATTATTCGGCAAGAGGATCCTATAAGCCGAATTCTGTCGTGTGCGGTCATTCCTCTAGACGCCGCGTCACCGCGGACGTTCATCAGCGACCTACCCGGAGGTTTCGACAATTGCTCGAGCCGTCTGGGCGTACCGGGCCGGTACGCGGCGTGGCCTGACTCTTGGCCGACGCCTCCCTCCCTATTTGGTCTTGCTCCGTGTGGGGTTTACCCTGCCTCCGACGTTACCGCCGGAGCGGTGCGCTCTTACCGCACCTTTTCACCCTTACCGGACTGGCCGTCCAGGCGAACGCCCTTCGGGCCAGCTTGCCCGTGCCGAAGCACGAGCGACCGGCGGTTTGTTTTCTGTGGCACTTGCCGTCCATGGGCCTTGAAGCCCACGTCCCGGACGTTATCCGGCACACTGCCCTGCGGAGTTCGGACTTTCCTCCCCCGGACAACAGGCTTGCGCCCGAGCCCGGCAGCGACCGCCCGGTCCTCCTGCCAGTT
>Ga0181517_10001367_pt1 | contig 27288 bp, 33 predicted proteins | sample PEATcosm2014_Bin_31_FD_119748 | JGI IMG/M metagenome (GOLD analysis project Ga0181517, IMG submission 119748) | Peatland microbial communities from MTU Mesocosm Facility, Houghton, MI, USA - PEATcosm2014_Bin01_30_metaG | ecosystem: Environmental > Terrestrial > Soil > Wetlands > Peat | place... | reverse complement strand
TCCGCCTGCTTGGTGTACAACAAACCGTTCATCGCCCAATATTTTGCCGCGCCGCCTTCCAGTCCTGCCGCCTCCGCCGCCTGCGCGCTGATCCCCGCAAACGGGTGGATGGTATAAAGCGGGAAGTTGCGGAACACAAAGTGCACCGTGCTGCTGTAGTTCTGCACAAGCTGTTCCACCACCGGATAATATTCGCCGCACGCCGGACACTCGAAGTCGCCGTACTCGACGAGTGAGACCTTCGCGTTCGGATTGCCCTCGCTCCAATCGGTCGGCGTTATTGCCGGCGCCGTCGTCGCAACAAAGTTGGCATTTGTGGTGCTCGATGGCGTACCGCTTGAGTACGCGCCCGCGATGATCACTCCCGCCGTCACGACAACGATAAATCCGACGATGAACCAGACCGTCGTTTTGTTCGTCTGCCCGGCTCTCGCCCCGGCGTCATTTTGCATGATTTTCATAGTCCATTTATTTTACCTGTTTTTAATGAAAAAGCTAACGGGGGGCCAATAATACAAGCGGGGATATTTTCTTACCACGCAGAGGACGGGTGGTTTCGAAAATATCCCCAGCTTGTATTATTGGCCTAGAGTTATTCGCGATAAAAGAAAAACCGCCGCGCAAGAAACTGCGCGACGGCGTTGCTAAGTCTGCTGGTTACTGGACGAGGACCTTTTTTTCCAATCCAAGAATAACATTGTATTCAGGGTAGACGATTGGCATGTCCATTGATGGAATCACGGCAACATATTTACCCTGAAGGTTGATGAACCGTTCAAGCTCTCGGCGCTCGGAAAGGTGGCGAAATCTCCTAAAAAATCCTTCAAGCGCAAGACCCCAAGTAGGACCGAAAAGTCCTCCTTTCTTCTCAACATTTTCCGCACTTCTCGCGAATGCTGAATATTGGTCACAGAGAACTAAATCATTCTCCTCCCCGATGGCCTTTCGCCAGCCGAAAGTTATATCTCTTTCGATATCGGCCAGCGTGCGAGCCCCGGGAACGATCTTGTCTTCGCAACCAACACCAATGATTTGCATCCAAGGATAAACTTCTTTGAGAAGTTCGGCGGCGCAAATGGTAGCACATGTTCCGGCGGCAATAGATGCGAAGGAAAGAGTTTTTCCCATTCTCCCCATCTCCCGAATAATATGCTCCATCGGGCCTTTTTTTTGCCCAAGGATGGCTCCGACTTCCAGATACTGGTTGATGAACCTGCCGACGCCCGCCTTCTCAAGTTCAATAGCGCGTTCAATCGGAGTTTGACCTTCGCGAGGATACGCGATGTAGCAACCCGCAATAAGGAACTGCGACTTTTTACCCTCGGAGATGGACTTATTTACTACCGCTATAACCCTTTCGAGACCCCAGGCATCGCTATTGTAACCGAGATTCACGACCGCGTTGCCAGAGCTAGCCATAATAGCCGTAGCTCCTGGATAGATCCTGCCTGCTTTTTCTGCGTCCAACATGAGTTGTGCAACAGAAAAGCGCTTGCCATTGGATCTGTCCTGGTGATGGAGCCACACTGTGTAGACCTCAAGTAGTTTCGCCTCAGGAAGATCTGCTATCGAACCCATCATCGAATCCGGCAGCCGAACTAATGGAGGAATATCCTTAAGGGATTCGTAAAATTCTCGCCGATATTCTTGATCGATGTGAGCCATTGCAACCCTCCAACTCGTACAGCACTGTTTAAATTGAATTCCAAAGCTACCGGCATTATCAATCTAAAATTGAAAAACGTCAAGAAGGCGCGCTACTTCTTCACCGTCACAAACTTCAGCGTACCCAACCCCGGCATCGCCGGTTTTTTTATGCCGAGCTCATCGTGCCAAAACGCATCGTTGTTGAAGAGCTCGATGATCCACGGAAAGTGCGCGTCCTGCGAGATGATGATGCCGCCCGGCGGAAGCAGCGGGTAGAGATAGTGGAAGCAGTCGCGCGTGGATTGCACGAGATCGACGTTCACGCACGCCGCGGCGACCGCCTCGCGGAACGACGGCATCGTGTCGCTAAAAAATCCTTTGTGATATTGCACGCGCGATGCATCACCGTAACGCGCGACGTTGTTCTTGACCTCCTCGAACGGCACGGCGTGGCTGCCTTTTGGAAAATGATGCTCGCGACCGTAGATACTCTTGCCGTGTTCCTCGTGATTCTCCGGCATCCCGGCGAACGAATCGAACACTTCGAATTGTCGGTCGCAAAGTTTTGCCACGAGCGAAAGTTTTGCCGTACTCCCGCCGTGGAACGATCCCGCCTCCACGATCGCGCCGGGAACCGTGCCCGGCACTGCACCGCCGGCCGCACCGAGATCCAAAATCTGCCGCGTGATGGAAATCATCTCGTGCTCGGTATGCGGACAATCAACGTAGTACGAGATTTTATAAAATTTTAATACCAGTGCCAGGCGTGCGCCGAAGCTTGTCGGCGATTTTGTTCCATTAAAAATAAAACCGAGCGCGGCGGGAATGTCCTTCGGCGCGTAATAGACTTTGCGATATATATAGAGCACCGGCCATGGCAGGGCCACGTGCTTTTTTATCGTACTGCGGAGGCTCATATAATAAGATTTTAATGCTTGGCGCTATCCATTTTCCGCACAATGACGAACGGCGTCATCTTGTTCCCCTGCCCTAACGGGTTGTCGAGCAGGATCTCGCGCACCGTCTTTTTGTTTAACCCGACGCCGTGGCTCACCCCGAGGATCTGCACGTCGATATAGTTCGCATCTGCCGTCACCGTCGGAATGCCGGTCGCGCGCTCCACGCGCTCGCAGTCGCCCTGCGGGTCCGGCGGCGGCAGAACGCCCCACTCGGTATATGGATACATATCCTCCGGAATGAAGCCGTCGATCTCCGAGACGCGATGCCCGGCAACGATCCAGAACCAGCCGCGCTTGCCGATCAACTTTCCGACGGCGCCGACGCCGGCGGCGAGGATCATGCGCGGCGCGCCGACGATCTCGATCGCCACCTGCATCTTTTCCGGCCGCGACCACGCCGTCATGTTCTTGTGCTTCTTAACGCCGAGCGTGATGAACCGCGCGAGCCATCCCACCTTTACGCTCGAAATGTGCCGCACAAGGTTTTGCGAGATGGAAACGATCTTCTCCGAGATGGCGAGCCAATCCCCCTCGCGGTAGTGCGGCTTTACAAACTCGTTCACAATGTCTTCAAGCCCCTCGCCGAAAGCGATCAGCCGCGGCACTTTGATCGGATACCGCATGTACGCAACGCCGGCCACGACGATCTCCTCGCCCGGCTGGATGCCCGGCGCGGAGTCGGCGGTGTTCTTGAACTTTGCCATATGCCCCTCATTATATATCAGCTTCCCGCGAAGGCCAAAAAATCCTGCTACAATAAGGGCATGCCTATCTGGTTATTGGTCATCAGCGTTCTGATCCCCCAGGAGTTCGCGTCGAGCGCGATCGTTTTTATCATCGCTCTGCAGAATAATTTTCCGATCTGGGCGATCAACCTCATCTGGATCTGCACGACGTTGCTCGACATGTACGTGGGCTATATGCTTGGAAAGTTCACGCAGGAAAAATTCCACGGTACGCGATTTTTCCATTGGGTGGAGCGATGGATAAAAAAAGGAGAGGGAGCGCTCGGTAAGCATGGCGAAAAGTTGTCACTCGCGCTATTTGGCGTCATCGACTTCCCTTACGTCAACGCATTCCTCGGCGCGTGGATCGGGCTGCCGCTCAACATGACGCTTCTATTGACGCTCACCGGCAACTTTATCTGGTATCTCTTTCTATGGGGAACCGTACTCGGCCTGTCGGCGTTCATTTCCAATCCCGACATCATCATCCTCATCCTCCTCGTTGCGGGAGCGCTCTCTCACTTCTTATTCAAGCTCTCTAAGTCGAACAAGGGATAGTTTTCAAGCAGTGTAAGCAACAAGCTGAGCGCGAGCGGACCGAGCAGGATGCCGATGGGGCCGAAGAACGACAGCCCGCCGAGCACGGCAAAGAGCATCAGCATCGGATGGATCTTTTCCTTGCCGCCCAAAAGCCGCGGGCGCAGATACATCTCTATCGTCGTCGACATGACGAACACCCATGCAACAAGCCCGACGGCGCCGACGACATTCCCGCCAAGATAGAGCGAGACGATCCCCGGGATGACGATGAGAAAAACGCCGATCGCCGGGATGAACGACGCCACCGCCGTGACGGCGCCCCACAGGATCGCGCTCGGCAATCCAAAGATAAAAAATCCGACGCCGGTGAGCACGCCGTACAGCAACGCCACAAGGAGCGACCCGCGGATCACCGAGCCCGCGCGCGCATACAGCCGCGCAAGGATCTTCTCGGCATGCTCCGCCGGCAATGGACCGCGCTCAACGAGCGCCGAGCGCAAGCGCGACCCGTCCTTCAAGAAATAATAGAGCGCAAAGAATGAAAGAAATATTGTCGCGACAATATTCAGCACGCCCGAGAATATCGGGCCGATGTTGCCGATCAAAAGGCCGAGCACCTGCTGGATATAGGGAGTGAGGTCGATCGAGAGCGACGGCAGCCAGTTATGGAGGGCCGCGCGCGACCATTCGATCACTGGCGCCGTCATCCCGCCGCCTGACGCGATCTGGCCATAAAGCCCCTGCGCCTCGGCAAACATCTGCAACCCGAAGAATATGAGCGGGACGAGGATGATCGCGACCGCGAGGAGGACGATGAGCGCCGCCGCAATGCCACTCTGGTCGTTCAATCCTTTTTTAATGGCGGCGTACCACGGCTGGAATAGTATCGCCACGCTTATTCCGAGCACGATCGCGTTCAGCTCCGGAAGGAAGACCAATCCCACGAGCACCGCCGCAATGAGCAGGATGCCAATGGAAAAATATGATTCTGATCGCTCGGTTGCCATAACTCTATTGTATCATTCCGGCCCCGTATTGCCCCAAAACAAAAACCGCCCCGCACCGAAATCGGCGGAGGGCGGTTTTTGCTTGGTGAGACTATGCGCGGCTGACGTTCGTCGCGGCCGGGCCTTTCTCGCCTTCGCTGACCTCGAAAGTGACGACATCGCCAACCTTAAGATCATCAAATGCGACACCATTCAACTCCTTGGAGTGGAAGAAGAGGTCTTTCGCTTCGCCATCGCGCGCGATAAAACCGAATCCACGATCCGTAAGGGTCTTGATAGTTCCTTGCATCATGTAATTAGTATTTTTGCTTTTCTAGAAGTTCGACGACGTTTCTTTATTGCCTGATAATAATACTCCACTCACTGGAATTTGTCAACCCCTCTGCCGCCGAGTTCAAGACCGCCGCTCACGCGGGCGATAAGAAGAAAAGAAAAAGGGCCCAAGTGTCCAAGGTCACAAGACCAAACACACAAGGGCCCGAGTAAAAAATTTGCTACTTGCCGACAGCGAGGCGCCCGTGCGCGTGGAAGCCGTCGCTCAGCCAGTCCCAACGGCCGCACCAGCGCGAACCGTACTGACTGCAGTACGGGACGCTGCGACCGCCGCCGCGGTGGACCACGACGATTCCCGAAAAGTCGATGTAGATCTTTCCGAGGAGCGCCATGAACTGCGGATGCTCTGTCTGATGTTCCAGCAGCCATTCGTAATGCTGGAAACCGAGAAGAACATTGAGATGCTCCGCAATCCGCTTTTCGTATTCTGCTCTGTTAATGGAATCGGCGCTGCCCGCCGCCAATACCGTTGCAAGCGTGAGCGTCACCGGCTCTTCCGTGGACGTGTCACGTTCAATGTGATCGATCCAGTCATTCTTCGACTGGAGATATTCCAGCGTCGGGCGCTTGAGCGCCGGGATCTGAATGCTCAGCTCTCCGGTTTCGCGAAAAAGATCCGTGAAGACAATCGGGATTGTGGGCAAATTCAAAGCCTTCCGCAGTGCTCTCTTCATTAAGCCCCGATTACTGTGCAACTTTGCGGCCACACCTTCTGAGATCTCATCGGGACGAGGCAATTGTAGCAGGACGTCCGTCTGGAACTGAACGTACCAGCCGGGGAATTCGGTTGAGATGGTTCCATGTTTTGGCATGGGGGTTTCTCCTTAATTTCAATTTAACACCTGGACATATATTACCATAGAATATGCCTATCCGTCAAATCGCCCACGGCGTAAAATTGTTTCGCTAATTTTATGAGTATTTCCATGTTTCAAAAGCCCCTCATAAGAATTAATCGTCGCCGGAGCACATACTTCCCTGAGCCGCTTTTCCATCCTTCGCTTCGTGGCGGCGCGAAGCACCTTGTGGTCGGGGAACATTACCCATCCCAAAAAATCGATGCCGGATGCCAGCGTTTCTATAGACACTTTATTTGGATGAAGATCAAGATGCAGCCGCGCAGAAAGATGCGCCGAAATTTTTGGAAGCTGATGCTCCAGCCAAAGCTTTGATTCAGATAAGACGACAAAATCATCCGCGTATCGAATATAATATTTTTCCTTCAGCTCGTGCTTTATAAATCGATCGAATTCGTTCATATAAATATTCACAAAAAGCTGCGAAGTAAGATTGCCGAGCGGAAGTCCGACGCCGGGGCGCGTTGATGAAAAACTTTCGATGATCTCGTGGAGTAAATTCATAATATCTTGGTCGGGGATATAGCTTGCAAGCATCTCAAGCAACATGGCATGGTCGATGCTCGCAAAAAACTTTCTGATGTCGCACTTCAAGACCCACACCGTGCGGGTGTTGTTGTGACTCACCTTTCGGCAATATGCGTCGAACCGTTCAAGGGCCTTGTGCGTCCCCTTTCTGGCGCGGCAGGAATACGAATCGGCGATGAATGCCGCGTCAAAGAACGGATAGAGCACGCGATAGATCGCATGGTGCAAAAGCCGGTCGCGCACGGATGCCTTATGGATGTTCCGCGGCTTCGGATCGGAAACATTGAACGCTTTGTATCCGCCGTGCCGGTACGTGCCGTTGACAATATCATTCCTAAGTGATATTATGTTTTCCATAAGGCGCATTTTGAAATCCTGAACGTCCCGCTTGGACTTTTTTCCTACCAGAAATTCCTCCCACGCTTGAAGCAGGTTTTCTAGGGAAGCAATATCGTCACGTTTTTTGGTTAACTTCCTCTTCATGGAAACTGACACATTTATTTCTTCTTCCCGGCACGCGAACGTCCCTATCATTACCCGTCTGACCGAGACATATAAGCTATGGCATGAGTTCATGCCGAATATGGCAAAGACATCGCGCTATACGCTGGGGCAAAAGATCGACGATCTTTTTATTGAGATCACCGAATTGATCTTTCTTGCAAGCCACCTCGCCAAAGAACAAAAACTTCCTCACCTGCAAAGAGCCGCCGCAAAACTGGACCTCTTAAAACTATTTCTCCAGATCTCCTGGGAAATCAAAGCCATCGATAATGGAAAATACATCATGCTCGCGGAGCCGCTGGAAGAGGTCGGCAGGATGCTCGGCGGGTGGGTGCGCCAAACCATGGGCGGAACCCGCCCCGCCGTTCATCGTGCGCCATAAAGATAATTATTGATCGCCACTTTCCGACAGCGAGGCGTCCGTTCGCGTTGAAGCTGTTGCTCAGCCAGTTCCAATTGCCGTACCAGCGCGAACCGTTCTGATTGCAGTACGGGACGTTGCGATCGCCGTCGCGGTTGACCACGAAATGTGCGAAACATCATCTGCGCCACCATCCTTAGATCATTCTCGGGATTGAATCGTATCCGGAATCTCTTTTTTAAAATAATTCCCTAATGTTCCGCACCAAGTAGCAATAATAAGTAAGCGGATAAGCATCGCACGCCGGGAAAAGACATATCCTTTCCCGCTCCGGCAGATGCTATCGCAGAGTTCGACCGCGCAGAGCCGTAGCCATGCGCCACGATCTACTATCCACCATCAGCATAGGAGTATTTTAAGAAAAGAAAAGGGCCCAAGTGCACGAGGTCATAAGACCAAACGCACAAGGGCCCAAAGGTTAAGTGATTGCTACTTGCCGACAGCGAGGCGTCCGTTCGCGTTGAAGCTGCCGCTCAGCCAGATCCAACTGCCGTACCAGCGCGAACCGCCCGGATGGCAGCACGGGACGTAGCGATCGCCGTCGCGGTAGACCACGACGATTCCCGAGAAATCGATGTAGATCTTCCCGAGAAATGGCTTGAGTTCCGGGAACTCGTCCTGATATTCCACGACGTATTCCCTGTGCTGAAATCCGAGGAGGACATCGTGCTTGAGCATGATGCGCCGCTCGTATTCAACGCCGTCGATGGAACCATCGTCGTCCGGAACAAGTACCGTTGCGAACGTGAGCGTCACCGGTTCTTCCGTAGACGTATCGCGTTCGATGGACTTAATGCCGTACTTTGCCTGGAGGTATTCCAGCGTCGGGCGCTTGAGCGCGGGAATCTGGATGCTGATCTCGCCGGTCTCGCGGAAATATTCGCCGACCTGCACCCGGCAACCTGCCTGAAGGAAAAGCGTATGCTGCTTTCCAAGCGCGACAGGGTCCTTCATTGCGGCCTGAACTTGTTGAGTGGTGAGGGATCTCCAATCCGTGTTCGCGCCGACGGCGGCGAGATAGGCGAACTGCTGTTCCACACTGATAGCCATGGTGTTTCTCCTTGCTGGGGCGGACTTGAACGTCTTCACATTTCTGCAAAGCGTTTCATCGCTTTATGATTGTTTCACCGCAGCGCGCAGAACGCCTTTCTTGATTTTTAGTTTTTAGCGCTAAAGATGCTCTGGGCGCCACGGTAAAATCAGTTTTTAATGTACGCGGATAGTCTATCATATATAACGCTTGATGTCAAATCCGCGAAGAGCGCTAAAAGGAATATATGCACCATCTTTTATGATGACTGATATGATGACTAATTGATATTTTTGCTTTATCCGCAGAAACTCTATGTTTTGAGATCACAGATTGTGATTTCAAAACATAATAAAACTCTGCATATTTCTACCATACGCGCGTAGTCTCGCCCCTCCTACTATCCCGAAGAACACAAGGGACAAAAGATAAAGAGTCGTTTAAGATTAGTGCATGGCCAAATTCGGCAGGAAGACGAAGAAGCTGCTCAAGATCGTGGGGCCGGGCCTCATCACCGGCGCGGCGGATGACGATCCGTCGGGCATCGCCACATACAGTCAGACCGGCGCACAGTTTGGTTACGGCCAGCTGTGGACCGCGCTCTTTCTGCTCCCCTTTATGGTGGCGATCCAGGAAGCATGCGCGCGCATCGGCGCCGTGACGGGCAAGGGCATCGCGGCCGTCGTCAAAGAGAACTACAACCGCAAGATACTGTACGGCTTGCTCGCGCTCATCCTCATCGCGAACACGATCAATATCGGCGCGGACCTTGGCGCGATGGGCGTGGCGGCGCAGCTCATCATTCCGGTCAACTTTACCCTGCTCACCCTGTTCTTTACCGCGCTCATCCTCGTGCTCGAGATTTTCGTATCGTACAAAAATTACGCAAAAATATTGAAGTGGCTCGCGCTCGTATTGCTCTCCTACCCGCTCACGGTGTTTTTGATCAGCGAGCCATGGATGACGATCCTGCGCGCCACGTTTTTGCCGCACGTGCAGCTCACCTTTGCATTCCTCTTTATCATCACCGGCGTCTTGGGCACGACGATCTCGCCGTACATGTTCTTTTGGGAAGCGTCGGAGGAAGTGGAAGAGGAGGAAGAGCATCACCTCATAAAAAATGGCGTGGCGAAACCGACGAAGTCGTTCATGCGCCGCCTGCGATGGGATAATTTTCTTGGCATGCTCTCGTCTGAGGCGGCGACGTGGTGCATCATCATCGTGGCGGCGACGGTGCTCAACACGAACGGTGTGACGAACATCGGCACCGCGGCGGATGCCGCGCGCGCGCTCGAGCCGCTCGTGCGGAGCTTCCCCGACGCCGGCCTCATCGCAAAATGGCTCTTTGCGATCGGCATCATCGGCCTCGGCCTGCTCGCCGTGCCGGTGCTCTCCGCATCCGCATCCTACGCGCTCTCGGAAACGCTCAACTGGCGCGAAGGGCTCAACCTTAAGCTCAAGCGCGCGCACGGATTCTACGGCATCATCACGATCGCCACGATCGTCGGGCTCATGATCAACTTTGTCGGCATCAACCCCATCAAAGCGCTCGTCTTCACGGCCGTGTTCAACGGCGTGGCGGCGGTGCCGCTCATTTTTATCATTGCGCGGATGGCCGGCAGCAAAAAGATCATGGGCGAATACAAGAGCGGCTGGCTTTCGAACATTTTCGTGTGGGCGACGTTCGCGCTGATGGCCGCGGCGGCCATCGCAATGTTCGCGACGCTGTAAAAGCTGCGAGGGACGGGCGAGTTGACGGACATTCAAAGAAGGTTTATATTTTTTGCTTGTAGCAACTTCAAAATCGAGGGGCGAATATGAACGCAGTGCGGAAAGATCCTGCTATTACCCATGAAAACCTTATCGGTCTATTCAGGGAGTTAGAACAGACCATCGATGGTTCACGCACCCACCGCAAGGCGCTAGGCAAACTCAAGAAAGCTTTTGCGACCGCGATCAACGAAGCAGAAGCCATCCATCAGTGGAGGCTCGACATGCTGCAAGAGCTTGATAAGCTCACCGACCCCAAGACCGGGAAGCGCATCTGTCCGCAGGGCTCGGCCCAGGCAAGGCTCGACGTGGCACTTGGCGCCGCGATCGCGCTAGAGCACCGACTGCGCGCTATCCCACACGCACTGCAACCCGCCGAAGCACGCGCATAACGCCCACCACAACATCAGGACCGAGGAGAGAAATTCTCCCCGGTCCTTTCCATATCGACGATCAATGATTGACACCGATACTCTCCAACGATATATTGGAGTTTGGGAGGTGCGCGTTGTCAGAAAAAATCGAAGGGTTTGTAATCGAGGGCGAAACAGGCAGTTTTCTTGACGCGGGAAATCGCTGGCGGGAAGTTCCCGTGTGCGATGCCTATGTCCACACTCTGGACGCCATTGAGGGAATTCGGGAAGCACTCCACTTTTGCCGCAATAAGCCTCGGCGAATGTATCGGGCGCTAAAGAACACAGAAGGGAAAACCCTTCTGTTGACCGGAACGGCGATCTCATTCTACGTGGTCTCCGGCGGCAACCGCCCATACGTAGAAGGCGACTGCACTCAACTCATCACAACCACCTAAAAGCAACGGCTTCATCCGCAAAACAAGTAGGCAGCAACCTCACGTCGAGATCGCTGCCTATATTTTATTTTTCGCGCATGCCGCTAAGCTAAGTAGACAAACAAATTTTATTTTGATAGAAAGAAATTGGTACATACACCACAAGGAGGCCGAATGGCCAGGATCAGGATTGTAAGCACTCCGCAAGGAACCGAACCCGAAGAGATCAGGATTCAATGGGTTGGAGTGGTGATGCCACTTGCGACCCCGGAAGATCTGGTAAGTAAGCCGATCACAAATCTCAACATCAACAGAAAAACCGACCATATCGTGCTGCGGACCAAGGCCATTCGCGCCCTAAGGAGTGCCGGCAGGCTGAATGCCGCTAATTTCTGGAAAAGGAGCCCGGCCGGCATCTACCTCTGGTTCAAGAAGACGATCGTTTCCCTGCCAATTTGCATAAATGCTATTTTAGGCGACGGTACTCCGGGATGAACTTCATGCCAAAAATCCTGAACAATAGTCGAAAGAGGTCGAGCCCCTTTGTCGAGAAACAGCAAGTGGTTAATTTCTTTTCTGTCTAAGATATTAATCAGTTCTAAGGTGCGATAAGCTAAAAGCTGTCGCTGTTCGGGATCCGGGAAAAATTTGAACTCGAACTTGCCGCTCTCCTGTGATGGACGTTCCAGACTCATGGACTATTTATAGAATAAAAGCGGAAAGTTTTCCATTCCGCTCAACTCCCCGTTTTCTCGAAATTCGGCAAACTCAAAATAACACAGAATATATAAAGAAAATCGACCTCTTTTGGAGATCGATTTTCATTCAAGTGGAGATCGGTGTTTATATAAGAGTCTAGTGGTGGAAGCGGGCGGAATCGAACCGCCGTGTAAAGATAATGCCGATGGGCCGTCTACGAGCGTAGTTTAGCGAGGCTAAGCGAAGTGATCATATTTTCACGCCAAGCGTATGATCGTCAACCTGACGCTAGTCTCCTTATATAAGACCGGTATCAGCCCAAGAGACCCGGGCCGGCCGATCCCGAAGGGCTAGGCGTAAGCCAGAGCGAACTTCGGAGCTGCAACTTTGGAGTTGGCAGTTATAGGTTGTGCAACGGTTACGGCGTTGCCAACGACTCGCAAACCCACGGATTATCTTTATCGAAGCCAAGTGCGCTCCCATGCGCCCCGTGATAAGGCTGCCGCTATTATACCACGTGCGATGGTATAATAAAAGAGTACTAAAACGCAGCGCCAAAGGTCGGAAGCAAAATTTAATATAGTTTTAATCTATTTATGGAAGAAGAAAAGATAGTTGGGAAAGGCATGGTCTGCAAGTGCCCGCATCACAAAACGGTGCCTGCGCTCATCATCCTTATCGGCGTTGACTTCCTTTTGGGAGCGACGATGGTGCTCACATGGAGTTTTGTGAACATCACGTGGCCGATCCTCTTGATCATCATCGGCATCGTCAAGATGGTGCGCTGCGGCTGCTGCAGTAAATAAATAAAAATATCCTTCCGCCTCGTGATAAGAATAATTCGGCGGAAGGATATTTTTATTTCTCCCGTTATTGCTGAGGGGCCGGAGTTTCCTCGGTGACTTTCTGCACGTTCGCGCGCTTTAACAATTCCGCCTGCATCCATTCGGCAAGGTCTTTGTCGAGTGCGGGGAGGATCCCTTCGGACTCATCATCGCCCGGTTTGTCGTCTTCGTGGCCGGCGGTCAGGATAACGATGCGGCTGAGGCCGAGCATCTGGAATGAAAGATCGCGCTTGATGTCCACGTCCTGGATCTGCCGATATGGGATCGCCACTTCCTCTTTATCTAAAATCCCGCGCTTTATTTTTAGCGAATCGTCGCCGAGGCAGAATTTGAAGTTCGCGTAGATGAGCCACGCGGCAAAAAGCGTGATCGCGAACACGACGATAAAAAGCAATCCGCTCAACTCGGCTGCCACCATTACGTAGCGCGTGAGATCGCCAAACTGCGTCATTGCGAGGAACGACTGCTGGCCAAGCACAAAAAGAACGATCGTGAGCAAGAGCAGGATGAACGCGGCGTGCACGCGCTGAAGGAAGAATATCCAAAACGTCTTCTTCCCCATGGTATGGTAAACCTCTTCTGGCACGCCGGGATGGGTTATCGGGTTTTCGTCCATGCTTTGTATGCTGTTTTGATTATTCTACCACAGCTAGCCCCTGTCTTATAAATATTCCGCTCGCGATCTTGGTTATTTTCGGGATAGGGAAGGAGTAAGGATGAGCCGTATGAAAATACGGCGATTCCGCGACGACACTCCCTATCCCGAAAATAACCAGATCCTGAAAGGTTGTTCGTTATTTTGCCTCTCGCCGTCGTCCCTCCTCGGAGCTATGCCCCGGCATTATCTCCTCGTCGCGCCTCGGCGAGAGGCAAAACAACGAACAACGCGAGTTGGAATATTTATAAGATAGGGGCTATAATGGAGGCATAATCAAGCCCCGCATCAACAATCAAATAGCCGCACCGGAGCTCCGCGTCATCGGCGAAAAGGGAGAGAATCTTGGCGTCATGGCACGCGCCGACGCGCTCGCGCTCGCCCGTCCGGATGACGGCATCGACCTTATAGAGATCTCCGCAACGGCAAAACCGCCCGTCGTGCGGCTGATGAGCTACGACAAATTCCGCTATGAAGAAGAAAAGCGGATTAAAAAGGAGCGTGCCGCCCAAAAGACCGCGGCGATGAAGGCCGTCCAGATCACCGCAAAAGCGGCGCACAACGATCTTATGGTAAAAGCAAAGCAGGTGGAAAAATTCTTTGCACAGGGACATCCGGTGGAGGTCGTCATGCGCCTTCGCGGTCGCGAAAAGCGCAACAGGGACTGGGCGATGGAGAAGCTTAAGGAATTTTTAACATTGATCCCGGTGGAATATAAGAAGCTCAACGAACCGAAGTTTTTGGGCAACGGCCCGGCAGTGCAGATCGCAAAGAAATGAGATTGAATAAATTCGAGTCGGCGGGGCGGGAGCCGCTCGGAGAGGGCGACGAAAAGAAAGTTTTTGTCGATCCCAAAAATGAACGCCGCGTCATTTCCGAAAGAAAAGAGCTGGCGGAGAAAGACACACCCCGCCAATTAAAAGGAAGGTACTATCTTGGGAAAATTGCTCACGCAATTCTTCCAAACCATATCCCCGAAATATATCAGGCGGGAGAATCTGCCGATGGAAAGCAAACCGTCGATATGGAACGCATCCCCCATTCCCCGGGGCAAACTCTTCTGCAAGAATTGCGGCGGGCGGGCAGAAACGAAGAGCCGGCGCAAGAGAAAATATTGGAAGAGCAGGCCGGGGCAATGGGGAACCTGGATGGCGACCTCGAACAGATCGGTCTTGGCTTTAGCCTTGATCTGAACGTCGGCAACTATACAAAAAATGAAGCGGGTGAAACGTATTATCTGGAAACGTTCAAGCCGTGGCGGGTAGATGATGTCGATCCAAAAGAGCTTGAAGTGTTATTCGACGAAAAAGCGCTACGGGAGGCCATTGACGATATTCCTGATCAAAAAATAAAAGAGGAATGTGTGCAGCACCTGGAGAGGCTTCTTGCTCTTTTAAAAGAGGAAAGAAAAGATATCAAAGAGCTAGAGAAAAATCGAGAGGCAAGCCTTCTTGATTGCCGGCCAGTTATCGAGAAATTGGAATCTGAATTTGATTCAGTGCTGACAGAAGATAATCTTATCTATCTGAACTCGACCAAGACAATGGCAGAGGCTTTGAGTGATGAGGGACGAGCCATGGCCAAAGACACCCGCACCACTGCCTTCAACCACCTAAAGTTTTTGCAGGAAAAAACAAATATCACCGCCGAGGAATATAAAAGATTATATGAGAAATATAAAATTCTTGATCGCGCCGTGGGAACCATCAATGCCGGGATAGTCGATCATACGAGATAGCTCAGCGAGTCGCAATTTTTGATTGTTGTGATTTTTTGTTGTATAATAACGCTCGGCTCACTGCAAGAAGAGATCCACGGTGAGCGGAGGAATGATGAAACGGAACATCGAAAAGGCGAGGCGCTTTTTACAGGCGCTCGTAAGTCTATCCATCAACACCGACAAACCACCGCAAGATCTTTGCGAGATCAAATTAGCCGTGCAGGATCTAGACGAAGGCGAAGACGCCGAGGAGATAAAGAGCTTCCTTAAACTCATCGCTGACAATGAAGCCAGCTTTCAGAAACAGTGCCAGGTAGCCGATGCGCTGCGATGCAAAGGGGAAGCCATCCTTTGGAAAAGACAAAAGGCTAGCCCTCAGCTCGCCCACCCCGTGGAAGATCTTTTGATCTCCGAAACGGCGGCCGGATATATCCCCGTGGGGGTTGAAACCATCGGACAGCTTTGCCAATACACCCCTTCAGAGTTGGAAATTCCGCAAAGTTGTTATAAAAACGAATTACGAGATGTTCTTGGGAACTCTTATGTGTTCGTACTAAAACCCGATGGGCTTAAAAAAGAGGAGGAATAGCAGCAAGACAACAGGCAGGAACTTCGGTTCCTGCCTTCTTTTTTACTCAGCGATCCGTGCGGGGGCAGGTATTGCCATTATTAAAAAGATATAGTAAACTTACTGTCATTGAGCCAAGGGGCTCACATCTATATTATGCCTTCCAAGAGCGTCCAAAAGAGAATAAAGATCACAAAGAACGGAAAGATCGTCCGCCGCCGCACGGGGGTAAGCCATTTTAAGACCCGCAAAAGCAGCAAAATGAACCGCGATTCCCGCAAGAGCCGCTCGCTCGATATGCCGCTCAAAACAATTTTGAATAATTAATCGCCGATCAACCACCACCATGCCACGCGTAAAAAGAGGAGTAAACGCCCATAAGCACCGCGAGAAGACCCTTAAGTACACCAAGGGATTCCAGTGGGGCCGCAAGTCAAAAGAGCGCGCCGCCAAAGAGGCCCTGCTTCACGCCTGGGTCCACGCCTTCCGCGGACGCAAAGAAAAGAAGCGCACCTTCCGCCAGCTCTGGACCGTCAAGATCAACGCCGCCATCCGCCCCGAAGGAATGAACTACAGCAAGTTCATCGCGGCGCTCAAAGCCGCGGGCATCAAGATCGACCGCAAGATCCTCGCAGACCTCGCAGAGCACGAACCGGAAGTCTTTAAGAAGGTGGTCGCAGCGACAAAATCCGCAAAATAAGAAACCGCCCCTTGGGCGTTTTCTTTTGCCTATAGCCCCATCCAGCTATATCCCACATAAACACTATATTTTGAAATCACAATTTGTGATTTCAAAATATAGCAACATCCGGCGTGGCGCGCCTTTTCTTGTTAATGATTTTTTACCTCCTTTACAGAGGAACCCTGAGCCGTATGTGGCGTGAGTGTTGAGGCGCCACCCTTCGGCACCGGCCGCTTATGCGGCTTTAGATAATCACTCGCCTGCTTGAGCACTTTCCGCGTGTCGCCATACTTTTTGCCGATCACGTTGAGCGCATCGTGATAGAGGAACCAGCCGTAGCCGCTGTGTTCGCGCGGGATGATCTGGATCTCCGCCTTGTGCGTTTCCGCCAAAAATAGAATGACGGTGTCATAGATGCCCTGGCTGCCGATCTTAAAATAGAAGCGTTCGTACGCGCGGAAGTTCGGAAGCATGCGCAGCTCCGTCTTTTTTATTCCCGTCTCTTCCTCCAATTCGCGGAGCGCCGTATCAATGCTCCGCTCCCCCGGCTTGAAGTGTCCCTTGGGAAAGTTCCAATAGTTGCCGCGCCGGTAGAGCAGCAGGAATTTTATCCCGTCCGTTGTTTTGCGATAGACCACAAAGCCGGCCACAACCTGCTTCTTGGTCGGGATGCGCTTCGATTCGTCGATCTCCCTCGTGGATTGCATTGGGGTAGTTTACCATAACTTTACTTATTTACTAAAATATGCTATAAAAACAGCGTAGTTTCAGGGAGGGAGTTATGTTCCTTGTCACAGTTGAAATAATGATAGCGGCGGTAATCGTTGTCGCGGGAGTATGGTGGCAGTATTATGGCCGCTTTCCCGATCTGAGGACGATCTGGATGGTCGCGATAAAAGATCCCCTTGAAGTCTCTTTACGGATGTCGACGGGATTAGGAACCTGTGTGATGGTCAGAGGGAAACGGTTCCTCTATCGATACGACCAGAAAAACGGCAGTGCAACGATCATATTGTTCGTGCTGACGCATCGAAAAAAAATTCTTCTTACCGCCAGGATCGAGAACGACATGGTCTTGGACTGGAAGGTGGAAGGAAAGTGGAATGAAAAACCAGCCACCTATCCTGAGCAGTTTGAGATCTTGGGCATTCTCCGGGCCGTAAAAAACGAGATCGACTCCAATCATGCCAGTGAAGCAACCGTGGCAGCCTTCCTCGAGGGACGAGGATAGGCTGCTTTTTTTATCTTTTTTTAAGGAATGAAAGCATTTTCTCGAGGGGCCACGCATTGATGATGTCTTTGCGCTCCGCCCAGCCGCGGCGCGCCTGCGCAATGCCACACTCAAGGAAGGCGAAATGCGCCGCGGCGTGCGCGTCGGAATCGATGCTCATTTTTACGCCGGCCTCCACGCACTTGCGGATGTGCTCGTCTTTAAGGTCACTGCGTTCGGGCAGCGCGTCGATCTCCATGATCGTGCCGGTATGTTTTGCCGTTGCAATGACCTCGTCGATATCGATGTCGTACGGCGCGCGCTTGTTGATGAGCCGGCCGGTGGGATGGAAGAAGATGTCCACATTCGGGTTCGATATCGCGCGCACGACACGCGCCGTCTGCTCCGCGCGCGGGAGATTAAAGAATGAGTGTACCGACACACCGACGACGTCCAGCTTTGAAAGCGTCTCGTCATCAAGGTCAAGCGCGCCATCTTTTAAAATGTCGCACTCGGTGCCCTTCAATATTTTTATCTTGCCGGCCAGCTTTTTATTGACCGCATCGATCTCCTTCCACTGTTCGCGGATGCGTTTTTCGTCCAGGCCGTGCGTCATCGCAAGGCGCTTCGTATGATCCGTGATCACGATATATTTGAGGCCGCGCTTTATCGCCTCGCGCGCCATCACTTCGATGGAATCCGCGCCGTCGGTCCAGTTTGTCTGCACCTGAAGATCGCCCTGCAGATCGCCGTAGCCGATGAGGTTCGGTAAGCCGGGCTTCTTGCCGGCGAATTCACGAATGGCGGCTTCCACTTCGCCGGTGTTCTCGCGGAGCTCCGGCTCCGGATACGCCATCTTGAGCGCCTTATAAATGTCCTCTTCCGCCCGGCTCGCAACGCGCGCGCCCTCCTGCTCGGCTCCCTTCTTTTTTGAACCAGCTTTTATTTTAAAAAGGCCGTACTCGTTGAGCGTGAGGCCGAGATCGTTCGCGCGCTTGCGGATCATCACATTGTGATCTTTTGAACCGGTGAAATAATTGAGTGCTGCGCCGTACGATTCCGCCGGCACCACCCGCAGGTCGATGTTCAATCCAGGCCGTATCTTTATAGAAGACTTCGTCGGACCGTTTGCGATGACCGTCATCAGTCCGGGTGTTTTGGAAACGAATTCGTCCATGATGATCTTTGGTTTTGACGAGACGGCGAGAATATCCAGGTCGCCCATTGTTTCCTTGCGCCTACGGGCAGAACCGGCCACGATCACTTTTGTAACGCCATCAACGCGCGAGAGCCGCGCCTCGATCTCGCGGATCTGCGGCAACATGAGGCCGGTGATGAACCGCAGGCCCGATCCGCGCGCGAACTCAATGCCTTTTAAAATTTTCTCCTCGCTCTTTTTGCCGAAGCCTTCGAGCACGCCGATCTTCCCTTTTTTCGCCGCCGCCTCAAGATCTTTCAAGTTGCGCACGCCGAGCTCTTTGTATAATTTCTGGATCGACTTCGGTCCAAGCCCTTCCACGCGCGCAAGCTCATCCAGGCGCACCGGCGTTGCCTTCTTCAACTTCTCATATTCCGTGCTGCGCCCTTTCGTTACCAGCTCCTCTATTATCTCCGCAATGGACTGGCCCACGCCGGGAATTTCCTTGAGCGCTTTGATGCCGCCTTTTTTGTATGTCTGCGCCACCTCTTCCTCGAGCACGCCAACCGTCTCCGCCGCCTTCTCGAACGCGCGCGGCTTGAACTGCACGTGCTGCATCGCTAAATACTCGCCGATCTGGCGCAGGACTTCGGCGACGGATTGGTTGGACATGTCTGCCATACTTAAATAATACCACCCAACGAGCTGGTAGATGACGTTTGACAACCTATAGACCAATCGATAGAATACGGACAGTAATAAAAATTCGGACCGAAGGAGGTCTTTGTGGATAATAATGCTGAACAGAACAAACCAAAGCTTTCGAAGATAAGATTTTATCTAGCGCTGAATACACACCTGCACGGCACATTCATCTGCGATCGCCTCAATAAGTTGGATCTGGCAACCGATACAGAGGGAAACCTTCCTCCAAAACTCATCGGCGCCATCTGCATAATGCTCGACGCCGCACCGGGAACAGAGGTCTCAAGTGCGCGTGAATTTCCGGCTTTCCGGAAAATGCTCGCCTTCATGGATCCATATTTGGAACCACCGTATCGCCCAGAATCAGGCGACATCAAACCATTGCTCTATCTTCCATACGATTAACGTCGCATGCAAAGTCCCGTTTCCATACGGGGCTTTTTTCTATCAGGCGTGAGAACAACCCCTCTCTTTTTGTGCGGTCAGTGTCCTCACTGGCATTTCCGCACAAAAAGAGAGGGGTTGTTCTCACGCCACCGTGTCCCCCGGCTTCCGCTCCTCCGCCACTTCCGCGGCATTCACCGCCGCGCGTGTTGAGGTCGTTGGTTTTGGCAAAATAAGATCAGGCACGGCAAGGAGTACGAACGCGGCGATGAACGCCATGATCCCCGCCCACACGAAGACCACGTTGTAGCCAAGCGTATCGGCGATGACGCCGCCGAGGAATCCCGTAACGCCGGCGCCAATGCCGCTTACCGACGAGTCGAGCGACCAGTCGAGCGAGATATTGTCCTTATCGAGATGCCGCGAATAAATCGTTGGCCATGAGGCGTAATAGAACGCAAAGGCGACGGCCTGGAGCGCGTGGATTGCGTAGAGCTCCCAGATCTGCGTGACCCAGCACATCGCGATCGCCGAGATGCCGACGAGCAACAGCCCGCCGACGAGCGCCATAAAGTCGTCGCGCTCGCCCGGCGTCGAGTCAAGATATTTTGCGATGGGGATCTGCGCCACGGAGCGGATGATCCAGTAGATCGCCGCGGCGATACCAACGACCGTGAGCGTCCCGCCCACCACGCGCTGGATGATGAACACCGAGAACACCGGGTCGATGAGTCCCCATCCGGCGAGCAAAAAGAAATCGGAGATGACGAAGAACTTCACGACCCGCCCCACTTTTATGTTGATGTTTACTTTTATTCGCATACTTTCATTATATGCGAAATCCGCGGAACCTGTGGACCCAGCGATGTTTGAACTCGCTTCTCCGCTTGTTAATGGCGTTGTTTTACCACATAAACTATGGGCCCGGGTCCGCAAGCTCGATCACCATAACAAATACCCCATTAAAACTATTTAAAACGAAAACAGCCGCAGAACACGGCTGTTTTCGCAACAAGCGGAGTGGCCCGTAATTCATACGGAACAACGCCCACTAGGATAATAATTCTTCGGCGATAAAAGTCAAAAACTTTTTTATCTTTTTTTAATCTTTCCGCGGCCTTATTGGCTCACAAAGTCGAACTTGTCATCCTTTACGGTGCACGTGACCCGCGCACCTTTCGCGATCTTCTTCGCAAGCAAAGCCTCGGAGAGCGGCGCGCGGATGTATTCGTCGATCGCACGGCGCAAAGGCCGCGCGCCGTACGCGGGATCATAGCCGAGCTTGGCAATCTTCGTGACCGCTTCGGGGCTGAAGGAAAGCGTGATCCCTTGAGCTTTGACCGCCGCAACTAACTCACTCACGTTGATCTCCACGATCTGCGGAAGCTCGTTCAGTTCAAGATTCTTGAACACGATTATTTTCGAAAACCGGTTGAGCAGCTCCGGCTTCAGCACATCCACCAATCGCGCCTTCAGATATTCTGCAATGTCCGTCATGGATTGTCCTTTGGCGAGCGCCTCGTTGATGATGTCCGAGTGCGCATTCGACGTGGCGATGATGATCGTATTGGTAAAGTCCACGACCCGGCCCATATTGTCGGTCAACCGGCCGTCGTCGAGCACCTGCAGGAAAAGGTTCAAAATATCCGGGTATGCTTTTTCAAACTCGTCGAGGAGGACGAGGCTGTATGGCTTTTCGAGGATTGCGTCGGTAAGCGCGCCGCGCACTGTTCCGTCGGGCGACCCGATAAAGCGGAAGAAGCTCTGCTTGTCCTGATACTCCGTCATGTCAAAGCGCACCATCATCTTTTGCGATCCAAACTGGATCTCCGCGAGGATCTTTGCAAGCTCGGTCTTGCCGACGCCGGTGGGCCCCACAAAAAGGAAGCTGGCGATCGGGCCGCCCTTGCGCGTAAGCCCGCTGCGATATTCGCGCAACGCTTGCGCCACCGCCTTGACCGCCTCATCCTGGCCGACGATGCGTTCGTGAATGAGCTCTTCCATGTGCAACAATTTTTCCGCCTCATCCCCTTCCGCCTCGTGCATGGGAATGTTCACTTTCTCTTCCGCAACGGCCGTCACGCGATCCGGCGTGACCACTTTTTCCCCGCGGCGCTCCGCATCCACGAGCGCGCTCTTTAAAAGTTCTTCGGCGCTCGAAGGAAGATACTTGCCCCGCAGATATTTTTTTGCAAGCAGCACCGCGCGCTTGATCGCGCCAAAGCTCACTGAGATCCGCGATTGCCGTTCAAGCAAAAAACTTTCATACGTCAGCACCTTTTCCGCATCGGCCTCCGATATCTCGCCCACCATGATCGATTCGAACATGCCGGCAAAATCGCTCCGCGGTTCGATGAATTGCTTGAACTCCTTCGGGTACGACGTGCCGACCACCGGGAACTCGTTCGCGGTGATGATCGGCATCAGCGCATCCGCCGCGGAAAGATATGCGGTGCCCGAGGTGCGCACAAGATTGTGGATGTCGGGAATATACAGGATGATGTTGCCCGCGGTATAGATCTCATCCACGATCTTCTTCAGCCGCGCGTCCAATTCCTCGGGCGGAGCGCCGGCGATGAGACTCTGCAGCTGCAATCCCACGAGCCGGCGGTCAAAAAGCCCCTGCGGCACATCGTCTTTTACCATACAGAATGCCAGATGCTGGATGATCGCCTCCTTGCCGATCCCCGCCTCTCCGATAAGCAACGCGTTCGGCTCCACCGGCCGCGCGAGCGTTTCCACCAGCCGCTCGTACTCCGCCTCGTGGCCGATGAGGAATCCCACCTCGCGGTCGCGCGCAAGGTCGGTAAAGTCGATGCCATACTTGTCGAGCGTCGGCGTCGGCCGCGACGTCCACGCGCGGTTCATGATGCGATGCTCCACCACGTGATGCGTCTGCGCCGCAAAGCCGCCGAGCACGGATGGCAGCCGCGCAAAAAGCCCGCGCCCGCCGGCAAGCGCGCTAAAGATAAGCGCGCGCTCAAGATCGCCTTCCTCTATATTAAAGAGCGAGAAGAGCCGGTCGAGCGATTCATTGCCCATCGCGGGGAGCGCCGAGAAAAGATCGGCGGGCTGGATGAACTCGTGGCCGGCGCTCGCCGCAGACGCAAAGGCATGAATGGCAAGCGTCTCCACGAGCACCACATAATTTTCCGGCGGCGCGGACTCTTCCGTAAGCGCTTCTAATTTTGCCTTGAACTCCGCAGGTTTTACATCCAGGCGGCGAAGGCCGTCCTCGATCTGTGGCAATTCGAAAAGCCGGCTGGTCAGCTCGAGGAGAAAACTCTTTTTCGTGATAATACTGCGGTCCACCGCTCTCTCAAGCACGTTGAATGCGGCGATGTTCATCACGTCCGCAAGGTTCACTTTTTTATTCGGCGCCGTCTTTGGTAGTTCGGAGATCGGCATGTCCCCCTCGCCGCGGTGCACAAAGAGATCAATGACCACCAGTAAAAGAAACACCCCAAGATAGAACAGCGGACGGATATCATACGAGAGCAGCGCCACGAAGGTCGCCACGCCAAGCACCAAGTAAGCGATGTAGCTTATGACGCGCACAAGGATCCTTCCCGCGATCGTCATGCGCAGACGCGGGTCGTCAAAATAAAATTGATACTTAGAGGTGTTTTGCGGCATGGAAAATTATGAGCGCGATGACAAACGCGGGGACGGCAAGCCACACAAGGTAGACGATCGCGAACGCGATCGCGAGGATAAGATAGAACACGCCGCCGATCACGACGCGCACGGTGCGGAAAACAATTCCCAAGATCCTTCCGATGATGCTGTAGTCCTTATAGAGCGGCTCAAAAAAATGCCGCAGCGTGATCGCCACCGCGAACGACCGGTCCGCCGCCGTGAGCGTGGTCATAAAATGGCGCCCTATCGCGCGCGATCCGTCCACATACCAATGATGAAAAAAATCTAAAAAGCGATAGAGCAACCGTCGCGCAAGATAGACCACCGAAAAATCCATACCCTAATGATACCACTAGAACAGCCCCTTTTGCTTGGGCTTTTCCGATTCTGATTTTTTAACCGGGCGCGCCGGCTCAACAAACGCAGGCGGCAGCGCTATCTTCCCGAACTCGCCCGACAGCACGCTCGGGATCTTCTTAAAATCGCCGCGCAGCGTCTCCATCATTTGCGTGGAGCGGAGCGCCGCCGCCGGATGATAGACCGGGAAAATAGTGCGGCCGTCGACGAGCAGCGGGCGGCCGTGATCGCGAGTGATCTTTGCCTCCGGCAAAAAATAGTTCATCGAAAAACGCCCGAGCGTCACGATGAGCTTCGGGTTGATGATCGCGATCTGCCGCGTAAGGTACGGCTTATAGGCTTCGATCTCCGCCGGCAACGGATCGCGATTTTCCGGCGGGCGGCGCTTAACGATGTTCGTAATGTACACATCCGCGCGCTTCCATCCCAGCCCTTCGATCATGTTGTCCAATAGCTGTCCGCCGCGCCCGACGAACGGCCGGCGCAAGCGGTCTTCGTTCACACCCGGCGCTTCGCCGATAAACATCACCGCACAATCAATGTCGCCTTCGCCAAACACCAAGTTTGCGCTGTCGCGCAACGGCAATGCCGCGTTCGCGGCCATCTCCGCCTCGATCTTTTTGAGCTCGGTCGGCTTATCCATGTATTCAATTATAACGCACGAAATCGAATCTCCTTAATCGCCAATATGCGGGATGAGCCCGTCCACGTGCATGTGGCTCGAGTGTCCGTCCGTGGAAGACGTTGTAACCGTGGTGGTTGCGTTGCTCTCGTTGTTCTCGTTGTGCCCATGCGCCGCCCCATTATTCTTTGCGCTGCCGCACTGTTCATTAAACTCGGCCAACGCACCCGGATGAAGCGCGAGGTTGCTTTCCAAGCGCCCGATAAAAACGCCCGAGGTACTCACATTGAACGCGCCGCAATAGACATTTATCGGACCTGCGTCCTCCGTTGATGATGCGAAAGTTGATGATGCCGTGATAAGCGCGGACGTGGACGACGTCGCATGCGCGCCGTTATTTCCGCCGCTATTACCATTACCGTTGCTATTGCCGCGGCCGTGATCGCGCTCGCTATTGCCATTTCCCACGCCCACGCTCGCGCTGAGCGAGCTACTAATATCCTCATCGAGATCACTCGTGAGCTTTGGGATGAGGGTGCTCGAAGGCGCCAATGCCTGGAGAGCCGCGATCTCATTCGCGCGGCGCACCGCGAACGTTGCCTGCAGCTGCGCCTTCTCCGGCGCCGGCGCGACCGCAAGCTGGACGTTCTCGCTTAAGCGCTTCAAAGGATAGAGCGGGCTCGTCGGCGGAACATTCGCGGTGTCGGCATACGCCGAAACGCCCACGGCGACGCACAGCGCGGCAAGCGCTCCGATGCCGATCTTGAAGAACGTCGCCACGTACGCCGGCTGCGCGGGGGCTGAAGTCGTCGTAGCTATCGTCGCGCCGCGCGCGAGCGCACTTGCATCGAAAGCCGCCAGGAATCGCTCCCTGCCGTGTTCAATAAATTCCTTGCGCGGCAATAAACTTTTTTGCGCTGCGCGTGGAAGCTTTTTAGTTTTAGTAGTGAAAAATTTCATTGTTCAAATTCCTTCTGCAATTTCTCTCTGAGGCGAAGCGCCGCTACGCGCAGCGTTCCCTCCGGTTTTTCCATGATGTTCGCAATATCCTTATACGACATCTCGGCAACGAATCGCAGCTCAAAGAGCTCCTGCTCCTCGGTGGCGAATGTGGCGATCACCGTGCGCAGGCGACGATATTCCAGCACGTTGTCCGTGTCCGGGATCTCGCCTACCGCCATGCCGGCCACCTCGTCGTCCTCAAAGGAAGAGAACGGCACCGCTTTCTTTTGCCGGTAATGATCGATGAGCGTGTTGCGCGCCATCCGCCAGAACCACACCGTAAAGCGGCCCTTCTTTGGATCGAAGCTTTCCACGCGCTCGATGAGCTTGATGAAGATCTCCTGCGAAAGATCCTCCGCGATCTCGCGCGAACTCGTCCGGGAAAAGATGAATCCGTAGAGCTTTGGCGCGAGCTCATCATAGAGCGCCCCCGCCGCCCGTCGGTCTCCCTTCTTCATCCTGGCCACAAAGCGATCAAGCCGGTCTCGTTGTAAATCTTTTAACTCCATAGCGATATACGAATTGTGTCCTAAAATGTTACCACAAAGCGTGGCGAGAAGTCGGTCAAGCGGACGCGCTTACCCTTGTTATGTTCAGCCCTTCCACGCGCCCATCATCCGCCGGAAAAGGATCAGCTCCCCGGTATGATATCCCGCATGGTCGATGACTTGTATTACTTCCCTCGCGATCGTCTGCCCATCGCCCCATGGAATCCTCGCCAGAAGATCCGTCTTCGGATTTTTCACCATGGCCGTGAGTGCACGCATGTCATCCTCGTATCCCTTAACGCTCGCGTTCCACATATTTTTATCCGCTTTCTGTTTTGGATCGGGCCAATAATCCTTCGGCCACTCCAACTCTTGATAATGCTTGTTCCGCATGAAATCAACCATGTCGTGCTGGGTGACGCGAATGTGTTCGATAAGCATCCACGGCGTATAAGGCACCTTCGGCAACTTCTTGTTTATAAATGCCACGGGAAAATCCTTCACTGCGGCCGCAAATGGCGCATGCGTCCGCGGATGCTCAAGGTAGTCCAATAATTCCTTTCTTAGTTTTGCGTCGGTGATCATCATACGCTTATTATACTCCGGACTGCGTTGTGCTCTCGACAGGAATCGAACCTGTACCACCTCCTTCGGAGGGAGATATTCTATCCATTAAACTACGAGAGCTTCAGGCCTATCTTACTATAAATGTATAAATAGAGTAAATCACGGCGCAGATAAAGATGGCCGCCATCGTATCGAGGAGCACTTTCTCGCGGCCGGAGAGCGCGAGCGTGCGGCGCCCGACGGAGATGATAAGAAGATACTGCGTGCTGATAAAGATACCGCCGGCCACGCTCACGATCACCAAAAGGTTCGTAAAGCCGGACAGCGCGGCGGCGAGCGGAAGGACGATGATGGCGCCGCGCGAAACGATCGAGTTCCAGGAAAGATCTTTTTCAAGCGCGCCGCGGATCTCGCGCGCGAGCGGCAGCGACACGACGGCGATCGACGCAAGGCCAACGATTGCGAGCACATCCCGGCGCCAGAGCGGCCAGCCAGCGATGCCCGAGACCGTGTCTGTCGCCACATGCGCCGTCGTGCCGATCACGCCGAGCGCAAAGAGCCAATAAAGCAACCCTGCAAAGGCAGTGCCCGCGATGAATATGACGAACATCCCCGTGCCGAGTCCATCGCCGTTTTTTATCCTTGGCCGCACAAGTTCATACACCTGTTCAACACTCGTCCATCCGGCAAGAGAGAACAGCACGGCGCCGAATGGAAGGAAAAAGTTCTGCGGAACCGCGAGCGGCATGTTTGCGAACGCGCTGCCCGCGTGGCCAGAAAAATAAATAAAGAGTATCGCAAACGATACGAGTGCGACGCCGGTCGCCTCGAGCCCGGCGATCTTTCCCTCGCTCCCCCAGATGAGGCACGCGAGCAAAAGCCAAAACAGCGCGAAC
>Ga0181517_10001364_pt1 | contig 27367 bp, 23 predicted proteins | sample PEATcosm2014_Bin_31_FD_119748 | JGI IMG/M metagenome (GOLD analysis project Ga0181517, IMG submission 119748) | Peatland microbial communities from MTU Mesocosm Facility, Houghton, MI, USA - PEATcosm2014_Bin01_30_metaG | ecosystem: Environmental > Terrestrial > Soil > Wetlands > Peat | place... | reverse complement strand
TGTCGTCGGCGGACGCCGGGGGTTCGGCGCCGCGCAGGGTCTTGATGCTTCGACACATGAGAAGAGGTTACCGCGTGCTATCCGCCCACCAGTCCGATGACCGCTCAGCGGCCGAGGAGCTTGTCGATGCGCGCCATCTGCGCCGCGGAGAGCGGCCCGAGGCGCATGGCGCCGGCGTTCTCCTCGACCTGGGCCACCGTCTTGAAACCGGGGATGGGCACGGTCGCCGGGCTGCGCGCCCAGAGCCAGCCCAGGGCCCCCTGGACCAGGGTGCGGCCGCCGCCGGTCAGCTCCTCGCGGAGCGCGTCGAGCTTGGCGAGCCAGGCCGGGTTGGCGCTGCCGTCCGCATTGAAGATGTCGCCCCACCCCAGCTCCAGCGCCTGGGCCCGCCAATCGTCACGCGGGAGCCGGGAGTCGGGCCCGTACTTGCCGCTCAGGAAGCCCGACGCGAGCGGGCTGCGGATGACCGCCGTCATCCGGCGCTTCTCGCAGAGGTCGATCATCCCGGGCGTCTCCTGGAGCACGTTGCAGATGAACTGCAGCGCCGAGCAGGTACCGCGCACCGCCCAGCGCTGGGCCTGCTCCGCGACATCGCAGCTCCACCCGAATTCGCGAATCCGGCCCTCCGACTGCAGGCTCTCGAGCGTCTCCACCACCGCATCCGACTGGTCGTCGGAGAGGCTCCCGACGTGACACTGGTAGAGGTCGATGTCATCGCGTTGCAGACGTCGAAGCGACCCCTCGCAGGCTCGCCGGATGTAGTCGGGGCTCACATCCTGGGCGTGCCCCCGCCGGCTTCCATCCTCGTCGAAGGTGTTGCCAAACTTGGTGGCGATCACCACGTCCTCTAGGTGCTGCTCCAGGGCCTTGGCGACCACCCTCTCGCTGTGGCCCGCACCGTAGGAGTCGGCGGTGTCGAAGAAGCGGATGCCGAGGTCGTAGGCGCGGCGGATGCCACGGACCGACTCGTCGTCATCGACCTGACCCCAGCCGATGGTCCGCCCGTCCTCCCCCACGGTCGGACCCCCGATCGCCCAGCAGCCGATCCCCATGGGGCTCAGCCGGATGGGTGAGCGTCCGAGCCGCCGGGGCTCCAGATCGTCCGAGATCTCCATCTCCATCTAGGTCTCCTTCCCGGCGTGCGACACCTGGGGCACGGCCAGCTCCCAGCCGCTCTCCTCACGACCATCACGCACCTCGATGCCGCAACCGGTCAGGAGGTTGCGGAGGCGGTCGGCGTCCTCGAAGCGGCGCTCCGCCCGGAAATCGCGGCGCAGGGCGAGGATCGCCTCGACGAAGGGTGCGACCCGCTCGCGCGGGTCGGCCGCGCCCTCGGTGGCGAGCTCCCCCAACCGGGTCACCATCCGCCGGAGCAGCGACCGGCCCCGCTCGCGCTCGTCGCCCGAGAAGGTCTCGTTCGACCATTCGTCCAGGAGGCTCTCGACGGCCAGCACGGCGGCGACCATCCCCTCCACGTTCCTGGACTCGCGGGCGCGGTCGAATTGATCCTGGTGCTCGGCGAGAAGCGCGATGAACGGCTCCTCGCGTTGAGTGGGCTCGGGGCGGACACCCTCCGTGGTCGCGACCGCCCCCGAGACAGCCGGCGTCGCGGTGCTGCCGGTGGCGGCGCCGGAGAGCAGTCCCCGGAGCTCGCTGAGAGGGATCTCCGTGCCGACGGGGAGGGCGGTCTCGATCCCATGGCGCCGCACCACGGCCCGGCCGCGGCCACGCACCTCGACCCGCTCGGCGGCGAGGTCGAGGATGAGGGCGGTGTGCTCGTCGACCCCGAGGATGGCGGCGCCCTCGGGCAGGGCGGCCTCGAGCTGGACGAGGCGGCTCTCACCCATGTAGCAGAAGCGGGTGTCGTGGGTGCCACCCTCCGCGTTGTCCCAGTGGGTGATCACCGCGGCGCGGATGCCGGCGGCGCTCAGCAGATCGAGACCGTCCAGCCAGTGCACCGGCTCGCCCACCTTGTAGATCTCGTAGACGGGAAGTGAGACCAACCCGAGGGTGATCGCCGCGGCCGAGGCGAGGGTCACACAGCCGCCCCGCTCGAGCTTCTCGGCGAGGAGTCGCGGGATCTCGGTCCCGCGCCACTCACGGAGGGTGTAGCTGGGACTGCCGGGACCGGAGAAGACGTAGTCCGCCTCGTGGATGCGGCTGTAGGCGGCCTCCTTCTCGAGCTCGGAGGCGGTCTCGGCGCGGCGCAGGCTGGCCAGCGCGAGGGGGTGCACGATGCTTCGCTGGAAGTACTCCTGGGCCTTGGCGACCAGCTCGTCGGCGTTCTCCTGGAAGCCGAACGGCGTGTCGATGAGAGCGGCCCGTGCGCCGTCGCCGCCCACCCGCTCGATGAGCTCGCGGTGGACCGGCGCCATGGTCGGGGCCGTCTCCCCCGAGCCCATGATGCAGAGGATGCGAGCGGACGTCATCGCCCTCATCCTACGCAGCGCGGACGGCCGGTCGGAGAGCGCGGTGGCCGGTCGCGCGACCCGCCGGTGAGTGGGGGGTCAGGGCTGCCGGGGCCCCCCGTCACTCCCGGTCCCGGAGTACCGGCGCTCCATGGCCGCGACGCGCTGGACGTTGGCCTCCTCCTCCGGGTCGATGCCGGTGGTCCCGAGAAAGGATTCGACGATCGCCTGGGCGGCGTCCGCGGTGGCGTCGGAGAGGGCGATGGCGAGGACGTTGGCGCCATTCCACCGGCGGGCGCCGCCGGCGGTCTCGGCGTCCTTGCAGAGCGCCGCGCGGATGCCGGGAACCTTGTTGGCGGCGATGCTGACCCCGGTCCCGGTCCAGCAGCAGACGACGCCGGCCTCGGCCACCCCCTGGGCCACCAGCCGGGCAACCTGCTCGGCCGCCTCCGGCCAGGGCGTGTCACCGGCGCCCACGGCACCACAGCGGATCACCGAGAATCCGCCCTCCTCCAGCCAGCCGGCGATGGCGTCCGGGATCGGGTGACGGGAGTCGCTGCCCACGGCGATCCGGCGATTGATCGACATGGCCCGGATGGTACGCGGGGAGAGGGGGTAAGCCCTGATACATTTCGCCGATCGTGGACGAGCGGCAGTACCACCTCCAGGTGGAGGCCGGCGAGATCGGCGAGTACGTGCTGCTCCCGGGCGATCCCGGACGCTGCGCGCGAATCGCGACGCGCCTGGACGGCGCCCGGCAGATGGCCGCGAACCGGGAATTCGTCACCTACACCGGGAAGCTGGACGGGGTCACGGTCAGCGTCACCTCCACCGGGATCGGCGGCCCCTCGACGGCCATCGCCGTCGAGGAGCTGGTCCGGGTGGGCGCCCGGACCCTGGTGCGGATCGGCAGCTGCGGGGCCCTCGACCCCGGGCTGCGCTTCGGTGACCTGGTCGTGGTGCAGGCGGCGGCCCGGGGCGACGGCACCCCGGACCACTACGCCCCGGCCGGGTTTCCCGCCATCGCCGACATTGACGTGGTGCAGGCCCTCCGCGCGGCGGCGGGGGCGGCCGGCCACCGCTTCCGGGTCGGCATCGTCCTCACCAACGACGCCTTCTACGCGGAGATGGCCCCCGAGACATTCCCCCTGGAGGGGATCATCCGGGCACGTTGGGACGCCTGGGCACGCGCCGGATGCATCGCGGCGGAGATGGAGACGGCCACCCTGCTCACCGTCGCCGCGGTGCGCCGGGTCCGGGCGGGGGCCGTGCTCACGGTCATCGACAGCGCCTCCGAGGGAATCACCGGGTTGCCGGATCCGACCAGCCTCCCCATCGACGCCGCCATCGACACCGCGGTGGGCGGGCTCCGGCGGCTGATCGCGCTCGACGCGGCCGCCGCCAGCAGTGGAGGCGCAGCGGCAGGCCGCTGAAGGGGGGACGGCGGCCGGAGGCTTTGTCCGTGGCATGTCCGCGCCGGCGCTGGAGACTGGCGGCGGCGATCGCAGCAGATTGCGGCTGCGACCGCCGCCACCCCGGGACGGTTGGCAGGAGGCAGTCCCGTCCTCACGGCCCGCAGCGCAGCCCGGCTCCCACCTCCCCTTGCCGGCTGCGCCCGGGCCGCTCCCGGACCGATCCAGGTCGGAGCTCAGGCCGCGCTCCGCCTCGCGCCCGCGAGTTGGGGGAGCGCCTCGTGGCCGACCACCGCGCCCATCAGCAGGACCGCTCCCAGCCCCTGGACCAGGTTGAGACGCTGGCCGGCGAGGAGCACGGCGAAGAGCAGGGCCCATGCCGGCTCCATGGCCATGATCAGGGCGGCGCGGGTGGCGCTCATCTTGGCCTGGGCCCAGGCCTGCAGGGGAAAGGCCAGGGCGCTCGCGAAAACCCCGGTGATGACGACGCCGAACCAGACGACACCGGTCGGGCGGGCGATCGAGGGGACGCCGGCAGCCGTGAAGACGACGAAGCAGACGGCCATCTGCAGGAAGGCGAGATCGATGGAGCGGATGCCCGGGCCGCGGTGCGAGAGCAGCACCACCTGGACTGCGAACGCCACCGCCCCGAGGAGCACGAGCAGGTCACCCAGCCCCACGTTCACGCTGGGATCACCGCCGGCCAGGAGCCCGGTCCCGATCAGGGCGATCGCCACGGCCACGCCGGTCCGCGGGGCGATCCTCGCCCCGAAGAAGTGGTCGATCACCGGCGTGAAGACGACGAAGAGGCCGGTGATCAGCCCGGCGGTGCCGGGAGCGGTCCCCTTCAGTCCGTAGGTCTGGAAGGCGTACCCGGCGGCGACGGCGAGGCCGATGACGCTCCCCATGAGGAGGGCGCGGCGGCTCGGGAGCCGGCGGGAGAGGATGAGCAGCACCAGCACGGCCAGGCCGAACCGGAGCGCCAGAAAGGGGGCCACCGGGTAGCTCGTGATCGAGTCCTTGACGACGACGAACGTCCACCCCCAGACGGCGGTGACGACGGTGAGCACGAGGACGTAGAGCACGGGCCTGGGATGGTCGCCGATCCGCGCCTCGGCGCGCTTGCGGCGTCAGGGCCCGGAGTGCGTCAGGGTCCCGAGTACGTCAGGGTCCCGAGTAGAAACGCGGGAAGGCGATGATCAGCACCGCCAGCGGGACCAGCAGCGAGGCGCCGAGGACGCACGCCATGGCCATCGAGCGCGCGCTCCTCATGCTGACGGCGACGAGAGGATCGCGGCCCGCGGCGACGGCGCTGGCGACGACCCAGAGGGCCGCAGCCAGGACCACGCCGAGCACGGCGCTGTAGACCAGCACTGCGTACTCGAGGCTGGTGCCGGGATGACCGACGGCGAGGGCCGCGACCACCACTCCGAGGACGACGGTGGTGCCGTTCCAGAGCGCGTTGACGCCGACCCCGGAGAGGTACCCGCGGACCAGGGCGACCACCCGACCCTCCTCCTTCCAGTGCCACCAGCCGAGCATCACCAGCCCGGTGGCCAGGGGGTTGGCGGCGGCACCGATGGAGCGGCTCAATGCGACCATCGGCCACTGGTGACCGGACGCGATCCCGATGCCGGCGTAGACGAGGTTCTCAACCAGGGCGAATCCCACCCCGGCCCAGGCTCCGAAGAGGAACGCCTCCTCCCGGCTCGCGGGTCCTGCCAGCCCGGCTCCCAGCGCCTTGCCCGCCTCCTCGGTCAGCGGCGCCACCGCGACCAGCGTGATCAGCAGCACCAGCACCCAGGGCGAGCCGAGCACCGTGGTGAGGCGTGGGTCGAGCTGCAGGCTCCGGATGAGCTGGTGGGCTCCGGTGCCGAAACCCTGGACAAAGAGGGCGACGAAGCCGCCGGCGAGCGGTGCGGTGAGCAGGGCCACGAGAACGCCGAGTCCTCCGCCCAGGATCAGTGCGCGGCCGGGAAACGGGCGCCCCAGCCGAGCACAGAGGGCTGCACCGACCGCGAGAGGGGCGGCGGACGCGCACAGCAGGGCGAGAGCACCGGCGCCGACCCCGGCGGCGGTGAGGGCGACGGCGACGGCGGTGATGCCGAGCAGCAGGGTCGCGAGGCGGTCGGCCGGCTTCATTCCCAGCCCACCGTGAGCTCGCCGAGCCGCCGGACCGCCGTCTGCACCCCGCTCCGGGTCTGCTCGAGGGTGGCGGCCATGACCAGGAGGAGAACCCCGATCCCCGCCACCAGCCCCCAGAGCGTCATGCCATGGACCTCGGGGATCACCCGGACGACGGGCACGGCCAGCATCAGGACGAGCGCCGTCCCGATCGCACCGGCGGCGAACTCGACGCGGCGCCGCACCCGGGTCTCGGCTCCCCAGGCGGCGAGGCCGGCAGCGAGCGCCACCGCCAGCAGCCCGTAGGCGTCGCTGCCGGTGATGGTCTGGACCAGCGCGGCGCCGACCACGAAGAGCATCCCCGGGTACTCGATGGCGACCAGCTCGGGCGTGGTGCCGGCCGTGCCGTGCGTCCGGCGATCCCAGCGTGCCAGCTCCACCGTGACCAGCGCGGTGACGCCTATCGGGACGGTCAGCCACTCGGGGCTGCCACTCAGCGACTGGCCGGCGAAGAGCAGCCAGGCCCCGCAGAGGAGTGGCGATGCGAAGTAGAGCGGTTCCGCCCGGCGGAGGGTCAATCCGGCCACCGCGCACTCGGTTCCGAGGACGGCGAGGGTGACCTCGAGGGGGCCCCGGTCGGGCAGGAGGGAGAGGGCGAGCCAGGCACCGGCCAGCGTGGCCAGCGCCGTGAAGAGCGCGGCGGGCCGGAGCCAGGCGGAGTCGGGCTGGACCGCCCAGACCATGAGCCCGGCGGCAAGACCGACCAGGCCACCCAGCACGCAGCCGTCGACGCTGCCCGCGGGGCTGAGCTGGAGGGCGATGATGAGAGCGCCCCCGGAGCCGGCGGCGAACAGCGCCGCCGCCTCCCGGAGCGCGCGGCGCCGATACGGCAAGGCCGAGGCCCCGGCGGCGACCCCCTGCATGAGCAGGCCGGCGGCAAGCCCGAGGAGAGCCGGACGGGTCGCCGCCCCCGTCGAGGAGGCGGCCGCGACGACCGCGACGAGCATGCCCAGGAGGGAGATCCCGACCCAGGCGGCGGCGGACTCCGTGACCGGGGGATGGCCGGCGCGGGCCAGGCCGGCGATGGCGAGGGCGGCGACCCCCGCGGCCAGGGCGGTGAAGGCGACGACCTGGGGGTCCGGCCAGGCGGCGAAGACGGCGACCAGGGCCCAGGCCCAGCCGGTCACCAGGGCGGCGACGAAGTGGAGCTGGGGCAGCCGCAGCGGCCGGGCTGCCAGTCCGGCGGCGACGGCGGCGGCGAGCAGGGCGCCGATGGCCGCGGGAGTGCCGCTCGGGAGGGCGGCGGGGCTGGCCGCGCCGGCGGCGGTGGCCACGCCGGCGGCGGCGAGCGCGGCCAGCGGCCAGAGCCACCCGGGCGGGACCCGCCAGAGACGGACGACCGCGCCGAGGGTGAGGGCCAGGACACCCCCGACAACCGCGGTCGCGGTGACCCATTGGTTGAAGTCCCAGGCGACCCAGACCGCGAGCTCGGCCCAGGCCCACCCGGCGGCGACGACGGTCGACCATTGCAACGCCGCGCGCACCGCGCCGGTCGTTCGCCAGGCGGCCACCGCGCAGCCCGCGGCGATGGCGGCGAGAGCGAGCGCCAGCCACCCCGGACCCGCGACCGCGGCGCCGATCAGGACCAGGGTGGGACCGGCGATCGCCCAGGCCCAATGACGTCGCCACAGCGCGGTCAGCAGCGCCAGGGCGCCGGCGCCGGCGTACGTCTCGCTGATCACTCCCGTCCCGCCCGCGGTGACCGCCCAGGCGAGCCCGTACGCGGCGACGGCGTGGGCGACCACCAGGGGCGCAACGTCCCAGCGCAGCCAGGGATCGGGTCGGGCGACTCCATCGACGCCCGAACGCGCCCGGCGCTCGGGGTGACGGCCACCCAGGAGCCGGTGCAGCCGATCGGCCGCCCAGGCGACCGCAAGCAGCACGGCTGCCGCCAGGACGGTGACACGGGCGTCGCCGCCGGGAAGGAGCGCGGCGATCCCGACGACCACGAGCGCCTCGGCGACGCCGCTGATGGCGCCGGCTCGGAGCTGGACGGCCACGACCAGGTAGAGGCCGGCGGCCGCGATCGACCACCAACCATAGACCTGGGGGCTGTCGGGAAAGACGAAGGCCAGCCCGATGGGAACGGCGAGCGCACCGAGGACTGCGGGCCGGGCCAGCCAGCCGATCCGAAACCCCTCGCCGGGCCGCCGGCCACCGGCGACCAGGTCGTCGGCGAGGAGACCTCCGACGAGGAGCAGCGCCCCCATCCCCATGAGCACCTGGTACAGCGACGCGACCGGGACACCGGCGGCATCGGCGAGGAGCACCCCGAGGACCACGGACATCACCCAGGCGAACCAGGTCATGAAGGACCGTCGCAGCTCCCCGCCCATCACCGCCACCACACAGATGGAGGCGGCCACCGCGACGATGCTCGGCCAGAGGTCGGGGGCCGCGACCGCGATGCCCACGGCGGAGAGCCCGACGGCGTTCATCGCCAGGAGCGGTGCGAGCGGACGGCGGTGGAGGCTTGGCCGCGTGGCCATCGCATAGGCGAGGGCGATGGCGGCATCGACGATCCCGATGAGACTGCGGCGCCCGTCGAAGGCACCGAGCTGCTGTCCGAGGACCAGGGTGAGGAGGGGCAGGCTGGTGACCAGCGCCTGCTGGGGGATCGCCGCCGCCAGCCGGCGGAGCCCATCCCGGGGACCGAGGAGGCGACCGGCGAGGGCGGTGAGCGCAGAGCGACCGGCCTCGTGGGCGGCGACCGCCACCAGCCAGCCGGCGGTCCAGAGACCGAGGGTGATGGCCTGGGTCCATCCTCCGCGGGAGCCGAGGAGAGCACCGAGGGTGACGGCGTGGCCGATGAGGGCCAGGTGCCCGGCCACGCGCTCGCGGCGCAGCGACGCAGTGAGGATGACCGCGAGCCCGACCGCGCCCCAGATCAGGGGCACCAGCGTCACGCCGGCTCCAGCCGCCTGGAGGCCCAGGTACAGCCCCCAGGCCAGCGCCGCCGCCCCTGTCCACACCCGGAGGGCCGGCCGGCCCGGGGCCAGGGCGACCGTCAGCGCCGCGACGGCAACGACAGCGGTCAGCTCGACCGACGCTCCCGTGTACAGGACGGTCGACTGCATCAGGATCGCCGCGGCACCGGCACACGGCCACCAGTCGTAGAGGAGGTCGCGGACCCGGAGCGCCCGAACGGCGAGGGTCACCGCGAGCAGGATTGACGCCATCACGAGCAGCGCCCGCAGCGGAGGCAGCAGCTGCAGGAGGGCGTAGGCGGGGAGGAGGCTGACGAGTGCGGTCAGGAGCTCCGGCATGCCCTCGAGCCCGTTCTTGGTGGCGAGCCCCCGCATGGCCCGGAGGGGGCGCAACCGCCGTGCCTGGACCCAGATCGCCAGAGCACCCCCACCGAGCAGCGCCGTCCAGGGGGCGCCGAGGGCCACCAGGGAGCCGATGATCGCGATGGGGAACGCCGCGGCGAGGGCAACGGGGTCGGGGCGCCGCCACTGCTGCAGCTCGAGCAGGAGCAGCCCCGCGAAGACGGCCACCGCGCCCACGGCGGGCCACCCCCACCCGGGCACCAGCTCGCCCAGGGTGGCCGCCGCCAGCAGGGCCTCGACGAGCGCGCCAGTAACGCCTCTCCCCCAGCGCTCGGCGACCAGGGCCACGCTGGCGATCGTCGCCAGGCCGATGATCGCGACCGGAAGCGAGGACCCCCCGCCGGTGGCGGTGAAGAGCAGTCCCAGCACCCAGCCGACCCCCGCCATGACGGCGCCGGCCGCGAGCGTCGGGCTGGCGAGCCAGTGGTGCGGGCGGAGCGCGGTGGCGCCCAGGGTGAGGGTCACGATCGACGACGCGAGGGCGACCTGGCCAGCTGAGTAGCTGTCGTGGTGCAGGGCGAGCCCGGCGGTCCAGACCGCGGTCCACAGCATCGGTCCGACCAGGTAGCGGAGCGGAGACTCCCGGCGCCGGGCCGACGCCGCGGCGTAGAGGACCATCAGCACGAGGGCCACTGCGACCCGGGCGACGATCTCCGAGGAGCCGCTGACCCACGTGCTCATGGCCGAGAAGAGGGCGACGGGGGCCAGGCCGCCGGCCAGGATCTCGATGCTCGCGGCCACAAGTGCGGAGCCCTTGTTGTAGAGGAACCAGGAGGCGACGGCGAAGAAGGTGGGGATGGCGAGCAGGGAGGCGGCCCGGAGCTGCGGGTTGACGCTCTCGTAGGCGAAGAGGGTGAATCCGAGCGTGCCGACGAAGGTGAGGAGAACGCCGAGGTAGGCGAGACCGTGGACGGCCAGCTCGGTGCGGGCGGCGGCCCCGAGCCGTGCGGCGTGAACGGTCCACTGCCGTCTGGGCGCCCGGCGGGCGGCGGGCGGCGGGAGTGCGGGGCCGGCATCGGTGAGGCCAGCTGCGGAGGGAGATGCGACGGGTACGGAGGTGCTCGGCGCGGCCGGAGCCGGGGCGGCCGGCGCCGGCGCCGCGGCGGCAACTGGCGCGCGGTACGGCTGCCCGGTCAGGAAGGCCCAGCGCCAGTAGCACTCCCAGAAGCGAGCGACATAGCGAGCTCGCGATCCCGCGAGGACCTGCGGGGCTGCCATGGAGGGAGCAATCGCGTCGTAGAGGGTATCGAGGGTGCCGATGGCGTCCCGGAGGAGGTCCATCTGCGCCTGGAGTACGGCGACCTCCTCCCGGACGCCGCGTCCAAAGCCTGACGGGTCCTGTTCCACCGGATCTGACTCCTCGACGCCGCGGGATGCCGCGGCCAGGGACGATGCTGAGCCCCGCGCGGCCGCCCCGCATCGGCGAAATCCCCGAACGCACCAAAGGGTTTTCCCGGAGCATCCAAACCCACCGCGGCACTCGATGGGGGCCACGCTCCGCGGTCGGCATGGCGGCGTTACCGGACTTCGACATCAGGGGACCCCACCTGCCTGGCCCGGCCGGCGTGCCGCGCTGGTGGCCCGAGCTACACCAGGGGGTGGACCGCGTCCTCCGCGGCGAGGCCCACGTTGGCGGTCGGGTCATGTCCATTGACCGTGGCCTGGTCCGGCGGCACCGCTCCGTTGGCCGGGGGGACGCTGCCCTCCGCCGGCACCGCTCCGTTGGCCGGGGGGACGCCGCCGTCCGCCGTCGGGGCTCCGTCCGGGGGGTCCCCCTCGGCGTGCGCGACGGGCGATGGCAGCCGGCTCAGCTCGTCCAGCCGGTAGCCGACCCCACGGAGGGTGGTGATCCGGACCCGAGCCGCCACGGGCAGCTTCTGGCGCAGCCAGGAGATGTGGACGTCCACGGTGTTGACCCCGCCACTGAAGCGGGGGCCCCACACCTGGTCGAGCAACTCGTGGCGCCGGAAGGCACGCCCCGCGGAACGGGCCAGGGCGACCAGGAGGTCGAACTCGCGAGGCCGGAGCTCCAGCTCGTCACCGCCCACCTGGGCCCGTCGTCCCGGTGGGTCGAGGAACAGCTCGCCGACCTGGACCGTCTCCAGCTGATGGCGGACGCGGGGCTGCCACCGGCGCAGGAGGGACATGACGTGCGCCTCCACCACCGGGTCGGCCTCGGTGTCGGCAAGGCAGACGTCGGCGCCACAGGTCAGGGCGGCCACCCGGTCGGTCGGTGCCGCCTCGGTGACCAGGACGAGCGGCGCCCGGCTCAGCCGGCGCAGCGCCAGGGCGAGGGCCGCCGGGTTTGCGGTGTGAGCGAGCACCACGTCCACGTCGGTGGCATCGAGGGCGTCGGAGGGCCAGCCGGTGGCTCGGCGCACCAGGCACCCCTCGGCGCCGAGGCGCTCCTCGAGACCAAGGGCGCGCGGCTCGGGTACGTCGATCAGCAGAACCGTGGGCACTGATGAGCCCTCAGACCGATCAGGTCAATAGGTCGAGACGTTGAGGTCTTCGATCCGGCCGGTACCCAGATAGACGGCGCGCTCGCAGAGATTGGTGACCCGGTCGGCAATCCGCTCCAGGTTGTGGGTCGCCCAGAGCTGGTAGGTGCAGGGCACGACGGTGTCCGGCTGCGCGGTCATGGTGGCGATCATCTCGCCGTAGATGTCGTCGTACAGACGGTCGATGGCGTCGTCGTCCCCGACCAGCAGGCGGGCACCCTCCACGTCGCGCTCACGGAGCACCCTGACTCCCGCCGAGAGCATCGCCCGGACCAGCGTCCCCAGCTGCAGGACACTGGCCGGCAGGGACCGCATCGGCGGGCGGCCCAGCATCAGGGCGACCTTGGCGATGCCCTCCGCATGGTCGCCGATCCGCTCCAGGTCGGCGATGACGTAGAGGACGGCGATGAGCAGGTGGAGTCGTTCCTCGTCGAGCCCGGGCGCCAGCTCGGCGGTGACCCGCTCCTCGATCAGGTAGCGGAGCCGGTTGACCTCGAGGTCGGCCTGGACCACCAGGTCGGCCCCCTCCAGGTCGGAATCGGCGAGAGTTCGGAGCGCCTCGGCCAGCTGGGCCTCGACCTTGGAGGCGAGCTGCCAGACGTCCGCCAGGACCTGATCCGCCCCGGAGCCCGAGGAATCCACTGCCGTTAAAGACATCTTAATCCTGCGTTTGCCAATCTTTAACCGAGCCCTAACCCCGAAGAGTATGGAGCACCACGTGGACGGCAGCACCGCCAGCCCAACGAGCTCTCAGCGGACCCTCGGCGAGGCGCTCGACGAGGCCCCTCTGAGCCTTTTTCATCTCAAGGCCGCGTTCACCGCCGCGATGGGCTTCTTCACCGACGCGTACGACCTCTTCATCATCGGCGTCGCCCTCGTCCTCATCAAGGAGCAGTGGCACCTCTCCGCGGTCCAGACCAGCTTCCTGGGAGGCGCCACCCTCCTCGCCACCCTGGTGGGGGCTCTCGTCTTCGGCCGGATCGCCGACATCGTGGGACGGACCCGGGTGTACGGGCTGGTGGCCGCGATCATGGCCTTCGGCGCCCTCGCCACGGCGCTGGCCCCGGGCTACCTCTGGCTGGTCGCCTTCCGCTTCATCCTCGGTATCGGGATCGGCGGCGACTACCCGGTGAGCGCCGTCATGGCCAGCGAGTACGCCAACCGCCAGCGCCGCGGCCTGCTCGTGTCCCTCGTCTTCTCGTCCCAGGCGGCCGGGCTGATCATCGGCCCGGTGGTGGCGCTCGCGCTGCTCGCCTCGGGGGTGAACCACGAGGTGGCCTGGCGGCTGATGCTGGGTCTCGGGGCGCTGCCGGCGCTCAGCGTCCTCTACCTTCGGCTCAAGACGCCGGAGTCGCCGCGGTTCGCCGCTCAGGTCCAGGGCCGCGAGAGCGAGGCCCGCGCCTCCATGGAGAAGTACAGCCTGGGCGTGGTGCGAGCAGGCGCGGCGGCCGGCGGCTCGGGGCGCACCAGCCTTCGCACCTTCCTCACGGACCGGAAATCGCTCCTCCTCATCCTCGGCACGGCGGGCTCGTGGTTCCTCCTCGACTACGTCTACTACGGGAACACCATCTCCGCCCCGGTCATCCTCCGCGGGGTGGCGCCGGGTGCCAGCCTTCTCCAGTCGACGGCGTGGACACTGATGCTCTTTGCCCTCTTCGCAGTCCCGGGATATGCCTGCGCCGTCCTCAACGTCGACCGGGTCGGTCATCGCCGGCTGCAGTGGATCGGCTTCCTGGCCATGGCCATCTGCTTCGGGCTGATCGGGCTCATCCCGGGTCTGACCCACGTCATCGTCCCCTTCCTCCTCATCTACGGGGTCAGCTACTTCTTCACCGAGTTCGGGCCCAACGTGACCACCTTCCTGATCCCGACCGAGGTGTTCGGGGTCGGGGAGCGGACGACCGGGCACGGCATCGCCGCCGGGGTGGGCAAGCTGGGCGCCTTCCTCGGCGTCTTCCTCTTCCCCGTGATGAGCTTGGCGCTGGGCCTGGGGGGTGTCCTGATTTTCTGCTCGGGCCTCGGGGTGGCGGGCGCACTCCTCACCCAGGTGCTCCCGGAGAAGAGCGGCCTCAGCCTGGACGCCGCCCACCCACTCCCCACCTCGGCGTGCGCCACGGAGCCGGCCGTGCAACTCGCAATGGAGTCGACCGAGCGCGTCCCGACGGAGTCGGCCGCGTGAGCGGAGGAGCTGGCAGGCTGCTGAGGAAACCCGGCTAGAACCCGACGGCGCGCGGACCCTGACCCGCCATTCGGCGCCCCGGCGGGACGTTGAGCAGGCTGACCGCCGCCAGCATCCCGGCGGCCACCCAGAAACCGGTGTCGGGCTGGAGCTGGGGCAGGGCGGCGGGCACCGGCCGTCCGGCCACCGAGAGTGTGAGCACTCCAAACGGGCCGGCGGCGAGCAGGAGGATGGCGAGCAGGGCGAGACCGGCGGTCACCAGCCGGTGCGCGGGCAGCCAGGCGGCGCTCATCGACGCCGCCGCCAGGATCAGGACCGCCACGGCCGCGAGCAGCGGCTGCCCACCGAGGCTCACGCCGGGGGGCGCGATCCCGTCGGCGTCGGCGCAGAAGACCGCCGCCAGATGGGAGGTGGGTTCACCCCCCACGAGCATCGCCGCGCCCGTGAAGGAGTACGCACCGACCCCGGTGCTGGTGCACGCCCAAGGGCGGGCAGGCTGGAGCGGTGTGCCTACGCCCGCTGGGACCGGGAGCCAGACCAGACCCTGGGGAGGCCCCACGAGGTCGAGCGGCGGGTAATCGCCGGTGAAGGTGATCCGCACCAGGCTGAGCGTCAGACAGCTGGCCAGCGCGCCGAGGAGGAGCACGCAGGAGGCGACCCGCAGGATGAGGGAGTCGCGCACGGTGGCGCGAGCGTACTGCGCCGATCCGGCTGGTGCGGCGCGTCCCACCCCCGCACTTGCGAAGATTCGCCGATGACCCCCAGCAGGGACGGCTGACCAGGGTGACCGGGCTCCAGGCCGGGATCGTGGCCGGTGCCGGTGTGCTCGCCGGCATCGCCAACACCATCGCGGGCGGTGGCTCCTTGCTCACCTTCCCGGCCCTCCTCGGAGCGGGGCTCAGCCCCCTCGCCGCCAACGTGACCAACACGGTCGGGCTGGTCCCGGGCCTGGCCAGCGGCAGCCACGGCTACCGCGCCGAGCTGGCCGGACAGGGGCGCCGGGTGGTCCGTCTCGGAATCCCGATGGCGGTAGGTGCGGTCATCGGCACGGCGCTGCTGCTGACCACGCCGCCCGGGCTCTTCACGCACATCGTGCCCTGGCTGATCATCCCGAGCTGCCTCGCCCTCCTCTTCCAGCCGGCCCTCGCCCGCGTCGTGGGCGACCGTGCCGACGAACGATCCCTGGTGCTGCGCCTCGGCCTGGTGCTCGGGGGTGTCTACAGCGGCTACTTCGGTGCCGCCCTGAGCGTGATGCTGCTCGCCGTCCTGGGGCTCTTCATCAATGACACCCTGCAGCGGCTCAACGCGACCAAGGTGGCCCTCACCACCATCAGCAACGCGATCGCGGCAGTGGGCTTCGCGATCTTCGGCCCGGTGAACTGGCTCGACGCCCTGGTGCTCGCCGCGGGGACGGTTGTCGGCGGACTCCTGGGCGCAGCGGCCGGCCGCCGCATCCCCCCGCTGGCGCTCCGGCTGGGCGTCGCCGCCATCGGTCTTGGGGTGGCCGTCAAGCTGCTGGTCGCGCCCTGAGCCCGATCCCCGCCTTGCGAGAGTCGCCCCCCGTGCTGATCGGCGCCCACGTGGCCGCACGGGGCGGGATCCACACGGCGGTGGACAACGCACTGGCGATCGGGGCGGAGGTCATCCAGACCCACCCGACCCCGGCTCAGATGTGGCGGCCGCTCCACCTCGAGGAGGCCGATCGCGAGCTGTACCTCGCCAAGTACGCGGCCTCCGGGCTCCGCGGGCACTACCTGCACGCCGTCTACCTGATCAACCTCGCGTCGCCGAAGGAGACGCTGCTCCGATCGTCGGTGACCTCATTGGTCGATTACATGGAGCTGGCGGCGTCCCTCGGCGCCGAGGGGGTGGTCTTTCATCCGGGGTCCCATCTGGGAGCCGGATTCGACACCGTCGTCGCCCAGATCGCGACGGCGATCCGGGAGGTGATCGACCGCAGCCCGACCGGGCGGGCGAGACTGCTGGTGGAGAACAGCGCCGGATCGGGGGGATGCGTCGGGCGCAGCTTCGAGGAGGTCGCGCGCATCGTCGAGGCCACGGCCTCCGACCGGGTCGGGGTCTGCCTCGACACCCAGCACGCCTTTGCGAGCGGATACGACGTTCGCGATGCCGGCGGGGTGGCGCGGACCCTGGATGACTTCGACCGGCTGATCGGGTTCGAGCGGCTGGGCCTGGTCCACGCCAACGACTCGGCCAGGGCGCTGGGCAGCAACGCCGATCGCCACGCCAACATCGGGGACGGGGAGATCGGGGCGGCCGGTTTCCGGCTGCTGCTCGCCGACCCCCGGATGCGGCGCGTCCCCTGGGTCCTCGAGGTGCCCGGGCCCGAGCGCAAGGGGCCCGACCGGGGGCAGGTTAGCCTCCTGCGGGAGCTGGCCGAGTTTCAGACGTCCGGCGGCGGCGCCTCCGGGGGCGGAGGAGGGAGATCGCCGGCCGGCGGGACCATGGGCTCGTAGGGAACCGCGACGCCGGCTCTGGCGCCTCTCCATAACAGGGGTGCCAACTGCGCCGAGAGGTTGTAGAGCGCGGTGAGGCCGAGGGCGACGATGGCGAGGATGAAGCCGACGCCGACGGTGATCGTGAAGGAGTTGGAGATCTCCACCTTCAGAAGGTTGGAGACACCCAGGGTTCCGTGGACCGCGAAGGTTCCCGAGATGGAGTTGAGGGCGCTGTGAGTGATCGTGTCGAGGACCTGGGTGCTCACCTGTCCCTGCTCGACGACCAGGAGGATGATCGCCACCGCTGCGGCAACGGCAACCAGCAGCCCGCGGAGGATGAAGCGGGTGAGACTCAGGAGGAGGCCGAGCAGCATGGCCACCAGGGCCACCAGCAGCAGCGGTTGGGCGCCGAGCCCGAGCTGATTCGCGTCGGCGCTGGTGGGAATCGAGCTCGAGCTCCCCTTGGTCAGCGCCGAGCAGCCGCTCGGCGCTGAGCCGGCCGCGTTCGGGGCGGATCCCGTCGCCAGGTCGAGACCCGAGTAGGTCGCGAGGTTGTAGTTGTTCAGACTGGTGATGCATCCGCTCAGCCCCGCGGGCATTGAGACGCTCCCCTGCCCGCCGAGCTGCTGCGAGATGGAGGAGAGTGACCCTAGCTCCGCCGTGACGGCGGAGGTATTGCACGAGACTCCCGCGAAGGGGAGCAGGAAGCAGAGCCCGGCGAGGACGAGGAGCACCGGCGACACGATCCGCGGAGCCGGTTCCTTGACGACAGCAGCCATCTCGCCACTCCTGATGGTCGCGCTCGCGGGTGGCGCAATCCTATGCCCTGGCCGAGCCCCCTGCCTCGCGCTCGTCGAGCGGTGCCAGGGCCCGGCGCGCCCAGGCCACTCCCGCCGAGGCCAGCTGGGCCAGCACCACCACCACCAGCAGCCCGTCGACGACCCACAGCCCGGCATCCGGGCCGCTGGTCACGGCCGACGCTCCGTGGCCGAAATGCCCGGCAAACGCCTGGGCGAGATTCGGCGCGTCAACGAGCAGCAGAAGGGCGGCGCAGATGCTGAGCACGCCGCTCGTCAGGCGGTGCCATCGCGGCCCCCACACCGTGATCCCCACCGCGCCGAGGATGGCGAGGACGGCCACCAGGACCAGGGGCTGGACGCCCAGGTTGGCCTGGGCGGCATCCTGGATCCGGCTCAGGCAGGCCGTGTCGACCGTCGGAGCGCCCCCGGCGGCGAGGGAGAGGCCGCTGTAGGAGGCGATGCCACCGTTGACGCAGGCGGCCGGGAGCGTCCCCAGACCGGGAAACCGCTGGAGCTCGGAGAGCAGGAGTGGCGAGAAGGAGATCCTCACCATGTTGAGGACCAGGCAGCCGAGCGCAGCGAGGAGGAGCGGCAGCGAGACGAGCCGGAGGGCTGGATGACGCTGCCGGTTCAGGGTTGGCATGGGCTGCCACGATAGCGCCCCGGTCGGTCATACTCGGCGGCCGATGGGGTCTCGTCGCAGGGAGGGCTCGATCATCACTCGCCGGGGTCTCGCCGCCGCCGCCGCGCTGTCCGCGCTGATCGCAGCCTGTGGCTACACCGGGCCATCCGCCAGCACCCTGCTGCAGCGCGCCAAGACCACCTTCGACCAGACCAGCGCCTTTCACATCCAGCTGACCAGCCAGAACACGGCGGGCACCGGGACCGAGCTGACCGCGGCGGAGGGGGACGCGGTGCGGCCCGACGGGTTCTCGGGCACGCTCACCGTCGAGGAGGCCGGATTCCCGCTTCAGATCAAGGTCGTCTCCGCCGGGGGCACGTTCTACGTCCAGCTCCCCTTCAGCGATGACTTCCAAACCGCGAGCCCGTCGAAGTACGGGTTCGGTGACCCCGGCCAGCTGCTGGATCCCAACACCGGGATCTCCACGCTTCTGACCGCGGCCCAGAAGCTCAGCATCGGCTCCTCGGTGCGGCTCAACGGCGAGTCGCTGCAGCAGGTCGACGCCACCCTCCCCGGCAAGCTGATCGCCTCACTCCTGGTCGACGCCGACCCCAGCCAGCCCGTCGCCACCGTCTTCTCCATCGACCCGTCCAGCTACCAGGTCCGGGAGGTCGATCTGACCGGCCCCATCTTCGAGGCGGGCCACCAGAGCACGTTCCACCTGGTTCTCGACAACTATGGCGAGAACGTGAGCGTGAGCCCGCCGACCACGCCCTGACGACGTGGACGGTCGGATCGGTGTTGGGGGGAGCGGCGGCGGGGAGGTGAGCGGCCGCGGCGAGGACCGTGACCGGGCACCGGCACCGCGCGGCTCGAGACCTCGATTGGGCTTTGCGGCCGCCGGCGTCCTGCTGGCCGCGGCCGACACCTACGTGGTGGTGCTCGCCCTCCCCTCGATCATGGGCGACATCGGCCTCAGCCTCAATCACCTGGAGGCCGCGACCCCGATCATCAGCGGCTTCCTGCTCGGCTACGTCGCTCTGCTGCCGCTCCTGGGGCGGCTCTCCGACATCCTCGGCCGCGCTCCCGTCTTCGCCGGCTGCCTGCTGGTGTTCGCCTTCGGGTCGCTGGTCACCGCGTCGGCCCAGGACCTCACGGGGGCGGTGGTGGGGCGGGCCCTCCAGGGGGTCGGCGGCGGCGGGTTGGTCCCGGTCACCCTGGCCATCGTCGCCGACCTCTGGCCGGCAGGACGCCGCGGCATCCCCCTCGGCGTGGTCGGCGGCGTCCAGGAGCTGGGATCTGTGCTCGGACCGCTCTACGGGGCCGCGATCCTCACCTTCTCCACATGGAGGCTGATCTTCTGGCTCAATCTGCCCCTTGCCGCCCTTCTCGGCAGCGGATTCCTGCTCGCCCGACCTGCGACGGGCCCCGCGCCCCGCGCCGCGCCCGGGCGGTCGCTGGACCTTCCCGGGACGCTCCTGCTCGGCGCCGCCATCATCGCCGGAGGGCTGGCGGTGGCCGCTCCCGGGCCCCTCGCCGGGAACGAGGTGTGGGGTGTGCTCTGGGCCCCGCTCATCGGGGGTTCGGCGTGGACCACGCCGCTGGGCCTGACCGCGCTGGTGGCTGCCGCTCTCTCCCTCGTGTGGGGGTTGTCGGGGGTGGGGGACGCGCCCCGTCTCCTCCGCCTGCGACGCGTCCCACAGATCTGGGGAGAGGTCGACGGCCTGGGCGGAGCCCTGCTCGCCCTGGTGCTCGCCTTCGTGGTGATCAGCTTCGCCGCCGCCGACCCGGGCCAGGGCCTGGTCGCCCCGGCTGCCGTGGTGCTGCTGCCCGCCGCCCTGGTGGCGGCTGTCGCCCTCGCCATCCGCGAGAGCCGTGCGTCCGCCGCGCTGGTGCCGCTCCGGCAGCTCCGTGACCCTGCCGCCGCCGGCGCCCTGCTCTGCAACCTGGCGATCGGCGCCGGGCTGATGGCGGCGCTGGTGGACATCCCCATCTTTGCCCGGGCGACGGCGTACGGCTCCCAGCTCGGCGCCGCCCTGGTGCTGGTCCGGCTGCTGGCGGCGGTGCCGGTGGGCGCCGTGCTCGGCGGCTTCCTCTGCGAGCGTCTCGGCTACCGGGTAACCACGCTGCTCGGGATGGCCCTGACCACGGCGATGTTTGTCCTGATGGGCGGGTGGACCGCGAGCTCGTTGGGCTCCGGGTTGCGGGTCAGCGACCTGGTCATGGTGGGCTGCGGCCTCGGTTTCGGGCTCGCCATAGCGCCCATCAACGCCGCCATCCTCGGGGCCGTCGCCGCGGCCCGGCACGGGCTCGCGGCCGCGCTGGTGGTGGTGGCCCGCATGGTCGGGATGCTGGCCGGGATCTCCCTGCTGACCGCGATCGGGCTGCACCGCTACTACCAGGATGCGGCCACCATCCCGTCGCCGGCGATCCTCTGCCCGGGGCACCCGCTCAGCTGCGCCGCCTACAACGCCCTCTCCCAGCACGCGCTGCTCGATGAGCTGCGTACCATCTTCATGGCCGCCGCGGTCTGCACCGCGGCGGCCGGGCTCCTCGGGGCCGCGATGCTGCGGCGTCATGGCGAGAGCGATCCGGGCGCGATGGCGGCAGCCCTGGGCGCGTGAGGCCGGCGATCGAGACGTCCGCGGACGCGGCGCGGCCGGCGGAGAGCGCGCGTGCCGGGCGCGGACTCGGCCCTCGTACCATGCAGCCCATGCCCGCAACCGCCATCGCCCTCGCCGACTTCGACCGATGCCTCGCCGCCTTCACCGTCCTCGTCCAGGGCGTGCGCCCCGAGCAGTGGCTCGGCCCCACCCCGTGTGCCGAGTGGGATGTCCGCAGGCTGCTCGATCATGTGAGCTCGGGAAACCGGATGTTCGCCGCCCTCGCCGCGGGTGAACGCCCTGAGGGAGGGGAGGGCTTCCTCGCGCTCCGGGCCCGGGTCGCGCCGGGACCGGATGAGGACCCTGCGGAGGCCTTCCGCTCCTCCGGGCGCCAGCTCCTCGATGCCTTCTCGGACCCCGACTTCGCCGATGGCACCTACGTGACGCCCCTGGGCGAGCGGAGCGGTGATTTCGTGATCCAGATGCGCATCAGCGAGACGCTGATCCACGGCTGGGACCTCGCCCGGGCCACGGGCCAGACCCCGGCTTTCCCGGAGGCAGTCGCCGAGCAGACCCTCGCCAGCGCGCGACTGACCCTCGCGGGCCGTCCCCGGGACCCGCGCGGCTTCGGGGTGGAGCAGCCGGTGCCGGCGGATGCCCCGGCGATCGACCGCCTCGCCGGCTTCATGGGCCGAACGGTCTAGCCGGACCGTCACGCCCTGGCCGGGCCCAGTAGCTGCACAGGCCCAGTAGCTGCACTTGACGAGGAAGGCCGGCTCACTTAGCCTCAGCTAATGTCTCCCGAACCGGGAACCGCGTCCATCGGTGCCCTCGGCGGCGGCGACGCCGCCTGGTCCACAGACGTGGTCGCGCCCCGGGAGCGTGCGGCCCAGCCCGCGGGTGACACACCCGGATCCCGAGGAGGAGCATGAGCGAGCTCGCCGAGTCGGCGGCCACCGAACTCGACGAGGCTCGGGCGACCGCCGCCGGTGGTCAGGCCTGGTACGAGGTCCCCGATCCCCGCCGCTGGGTCGCGCTCGCCACGGTGCTGACCGCCCTCTTCATGTCGCTGCTCGACGTGTCCATCGTGAGCGTGGCCATTCCCGCGATCCGGACCAACCTCGCGGCCAACGACGCCGACATCCAGTTCGTGGTCGCCGGTTACGGGCTGGCATACGCGGTGATCCTCATCACCGGGGGACGGCTCGGCGACATCTTCGGCCGCAAGCGCCTGCTCATGCTCGGCATGGGCGGCTTCGTGCTCGCGTCGGCGCTCTGCGGGCTGGCCCAGAGCGCGCTGATGCTGGACCTCTCCCGCGTCCTCCAGGGCGGGATGGCTGCCCTGATGTACCCCCAGGTGCTCAGCATCGTGCAGGTCACCTTCCCTCCGCACGAGCGGGCGCGCGTCTTCGGGTTCCTGGGCGCGGTCATCGGGATCGCCACCATCGCCGGCCCGCTGGTCGGCGGCCTGATCATCCGCGACGACCTCACCGGCGGGTCGTGGCGCTGGATCTTCCTGGTCAACCTGCCCATCGGGATCGTGGCGCTCGTGGCGGCCTCCCGGGTCGTCACCGAGTCTCGCGCCCCCAACGCCACCCGGCTCGACCTCGCCGGCGCCGGCCTCGCCACCGCGGGGCTGGTGCTCCTCGTCTATCCCCTGGTGGAGGGGCAGGTGGCGGGCTGGCCGCTCTGGACCTTCGTCTGCATGGCCCTCAGCCCCTTCGTTCTCCTCCTCTTCGTCCTCTACGAGCGATCCCTCCCGTCGACGGCGTTCCCGCTGGTCCAGCTCTCGCTCTTCGGGATCTCCTCATTTCGCATCGGCCTGCTCATCTCCTTCACCCTGCTCGCAGGCATCCCGGCGTTCTTCTTCACCTTCAGTCTGCTGGTCCAGGTTGGCCTCGGCTTCAGTGCCCTCAGTGCTGGACTCACCACGGTCCCCTGGAGCCTCGGTGCGGCTTCCGCCTCCATCATGTCGAGCCGGCTGGCGCCGCGGCTCGGCAAATGGACCATCACCGCGGGGGCCTCCACGATGGCCGTGGGGATCGCCGCGATCATGCTCACCCTGCACGCGGCCGGCACTGGTCTGACCGGCTGGGACCTCATCCCCAGCTTCCTGGTCACCGGTCTGGGTATGGGCACGGTGGTGGCGCCGCTGCTCAACATCGTCCTGGCAGGCGTGCCCCCGCGCCACGCCGGCTCGGCCTCTGGGGTGCTCACCACCTTCCAGCAGCTCGGGGGAGCCATGGGCGTCGCCGTGGTGGGCGTCGTGTTCTTCTCGCTCCTCACCGGGGGCGCTGCTCCCGCGGCGTCCGCTGTGACCCCGGCGCTGCGGGTGCAGCTCGCCGAGGCGCACCTTTCTCCCGGGGCGATGAACGGGGCGATCGCGACGTTCACCCGCTGCTTCGAAGCGCAGGCATCCTCCAGCGACCCGCAGCAGACCGCCACGGGGTGTCCATCGACGGCCGGCACCTCGTCGAACCCCGCCACCGCCGCCTTCTCCGGCGCGGCCTCCTCGGCGCTCGCCAAGGACTTCACGGGCGCCGTGGAGGTGATCCTCTTCTTCAACATCGGTTTCTGGGGGCTGACAGCACTGCTGTCACTGGCGCTGCCGCGGGTCCGTCCGGCGGGAGCCCCGGGAGCAGGCGTGGGGCACTGAGGCCGGAGCCGCTCCTGCTGGTGGGGCGACCGTCACGGGTAGCGCATCGCTCACCGTGCGCTGAGGTCGGGACGGCACGGGCCGGCGCCTCTACACTCCAGCCTCATGCCGGCCCGTTTACGCCCTGTGACTCCGCGGCTCGATCTCCTCCAGCTGCTGGAGGTGATCCGGCTCTCCGCCGCCGAGCTGGGGATCGAGGCCTTCCTGGTCGGTGGATTCGTCCGTGACCGGCTGCTCGGCCGTGAGAGCAAGGACATCGACGTGGTGGTCGTCGGGACCGACGGGGTGCCGCTCCTGGAGCGGGTCGCAGCCCGGCTCGGCTGGGCACGACCGGCCGTCTTTGAGCGCTTCGCCACAGCGCAGGTCCGCGGAGGGGAGTTCATCGTCGAGGTCGTGCAGGCGCGGGCCGAGCGCTACGACCCCGAGTCCCGCAAGCCGGACGTCCGCCCGGGGAGCCTGGAGGACGACATCGCGCGCCGCGACTTCACCATCAACGCGCTCGTGGAGACCCTCGACGGCCGGGTCCTCGACCTCACCGGCCGCGGGCTGGACGACCTCCGGGACGGCATCCTCCGCACCCCGCTCGACCCCGCCGACACCTTCTCCGAGGACCCGCTCCGGATGTTCCGGGCGGCGCGGTTCGTCGCGCAACTCGGCTTCCGGCTCGCCGACGGGCTGGAGGAGGCGATGCGGGCGATGGCCCACCGGGCCTCGATCCTCTCCGGGGAGCGGGTGCGCGACGAGCTCAGCCGGCTGCTGGTCTCCCCGTCTCCCCGCCAGGGCCTGGAGGTGCTGCGGAGCAGCGGCCTCCTCGGGGCGTCCCTCGCCGAGCTGCTCCCCATGGTGGGGGTCGAGCAGGGGGGCTGGCACCTCTACGACGTTTGGGAGCACAGCGCCCGGGCCGTGGAGCTGGCGCCGCAGGATCTGGTCACCCGCCTCGGCTGCCTCTTCCACGACTCCGGCAAGCCCCAGACCCACGCCATCGCCGCGGACGGGCGGCACACCTTCTACGACCATCCGCGTGCGGGGGCCGAGATCGCGGCGGCGGTTATGGGGCGGCTGCGCTTCAGCGGTCAGGAGATCGACCAGGTGGGCACCCTGGTGCTCCACCACATGTGGCCGATCCAGTACCGCCCGGCCGAGGTGGGGGACGGCGCGGTGCGCCGCTTCATCCGCACCGCGGGAGAGCTGCGGCCGCGGCTCCTCGACCTGGCTCGCGCCGACACGCGTGCCTCCGCCTACCCCGACCTGGAGGCGATCGACGAGCTGGAGCAGCGAGCCGCCCGCCTCGACGCGGGCAGTCAGGTGTCCCGGCTCAAGCCGCCGCTCGACGGCCACGAGCTGATGCGCGTGGCCGGTCGTCCCCCCGGGCCGTGGGTGGGCCGGGCCCAGCGGGCGCTGCTCGATGCCATCCTGGACGGCGAGATCCCCGGCGACGACCCGGATGCGGCCCGGGCCTTCCTCCAAGAGCGTCCGGAGCTGCTGCGGGGGGAGTGAGGGCCGGCCTCGGCGGTGGCGATGCCGCGGCGACCCGTTGGCGGCAGCCGGATCACGCCGCCGATCGCGGCTGCGGGGCGAGGCCGAGCAACCCGGCGAGGAAGAGGCGGGTCCCGAGCGGTGGTTTCCAGCCCGCGAAGAGGTGCTGGAGGAGATCCACCGCCTCGCCCAGACTGGCGATGCCGGCCTCCCGGAGGAGCATCACGATCTCGCCGTCGTCCTCCCCAAAACGCGCCGCCCTCAGCTTGAGGGCCAGGAGATACCTCGGCGACGCGGTGCTGACCTCGATCCCCTCGATCACCGGCAGCGCGGCGCTCGGATCTTGGCTGGAGAGGAGGCCCGTCACGCCGTGATGGAGCCAGTCGCCGGGCAGGCCCTGCTGCTCAGCGACCCTCGCGGCCGCCTGGTAGACGAGGGCGGCGGGCTCGAAGACCCCGGCCACATCGTCGGTGACACGGCGCTGCGAGTACGCGAAGGCGACGGCCTCACGGCCGACAAGGAAGAGCTGACCGCGCACTCCCTGGCCGGTCAGCTCCGCGCCCAGGGCCTGGAGGGCTCGGACGGCGGTTGCTCGGTCGAGGTGCCTCGCGGACCTGGTCTCAGGCACGGTCAAACACCTCCCTCGCCATCAGCACCCCGTGGCGGAGAAGAGCCGCGGGCGTGCGGGCGAGGACGTACGCGTGAAACGCCGGCCCCCGGGCCACGAACCAGAACGGCTCGACAAAACGGCCGGGGGCGTTGACCCATGAGGGCACGGGCAGCCCGGCGTCCGCGGCGCAGAACTCCGCCAGTCCGGCGAGAGCGGCGTCGAATCGACGATCGCCGGTGGAAGGAGGCTCCGCCCCGGTGAGCGCCAGTCTCCCGGGTCGCGAGGAGGCTCGAAAGCCGTCCGTGAACCCGACGAGCTGCCTCAGGGCGTGCCCCTCTCGAGATGCGGCCAGGTCGGCATGGATGACCTCCGCGAGCTCGGCGAGTGAGGCCACACCCGGGCGCGTGCGGGGCCTCGCGACCAGTACCAGGTCGTGGTCGCAGGCGCTGAGCAGCCGGTCGAGGGTGGCAAACCCGGGCAGGCGCTCGCCGGACTCGTAGGCCGCCACCGCCGACTGCGCCGTCGCGGCACGGCGAGCCACCTCGGTCTGGGTCAGAGCCGCGGCTTTGCGCGCCTCCCGGAGGAGAGAAGCACGATCCATCCAAGACCAATATATACGAATAGATATGGCCATGGACCATGAAACCGGAGGCTTTCAGAAGAAGGCACCCGACCAGGGGGCGGGCGACCAGCGGAACATGGCCGTCGCCCGCTGGACGGCGCCCGGGGTGATCTCCTCCACCTCACCGGCACGCTGGAGGCGCTCCACGGGAGCGTCACCCAGGCAGATCGAGCCGAGAGCGGCGACGCCGAGGCTCAGGTCGGGGGAGGCCGCGGAGGGCGCGCAGGTGGCGCCCTCGAGGCCGCCGTGGAGGAGGAAACGCCGCGGCGCCGAGCCCTCGGGCTCGTGGACCTCGAGAACCAGACCGTCCTCGCGGCCGTAACGGCGACCGGCGAGCAGCGCCACCGGGTCGAGGGGACGAAGCCAGAGCCCGTCACTCAGGGTCTGCCGCCAGGCGCGCGGATTGGCGAGCCGGAGGGCGAATGCCTCGTCGGCTGGACGCCAGTTCGCGGTGACGCTGGTCATGAGGTCGTGCTCCAGGCAGAAGCGCCACAGTGAGGTCGCGCTCTCCTCCGTGGCGGCCCACATCTCCTGCACCTGGAGATCCCCCCGGGGCGGAGAGCTCCCCACCCAGTCCAGCCGGGTCCGGTAGCCGAGCAGGCCGTCCACCACGCCGGCCGCGTCGCGGTGGAGCGCGAAGCGCGTCGCCCCGAAGCCACCGACCTCGCGGTCTGCGTCCCGGTGCTGGCGACGAGAGCGGAACAGGGGAAGGCTGACCATCCCGTTGCGCGCGGCGCAGACCCTCTCGTGGAGGCCGGGCAGCTCCGCCCGGGCGGTCGCCAGGTCTGCGACCTCCAACCGGCCGGCCTCGATGAGTGGCTCGCGGAGGGAGACCTCGCCGGTCTCCACCTCGACGCGTGCCACCCGGTCCGCCGCCCCGAATCCGAAACGGCCGTAGATCGGCGCCTCGCTGGCCATCAGTCCCGCGACGGGATCGCCGTGCTCCCGGGCATCGTCCAGCAGCACGCCCATCAGGCGGGTCAGGATGCCCCGGCGACGGTGGGTCGGGAGCACGCCGACCTCGGTCACACCGGCGAGGGGAAGCCGGACACCCCCGGGCAGCGTGAGCCGGACGTCGATGAGCCCGCCCACCCCGACCGGTCGGCCCTCAGCCAGCGCCAGCCAGCCGCGGATGCCGGCCACGTCGGCGGCATCCTCGGCAAGGTGCTCGGCGGAGGGGCGGTGCCCGAAGGCGGCCGAGAGCACCTCGACGAAGTCCTCCTCGTCGCCCGGTGCGGTGGGTCGGATCTCGACGTCCACAGCCGGCAATCATCCCCCAGGGTGCCACCACCGGGGAGAGGGTGGGCGGCGCGTAGAATCGGTCGGCCATGTTCAGCAGGCTGCGCTGGTTCAAGAACCTCTTCCACGACCTTCCCCGGCAGGTCCGGCTCGCCTACTGCCTGGTCCGTGACCCGCGTGTGTCCATCGCTCCCAAGGCGGGCGTCCTCGCCGTGCTCGGTCTGGTCGTCACCCCTGCCATCGACCTGCCCGAGGAGATCCCACTGG
>Ga0181517_10001363_pt1 | contig 27375 bp, 26 predicted proteins | sample PEATcosm2014_Bin_31_FD_119748 | JGI IMG/M metagenome (GOLD analysis project Ga0181517, IMG submission 119748) | Peatland microbial communities from MTU Mesocosm Facility, Houghton, MI, USA - PEATcosm2014_Bin01_30_metaG | ecosystem: Environmental > Terrestrial > Soil > Wetlands > Peat | place... | reverse complement strand
CTGGTCAGAATGCGATCCAGGAAGCTCCAGCCGAAACTTGAGAGTTGCTCCTGGCCCTTTTCGTCCCAGAAGAGGTTGGTCTTGCCCTTGGAGACCGAGACGTTGGTGTGCATGCCGCTGCCGTTGACGCCGACGATGGGCTTGGGCAGATAACTGGCGGTAAAGCCCATATTGTTGGCGATCTGCCGGGTCAGCAGCTTGTAGAGCTGGATCTGGTCCGCTGCGGCCACCGCTTCTGAGTAGCTGTAGTTGATCTCGTACTGGCTGGGCGCGACTTCGGGGTGATCCTTCTCGTTCTGGAAGCCCATCGCGCGCTGCACTTCAGCCGACGTGTCGATGAACTGGCGCAGTGGATCGAGCGGCAGAGCGTGATAGTATCCGCCGTCGCTGATGAACTCGAACTTGTGGGTCTGGTGATAGGTGCGCTCGGCATCCTTGCCTGCGAAGAGGAAGCCCTCGATCTCGCTGGCGGTGTTGAGCGTGTAGCCGTTCTTCTTGTACTGCTCCTCGGCATAGCCCTTCAGCACGCCGCGCAGGTCGCCGGAGTAGGCGGTTCCGTCCTTGTCGATGACGTTGCCGAAGACAAGCACCTTGCCGTTGCCAAAAACGTCGGAAGGAACCCAGTAGAAGGCGCTCCAGTCAATGCCGAGCCTGAGGTCGCTCTCCTTCTGCGCCGTAAAGCCGCGGATGGACGAACCGTCGAAGGTCAGGTTTTCGTGGGCGCCAAGAATGAACTTCTTGTCGTAGTCGAGCAGGTGAAGACGTCCCTCGAGGTCCGAGAAAAGGACGGTCACAGCCTTGATCCGCTTCTCGTCGGTCAAGTACTTCAGTCGCTTCTCGCGAATCTCATGGGCTGCGACGCGATTGCCGCGATCAGCCTTAGCTTCCAGATTGAGTTCTTCCAGCTCCGCATAAGACAAAGCTAGAAAATTACGGAATTCAGTGGACATGGATCTCCTTTTTGGACACAACGATTAAGGGTGTGAGGCTTTCCAAAGAATTATAGAGTCTAGGTACTCTCTCGGTATAAGGAATCCATGAAGATTTCTGGCCGCACCGGTGGAAAAACGGACGCATGTCGATGAGGGGCCGCAGGATCGGCGCCAAGGGTGCATCTTCTTCTTCATTTGACTGATTCGGGCGGAAATCTCCCAGACCGCCAGCACCGGAGGCGTGGCCGTCAGAGATTCATCGGAGGTGCGGGGAAGTGGGGAGCCAAAATGCACCTTCCGCTTCCCGCGCACTCCAGTCGCGGTGAGATTCTTGCCGGGCTCGTTGCGCTGAACCGAAGGTTGCGCTGGGCTGGAATCCCGGTTCGTACACGAACTCGTGCGATTTGCCCGTCGTGCGGTCTCCGGCTTCTCGGAGACCGCACTCGCCCAAAATCAGGCCAGAACCGGCACGGCCTTGGGAACGGTATTGATCGTCTTCAGAATGCGCGAGACGATCTGATAGGGATCGCCTTCCGAATTCGGGCGGCGATCTTCAAGATAGCCTTTGTAGCCATTTTTGATGAAGTTGACCGGCAGCCGGACCGAAGCGCCGCGGTCGGAGAGCCCATAGCTGAATTTGTCGATGGCCTGAGTTTCGTGCAGACCCGTCAGGCGCAGGTGGTTGTCGGGGCCGTAAACGGCAATGTGCTCGGGGATGTATTTCTCGAAGGCCGCCATGAGGGCTTCCAGGTAGTCCTTGCCGCCCACTTCGCGGATGTACTTCGTCGAAAAGTTGCAGTGCATGCCAGACCCGTTCCAGTCGCCTTTGAGCGGTTTGCAATGCAAGACCATATCCACCTCATACTTCTCGCAGAGACGCATCATCAAATAGCGGGCCATCCAGGTGTCATCGGCCGCCTTCTTGGAGCCTTTGGCGAAGATCTGGAACTCCCACTGGCCCTTGGCGACTTCAGCGTTGATGCCTTCGTGATTGATGCCGGCGGCGAGACAGAGATCCCAGTGCTCCTCAACGATTGTGCGGGCCAGGCTGCCCATGTTTTTGTAGCCAACACCGCAGTAGTATGGGCCTTGCGGAGTGAGAGGAAAGCCGTCTTTCGGCCAGCCGAGAGGCACTCCGTCCTTATAGAGGAAGTACTCCTGCTCGAGACCGACCCACAAATCGGGATCGTCCTCGATGGTCGCGCGGGCATTGGTGGAATGCGGTGTGCCATCGGGGTGCATGACTTCGCTCAGAACGAGATAAGCGTCCTTGCGGGCTACATCGGGATACAAAGCCACAGGTTTCAACACGCAATCGGACTTGCTTCCCTCGGCCTGCATAGTGGAACTGCCGTCGAAACCCCAAAGTGGCAGATCGGCAAGAGTGGGAGGTTTATCAAATGCCTTGAGTAGGCCTTTGCCGCGCAGGTCAGGAACAGGTTTTTTGCCGTCAAGCCAGATGTATTCGAGTTTGTACTTTGTCATGAGCCTCCTTCTGGGATGGGGACGTGGGGATGGGGGTGTCTGGTAAAGCGACTTCCTTTGAATTATTGGGGGGACGACATAAGGAATCGATGAAGAAATCGCACGCAACCGGCGCAGATGACTGCATCTAGGGCAAAAAAGGTGCAGAGGAGCCGGAAGAAACCGCTCAGGCTGGCAGCTGCGCTCCACCGTTGGCCAAGGACCCGTTGAAATGGCGTTTGGCTGCGGGTTTCAGAGGTGAGTTTGGAAGCAGGGCCTAAGCGGTGAGCCGTTCGAGCTGGTCGGGCTTGACGATGGTCAGGCTGGAGCCCTTGATCGAGATCCACTGGTCGCGGCGGAACTGGTTGAGCAGCCTGGTGACCGTCTCGCGCGAGGTGCCGGCCATATTGGCGATCTCTTCGTGAGTCAGGGCCATCGTGAAGCGAATCTCGGGCCGTCCATTGGAAGCCGCTCGTCCCCAGTCCAACAGCAGCCGGGCCAGCCGGCCAGCCGCCGAGCCGGAAAGCGCCAGCCTTTTGGCGTCGTGGAAGACTGTGAGATACTCGCCCGACAGCGACTGGGCTGCGTGCATCGAGGCAATGCCATGCCGGCCGAGAAAATCGACAAACTCCTGCTTTCGCACCGTCTTCACCTGGCAGGGCTCGATCGCCTCGGCGGTGACCTCGTGGGCAACGTTCGCCAGCACCGCGCTCAAGCCCATCACATCGCCCGGACCGGCGATCTTTAAAATCATGGTTTTGCCATCGCGGGATGTCGAGGAGATCTTAACCTGCCCGAAGCAGATTACAAATACGTTGCGTGCCGGATCACCCTCGGAAAACAGCTTGGCTCCCCTGGCGTGGCTCATCATGATCCCGATGCCGTCATAGTCGGAAAGCGCCTCGGGTGTGAGATTGCAGAACATCCGAAGATGGCGATGCTCGCAGTTAATGCAATCTTCCGGAGGGTGATGGGGATGAAAAGCCGCCATGGATTCGCCGCTGTGCAAGATGAAGTATAACGCACTTTAGCGGAATTGAAGGCAGGGATTTTCCAGCGGTCTCTGGTGGCCGTTTGACAAGGAACGGCACGAAGACCGGTAGCAACAACAAACTTCAGCTCCGCCGATACTATGCGGCCGAGCGTGCCCGCCGGTGAGTCACCGCACGGTTCAGACAACAGGCGCAATAGGCGCGCGAGACCTCGCGGGCCAGCTCCTCCAGCAACTGCATTCGCAGCGGCGGATAGATTTGAAAGGCCTCGTTGAGCGTCTCAATGGGCAGCATCAGGACCGAACCGGCGGTCTGCGCCGCGAGCGTGTACGTGTGATGGCCGTCTCCCAGGGCCGCAGCCAGTTCCACCAGGTCTCCCGCGCGCGCAGTCGAGAGCGTCAAGTGGCTCTCAAGCCGCTCAGTCTTGCGCTGGAACTGTCCCGAGACCACCAGATACAACCCTTGGCAGTTCTCCGACTGGCGAAACACCAGCTCGCCCGCATGGAAGTTGACCGACTGAGCCGCGCCGTTCAGCAGCAGCCCGACGGCCGGAGGACACTTGAGCAACTCGGCCACCGGGTGGGCTCGAACAGCTTCCATTCGCCTCGATCTTGCCTCGCGTTGCATGCTCGCGTCTCCCTTTGTCTTGGTGCCGCGTCGAAGTTCCGGCCCCGGCCCGCCGCTGGCCGAGAGCGCACTCCGCAGATCGACCTGATCCGGGCCGGTGCGTTTGATCGCGTGTATTTGTGGCAAGCCGGAATCCATCAATCGTCCATCGCTCCAATACCAAAAACTCAAAAAAACTAGCGGGTCAATGCGCTGCTATTTAGCCCCTCCGCAGGTACAGGTGCAAACGCAGCCCTCTTGCCTTTCCTTGCCTGGCGAAGATTCCGCCGGCACGCAGAGAACAGGAACACGAGAGCGGGCGAGCAGCGCAAAGGCTGTGCCATGCGGCCCCGGTGTGCCACTTGTGCGCTTGACGCCGGCCACGAGGATGCAAGGATGGTTTTCGGCAATGCCCGCGACGGTCGCCTCCACCGGATCGCCGTCTTTGGCCATGCAACGCACGGGTATCTTCTCGCTTGAGGTGATGCCGAACTCACTTAGATCCGTCGTAGCGCATGGGTCGAGAGATGCCGCGGCCTCAGCCGCCGTACGCGCATGAAGCACCAGCAGCGGGCGCTCGAAGGTCTGCGCCAGCGAGTAGGCCGTTGCCGCGGCACTGGCGGCCGTCTCATTGCGCTCCATGGCCAGCAGCACCGGTCCGCCTGGAGTCGGACGAAACGCGCCGGCGTTCCAATCCGCAGCCACCGCGAGCACGGGGCAAGGCGACCGCCGGACGAGCTGCTCGGCAATGGCGCCCACAATTACCGGACCAGCGCCCTCCTTGCCCTTGGTGCCAATGACGATCAGCCCGGCCTCGTATTGCCGGGCCACATCCAGAAGCATCTGGGCCACCTCGCCCTGGCGAATCTCAGAGTGGCTGTGGATGCCTTCGCGAAGCAGGTCGGCCGAGAGGCTATCGAGTACAGTGCGCGCCTCTTCAGGAAGCATCTCTAGAAGCTGACCTGGAACCTCATCGACGGCGGCGTACTCCACGGGATCGGCCCCATACGCCAGCACGATGCGTGCGCCATAGGCCCCTGCCAGCTTGCGGGCATACTCTAGAGCTGCCTCCGACCGCCCTTTTAGCTCGGTGGCCACGACGATCGTCTTCAATCCTGTTGCAAAACTCACGGTGCCTCCAGGCGCCCGTTGGCGCCCCCTTGGTTTCCTGTCTATCAGGATTCAGAGTCTGCGCTCCCGAAATGAGCGTCGGCAGTGATACTATTCACCCCGCCCTGTGACTTTCGTCACAAGCTTCTTTTCAAGAAGCGTTTAGAGGAGCCCTCCGTTTCGAGCCAAAGAATCCGGATACAACAAGCTTGAACTTACCACCGGGCAGAAGATCTTGAAATTCAATATATGGTACGTTGACCCGGCTTGTGACCCCTGACACTTGCGCCGGCAGACATCTGGGCGAGAATCAAGCTGTAAGGCCTACCAGCCATCCACGGCGGGGCCAGGAGAAAACTTTCATGAGCGATCTTGCACCGCTGGCTGAGTCCGTCAGCGTCGACCCCTTGGTAGGCCACCCTGCCGACTTCCATGTCTTTCACAAGTTCCTGGAGCGCTGCAAAGAGCTGCCGGCGATCACAACCGCCGTCGTCTGGCCCCTCTCCGACGTGGCTCTCAAAGGCGCGGTTGAGGCTGCCGAAGCACAGCTGATCCAGCCCACGCTGATCGGCGACGAAGCCGCTATGAAGGCGCTGGCCGCGAAGATCGGCGTCAATATCAGTCCCTACCCGATCCTCGATGCCGACACAGAGCGCAAGGCAGCCGAACTGGGCGTGGCCATGTGCCGCAGCGGCAGCGCACAGGCGATGATGAAGGGCAGCCTGCACACCGACGAGCTGATGAAGGTAGCCATGAAGGCCGACACCGGCCTGCGTACAAATCGCCGCATCAGCCACGTGTTCGTCATGGACACTCCAGCCTATGCGCGGACGCTGCTGATCACCGATGCAGCCATTAACATCGAGCCCGAGTTGGAAGACAAGATCCACATCGTCCAGAATGCCATCGACCTGGCACATGCTCTGGGCATCCCCGAGCCCAAGGTCGCGCTGCTCTCGGCCGTCGAAACCGTCAGCACTAAGATCAAGTCCACACTCGACGCCGCGGCTCTCTGCAAGATGGCCGATCGCGGCCAGATCACGGGCGGCATTCTCGACGGCCCATTGGCCTTTGACACGGCCGTCAGCGTCAAGGCAGCCAAGATCAAGGGGCTGGTCTCACCGGTCACCGGCCAGGCCGACATTCTGGTGGTGCCCGATCTCGAAAGCGGCAACATGCTCGCCAAGCAGCTCGAATACCTGGGCGGAGCGCAGTTGGCCGGCATCGTGCTCGGCGCTCGCGTTCCGACGATCCTGACCAGCCGTGCGGATTCGGCAGCAACTCGGCTTACCAGTTGCGCCGTGGCTGTGCTGCTGCACTACGCCAGCCACCCGCTGTGATCGGATTCGTTTCCTGGCTGGATTCAGGACTCGGGGCGCCACCTCTTCGCGAGACTGGCGCCCGATTTGTTTCCTGCCGGTTCACCGTCTTTGAGAACAGCCTAAAAAGACTCCGCGCCCCATCCTTTCGCCTTTTTCCGGCGAAAGGATGGGAATCCTCGAACCAATTCCTGGCTGAATGCATAAGAACCCTTCACCATGCACGGGCATCCTATCTGTTGCGCAGGGGTACACAGTCATGGGGCTTTCCTTCGCAATTCCCTGACGTGGCCCCGGCAAAGGAGTCTCCATGCCCAACCATACCCGTGAAAAGGAATCAAAGGCCGTCAGGCTGCAAACGCCGGACGGCTTCTCACCCGAAGCCGTCAAAAACCTCTCCAGCGTGCTGAACGCCCTGCTGGCCGATACTTTCGCTCTTTATCTCAAGACCAAGAACTTCCACTGGCACATGAGCGGTCAGCACTTCCGCGACTATCACCTGCTGCTCGACGAGCACGCCGCGCAGATCTTCGACATCACCGACGCCATCGCTGAGCGCGTCCGCAAAGTGGGTGGAACGACCATCCGTTCCATCGGCCACATTGCCCGGCTCCAGCGGATTCACGACAACGACGAGGAGTTTGTGGGTCCCACCGAAATGCTGAGGGAACTCCACAACGACAACAAATCGCTGATAGAAAGCCTGCGTTCGGCACACGAGGTCACCAGCAAGGCCAGCGACCACGCCACCACCAGTCTGATCGAGGTCTGGATCGACGAAGCCGAGCGGCGCGCGTGGTTCCTCTTCGAGGCAACGCGGTAACCGCCAATTCGTAGTACGTTCCAGAACGTCATCATCCGGTACACTGCGTCCCCCTGAGGCTGATTTCAGGAGTTCGGACCAATTGCATGCCCCGATTTGCCTTCGGGGGACGCCCGAGGGATCGTCTGCATCCTAATGGATGGTAATAGCTCCCGTAAGTATCTTTCTATTGTGCAGAAATTAGACCTCCACATTCCCGGTTTTTTGGTGTAAAGGATTGAAAAGAGAAAATTTGCGGGTTCGCTGCTCTGGAGAAACCCGGAAGAACTGCCGAAGTATTGAATATTGCACCCTCCCCCAGCTGAGCATTTCAAGAAGGATCGACCGGAATATTCGACGAAGCGGGGAAGGCCGGAATGCAAATTCAAGCAGAAGCGTACCTCTCGGCCTTAATGGAAAGCACCGAGGACCTTATCTGGTCGGTGGACCTCGACGACCGTCTGGTAACCTTCAACGGCGCGCTGAGCCGGTATATAGCGGCTGTCTTCGGCGTTCAGCTCGCCGCGGGTATGCTTCCGAGAGATATCGTCCCGCCCGAAAGAGCAAATCTCCTGCCTCCACTCTATGAGCGTGCGCGAGCCGAAGGTTCGGTACGGATCGAATTCCCTCTCGCTGATGGCCGGGTATTGGACCTGGCTCTCAACCCAATCCTTGCCGATGGCGAGGCTACCGGCGTCTCCGTCTTTGGCAAGGACATCTCGAAGCGGAAGGCGGCAGAGGGTGCGCTCCGCGAGGCTGAGAGAAAGTACCGGAGCATCTTCGACGGGGCGTTGGAAGGCATCTTCCAGACAACTCGCGAAGGAAGGCTTCTGACAGCCAACCCGGCGCTGGCTAAGATGCTGGGCTACGGCTCGGTAGACGAGCTGCTTTCCTTAGCAAAGAATGTGGGAGAGCTCATCTGGGCGGAACCGGAGGAGCGATCGAAGTACCTGCGCCAGCTCGAAGAGCGCGGAGACTGTCTGGGCTTTGAGTGCCGGCTCAAGCGCAAGGATGGCCTAAGCATCTGGGCTTCGCTGAATGCACGCCGAGTTTGCGGCAGCGATGGCCGGTTGCTGAACTATGAAGGTTTCATCATCGACATCACCGAGCGCAAGCGCGCAGAACAGGCACAGCGCGAGATCATGGACGACTTGCAGCAGGCGCAGGCCATCGGAGCCCTTGGCAGCTACGCCCTGAATATTCCAACCGGTGTCTGGTCCAGTTCCAGCGTCATGGATGAGATCTTCGGTATCGGCAAGGAGTATCAACACGATGTATTGGGATGGGCCGCGCTGGTCCATCCCGCCGACCGTGCGATGATGACCGCGTATTTTGTGGATGAGGTGCTGGGCAACGGGAAGGCCTTTGATAAGGAGTACCGCATCATTCGGCAAACAGACGGGGCCGAGCGGTGGGTGCATGGAATGGGCAGGCTCGATTTCGATGCACAGGGAAAGCCCGCGAAGATGCGCGGAGTCATCAAAGACATCACCGAGCGGAAGATAGCGGAGATACAGCTCGGCGATAGTGAGGAACGCTATCGAGCCACCTTCGAACAGGCACCCGTGGGTATCGTTCATACCTCCTTCGATGGCATCATTCTGAGGTGCAATTCCCGCTTCGCTGAGATTCTTGGCTACCCTCCCGAGGAACTCCCTGGCACTACGGTGCTGCAACTCACCGCGCCGGAGGACATACCTCTGAGCACGCAGCGTCTCCAGAGTGCCTCGACCAGCACGGCCAAAACGAAGACCCTTGAGAAGCGATATGTCCGCAAGGACGGCGCCTTGACGTGGACAAAGCTGACCATATCGATCCAACGCGACCGCGACGGCCGACCCTTGCACTTCATCACTTTTGTCGAAGACATCAACGACGCCAAGGCCGCGCAAGAGCTTCTGGTCACTGCGCAGCAAGCGGTGCGGGCCAGTGAAGAGCGTTACCGCACCGTTTTCGATACCAGCCCCACCTCGATCATTGTGGGCCGGCTGAGCGATGGGTTTGTGATCGACACCAATAAGACCTACCTTGACCTGTCGGGCTTCGAACGCGATCAGGTCATTGGACACAAAACGACGGAGATCGGCTTCTGGAGGAATGCCGCGGATCGAAAGAAGATGGTCGATGCACTGCTCGAAGGCCAGCAATGCCGCGATCTGGAGTTTCAATCCACCAGAAAAAACGGGGAGCTGTTTTGGATGCGAGTCTCCGCATCGCTCATCGAGGTCGCGGGATGTAAATGCATCGTCACCTTCGCTCAGGACAGCTCCGAATCCAAGGCCGCCGAGGAGCGCCTGGCCACCGCCGCAAGCGCACTGCAGTTGAGCGAAGAGCGCTACCGCACTGCATTCCAGACCAGTCGCGATGCCATTGCCATCAACCGCCTCAGCGACGGCAACTATATTGATGTGAACCAGGCATTCCTCGACATTACCGGCTATGAACGCGAGGAGGTCATAGGAAAAACATCGCTTGAACTGGGAATCTGGGTTGATCCCCGCGACCGGCTGGCGATGAGAGATATGGTGGGCAGTAGCTCAAGCTGCCACAACCTTGAGGTTCAATTCAAAAAGAAGGACGGGACGGTCTTCTGGGGACAGATGTCTGGATCACTGATGGAGGTCAACGGCGTCCCCTGTGTTCTCTCCGTAACCAGGGATCTATCGGAATCGAAGGCCGCGGCAAGCACGATCCAGAGCCTGGCCTTCTATGACCCGTTGACCGGTTTGCCCAACCGCCGCCTGCTCTTCGAGAGACTCGGCCAGATTCTGGCCGACGAAGCCAGAAGCGGACGATTGAAGGCGCTGCTGTTGATCGATTTGGACAATCTCAAGACGCTGAACGATACCCTCGGGCATTACGTGGGGGATCTTCTGCTCAAGGAAATCGCCCGGCGCATAGTCGCCTGCGCACGCGCAGCCTCGACCGTTGGCCGAGTGGGCGGTGATGAGTTTGTCGTCATCCTCGATGAGCTGAGCCCAGTTGCCGAAGAGGCCGCGACCCAGGCTAAAGCCGTCGGGGAAGAGGTCCTCATCGCCATCAGCCAGCCCTGTCTCCTGGAAAACCGCGAATGTCTTCCGGCCGCGAGCCTGGGAATTACGGTCTTCGGCGATCACGAAAACACCGCGGACGAGATCATGCAGAAAGCCGATATCGCCCTGCACCGCGCCAAGGCCGCCGGGCGCAACACGCTGCGCTTCTTCTCCCCCGCCTTGCAGGCTGTGGTCAACGCTCAAGCCGAATTGGAGAACGATCTGCGCCAGGGGATCAAGGCGAAACAGTTCCTGCTCTACTATCAGCCTCAGATTGAACGGGGCCGCTTGACGGGCTCTGAGGCTCTGATCCGCTGGGTACACCCCAGCCGGGGACTTGTATTTCCAGACGAATTCATTCCACTGGCCGAGGAAACGAGATTGATTCTGCCGCTGGGAGACTGGGTGCTGGAGACTGCCTGCAGGCAAATCGCCATATGGGCGCAAAAAAAGGAATCGGCTTATCTCACAGTCTCGGTCAATATCAGCGCATTGCAGTTCCGACAGCCGGAATTCGTCGAACGAGTACTGGCAATCGTCTATCAAACCGGCGCAAACCCCAAAAACCTGAAGCTTGAACTCACCGAGAGCATGCTTGTGGAGAACTTCGAAGAAGTCATCGCCAAGATGACCGAACTGAAATCCCGGGGACTAAGCTTCTCCCTCGACGATTTTGGCACGGGCTATTCCTCACTGGCCTACCTCAAGCGCCTTCCCCTGGATCAGCTGAAGATCGATCGTGCCTTCGTACGCGACATTCTGGTGGACGTGTCCAGCGGCGCCATCGCGCAGACCATTATCTCGCTCGGCCGAGCGATGGATCTGTCGGTGGTGGCTGAAGGTGTCGAGACTGAAGAGCAGCGGGGCTTCCTTGCAGGCCTCGGCTGCCACTGCTTCCAGGGAAATCTCTTCAGTCCTCCGCTGCCGCTGAGCGACTTCCAGGCCTTTCTGTAAAACTCCAGCTAGTCCCTGGTCCCTGTTCTTCTCAGTCCATCGACATGCTGAGCTGGTGGCGCACGTCGGCGCCGCGAATCCAGAAGATGACATCGGTGGCGATATTCGAGGCGTGATCGGCAATCCGCTCCAGATGCTTCGCAACCAGAATTGCGTTGATCGCTGGCCGGGTCAAGCTCGGCTTCTCGATAATCAGTTGCAGCAGGTCGGTGTGGGCGCGGCGGTTCATGCGGTCGATCTCGTCATCCATCTCGCGCACCGATTCGGCCAGCTGTGCATCGCCCTCGAGCAAGGCATGCAGCGCCGAGCGGATCATCCGGCCGGCAAACTCGCCCATGGCGGCAAAATCCACCGGCAGGTCGACCTCCTCGTGCTTCAGCGCCTCCTTGGTTCGGCGGGCAATGCCCATCGACTGATCGCCGATACGCTCCAGGTCGCCGTTGATCTTGATCACCGCCAGGATGAAGCGCAGGTCAATGGCCATCGGCTGCTCCTTGGCCAGCAGGTCATAGGCCATCTCGTCCAGTTCACGCTGCGCCGTGTCGATCGCCGCCTCATTCTGCTTGACGTACTTGCAGAGCCCCTTGTCGCGCTGCAGATAGGCATCTACCGCGGACTCAACCGCCTGCTGCGAGAGTGCCGCCATGGCCAGCAGCTTGTCTTTGAGTTCGGCCAGTTGAATTTGAAAGTGGATACGGGGCATGACAGACCTTTCCATCCATCATTTTGCATCATCGAATGTTACAGGCGCGAGAATTTGCCCTGCTTGCACCACAACCGTCACATCTTGCAGCCGACATTCCCAATATGGGTTAGACGCTACCCGCGCCGGAATAATGTACTAGCCTATCATCATGGATGCTGCCGATACCTCTCGAGCTTCGATGCTCACCTTCAACCCCACAGCGCTCACGCCGCTGGAAACCTACAAGCTGATGACCGGCATCATCGTGCCGCGCCCGATTGCGCTGGTCTCGACCGTCAGCGGCGATGGCGTGGCCAATCTCGCGCCGTTCAGCTTTTTCTCCGGTGTTGGCGCCGTGCCGCCCACCGTGCTCTTCTGCCCCGCACTGCGCGACGGGACCGAAACCGGCGAAAAGAAAGACACCCTGCGCAACGTCGAAGAAACCGGCGAGTTCGTTATCAACGTGGTCAGCGAAGATATCGCCTCTGCCGCAAATGAAAGTGCCGCCGAGGTGGCTTTCGGCGTGGACGAGTTCAGCCTCTCGGGCCTGACGCCGATACCGAGCGAGGTGGTCCGCCCGCCGCGTGTCGCCGAATCGCCGGCTCAGATGGAGTGCAAGCTGCTTCAGGTCATCTACACAGCCCACGCGCCGCGCGGGGGCGTCATCGTGCTAGGAGAGGTCGTTCGCTTTCACGTGCGCGAAATGCTGAATGACGAATTCCGCATCGATCCAGCAGGCCTTGACGCAGTCGGCCGCATGGCCGGCAATACCTGGGTCCGCACCCGCGACCGCATCGAGCTGATCCGGCCGAAGTGAGTTGCTTCCCTTCTCTGCGGCCTTCCGGTTAGAATTCCTTCGCATTAGTGAAGCTACTGCAAAGAGGCGACAGATGCGCGCGACGGAAATGAGAGAAGAGAGTGCTGTTGAGAAACCACGTCAACTTTCCTTGAGGTCCGGGGTCGGCCTGCTGCTTGCGCTACTTTCATTCCCCGGGTGTCACGCCTCACCGGCGAGGGGAGGGACGATTCATCTCACGAGCGCAAGCTTCCAGGGTGACAAGATGCCATCGAAGTTCACCTGCGATGGAGCAGGAATCTCGCCCCAACTGGCGTGGTACGCGCCGCCGGCAGGAACCGCCAGCTTTGCGCTGATCGTCGCCGACCCGGATGCTCCCCTGCGGACCTTTGTGCATTGGGTGATCTACGATCTGCCTGCAACCAGCCGCGCGCTCCCCGAGGCGATGCCAGCCCAGGGCCAGCTCGCCGACGGCTCGCGCCAGGGCCGAAATGACTTCGACAACCTTGGCTATGGAGGCCCCTGTCCACCGGGTCATTCACCGCATCATTACGTCTTCACGGTTTATGCGCTGGACACCAAGCTCAATCTGCCCCCCGGCGCATCGCAAGCGCAGGTCGATGCCGCGATGAGAGGCCACGTTCTGGCAAGCGGAGTGTTGATTGGGCTCTACAACCGATAGGCTGCACGACCGCTCCTTCTCCTTGATGACGCGCCGAAATTCGCTTTATCAATCGGTGCGGCTATCTCGCGGTATATCAATCTCCGCAAAGCTTGCTGATTGGGCTGAATTGACCGCGTCAACCACAAGCTGAATCCAGGGCCGGAGTTGCGGCCACTGCTGCCGGCTCAGTATTACAACTGCGATCTTACGACCCTCAATTCAGGTAGGGACGAAGCGGACCGGGAGTCCCCTGGTCGAACAAGATGCGCATTTAGGCCGCGAACGCGGACTCCTTCTCGAGACTCCGTGCTGCGAATTCGATGACCGCCTTGACCTGTTCGCGATCCAGGCCGTCGAACCACTCCATGATGTCGTCGATATTGGCTCCGGCGGCGATATTCTCGAAGATTGCGGAAACCGGCATACGAGTTCCCTTGAGCACCCAGGCGCCACTCACCTTGCCGGGAACACTCTCCACGGCGGGGCATTGAGACCAATCGAGTACTGCCATCTGCTTCCTCCTCCTTTCTTTCAGGGTACGCCCAAAACCGCCCATCGGCGTATTCGGGCAGACATCCCTCGGGTCAGCCAATAAAAGAGCCTGGCTGAGGTGAGTTCCGCCTTTAGAAACCGGAACCACGAATCTTTCCCCTCACGCATTGCAGAAAATATGCCTCCGCCACCGGACAATGGAGAGAGTAGGCAAGAGCGAGAAATCCTCCCGCTCCTTGAGGCCCGCAACCATGAAAGTCATCGCCGCTCTCGCGCGCAAGAACTCCGATAAACCCAGCTAGATGCTTGACTTCCGCTCAGCGAAAAAAATAAGAGCATTTTTTGGCTGTGAAATTGTGGAGCCTCATCTAAAACCAATAAAATCAGCGACTTCTCCATACCGTCTTTACAGAAACACATACCGTTCTTTTCTGTGAATCTGTGGACTCCAATCTAAAATACCTATAATCAAATAGTTAGAAACATAATCCTTACAGAAACACAACTCCTCTGAAACTGTGGGGCTCTCACACCGCTGACATCTCCTGACCCTTCGCCTCTCGGCCCAGAAGCGCAAGCCCTGCCAGCATCAAGGCAACGACAACCACGGTGATCGCCAGAACCGCCGGATAGTTGCCGGTGCGCTCGGCGGCCAGCGCCTGTGCCTTGCCATTCCACGAAGTAATTAGCCCGCCCAGCTGGTAGGCCAATCCCGGCGCAGTAGCTCGCATCGGAGCCGGCGATAACTCTGTGAGATAAGCAGGCACCACGCCCCAAGCGCCCTGCACCATGAACTGCATCAAGACCGCGCCACAGCCCAGCGTGACTGCGGAGTGCCCGTACGCATAGAGAGGAATCACGGGAATCGTCAGCAGCGCCGCGGTAACGATAGCCCGCCTACGTCCCCATTTTTCAGAGAGCGCGCCAAAGACAAAGCCTCCGCCGATCGAGCCGAAGCCATAGAACACGCCAATCAGTCCGACGGTCTGCGGCGAGAGCCGTGCCTGTGTCGAGAGAAAAGTTGGATAGACGTCCTGCGTGCCATGCGAGAAGCTCATGAATGCAGTCATCAGCAAGACTAGAAAGAGAAACGTAGGCAAAAACTCCACGAGGCGAGACCACTCTCCAACCTTGGCGATGCGGAGCTCTGCGGCAGACCGCTCGTGAAGCCTCTGTCTCCGCTCCAACCACACCGGCGACTCTTCCACCCGCGCCTGAACATAAAACACCAGCAGTGCCGGCAATGCGCCGAGAATAAACAGCCCGCGCCAGCCGATCCAATGGAAGAGAAGTCCGAAGGCTCCTGCAGCCAGGATCGAGCCCATCGCGTAGCCTTCCTGCAAGATTCCTGAGAAGACGCCTCGGCCCTCAGCAGGCAGAGTCTCAAAGGTCAACGCCGCGCCCACGCCCCATTCGCCGCCCATGGCCAGACCGAAGAGGCCGCGCAAGAGCAGCAGCGCCGTCAACGAAGGCGCAAAGCCGCATGCCAGCTCGATCGCCGAAAAGCTGAGGATATTCACCATCAGAACTGGGCGCCGGCCGCAGCGGTCGGCCAACAGTCCGAAGACAACCGCTCCCACCGGACGAAAGGCCTGAGTCAGGAAGATCGCGCCCATCACCGCCGAAGGCTCTGTGTGAAACTCCGCTGCGATGGCCTTGGCGCAGAAGACCAGCAGAAAGAAGTCGAGCGAATCCATCGTCCAGCCGAGAAACGCCGCAACGAAGGTATGGCGCTGGGAGCGAGTAAGCCGCCTGAAGTCGTCCACGACTGACATAAACGGGAGGATAGCAGGACAAGGGAATAGACAAAAGCGGATCGGAGGACAATTCAAGAATATTTGTTGCAACGAACACATCGTCTGCGTCATCTCAACACCCACAAGCGTCTTGCGTGGAGACAATCTGTCTCCACACTCCGTCCGGCGAAGGCTTCCCCGAGGTTTTTGGCCGGCGACCGAATCGGCCCAACGGCCTGGAACTGAAAGGATCTATCGATGAAGCGCTCCGCACTCCTGGCTGGCGTTCTGGCGCTAGCGGCTCCTCTGGCCCTGGCCCAAACCTCCACATGGAAGTCTGACTCTGCCCACAGTGAAGTCGACTTCAGCATCAAGCACTTGAGCCTCTCCAACGTGCACGGCCGTTTTGGCAATGTTGCGGCAACCGTCGTACTGAACGAGGCGGACATCGCCAAGTCGGCGGTTACGGCAACCATCGATGTCGGCACCATCGACACCGGCGTATCCTCGCGCGATGCCGATCTCAAATCGGACACCTTCTTCGACGTAGCCAAGTTCCCCACCGCCACCTTTGTCAGCACCAGCGTCGTGAAGAGCGGCAGCGGGCTGACGGTAAGTGGCAACCTGACCCTGCACGGCGTGACCAAGCCCGTTGTGCTCACGGTTGAGGGCCCCACTGGGCCGGTCGAGGGCATGATGGATCACAAACCGCACTCTGGCTTCTCGGCAACCACCACCTTGGACCGAAGCGCTTTCGGCATCGGAACGAAGTATGGGCCGGTCATTCTAGGCAATGAGGTCAAGCTCACCATCGAACTCGATGTCGCAAAGCAGTAAGCAAATCGCTTTTGCGGAGTGCTCGCATAAGTGTGCGGTCTTCAACCGCACACTTCACTCTGAATTCTCGTTTGATATACCCAAAAACGACGCGAGAAAGACCGCACATGGCAGGATTGAAGCTTGAAATCGCGCAGGAACGCCCCTTCTCAAGCGTCGAAGAGGAGGCGCTGCTGAACCTCATGCGCACCTCCGATTGCCTGGAACGCGCTTTTCATTTGAAGACTCGTGATTGGGGTGTGACATCGACGCAATACAACGTGCTGAGGATTCTGCGCGGAGCGCATCCGAAGGGTCTGACCTGCGCAGCCATCCGCAGCCGGATGATTACGGCCGAACCGGACATCACGCGTCTGCTCGCCCGACTCAAGGCACTGAAGCTCATTCGCCAGCGGCGCGGCGCCCGGGACCGGCGCTCGGTGTGGACCGAGATCTCAGATGCCGGGCTCGCACTGCTCAGGGAGATGGACCCCGTGATTCTGCGTCTTCCCCAGGAGTTGCTAGGGAGCCTGAACCGCGGCCAGCTGACCGATCTGATCCGCTTGCTGGAACTGGCCCGTGCGAGCGCTGAAGAAGTGCGAACAGGGTTATAGATTCGATCTAACCAAGAGGGATCGCGTTGGAAGTTGGAATGCCGCGAAGAGACTACTGGCCCATCAGCTTCTGAGCCACCAGGACCTCATCCGCATCGTTCTGAATGATCTTGTTGTGCAGGCAATAGAGGGCTAGTTCAAGCCGGTCACTGACTCCCAGCTTGTCGTAGATCTTGCGCAGATAGTTTTTGATCACCTGCTCGGTGGTCCCCAATTGGAAGGCGATCTCCTTGTTGCGCTTGCCCTGGGTAATGCAGCTGATGATCGCCATCTCTTTCGGCGATAGCTTGGGCTGGGTGCGCGGGTTGACCAGAGCCGCAGCCTGAGCTCGATAGGCTTCGATGACCCAGCTGACCGACTGATTGTCGATCCAGGTTTCGCCGGCAGCGATGCGCCGAACGCACCGAACCAGCAAATCGGGCGAGATGGAGCGAGAGACGATGCCGCGAACGCCGCGGCGATAAAGCTCGACCGTCTGGCTTTCGTCGGCTGCCACCGTTTGCACAATCAGTTTGACGTCGGGCGCGGCGCGCAGCAGCTCAGGGATGGCGTGAGCGGTGCCAGACAGCAGGCCCCCCTCCATGAGGACAACATCCGTGGGGTAACGCTCGATCGCGGCGCGCAGATTCTCTAGGGAATCGGCCTGGGCGACGACACGAAGGTCATCTTCGATCGCGAAGACCTTGCGAATTCCAACGCGATAGATCGCTTGGGAATCGGCGAGAATCACACGGATCGTCCCGGGCTTTACCGGAGCGTCGGAGAATTCAACCTCAGCAGTATCGTCTACGGAGTCCATAAATCTTCGTGTCTAGCCGGGGCTCTCTGTCCCCAAGGCCATTTTCCGGCTGTCTATTGCTCGGCAAATTGGTATTCGTCGATGGTAGCGGCAGCCTGATAGTTACTTTGGTTCTTCGAGCAGCGTACCACACGGCCTTGGCAATTGACCAGAACATCGCGAGGGGTACCTAACACCTCACCTGGCATTCGCATCGAAAAACTGATCTCCAGTCCCGTCGGCACCGGGCTCTCCAGTTCAAAGACCACGCCGCTGGCTGAGACATTTGTTGTTAGAGCAGCTATATCCCCTTTACCCGTAGCCAAGACCACCGGCAACGCAATGGGAAAACGCACGGCGCAACGAACTTCCTGACGCTCAAGCGCAGGTCGAGAGCGAGCTGGGGCATGCGGTGACGCGGCTTTCGAAGCATCCATGAGAGCTCTCCCTGGGCCCATATAGGGCCATTGCTAGTCTAACGGAGTTTTTACACGGGCCCATGGCACCAAAGTTTCCAACAAGGTAACGTACCTGCGTTTGCTAGCTGGCGCGAAGAAAGACTCTTCCAATCCAAAAGGTCGCAAAGGTCGCGCGAGAAACATAAGATACTCATATGACTCGGCTTGCCCAATTAAGCTACCTTCTAGATCCGGTCCAGCTACTTGGGTGACATGCTAAATAGTGGCAAACTTTGGATTTTCGTTTCATCATCAGCAAGGTTTTTTTCATTCCGCTCAGGCGTTCCCCTTGTCGGGCAAGAATCGCGTTTCGTCCGTCTCCATCTGCGCATCGAGGGCGGGCTACCCGGGCATTGACTTACCTCCAGCAGAACCCGCTTTTCTTCTCGTGACGTGCTTCCTCTTCCCTGATGCTCGGGGCGCGGGCTCCGCGATCAGAAACGACGTTCCACAGGGCTCGCGCACCTGCAGTGGGGCTTTCGCCTTTGCGATCGCCAGATCGGCAACCTCCTTGACGATCCAGTCGAAGTTGGCCGGGCCCACCGAGTGCGCGTCGGCGTCGGGCACGGGGTTCATGAAATCGATGGCGTAAGGGACGCCGCCCTGTACCGCAAACTCGACGGTATTGAACTCGTAGCCCAGAGCCTCGCAGAGTTTGATGGCGTCTTGCCTCATGCGCTTGAGCAGTGACCTCGATGCAGGCGCAGCGCGGTCGACATAGCGCTCGGCGTGCGGCCGGCGGGGGTCGTAGGCCATGATGCGGACCTTCTTCCTGCCGACCACATAGCACCTGAAGTACTCAGAATAGTTCACGGCCTTCTGGTAGATCATGCACAGGTCGCGGGACTGGTCGTATGCGCGGAAGAACTCCTCGCGGCTGTGAACGTGATGCACGTCGCGCCAACCGCCGCCATCGATGGGCTTGAGAAAGCCGTGCTCGCCAACGCAGGCAAAGACTGCTTCCCAGTCGAGCGGGAATTCGAGGTTACGCATGGCGCGTTCGGTCGCGCCCTCGGGAAGTTGCTTGTGGGGCAGGATGACGGTGAGCGGCACAGCCACGCCGAGCCGTTTTGCCAGAGCGTAGTTGAAGAACTTGTCGTCGGCCGAAGACCAGAATGGATTGTTGATGACGACCGTGCCGTGGAGCGCTGCGTGCTTCAGAAATGCGCGGTAAAAGGGGACGGCATGGGAGATGCGGTCCACTATCACCGCGTAGCGCGGAGGCTTGCCGAGTTCGACAGCGCCCGTAAGCAGAAACTCAGCTTTGATCCCGTCGAGGTTGCGGGAGTTGATCTGCTCGACCAGCGCGCCGGGAAAGCTGTTCTCCGAGCCAAAGAGGACGCCGATGGTCTTCATGCCAACCCCTCCTGAAGCCACAACCGCGCATGTTACGTGCCGCATCCAGTGTACGGCAGGACGGTTGATGAGTTTGCAATGCGGAACACGACGGCTTTTTGCACTGAAGACGGAGGAAACGGCGCTGGAAAGAACCGTCGGAGGAGAGTAGCCTAGACAACAGGGACTCTTTCGGAGGGAGAACGTGAATTACCGCGTCATTACAGTGAATCGAGAGTTTGGAAGCGGCGGAGGGCGCATCGCCCAGACCATCGCTGAGTGGCTCGGATGGAAGTTGCTGGACCGCGATATCATCGACGCTATCGCATATGCAGCCCACGTGGATTCGAGCGTGGTGCAGCATTACGACGAGCATGTGGATTCATGGCTGAAGCGCATCAACCAGCAGGCTATGCGTTCGGCGGCGCTGGCCGCGGGCCTGGAACTTGGCGAGCACTCCGTCTTCGATTGCGACGAGATGGTGAAGATCTCGCGGAAGATCATCGAGCAGGCCTACATCGAGGGCAATTGCGTTATCGTGGGCCGTGGCGGGCAGTGCATCCTGCAACACAAGCCCGACGTCTATCACGTATTTATCTACGCGCCCTATCTCGATCGCCTCGAACGGCTGCGCCCGCGCCTGGACAAGGGCGTGCACGCCGAGCAGCGCATCCGTATCGTGGACGAGGAGCGCGCCAAGTACATGCAGCAATACTATGGAAAGAACTGGTGCAATCCGCATCTCTACGATTTGATGATCAGTTCGCGGCCCGATGAGGACTTCACCGCGCGGGCGATTCTCTATGCGATGAACGGAGAAGTTGGAGCAGAGATCAGAGAACAGAGATCAGAGATCAGCTCTTAGTCCCAGATCCATTGCTTCAATGGGTTTCGTTGGGTAGCAGCCATCATGGTGGAAGAGCACCGGTTTGGCAATCGCCAGCGCTCTTCTCTGATCTCCGATCCCTGATGTCTGTGTTCCTACTTTTCCACTTTTACATCCCAATCGAAGCTGATCTGCGAGATCTGGTCATTCAGTTTTTCGGTTGCTACTTTCTTCTGTGCTTCGAGGTCAGCGGTTTGCTTGCGTGTGGCCTGCAAGAGATCTTCGGCGCGATTCAATTCGTCGACAAAACGCTTGGCTAAGTCGTTGCCCTTGAGGGCTGTGAGGTTTTCGCGGTCGCGGGCCTCGTCGGCTGAGGCGGTCGCTTCCGTTTTCTTGGATTCGTCGATGCGGCGGTCCAGATCGGCCAGCACGCCTTCGGCATCAATCACGGGCTTCAGCTTGTCGAGTGCATCGGGAACGCGCTTGACGAGGTCGAGCAGATAGACCGATTGATTGTTGTAGGCATTCAAGTAGACGGCCGTTTTCTCCGGGCCGCGTTCACACACTTCAAGCTTGGCTGTGGTGTGAGCGGCGACCGGCAACTTAAAGCGATAGAGATTTGGCGATGTCTCGGCGGCCTTCAGATCGCCGTCCAGCGTCCAGTCATTCATGTGGCGCGGCTGCTCGATGAGAACGTCGCGGTCCAGATCGCCTGAGTTGATCACCGAGTAGGTCCTGGCATCGACATCCATGTAGGTCTCGACGATGGAGCCCTTGAAGATCTGTACGTGATGCAGGGTACGGCGATTGTTGCGGTCTGTCACCTTTACTCGCACGGCCTGGTCGGCGGCGTAGGAGAGCAGACGCTTTTCGCCGGGGTGAATCGGATCGAGCAGTCCTTCGCCTGCAAACTCGCCGGACTCGAATATGGAGAAGCTGCCCGAGTCGAGAGTTAGCTTGGATTTGTTTTCTAGCCAGACAGCGCGCAGTGGAGTCGGCTCCTTCTCGCTCCAGAGAGTGACGTGTTCGGCGGGAAGGTCTTGCTGAAGGATGGGTACCATCGCTGACTCGTTCTTGTGGATCGTGACGGGGGCGGTGAGGGTGTATTCGAAGAAGTCGTCGAAGGCATTGGTAGTGACGTCGCCCTCTTGGATGGCGTCGGAGACGCGGTCCACGCCGGGCTCTGGAAGTGGACCCGCGCTAATCGGAGAGTTGGCGGAGTTTCCACCGATTCTATAGAGCCCGCCGCCAGCATTGCCACCAGAGCCAGGGCCGTAGCCGTTGCCCGAGCCCGATAAGATTCCGCCACCAGAGCCTAAACCCGCAGAGGCCAATTTGATGTCACGCGGAATCCGTGTTGGCGCAACGAGTTGGTTGTTCATCATCTCCGATTGCGCAACCACCTTATCCTGATTCATTTCCGCTGCCTCATGTGTCTGTGGCGTCAGCTCCGCCTCGGTGGCGATGGGAATCTCAACCCGCCGCATATAGAGTGGCTGCGAAAGCGGCTGGATGAAGCTCTGCGGCGCGCCGGCTACCAGCGAGAGCTGCACGTTGTCCCAGTCCGCGCCTACGGTGTTATCGACGACGGCCCAGCCCTGCACCGTGGCGCTGCCGTTGGGCGTGCGCGGGAAGACGATGCGGTAGGTCGACTTCCAGACCGGAACTTCGCTGATGTAGCTGACGCGCAACTGGCGTTGGCCCTGACCAAGCGCGTCCAGTGTGAGGTGGCGCAGACCGGTGGAGCGGGTTGTGCTCAGTAGTTCGAGATAACGGTCGAGCGGGCCCTGGAGGTTCGGGTCGAGCGGGCGCACGCTGAGCGCGGGCGTCAATTCGATGACCCGAACGGCACCGGAGCCGGCTATCAGCGTGAGGTAGAACTTGTCGACGGTGGTGGCGTCGCCGCCGTCGCTGGTCTTCTCTGTGCGAGACTCGATCGACATCAGGCGGCCTGTGATCGCGCCCCCGGGACTTCCCAGGACCTCGACCCGTTGGCCGCGCAGGGCTTGGAAGAGTTCGGTCGACGTTGGGTCGTCGCTCATGGCGAGCGAGAGGGATTTGAGCTGCTCGGCGAGGGGCGTGGTGGAGTTGTAGTTGACTCCGGCGATGCGTCCGCCGCCCTCATCGAGCGCGGTGAGCGATTGCAGGACATCGTTCAACTGCGGCGAGGTGAAGTCGATGGCCACGCGCTGGTTGCCGGTGACCGAGCCCGAGTGTTCGAAGTAGCCGACGCCGTTTTTGTAGAGCACGACCTTGCGGACGGGCAGGTCTTTGAGCACCTGGGGTGCGGCCAGCGGCGACTTCGGCGTGAGAGGCGCCGGAGTTTGAGCGGTGAGGGAAAGCGTGATGGGAAGGACGAACAGACAGACTACGGCGGAAATTCGGCGCACAAAGCCTCCTCGGGCAACCAGCAAGAAACTCTACTCCCTTGGACACCGGCGACCGGAAAATGGTTCCTGCCAATCAAAGAAACACCGTTGTCCCCGTTTATTGAACGAGGCAGGGGCAGAATCTTGCATCGGTTGCTGCGGAATTCGTCAAAAAGAGGCGAATCGACGATAGCCTGCTCTGGCCTGTTTGGAAGTCGGCCGCGTGAACATCGTTACTCAGGGCTCTTAGGGCAGCAACGCCTGCACCGGGCAGGGGACGCGCTGAATTGCACCGCCCGGCGCGCCAAGCTGATATTTGAAGCTGCATTGCAGGTTCGAGTTCCCTGTTGTCGCTCCCTGGTAGACATAGACGGTTTTGGTCTCTGGCTGATAGACCAGCAGCGAACTGTGCTCGCTGACGCTGCCCAATTGAAACTGAAGATCGCCTGAGCTTGCTGAGCTGCTCGAGGCCTTGACCGTCCGGTTTGCACCCAGCAAGTAACCGAGAGCCAAGAGGCCAGCCAGCACCAACCCATTCCGAAGCCACACTGATAGCTTTTCCATCACCCCTCCACAAATCGCTCGCTTCTCTCACTGGACGCAGCAGGTTTTGTATTTGCTCAAGCGCGTCTGGAAATCGATTCTGCTGAAGGCGCACAATAGAAGGTTGGAATCACAGCCACGCGGCTGCATTGCGGGTCTGCTGGCAAACAGGAGACTGAAAGATGAACGATGGCCGTACAAAAGTTGTCGCGTTGAACGGAAGCGCCCGCAAGGGCGGCAATACAGCCATTTTGCTCAAATATGTTTTGAAGGAGCTGGAGCAGGAAGGGATCGATACCGAACTGATCGAGCTGAGCGGGGCCAAGATTCACGGGTGTCTGGCTTGCCGCGAGTGTTCGAAAAACAAGGACCGGCGTTGCGCGCAGAAAAGCGACATAGGCAACGCACTGATTGAAAAGATGGAGGAGGCGGACGGCATTCTGCTTGGATCACCGACCTATGTAGCCGATATTTCGCCGGAGATCAAGGCCCTGATGGATCGCGCCTGCCTGGTTGCCAAGGCCAATGGCGGCATCTTTCGCCGCAAGGTGGGCGCTGCTGTGGTGGCCGTGCGGCGCGCGGGCGCGATCCATGCCTTTGACTCGCTGAACCATTTCTTCATGATCAGCGAGATGATCGTGCCCGGCTCATCCTACTGGAATATCGGCATCGGCCTTGAGCCGGGAGATGTCGAGCGGGACGAAGAGGGCGTCCGGACCATGAAGGTGCTGGGCCAGAATATGGCGTGGGTGCTGAAAAAGCTGAAGAACTGAGGCCTCGCGCTACTTTTCTTGGTTGGTCTGCATGGTCAGGTAGCGCTCGTAGCCTAGTTCCTTGATCTGGTGCGTTTGGGCTTCGAGCCAGTCGACGTGCTCTTCTTCGTCTTTGAGCAGGCCGACAAAAAGATCGCGGGAGCCGTTGTCCTTTTCATCCGAGGCGATTTTGACGGCCTCGTTGTACATGGCCACGGCTCCGATCTCAAGCTTCAGGTCGGACTGGATCATGGCCTGCACGTTGCTGCCGATCGCGAGAGCCATTGGCTCCATGCTCGGCGTGGCGTCAAGAAAGAGAATGCGCTCCATTAGCGACTCGGCGTGCTTCATCTCGTCGATCGACTGCTTCTTGATGTACTTCGAAAGTTTGGAGTAGCCCCAGTTTTCGCACATCTCGGCGTGAACAAAGTACTGGTTGATGGCAGTGAGCTCCTCGCGAAGCGCACGATTCAGCTGCTCGATGACCTTTGGGTTGCCCTTCATGGCGCGATTCTACAAAACATCCTCGCCGTTGGGAACTGAAAACTTCAGGCCGCTTAGTTTGCGGCCAACCTTGCGAGCTGCGCGAGATGGTTCAGATCATGACCAGCCATTGTCTCGACAAGGTTGAGAAAGGTCATCGTGCCGCGCTCCGGGTGGGTTACGGGTCTATTGGCAGCGGCCGGCAGAGCAGCACCGATCAGGCGGAGATTCCACGCACGAAGAACTGTAAAGGTGGTCAAGGCCTGGCCGCGGGGGATGCCGGGATAGGCTGCGGCCCATTTGTCCTGGTCGAAGGGCTGAACGGTCGGCGAGTCTTCGGCAAGGGTCTGGCGGAGGCGAAAACCGAAGACCAACTCGGAGTCAGCGAGATGGCAGACGATCTCCGCCGGGCTCCATTTGCCTGGGGCGGGAGACGCGACGGCCTTCTCAGAGCCGATGGAGTTGAGGTGAGTCGCGATCTCGGTTGGCGTTGCCATCAGAATGGTTTCTGGCGGCCGGCCGTCAAGAAAACGAGCATAGGGGTTGAGTTCGCTCATTCCAATGATCTCCTGATGAATTTGATCCTCTCCAGACCGTCTCGGATTCCGCCTGTTTTGATCTCGGATCGCAATCCACAGTTTTACAGATACTCTTGCACCATGCGCTGCCATGTTGGCCAGTCGTGGGAGTTCTGCGCGTCCCAGACGTGGAATTGGTGGGGAATTCCCTTCTCGTTCATGATCTGGTCGAGGTGCTGGTTCTGACGGAGGCACTGGTCGTCCCAGCCGGTGGCAAACACATAGCTATTCTGGCGGAAGCGGTCGAGAAACCAGGGATCGCTGAGGCCGGGCAGATAATGTGTGGGCAGGTTGTAGTAGCAGTCCTCGTCATAGTAGCCGTAGAGGAAGCTGGAAAGGTCGAAGGCGCCGGAGAGCGAGACGAAGCCGGTGAAGAGCTCCGGATGACGCAGAGCGATGTTGACCGCGTGATAGCCGCCAAAGCTGCAGCCGAGTGCAAGCAGGCGCGGATCGGAGTTGCGCTGGCGGATGAGCGGAATGACATCGTGGATCAGAGACTCCTCGAAGCGGATCTGGCGGGAGATGCGCCAGCGTGGGGCGGCCTTGCGGTTGTACCAACTCTCAACATCAATCGAGTCCACGCAGAAGAGCTGCAGCTGGCTTGAGTCGATCTTTTCGGCGAGGGCGGCGACCATTCCCCGGTCTTCGAAGTCGTAGAAGCGCCCGCAGGATGTAGGAAAGACCACAACAGGCAACCCGGCCTGGCCGAAGATGAGCATCTCCATCTCCCGGCCCACACGGCTGGAATAGCCTTTGTGATACTCACGAAACATGGCGAGTGCGCCTCCGCGGCAGGGATGAAATTAGCACCGACTCGTGTTCATGGTACAGCGAGGGCGTGAAACTGGGCAGGTATAGAATCAACGGCATGAAATCCCCCAATCAAATTTACTTTCTTCATGGCCGCGCCAATCGAGGCTGCCAACATTTACTTCAGGGGCTACTCGCTCAACGACGAGATTCTGTTTGGCGGGATCTCGCTGGACAGGCTGCTGAGCTATCAATTCAAGATCCTCCATTGGCCGGGAAGCTATGCATCTGACTGGCTCACGTCGTGGGGCTTTCCTGAGGTCGGCTATCTAGCTATGGTGGCGAGCGGTTATTTCGACACAGTGTTGTTGCTGATTTTGGCAATTGGCTTCGTTGGTTGGCTCCGTTCGCAGGGCGTACGGCACCCGGCGCAGCCTGACGGTCCAGCGGAGGGCTGAGAACCGATTTGCCTCGCGACCCCACTTTCGGCGATACTTAGGTGTTGTGTCTTGCGCGGCTGGACGCGCCCGTCTGGCCCCATTCGACTGGCATCGCCGTGCATGCCGGAGAGACCCTTCAAAGAATCGCAGCAGAGCACAGGAAGCTGAAAGGAAACACATAACCGTGGTGATGATTCGTTTGGCGCGTATTGGCGCCCGCAAGCAACCCTACTACCGTATCGTGGTCATCGAGAAGGACCGCGCCCGCAATGGCCGCTCGATCGAGGTCGTCGGTACCTACAACCCCCGCACCAGCCCGGCCACAGTCGATTTGAAGCACGAGCGCATCGCCTACTGGCGCGGCGTGGGCGCGCAGCTGTCGCCCACGGTCGAGAAGCTGGTGACCAAGAATCCGGCGCCGGTTGCCGAGACGGCCGCAGCCTGAACTTCTCCTCCTGTCCTGAGGATGCACCCGCCGCGGAGCTGGCGCGCAAGCGATAGCTGACGGCAACGGGTGTCGCCTGATACTATGCGCGCATCAGTCCAAGAGCTTCATTGCTGGCAGCCAGATCCCGGCTGCCAACCCTTGGACACATCCGGTGAGGGGTACGAGCATGACCCAAGACGGTGTGGTTGAAGTGGAAGAGCTGGTTCGCGAGATCGCTCGGGCGCTGGTGGATGAGCCGGAAGCTGTTGCAGTGGAGAGTGTTGGCCGCGACGAGAATACGGTCCTCAAGCTCCGCGTAGCGCCGGCGGACGTGGGCAAGGTCATCGGCAAGCAGGGACGCACGGCACGCTCGATGCGCACAATCCTGGGCGCGGTGAGCATGAAGATGCATCACCGCTACACGCTTGACATCCTCGAAGAAGACGAACCATAAGATGGCCGCAGATGCCTCCGGCTCCCCTCGGGAGACGGCGACGACGCCCGAAGACTGGACATGGCTGGCGCGAATTCGTCGCCCGCAAGGACGCAAAGGCGAGGTCCTCGCTGATCTTCTCACCGATTTCCCTGAAAGATTCTCAGAACGCCGGCGGCTCTGGCTGCT
>Ga0181517_10001362_pt1 | contig 27389 bp, 22 predicted proteins | sample PEATcosm2014_Bin_31_FD_119748 | JGI IMG/M metagenome (GOLD analysis project Ga0181517, IMG submission 119748) | Peatland microbial communities from MTU Mesocosm Facility, Houghton, MI, USA - PEATcosm2014_Bin01_30_metaG | ecosystem: Environmental > Terrestrial > Soil > Wetlands > Peat | place... | reverse complement strand
GCCGCGACCTGCACGCCGCTGCCTACTTGAATCGCGTCCCCGGAGCCGGCGGTGCCGATGGTCTGGGAAAAGAGATTGCTGAACTGCGTGGTCTGCTCTTTGTAGCCGGTGGTGTTCATGTTGGACAGGTTGTTGGCGATGGTATTGAGCGCCGTCGAATCGGCGTTCAGGCCACTGATGGGAATGTCAAAACTGGGCATTGTGAATCTCCTCTTGAGGTCGTCGCTGGCCTTGTCGGCATGAGGTTGAAATGGATGGGCTGGCGGTCATGCGCTGCAGCATTTTAGTGTGGTGCTGGAATGTGTTTCCCGCTCAGTGAATTGGCTACCGCCTGCGCGGACGGGTTGCTGTCCGGAATGCTCAGATTGCCAGGAGCCAGCTTTGCTGCTGCCGCTCCGAATACGTTCGAATTGGATGCCGCGGCGCTGTTCGCGGAAGACGAGGACGGCGGCGTCACACTGGCGGCGGCAGGATGTGCGGCCACCCCTTTGGCCTGCGCGGTCCCATCTGTCCCACTGGTTCCACTTGTCCCACTCGTTGGGGCCAGATCCGTGCTCAGCGTCTGGTTGATGTTCACCAGCTGCTCCAGGCTGTTGACCGATACCAGCTGGTTCACGTACTGGTTCGGATCGGCGTCCGAAGTCGGATCTTGGTTCTGCAATTCCGTCACCAGCAGGGTGAGAAAGTCGTTGGACGAAATGGTGGCCGCGGAACTGCCCGCGCTGCTCGAGCTGCTGCTGCCGCTGGCCCCGCTTGCCCCGCTGGCCATGGGCTTCGCCCCAACCCCCGCCATGGCCTCGCTGGCCGCCGATGGATGATTCGTGATTCCTGCTAACGATGCCATCTTTCCTCCCTTTGCTGCTGTTGCCCGTGTGCCGATGCTAGATCGGAACTCAAGCGACCACTGAAATGTGAACTCCGTTGGAGCCTGCGGCTTCAACAGTCCCTTCTGCGTTCGAATTGCCATCTACCCCGGATGTGCTTGCGGAAACTGCTGCCGCTGCCGGAGTCGCTGTGGCCTGCGGAGCGAAATACGTCTCGGCGGGAGCTCCCTGTCCGGCCCCGTGCTCGTTGCCCGATCCCATGCCCGCGCCCATATTCAGCCCCGATTGCTGCCCGGAACCCTGTTGCGCCCCTTGTCCGCTGCCCTGGTTCATCTGTTGATGCATGTTCTGGCCCATGTCCAGCCCCGTGCTCCGGCTCTCCGGCGCGGCGACGGTAATCGGTTGCACCTGCGCATGGTGCTCGGCCAGGTACGCGTTCAGCCCATCCAGATGACTGCCCAGCGTTGTCGAAGCGTCCGCCGAACCAGGCACCAGCGACGCATGGACGACTCCGCCCGTTGCATCGGCGCGTACGCCCACCCATCCCAGTTCCGGATCTTTGTAGCCCGCCTCGGCTTGTTGCGCCCCGGCCCGGATCCAGCTGGTTGGCTGGGTTGCAGGCTCCGCGTCCAGCGCCGCGAATGTCTTGCTGGTGGTCGATTCCGAATCGCCGCCGTTGGAATTCCCTGCGTTATTGTGCGCGCTGCCGCCGGTCGTCTCGCGGCTTGCAGAGAGAGAGTGCCCCTGCGCTGTCCCCGGCTGCGCCAGCAGGTCGGACTGCGCGTGCGCGGACGAATTCGCGCTTACCTCCGCTGCTGTCCCGTGTGCACTTGCCGCCGTACCTTGTTTCGCCGTCCGCCCGCTGCGTCCGGACGCTGCCGCTGCGGCGGCCGCGTCATCCGGGGAAGAGGCTGCGGCTGCAATCGAAGCGTCGGAATTCGCGGTCGCGTAGGCCGTGGGAAGCAGTGGCTTGGCGGCTGCCGCTGGCAATGCGTCTCCGTTCCCGGCGAGAGGGGCTTGCGAGGCCGGTCCTTGTGCCGCGCGCTCCACTTTCGACGCTGCCGTCTGATCCGGGCTCTGGCTGCCATCTTTGCCTTGCTGTGCCGGCAGGCTGGAGTCCTGGGCCTGGGCAGGCCGGTTTTCCGCGCCGGTCGTCGCTCCGGCTGAACCCGGAATCGTGTTCCCGCTCGAAGCCTGCAAGTTCGTGCGAGCAGCGCTGAAGCTCAACTTGCGCGCTCCGCCCCCGGCGGCCGCCGGCGCAGCGTTCGCGGCAACGGAAGGCCTGTTCACGCTGGCGCTGGAACCGGCTGGATTCGAATCCGCAGCGAGCGGCGAATTCGCCGTTGCGGGTTGTGCGTCTGCAGCCAGAGTCTGTACTTGTGTGGAGAACGTTGCCGCGTTCTCGCCAGCCGAAACCGCGGACCCTGCTGCCTGCTTTGGCAATGCCTGGGAACTGTCTTCTGCTCCCGGCAGAGGTGCCTGAGCGAATGGAAGTTTGTTCAGCAGTGCGCTCGGTGCGGTGTCGTCAACGCGGGAGCGGGACAGCCCCGCGGCTTCCATGGAACTGGGCGAAAATGCCGGCGATTGCTGAGCGCCGAGGGGCTGTTTTGCCGCCGTGGCGGAGCCGCTTGTGGCGTCGGCTAGCGTCGTGCCGCTCGCGATGGCGTCTGCTGCAGTCGTTTGAGATTGCTCATGGGGCGATCCCAATCCATCCTTGCCGCCGCCTTGCGCGTTCCAGGCGGTTCTGTCGCCGGACTCCTTCGCGGTTTCATCCGAAGCAGCGCCTGAGACAGCGGAGATAGATGAATTGGGTCCGGTCAGGGTCTGCCGCGAGGTGGAAGTTCTCGCCAGGCTGGAAGCGACGGAGTAATCCCTGCCCAAGCCGGCAAAGTTGGACGCAGTGAAGGCGTTCGAAGAACTCAGGCTGGAGTCGGAGCTGCTAGACAAGCTGCCAGACGCGCCCGGATTTGTTTGCACAGGCTGCGGCGTCGGCGTCGGCGTCGGCTGCACAACGACGGCCGTCGGGGATGGGATCTGAACGTTGGCGGCGGGTGTCGCATGGCTTGCCAGTTCGCTGGATGCCGTCTCCCGCTTGCTCTCTTTTGCGGTGTGGCTTGCACTGCTTTCCCGCGTGGAATCGGCTTTCGCGGCGTCCTGACTCTTCAGGTTTGCGCGATTCTGTTGCGGGTTCGATTCCGGGCCGTGGGCTGCCCGCGCCCATCTGCCGGCCGGTGCGCTTCCGCTGGCAAGGGCATCCGCCTGGCCCGCAACCGGCGTCGCAGTCAGAAACGGGATCGATGCCTCCAGCGCGGAAGCCGCCGGAAGGGAAGTCCCCGCAGCCGCCTCACCGGTGGAAGTCGCAGCCTGCTCGTTGCCGAGCCCGTCCTTGATTTCGTCTAATGATGAGCCCGCATTCATTGAAGCAAGCAAAGATTGCCACCCGGCGCGGAAACTGGCCGCACCGCCTCCCGCGGAGGAGGAGACACTGCCGCCAGCCATTCCATTGCCGGATGTTCCAGCCGCCATCTTGGCCAGACCATGGCCCGCTCCCAGGGATGCGTGCCCACCTGTCGTGATTTCGATTCCAGCTGCTGCGGTCATGCCCCCTATAGAGCAGATGGTGTGCCAAATCGCGACAGTCGCAGGTTAGAGCATTGTCACGATTTGGGACGGGGCATTCGTTTGGGAAAGTGGGCCGGATTCCAGCAGGTTTTTCGCTCAAGTATTTCCCGGCTCAGCCGAAAAGAGTTTCTTCGCCTGCCGCTGCCTTGCCGCGCGCCCGGGATTGGCTGGCGCCGCGCACCTTGCGCGCGTTGAACCAGTCGTCCAGCATCTGCTGGCTGCGCCGGTCCGCCTCGATCGCATCCTTGGCCTGGGCTTCTTCGATCAGCGTTTCCACCTGGCGGTGTTCCACCCGCTTTTGCAGGAACTCCTGGCGCAGCCGCGCGACCACCAGTTCCTGCTCCGCGATGCGGGGCTGTAGAAACTCCGCGAAGCGGGCAGCCGTGCGGGTTTCCTCCATGCCGGCCAGCCGGTCCGGCAGCTCGCCGCTGTGGGCGCTGGCCGCGACCATCTGGCGTCCCCGGCGGTCGCGCTCCGCGGTGGCTGCCAGCGCCGCCTGTAGCCGATGCAGGTCGGCCGACGCCGCTTCCAGCCGCGTCCGGCACTGTTCTTCCTCGATTTCTCGAATGCGCAGCAGACGGCGCAGGGCGCGCGAGACAGGCATGGCTTAAATCCCGGCGGCGAGGCTGGCCAGGCGCTGCACGCAGTCGTTGAAGTGCACCCGCTCCTTCGAATCCTGGGTCATGAAGGCGCGCATCGCAGTGCGGGCGCGCAGCGCCCGGTCCAGGTCCGGGTCGGCCCCCGGCTTGTAGGCGCCGATGCGCACCAGGTCCTCGGAGCGCGCGTAAACCGCCAGCAGCCGGCGGATCAGCGCGGCCTGCTCGCGATGCCGGGGTTCGGTCACCGCCGGCATCAGTCGGCTGATCGAGTCAAGAATCTGAATGGGCGGATACCACCCCTCGGCGGCCAGATCGCGCGACAGCACAATGTGGCCGTCCAGCAGTGAACGCACCGCATCCACCAGCGGATCCTGCTGGTCGTCGCCTTCCATCAAAACGGTGTAAAACGCGGTGATCGAACCGACGCTGAACTGTCCGGTCCGCTCCACCAGCCGCGCCAGCCGGGTGAAAACCGAGGGCGTATACCCCTTGTTGGTAGGAGGCTCGCCGGCGGCCAGCCCGATCTCGCGCGCCGCCATGGCAAAGCGGGTCAGCGAATCCAGCACCAGCAGCACGTGCTTGCCCTGGGCGGCAAAGTACTCGGCTACCGTCGTCGCGGCCAGCGCCGCCCGCATGCGCAGCAGCGGCGATTCATCGGAAGTGGATACCACCACCACCGACTTGGCCCTGCCTTCTGCCCCCAGCGAATCGTCCAGAAACTCCACCACTTCGCGGCCGCGTTCGCCCACCAGCCCGACCACGGTTACATCCGCCTCCGTGTTGCGGGTCATGATGCCGATCAGCGTGCTCTTGCCGACGCCGGAACCGCCGAAGATTCCCACTCTCTGTCCCCGCCCGACCGTCAGAAGTCCGTCCAGAACCCGCACGCCGGTGCCCAGCGGAGTCTTGATGGGAACGCGGTCCATCGGTCCGCGCACTTCGCCGTCCAGCGGCATGGCCTGCGCTGTCACCGGAATCTTGCCGCCGTCGATCGGCTTGCCCATGGCGTTCAATACTCTGCCCATCAGCGCCGGTCCCACATCGATCTGCGGGATCATCCCGAGCGCCGATACCGGATCCCCGTAGCGAATCCCTTCCGTGCTCTCCACCGGCATCGATAGCACATTGGAGCCGCGAAACCCGATCACTTCGGCCAGATGCAAACGGCCAAACTGATCCCTGATCTCGCAGCACTCGCCCACCGAAGCCATGGGGCCCGACGATTCAATCGTCTGGCCCACCGATTCCAGCACCTGCCCGCGCCACCGCCAGGGATTGCCGTGTTCCAGACATGCAAAATAGCGTTCCAGATGGCGTGTCATCCGCGCGCCTCCCGGCCGGTGGGAACGGCTTCGCCCATCGGCTTGGGTTCCGGCCGGCGGCCGCCGGCGCGGTCGAAGAAGCCCCGCTCGATCTCGCCCAGTTGGGAGCGGATCCCCAGGTCCACCGACCCCATCTCCGTCTCGATCATGCAATCGCCCAGCCGCATTCCCTCGCCGGGAACCACCGTCGGTTTGACCGCCAGGTTGGGCAGCAGCGCCATGGCTTCCGTCCAGAGTTCCAGCTCGGCCGCGGGTACCCGCAGGCGCACCTGGGTGGATCCGGCCAGCTGGCCCAGCGCCACGCGCACCGCGCCGGTCAGCAGCAGCGGGTCCATCTGCGCTTCCCGGCGCAGAATCCGTGCCGCGACTCCCATGGCGAGCTCCACGACCTCATGCTCCACGGCCTGCAGAAACCGGTCCCGCTCCTTGATGAAGTTTTCCATCAGTTCCGCGACCTGGCGTTTGCGCAGGTCGTTGGCCCCTGCCTGCGCTGCCGCTTGAGCTTCGTGCTCCGCCTGGCGGCCTTCCAGCCGGCCCTTTTCGCGTCCGGCGTCAAAGGCCTTGCGGGATTCGTCGTTGAGCCGGCGGTCGAACTCCACGCGCAGGGCGGCCTCGTCGACCGTCGGAACAACTTCCTTGACTGCGGCCGCCGCTTCCTGCGGGTTCTCGCTCTTTTCCTCGCCCCAGCTCGCCCACTCCGGCAAGTGCTCTTCTTCCGGGCCCGCCTGGTAGCGAAAAACCTCGACCCGTGCGGACGTCTCGTTTTTTTTGCTCGATCCCGTCTGCAAGGTCTTTCCCCTTCCGTGCTTGCCGCATCCACAATCCGCACCTTCGAACCATCCCGCCGCTCCTCCTCAAACGGAAGCGGGCCGGGTGGCTCAGGCCATCATCTCGTCGCCGGTTTCCAGCTTCAGAACCACCTTGCCTTCGGCCTCCAGACGCCGCGCCAGGTTCAGAATCTCCTGCTGCGCCTGTGTCACTTCGCGCGAACGCACCGGCCCCAGCACTTCCATGTCTTCTTTCAGCATATCCACCGCGCGCGAGCTCATGGCCTTGAAGATCTGCGCCCGCAGCTCGTCGTTGGCGCCGCGCAGGGCCATGGCCAGCTGCCGCTTGTCCACGCCCGAGACGATCTCTCGGATGGTGGCCGGCGGCACTGTCACCAGGTCCTCGAAGGTGAACATCAGGTTCCGGATCGACAAGGCCAGCTCCGGCTGTCCGTCTTCGATCGTTTCCAGGATCTTTTTGGATTCCTCGGCGTTGAGGCGGTTGAGCAGATCCGCCACCGCCTTGAAGCCGGAGTAGCTCTTGCGCCCGGTGTCGCCCACGTTTTCCAGACGGCGGTGCAGAATGTGCGCCACCTTCTGCGCCATCTCCGGCGAGAACTGCCGCATCTCGGCCAGGCGCTGAATCGAAACCACCTTGTGTTCCTCGCTCAGGTTGTCCAGCACCTGGCTGGCGCGCTTGGGATCCAGGTGAGCCAGCACCAGCGCGATGGTTTGCGGGTGTTCGGAGTCGAGCAGCTTGCCCAGTTGCTGGGGATCGGTGCGCTGCAGCTTGGCCAGGTTGCCTTGCGAGGCCTCTTGCGACCGCCGCACCAGGGCCAGCAGGTCGTCGGCGCGCTCTTTGCCGAAGGTCTCGATCAGCAGCCGGCTGGCATAATCCAGCCCGCCGTGAATCATGAAGTTCTGCGTCTCCAGAAGCTCCCAGAACTCTTCCAGAATGTCGCCGGATATCTCCGGAGTCACGCCGCGCAGGTCGGCCAGCTCTTCCGTCAGGCGTTGCACATCCACTTCGGGCAGGGCGCGAAGAATCTCCTTGGCAAGATCTTCGCCTACCGCCACCAACAGGGTGGCGGCCTTGCGTATCCCGCTCATGTTCGCCGTCTGGCGGCGTCGTGTCCCGTCTTCGCTTCGATCAGCCACAACGTAAATCCTTTCTTTCTGATCTGTTGCCTTTGCCCATCCGGCTTGCCTGCGCTGTCCATCCGCCTTGAGAGCGGCCGCGCGGGCCGCGCGCAGCGGAGATTACTCGGAGTGAATCCAGCTTTGCAGCAGGCGCGAACTTTGCGTTGGCTCCCGCTTCAGGTGACCGGTTACCGCTTCGAAGATCTCCTGTGCCCTCAATCTGGCCGGATCCAGCTCAACAACTTCCGGCGGCGGCAGCACCGGGGACGGCGCAGTCACTCCCGGCGTCAGTTCCTTGCCCGTCTTGCCGGTCTTGGCATCCTTCGCCAGTTGCTTGGCCGGTCTGGCCGGGCGGGCCCGCCGCAATGCAGGCTGCACGCCAAAGAACAGGATCACCAGAAGCGCCAGCAGCAACGCCGCGTACTTAACCAGTATCGGCGATTTCTGCGCAAATTCCATGGCCTGGCTTTGCCAGGTGATCGGCTGCTGGGAGCGGTTTTCGTCAAACGCAAGATCCTGCACGGTTACCATGTCGCCGCGCGTGGAGTCGAAACCAACCGCCGCCTGGGCCAGCGCCGTCAGGGTGCGCAATTCCTCGGGAGTGCGCGCCTGCCACTGCGCGGCCTTGCTCTTGCCCGCCGCCTGCGCCATGCGGTCGTTCACCACGATGGCCGCCGTCATTCGCCGCACCCGGCCCGGATTCTCGATCATGTGCCGCACTGTCTTCGACGCGCCGTAGGTCCCGGATTCCGTCTTGGCGCTCTGCGGCGGCGTCGTCTGTTGCGGATAAACCGGCAGCGACTGCGAGTTGGGCGCATTGGACGCCGTTCCCGGTACCCCCGCCGCAACCTGCTGGCCGCCCGTCGTCTGTTCGGAGCGCTGCATCGAAAGGGTCACGGTCTGGTCCGGATCGTAGCGTTCCTGCGTCTCTTCGGTAGCCGACGGGTCGTAATCCAGGGTGACCGAGGCGCGCACGTTCCCCGGCCCGGTCACCGGTTCTAGCGTCGCGATCAGCTTCGCTTCGAGAATCTCCTCCGCGCTCAGGCGCAACGATTCGTCGGTCTTCGGTCCCAAAGGCAGATTGCCGGCTGCGTCCACCAACACCACCCGGTCGGGCGTCAGGCCGTCCACCGCGGAAGCAACCAGGTTGCGGATCGCGTCCGGTTCGCCTTCGGCCAGCGTCCGCCGCCGCAGCTTGATCACCACCGAGGCCTTGGCCGGCCGCTCCTGTTCGCGAAACAGGGAATCGTGCGGCATCACCAGGTGTACCCGCGCCGACTGCACGTCGGAGAGCGATCCCACCGTATGTTCGAGTTCGCCTTCCAGCGCCCGCTGGTAGTTGACCTGCTCGTCGAATTCCGATCCGACCCAGTTCGGCTTGTCGAAGATCTCGAATCCCAGCCGTCCGCTCTTGATGTTCCCCTTGGCGGCGGTCGCCAGACGCGCCTTGTCCAGCTGCGGGTAAGGAACCAGAATGCCGGTCCCGTCGGGAGTCGTTTCAAAGGGAATCTGCGCCTGGGTGAGGGTCAGCCCGGTCTGGCGCGCGTCCTCCGGTTCCAGATTCGCGTAAAGCGTCCGCCAGTCGGTGCGCAGCGAATACCAGGCCAGCCAGCCCAGCAGGCCCAGCAGCATCAGGAGCGCGGTGATCATCCAGCCGCGCTGGGAGGGCTTCATGCCCGCCCACTGCACCCGTCCGCGCGTCCAGATTCCGCTCAGCTGGCCGGCCAACCCCGGGGACATTGCCAGCGCGCTCTTTTCCATCTCTGTTCCGGTGGCCATGGTCCTTGTTCCCGCTCTCCGGCCCTCTGCGTTGACCGGTTCAAAATTCGTTTCGGGCGTTTATCCGCCGCGTGACTCTCGCCTGATTTCCGCCGCCGCATCCCGCCGCGCGGGCGGTTGCAAAGCTGCTTAGAACTGCATGCCGACCACGGTCTGGTAAGCCTGCACCGCCTTGTTGCGCACACTCAGCGCCAGCTCGAAAGCCATGCTCGCTTTCTGTTCGGCGATCATCGCCTGGTGCACATCCACGCCCGAGCCGTTCAGCAAGCCGGATACCGTCGTCTTCGCTTGGTCTTCCAGTTGGTTCACCTGCCCGACGGCGTCCGTGAACAGGTCGGCAAACGGAGTCGCCTGGGTTTCTCCTAAAGTTTTCGCCTGGTTGCCGATAAACGATGTGGAGGAAGCCGCCCCGGTTCCCTGCAGGTTGGTGAGTGTGGATGAAATTCCGCTCAGTGAGCTCATTGCCGCGTTCATGAATCCTCCGAAATTCTGTGTTGCCTGTCTTCGCTGTCTCAGACCGGGTTACGACTTGCCGATCTCCAAAGCCGAAGTGATCATGCCTTTTTCTGCCTGAACGGCGGAACTGTTCAAACCATATGCACGTGTGGCCCCCATCAGGTCCACCATCTCTGTGAGCGGGTTAATGTCCGGATACGAGACGTACCCGCTGGCGTCCGCATCGGGGTGTCCGGGATCGTAGCGCTTCAGCGGCGCGGTCGAATCCTCGATCACCTGGGAGATGCGCACCCCCGGAGCCACGGCCCCGGAACCCAGGCCGGGCATCTGCGGCAGCGTGCCGGGGGCAAAATTCGCGGGCGCAGCAGCTCCGGAAGTGCCGGCAGCCGACACCATCGAGCTGAGAAACGCCGGATCGCCCTGGTTGGCGGCGAAGACCACGTGTTGACGCCGGTACGGCCCGCCCTGCGCCGTGCTCGTCGTTTCGGCATTGGCCATGTTCGCGGCCACCACTTCGGCGCGCATGCGCTCGGCCTGCATGGCGCTGCCCGAGGTGTTCATCAACCCAAAGAGATTCATACCTTATGCTCCTTCCCGTTGCTCGCCCGCCCCATCCTCGCCGGACCTACTTGTCCTGGGCATGGATGGCGTTCATGATGGTCTGATATTCCTGGTGCAGCAGCGAGACGCCGGTCTTGAACTTGAGCTGGGCCTCGGCCAGATTCAGGCCTTCCTGGTCCATCGAGACATTGTTGCCGTCGGGCCGCGTGATCAGCCCGTCCACCGGCGTCACCTTTACCGGCTGGGCCGGCGCGCCGTTCGCGGTGTCGTTCATGGCGCCGCGCATCTCCGATTCGAAATCCATGCCCATGGCTTTGTAGCCGGGCGTGTCGATATTGGCCATGTTGGCCGCGGTGAGCTTGATCTGGCTGGTGGCCAGGTCCAGATACCGGGTCAGCTGGTCGCTGGTGAGGGTTGTTATCTCCATGACTTCCTCCCTTTTGGCTGCTGCGTGGCTGCGGTCTGGTGCGGTGAACCGGTTCAGTTCACCATCAGCCCGAAGTCGATTTCCCGGGCGGTCAGCACGGCGTCGTCGCCGGCCAGAATGGCGGCCCGTTCCAGAACATGCTCCAGTTCGCGCACGTTGCCCGGCCAGTTATGCGCGGCCAGTTTGGCCAGAGCGCCGGGGGCGAGCCGCTTGACGGGTTCGTCGCGGCCCATCTTCTGCAAGAAGTGGTCCACCAGCAGGGGCAAATCCTGCGCATGTTCGGCCAGGGCGGGGGTGCGGATCAGGAAGACCGCGAGGCGATAGTAAAGATCGGAGCGGAAGCTGCCCGACTGCGTGTGCTGGGCGAGCGGCCGGTGGGTGGCGGCGATGATACGCACGTTCACCTTGACGGTCACGTTGTCGCCCACCCGCTGTAGTTCGCCGCATTCCACAAAGCGCAGCAGCTTGGCCTGCAGGGCCAGCGGCATTTCGCCGATCTCGTCCAGAAACAGTGTGCCGCCGTCGGCCGACTCGATCCGTCCCACGCGTCCCTGCACGGCGCCGGTGAAGGCTCCGCGGGTGTGGCCGAAAAGTTCAGCTTCCAGCAAAGCCTCGGGGATGGCCGCGCAGTTGATGGCCACGAATGGTTTGCGCACCCGCGGCGACAGGCGGTGCAGGGCTTCGGCGACCAGTTCTTTTCCCGAGCCGGTCGGCCCCTCGATCAGCACTGGTGTGGAGCGCGGCGCCACCAGGCGGATGCGGCGGCTGACTTCGAGCATGCAGGGAGCGTTGCCGATCAGTTCCGGCAGCCGTTCGCTGGTGAAGGCTTCACTGGCCTTGCCGGGCAGATCGTTGGCCATGAACGAATCCACCGTGGGGGCTGGCAGCACCGCCACCGGCGCCGGTGCGGGCGTTTCGATGGGAGGCAGCGCATCCACCGCGGGGCGCGCATGAGAAGGGATCATCTTGACCAGCGTGGGCGCCGCGCTCCACGACGCCGTGTCGCCATCCTGCGAGCGGTGCAGGGCGTAGAGAAGCTCCTGGCGGTAAGGGCCGCGCGGACTTTCGTGATCGCTCGATCCGGAGGCGGTCAACAGATCCACTTCCGGGAAGCTGCCGCGAAAATCGGCGAGGAATTCGCTCAGCTCCAGGTCGGGCAGCCAGGAGTCCACGATCACCGCTTCGGGCGTAGTGCGCTGGGCTTCCGCCCAGGCCTGCGCGCCGCCCTCGGCTTCGCGCACTTGCCAGCGCAGTCCGGTAAGAATCTCCGAGAGCCTCTGGCGGAAGCTGCGGTCGGCGCTGGTCACCAGCGCGGTCCGGGGCCGGATGCGGGGGGCGACGGGAAGAACGGATGCGGATACGGAAGCAGTGGCCATTGGATTCTCCTGAGCAGGGGGCGCGTCGGCGCTGTTAGTTGATTTCAAGAACCGCGCCGGCGGCGACCGGCAGGGCCGCGGCCGTGGCGAGCGTGGGCAGGATCAGTTCGGTTTCGTTGGGAACCATGTATCCCTGTCCGCGCACCGTCCGGATCAGCTGTCCCGGCGGCGGGTCCTTCAGCTTGCGGCGCAGATAATTCACATAGACGTCGACAATATTGGTGGTCTGCGCGGGCTCCAGGTTCCACACCGAATCCAGCAGCTCGGTGCGCGTCACGCACTGGCCGCGGTTGAGCATCAGGTGCTCGAGCAGGGCGAATTCCTTGTTGGTGAGCACCACCGGCTGACCGCCGCGCCGCGCGCTGTGGTCCAGACGGTCCAGTTCCAGGTCACCGGCGCGCAGTTGCAGCCGGGCTTCCCGCTTGCGGCGCAGCAGGGCGCGGCAGCGGGCGCGCAGTTCGTGCAGGCTGAACGGCTTCAGCATCAGGTCGTCGGCGCCGTGATCCAGGCAGCGCACGCGGGTGTCCACTTCCTGGCGCGCGGTCAGAATCAGGACCGGAAGGTCGGCGTTCATCAGGCGAACCTCATCCAGAACCTGTTCGCCGTCCTTGATGGGCATGTTCAGGTCAAGAATGGTCAAGTCAGGCATGTCCTGGCGAAATGCCTCCACGGCCGCTGCTCCGTCGCAGGTCACGCGGACACGATGCCCATCGGCTTCCAGGCCGCGGCTCAAAAACAGTCCCAATGCCTTGTCGTCTTCGGCGATCAATAACCTCATATCAGCCTTTCTCCCTGAGCGGTTGCGCTCTCGCAACGCCCTGCCCTTCTGTTTCTGCTGGCCGCCTTAGCGCTTGCTAACGGGCGGCTCTCCATTACCTTCTCGCGTATCGCCATCCAGCTCAAGATTGGAAAGTGGAAAGGAGGGAGGACGATTCCGCGATCGGGAGAAACGGAAAAAGTGTTTCAAAATGGAGCAAAATGACCGTTTTCGGGTCACCCAAAACGGGAATCGATCTGTAAGTTATTCAAAATGCATCGAAACGATACAGTTTGCCGCCCGCCCAATCGCCTCGCAAACCTCTAATAAAACCCCGCTTTTGCCCTCTTTCTTCTAAGAATCCCGCCTCCACCCCTCAAATCTTCATTAGAAGAATTCCAACCGGGGGGCGGCCGGCGCAGAAAAGCCAGCAGATTGTTCCGATTGTGGATTTGTTCCAATCGGCCCCGCCCCTGATAGCATCTTCGCAGTGGGCGCGGATCGAGGGCACAAGCTCAAATGGTGATTTCCTTATCGATCCGGCAACAAATTACTGTGTGGGTGCCCCATCCTTTCCCGCGTATTTTGCGGGAAAGGGTGGGAAACAATGACACTCATTTCTTGCCGGATCAATAAGTAAATGCCACCCTCGACTCCTCTCAATAAGGCTACGTGTCCTCCGAAAATGCTCTAGAATCACCTTGGCGGTTGATTGCGCGATCGCCTTTCCGCGCCAGGTGCAATGCGAACGGCAACCGGCCTCGGAATCCATTTACTCCACAGGTTCTGTGGAAATGCCTTAGTCTGGAGCAGTAAATAGGTGGCGATGAGCGAACAGGAAGCAGGGAATCATCTTCAGGCGCAGGCGATTTCGCCGGCGTGGGTCAGGATTGAACGGGCGCGCCATCCGCAGCGCCCCTACCCCATGGACTTCATTGAGAAGATCTTCACCGATTTCAGCGAAATTCATGGCGATCGCGCCTTCGGCGACGATGAGGCCATCGCATGTGGCATGGCCCGCCTCGGCGATGAGGAAGTCCTGGTGATCGGCAACCGCAAGGGGGGCAGCACCAAGGAGCGCGTGCGCCGGAACTTTGGCATGCCTCACCCCGAGGGTTACCGCAAGGCCCTCCGCTGCATGAGGATCGCCGAGAAGTTCGGCCGCCCCGTCATCAGCTTCATCGACCTGCCCGGCGCGTTTCCGGGCTTGGGCGCCGAAGAGCGCGGCCAGGCCGAAGCCATCGCCCGCAACATCCTCGAAATGTCGCGCCTGCGGGTTCCCACCATTTCCGTGGTCAGCGGCGAGGGCGGCTCCGGCGGAGCGCTCGCCCTGGCGGTCAGCGACCGCGTGCTCATCCTCGAAAATGCCCTCTATTTTGTGATCACGCCCGAATCCTGCGCCGCCATCATGTGGCGCGATGCCGCCCACAAGCAGCTGGCCGCCGAAGCCATGCGCATCTCCGCGCCCGAAGTCGCGGCCCTGGGCTGCGTCGACGAGATTATTCCCGAACCTCCGGGCGGCATCCACCTTGACCGCGAGGAAGGCTGCGGAATCCTGGGCAACGCGTTGAAGAAGCACCTGTCCGAGCTGAAGGCGACGCCGCTCGATATTCTCGTCTCGGCGCGCCAGCAGAAGTTCCGCAACATCGCGCAGTTCTATACGGAAGGTTAGCGACCTGATGAACCTGTTGTGCCGGCAGGCGATGAAATCTGACTGTTTCGGACCCTTGCCGGCAGGGCAGGGAACCAGCTGTCTCGGCCCTGAGGCGCGCCCGTGAGCGCCGCCTTGGGCGTCTCCACCACCCGCATGGGCAGGCTGCGCGCTTATTTGGAGTTCCTGGCCGCGCTGCTCTATTTCTTTCTGGCGCGTTCCATGGCGCACCGGGCGGTTCTGGGACTGTCCAGCGTCTCCAACGACCCCTGGATTCCGCTGCTCGAACAGGCGATCTTCGTTTTCCTCCTCCTGGTAGGGTATGCGGGATTCGGTCTGATCCTGGATCGTGAGCTGCATCCTTTCAGCGAGCAGGGATTGCCGCGCCGCGCCGGAAGGGGCGGAGAGTTTGGCCTCGGCCTGGCCGTCGGCTGGGCGATTGCTGTGGCCTGCGTGCTGCTGCTGGCCGTCTTGGGCGGGATTGCGATTGTTCTTTCTCTCCAGCCCGCTTCCTGGGGCTGGCTGCTGGCCGATGCGGCCTTCTTCGCACTGGCCGCGCTGGCGGAAGAGGTCGTCTATCGCGGTTATGGATTTCAACGCTTTGCCCTGGCCGTCGGCCCTCTGGGCGCGGCCTGCGGCTTTGCGGCCTTCTATGCGATAGTGCAATCGCTCCTGCGCGGGTCCAACCAGGCCAGTATCGCCGTTTCCATCGTCTTCAGCCTGCTGCTCTCCACGGCCTACCTGCGCACCCGCGCGCTGTGGCTGAGCTGGGGATTGAACTTCGCCTGGAAGGCCAGCCGCGCGCTCCTCTTTGGATTGGCGGTCAGCGGAGTCACCAGCCATTCTCCCGTGGTTCAGGGCGATCCGATGGGCCCCTTCTGGCTCACCGGCGGTGGCTTCGGGCTGGACGGAAGCTGGCTCGCCTTTGCCTTGCTGCTGGCCGCGATTCCGGTTGTCTACCGCCTCACCCGCGATCTGGATTACAAGTACAACGCGCCGGTCATCGTTCCCGGCGGCATGGCGGTCGATCTCGATGCCGCCGCGCGCAGCCAGCACGAGGCCGCCACCCGCACCGCCGAACCCCAGCCGCCCGCGCTGGTGCAGATCCTACCTCTGGCTCCCGCGCCGCCGCTCCCCACCGCGCCTCCCCCCTCCGCCACACCGGCAGACCTCGAGCAATAGAAACCCGGCCATCCGTTTTTTTGCAATCTGGACAACAAGCCTGGGTGCCCCAGGTGCCTCGCTTTTGGGCGCCTGGGAAGGCACGAACCCAATCGCCCTCCATTCTTCCTCGCCACAAGCTTGGGTGCCCCAGGTCCCCCGTTGTTGGGGACCTGGGAAAGCAAGAATCTACATGGGAATGCTCTCCCAGTCGCGCGAAAAATGTGGAACTGGGAAAGCACGAATCTACCCGAGAACGCAACTCACCCCCCACCGCCATATGGTCAAGACTTTGCTCCTGATCCCATCGACATGCTTTTCGTCCCCGTTACCGGCCATCGATTTGCGTTTCCCATCGAACGGCGCTATCTTTTGCGCAATGGTGCACGCATCCATGGGAGGTCCCCATGCAGAGTTCCCGTGTTGCCTCACAAGATTTCCCGCCCCTTCACAGCCCGGCCGCTCTTCGCTCCGCAGCCTGGAGCAAGCCGCTGTTCACAGCCCTCCTGCTGGCCGGCATCGTCCAGGTGCTCCCCGCCCAGGTCATCACCATGGACACCCGCACCGGGCGGACCAGCACCGGGCCGGCTGGGGCCGCGGTCGACCGCCGCTACCAGCAGGTCGAGCCTACCCGTGTTCCCCTGAAAAATTCCCAGCTCGACCCCAAGACGCGCCAGGAACTGATCCGCACCCTGCAGGCGGAACAGGGCTTTGCCATGCGGCCGTTTCCGCGCGGGCACAAGGGTCTGGAGCTGCAAGCCAACGGCAAGCTGGCGCCGGCCGGCGAAGCCTATCTCGACATGGTCACCAGCCAGGGGCTGAGCGCCAAGCCGGGCGACCGCCTTGTACTCACCGACGTCAAGATCGAACACGAGAAGATCGTCTTCAGTTTGAACGGCGGACCGGATGCAAAGCACCGCTTTCTGCGCCATGTCGAGGTGGGCGCGGGGCCGGCAATGAACCCGGTGGTGCAGGACAACGAGCAGGAGCCCACTGGGGCGCGCCTGACCTTGACCTTCGAGAAGCACATTCCCGAGCTGACCGGGCAGGAGGTCAAGGCGCTGCTGGCGCCGCTCATCTCGTTCGACGTCAAGACTCCCGTGCAGGCCTTCACGGATACGCTGCCGCCCAAGCTCAAGGAAGCGATCCTCAGCCACCGCGTGCTGGTGGGCATGAGCCTCGACATGCTGCTCTTTGCCAAGGGCGCGCCCGAAACCAAGACCCGCGAGACGGAAGGGCAGATCCCCTTCGAAGAGTGGATCTACGGCAAGCCGCCCAAGCCGGTGGAGTTCGTCCGCATCAATGGCAACCGCGTGATCCGCCTCGAAGTGGCCAGGGTGGGCGAAGCGCCCGAGATCTTCACCAGGGACGAGGTCGAAGGCCTGATGCGCAGCGATGGGACTCCGGCGATTCCGGCGTCCGAATCGGTGCGCCTGGCCAAGGTGGGCGATGTGGTGCGCGATCCGGATACCCAGTCCGCCGCCGCTCCTCCCACCCTGCGCAATCCCGGCGAAAAGCTGCCCGCCGACAGCCAGAGCACGGCCGAAGCCCAGCGAGAAGGCGTGATGAAGCCGGTGCAGTTCCCCAAGCAGAAGACGGAGACTCCTGCGGGCGCCACTTCCGACACGAACGCCGCTCCCAACCCGCAGCCGCCGGTTCCCGACGCTTCGCAGCCCGGACCTGCGCCCAAGCCGCAAGCGCAGCCGGTCTCCGACCAGCCCAACGAGTGACCCGGCAACAAAATACTGTGTGGGTGCCCCATCCTTTCCCGCGTATTTGGCGGGAAAGGGTGGGAGGCAATGACACTCAATTCCTGCCGGATCAATAACCCTGCCCACCCCGCCCACCCCGCCCACCCCGCCCACCCCGCCCAGATTTGCGGATTCGCGCCAGCATGCGCCGGCAGCGCTTGTTGTATGCTGGAATCAGCGAGTCTGACGCCCTTGATTGGTGTGTCGACCGCGCCGTTGAAGCCGCGCACCTGGTGCGTGTGTGCAGAGACAACCCCAATGAGGAGAAACACCCCACATGGCCAAGATCGCCAAAATTGCAGGTCGTCAGAAGCAAATGGACACGACCAAGTCGACCGACTGTCCCAAGTGCAGCAAGCCCACGCGCATCGTCAAGCGCGTAAAGGACCGCGAACGCGGCATCCCCGGCGGCGTCTACATCTCGTGCTCCGCATGCGACTTCTACGAAAAGCTCTAGGCCCCTCCGGAGTCTGGTCGTACCAAAAAGCCCGGCCAATGGCCGGGCTTTTTTGCGCTTCGCTCGCAGCCATGCGGCAGGCAATTTGGTTAGCTGTTTCTTCTTACCTCCGAGTGGGCGGCGAACCAGCATCAGCTCTTTCACGCCTTGCGATCTCAAAAACACGATGGATCCGGCAAGCGAGTAGCACGGCTGCCCCACTCTTCCCAAATTCTGTTTTTCAAAGCCAGGTCTCTGGTCTTGTGCTATCTACCCGCTAAAAAACAGCAACTGGACGCCGAAAGTCGTGCGTCCGGCAACGGGGAAAGCGCCATTCCAGCCGGTCAAAGCCCCGTGACACCCGGACATGCGCTCGAATGTGATTTTCCTAACCAGCCACAGCCCGGTTCTGCAGGTCAATTGCAGTTCATAGTGCGGGATCGATGACAGCGATTCCAGTATGGGTGTATCTCGGAGTCCAGAAGTTTGCGTCGGCACAAGCCCCAGCCAGGGCCGACCATCCATGAGGCAATCCGGGCACAGTTGTTCTGGAACAGCTCTTTGCCTCCCGATCAGGTTGATGGGGCTACGGCCCTGGTACTTCGCGAAGAGTTGCTGGCCTTGAGCCAATTCCAGAGAAACCAGAAAGCATCTTTACCCGGTCTCCGCGCTCCTCAACAGGCTTTTACCTCGAGTGCGCGCATGGAGCCTGAAAGACCCAAAGAAAGAGGTATTTCGATGACCACGGGAAAATCAGGTTGGAAGCGCTCCGATTCACTCGTCTCCAGCTCGCAGCCAGAGGCTGTACCGCTCTCCGCGACAGACACTTCGCTGACTGTCATCTCCTCCTATTCCGCGGGACGAGAGGCCATCATCCCCAAGGGAATGGTCTTTCGCGGCGATATCGCCGGAAGTGGATCTCTGCGCATTGAGGGATACTTTCAAGGCAGCATTCGCATCGATGACAATCGTGTCACCATAGGCCGCGACGCCACTGTCGATGCCACCATCGTAGCGAGTGATGTGCTCGTGATGGGGCAAATGCGGGGCGCCATCTGCGCGACCAACCGCGCGGAAATCCGTTCTGAGGCCGGGTTCACCGGGGAATTGGTCGCACCCCGCGTCATCATCGAGATGGGCGCTTCTCTGCAAAGCGACATCGACACGCGCAAATCCGAGTCAGCCCTCGATCTCAAGAGCTTGCGTCCCACGCCCGTTCCCGCGAATTTCGAGCGCATTCAACTCATGCCGTCTCAGACTCTTCTCCCCAAAGGAGTCACTTCCGTGAAGGAAATGGGTTTTGAGATGGAAGGGATATCGGCAAGCTAGCTTCCCGGGTAAGTGCTTTACAGAGCTTCCGCCATCTCCCGGAGAATCGCTTCGGCCGCTTCGGCGGGGTCGGGCGCCTGCGTAATTGGCCGTCCCACCACCAGGTAGCTGGCGCCCTGGCGCAGCGCGTCGGCGGGGGTAGCGATGCGCTTCTGGTCGCCGACGCTGGCTCCGGCGGGGCGGATGCCGGGGATCACCAGCACGCCTTCCGGGCCGGTGAGGCCTCGCAGCGCAGCCACCTCCTGGGGTGAGCAGACAAATCCGTTGATGCCCGCGCCGATGCCCATCTTGGCCAGCAATTCCACCTGGCGCGCGGGCGAGCGGCCTATGCCGACCGCCTCGACCTGCTGCGCGTCCATGCTGGTGAGCACGGTGACGGCCAGCAGTTGCGGCCGGTTCTCAATGCCAGCCACCGCGGCCCGCGCGGCGGCCAGCATGGCCGGGCCGCCGCAGGCGTGCACCGTCATCATCCCCACGCCCAGCGACGCCGCGGAGCGCACGGCCCCGGCAACGGTGTTGGGAATGTCGTGGAACTTGAGGTCGAGAAAGATGGAGTGGCCGCGCTTGAGCAGCGGCTCAATGACAGACGGCCCGGCAGCGGCGAAGAGTTCCAGGCCGACCTTCAGCCAGAGAGCCTGGCCGTCCAGGCGGTCGACAAACTCGATTGCGGCATCGGCCTGGGGAAAATCGAGCGCGACGATCAGTCGTTTGCGGGCCTCTTCCAGCGGATCGGGAGCAGGCGCGGGGCCGGATTGAAAGGCGGGATGAAGGCTCTCGGGAATCTGCATCTTTCCATCCTAGTACTGCGACCATGTGTTTTCGTAATTCCAGACAGGGGTTTGGGCACCCCAGGTGCCTCGCCCTTGGGCGCCTGGCAAAGCGCAGATCTCCACGGTCACGCTATTGGACCATTTGCTTTACACTGGTGCTGACTCATCGGAGCCATCCTTCAATGCCTGCAAGCGTACATTCCCTGGACGAACAGAACCTTCCCTCGCCAGCTCTCCGCCGCTTTTCCTGGGGAGTGCTTGTCTATTTCATCGCCGTGATTCTGTGGGGTACGCTGGTGCGCGCCACCGGAGCCGGGGCGGGATGCGGCAATCACTGGCCGCTGTGCAACGGCACGGTGCTGCAGCACGCCGCGAGCGTCAACACGCTCATCGAGTTTACCCACCGGATTACCAGCGGGCTTTCGCTGCTGCTGGTGCTGGGGCTGCTGATCTGGACCAACGTGGGAACCGTTCGCGAGCACCTGGCGCGGGCTGCCGCCGCGGTTGCGGTGGCGTTCACGCTGATTGAAGCGATTCTGGGGGCATTGCTGGTCAAGCTGGGCCTGACGGCGCAGAGCCAGTCGCCTCTGCGGCCATGGTATCTGGCCCTGCATCTGACCAACACGCTGCTGTTGCTGGCGGCGCTCACGCTGACGGCCCACCTGCTGAACCGCAAGCACGCCTTCCTGCGCGGAACCGTCCGAGTGGCCGCGCCGCTGGGAGCGATTGCCGCGGTGGCGACAGTGCTGGTGGTAGGTGTGACCGGTTCGCTTGCGGCTTTGGGCGATACGCTGTTTCCGGTGACTTCGCTGGCAGGCGCGCTGGCGCAGGATCTGTCTTCTACGAGCGGCTGGCTGGTGCGCTGGCGCTGGACGCATCCGACCGTAGCGTTTGTGGCGAGCATTGTGCTGATCTGGCTGATGGTGCGGGCGGCGCAGCACAAGGCGCATCAGGACAACCGCGCCTTGTCGGCGGCGGTGTTGTTGCTGCTGGCGGCGCAATATGTGCTGGGACTGCTCGACGTGATCTTGCTGGCCCCGGTGTGGCTCCAGGTGGCCCACCTGCTCGGCGCGGATGTCCTGTGGGCGGCGCTGGTGGTGCTGACGGCGCGCCTGACCATTGTGGCGAGGGAAGAGGATTAGGGCGGTTTGGACGGGAAATGAAAAGGCCCCGCCGAGCGGGGCCTTTTTTACGCCTTATTGATTTGGAAACAAAACACTGTGTGGGTACCCCATCCCTTCCCGCGTATTTTGCGGGAAAGGCTGGGAAACAATGACACTCATTACTTGCCGGATCTGTAAGGCGGCTACTTCCTCTCCGCCAGCAAACGGACGACGTGGTTGACGATGATCAAGTCCTCGGCAGGCGGGATAACGCGCACGGTGACCGGGGAGTTTTCCGCAGAGATAGTCGCCTCGCCGCGGACATTGTTCTTGTCCTTGTCGATGAGAATGCCCATGCCGGCCAGCTGCGAGCAGATCTCGTAGCGTGCGTTGATGTCGTTTTCGCCGATGCCGCCGGTAAACACGAGCATGTCCAGACCGCCAAGCTCGGCCATGAAGCTGCCGATCCACTTGACCAGCGTCCAGTTGAACTTGTCCACTGCGAGGCGGGCTTTTGCGTTGCCGTTGTTGATGGCGTCGCGCAGGTCGCGCATATCGTTGCTGAGTTCGCTGACGCCGAGCAGGCCGGCCTTCTTGCTGGCCACCACTTCCAACTTATCGGCGGCGTCGCTGGCGCTGGTGGCGGTTTCGGCAATCTTGCGCAGGATGAACAGCAGCACGCCGGGATCGATGTCGCCGGTGCGGGTTCCGCTGATGATACCGCCGGTCGGCGTCAGGCCCATCGACGTGTCCAGGCACTCGCCGTTGCGAATCGCCGAGATGGATGCGCCGTTGCCGAGGTGGGCCACAATCAGCCGCTCGGGTACGTTGGGCTGCAACTGGTGCACGATCGACTCATACGAAATTCCATGTGCCCCATAGCGGCGCACGCCCATCGCCGCGTACTCCGCGGGGATAGGCATGTGGCTGACCACTTCGGGCATGGTGCGATGGAAGTAGGAGTCGAGAATGACGAAGTTGGGCAGGCCGGGGAAGAGCCGCAGAGCCTCGCGCATGATGTAGACGGCGATGGGGGTATGCAGCGGCGCAAAGGCCGTGTAGCGCTCCATCTCGTCAATCAGCTCCGGGGTAATGAGCTGGTTATTCAGCACGGTCGGGCCGCCGCAGACCATGCGATGGCCGATGGCCTGGGGAGCCGGGAAATCGCCCGAGTGCAGCGCGTTCGACACCAGCGCGAAGGCCACGGCGCGGTTGGGCAGCGACGGGGAATCGTCTACCAGCTTGGCGCCGGAGGCATCCTTGATCCAGAACTTGCCCAGATCGGTGCCGATGCCGTCGACCGCGCCCTCAAAGAGCTTGGTCCGCTGGCCGTCGCCGGCTTCGTAAACGGAGAACTTGATGGAGGAAGAGCCGCTGTTGAGAACCAATACGGGCAAAGACGCCATGAAAGAGAACCTCGAAATTCGGCTGAAGAAGTCAGCAAGTTTGGATGGGACCGGGACTGCAGAAGTGGGCTCAATGGCTCCGTGGCCGCCGCGCAGTTGCAGTTTTCGGTGACACTACAAGGCTAGCAGCCGGGAGACGCCGGCAGGGGTGACTGGAATCACACTGAGTTAAGACGGAAGCCCACGATGTGAGATCAGCCGCAGCCAGCTGTTCCGTCTTTGCGGAGGGAGGAGGGGCTTCTATTGAAACCGGAAGCAAAATACTTTGTGGGTACCCCATCCTTTCCCGCCTATTTTGCGGGAAAGGGTGGGAAGCAACGGTACCCATTTCTTGCGGATCAATAGGCTACTGTTTTGAAAGGGCACGGCTTTACAGGCTGCGGAAAAACTTGATTCAGGATGGCTTTGTAACAGGGCATGGCTTCAGCCGTGCCGATAAAGCCAATCAAATGAGCTGGGCTTTAGCCCCTGCTAAAGCTCATTCCTGCTCCTCACCCGGATTCGGGTCTTTTTCCGCAGCCTGTTTAGCCGTGCCGTAATTGCCGCAGAATAAACGTGGCCTTTAGGCCCTGAGGGATGTACTTCGGCAGTCTCCGCTAACCCCGGCCTTTTTCCGCAGCCCGTTTAGCCCCTGCTATTGCCCATTCCCGCACTTCACTCGGAATCGGTCCTTTTTCTACAACCTTTTCAGGCCCGGATCCTTCACATCTCGATCCCTGTCTTCCCTGGATTGTCGCCAAGTTTCTCTAGAGGTAGCGCTTGAGCTTGAGAATGCGCGACTCGAAGCCGTACCAGAGGGCCGTTGCCAGCGCCGTGGAGACAGCCAGGCGCAGCGCAACCACGGCGAGATTGCCGGGAATGCCGAAGTGGCCGTGGTCCACGCGCGCGTCGAACCAGCCGAAGTAGATGAAGGCCGAAATGTGGAACATGTACAGGCCGTAGCTGATTTTGCCGTAGAAGGGCAACGGGCCGCGGCGCAGCAGGGCGCTGACCGGGTTGCGCGCTCCGGTGGAGGCGATGGCGGCCAGCACTGCCCCTGCAAATCCGGTGGCAATTGCGGAATCGAGGAACTGGCCCGGCACAAAATGCGCAAGCCCGAAGCCTGCGACTGTGCCGGTGAGCCCAATCCAGAGCCAGACGCGGCGGCTGAGCGGCAGCGTGTAAAGACCCAGCGCCAGCAGGCTGCCCAGGGCGAGTCCATCCAGGTGAATCAGCGTGTGCGTGGGGGTGAGCCATGCGTGGTGGCTGTAGCGCAGGATGGGCGAGCAGGCCACCGCGGCCGTCAGCACCAGCAACAGCATCCAGGGGCGGCGCAGCCAGCGGACCAGCGGTGCCCAGAAGAAGTAATACTGCTCCTCGATGGCCAGCGCCCAGGTGGGACCGATAGCGGGAGGCAGGCTGAGGTGGAAGAGGTTCTGCACGCAGAAAAGGTAGGCGAGCCACGGAGCCTGCCGGACAGCCACCCAGATCGGCGGGCCGATGAACCAGTCGGAATTGAGGTAAACCGCCACCAGCAGCAGCAGGTAGATGGGCCAGATGCGCAGTGCGCGGCGGGCATGAAAGTTGTGGAAGTAACGCGGCTTGTCGCGGGTGGCCAGCAGGTTGCTGGTGATCAGAAAGCCGCTCATGGCGAAGAAGAGCGAGACGCCTGCCCAGCCCCATAAGGCCGCGCCATAAATCCAGGTTCCGGCCAATCGCGGGGTGCAGTGGTAGAGCACCACGGCCAGAATCGCGAAGCCGCGCAGCCCGTCCAGCTCGGGCAGGTAGGTCGGGAGCCAGGATGGGCGCTGGATGGTCAAGATAGCAGGGTAGCAGGGGAACGGGCCAGCGAGTCAACAGGTTAGCTGCCGAGGTCCCGCAGGGACTTCGGCAGTTGGGGACAGCGCTTATCCGGCGGCCAGTTGCTTGGCGCGTTCGGTGGCGCGCATCACGGCCTTGATCAGGGTGACGCGCAATCCGCCCTCCTCCAGCTCCAGAATGCCGTCGATGGTGCAGCCGGCGGGGGTGGTCACGGCGTCCTTCAGCAGCGCCGGATGGTAGCCCGTTTCCAGCACCATCTTGGCCGCGCCGAAGGCGGTTTGCGCGGCCAGTTGCGTGGCCACGTCGCGGGGCAGTCCCACCTTTACGCCAGCCTCGGCCAGCGCCTCGATGATGATGTAGATGTAGGCGGGACCGCTGCCGGAGAGGCCGGTGACGGCGTCCATGTGCTTCTCTTCGACGTTGACGGTGCGGCCGACGGTCTCGAAGATGCGCTGCGCGAGCTCCATCTGCTGCGGGCTGACGAAGCGGCCGCGGCAAAGCGCGGCTGCGCCTGCTCCGAGCGCGCTGGGCGTGTTGGGCATGGCGCGCACCACGGCAATGTCGAGCCCGGCTGCTTCCTCAATGGCGCGGGTCTTCACCGAAGCCGCGATGGAGACGATCATCTTGCCTTTGGTCAGAGCGGGACGAATCTCTTCGAGCAGGTCCGGCACTTGGAAAGGCTTGACCGCGAGCAGGATCAGGTCGGCCCGGCGGGCGGCCTCCAGGTTGTCGGTGGAAACGTCAACGCCCCACTGCGTGCTCATGGCCAGCGCGCTCTCGGCGTGGGCGCGGGTGGCGCAAATCTGCTCGGCAGCAAAGAGGTTCTGCTTCAGGAAGGCCTGCAGCAGGATTCCGCCCATCTTGCCGGCGCCCAGAACGGCGACCCGGACGTTGGGAATCTGCGCAGGTGTTTCGGTGGCCTCTACGGCTATCTCCGCCATTTTTTCCCCATGTCTTGGATGAGAATGGTGTTACTTCCCTCCAGAATACTCCACACCTCCACGCCCCAGCGGTGGGCAGCCGCCTTCGGCCGGTCCGCGCCAATCAAGAGGTGGGGGGATGAGGCGTGTCGCCGTTCATCTCAACGATTCGGGCTGGAGCAGGCAGAGAAAAAGGGCGCGGAGTGATCCGCGCCCTCGGGTGATGCGATAGGTGGAGTTTAGAAGCGTACGGAGAGCGTGCCGTTGATCGAGCGTGGCGCGCCCACCTGCAAGGTGTTGTTGTTCACCGAGAGCGGATCGCTGGCGATAAAGCCGTTGGTGCCGATGGAGGCGTAATACTGCGAGTTGAGCAGGTTGGAGACGTTGAGCTGAGCCTTGAAGTCCTTGAACGCACCCAGCTCCTCGCGGCTGTAGCCGGTGCCAAAGTCGGCCAGGAACCGTCCGCCCACACTGCCGTCGTTGGAATAGGTGAAGTAGCGGGTCGACATGTAGTCTGCTCCCAGGTGGCTGAAGAAGCCTGCCTTGTGGTATTCCAGCGAGCTCTTGTACATGCCTTCCGGCGTGTCAACGGCGATCTTGCCCTTGATCGAAGCGCAGACGCCTGGCTGGTTCCAAATCGACATCGACCCAGGGCAGGTTCCCTTGATGTTGAGTTCGTCGTCGTTGGTCGAGCGGTTCCAGGTGGCGGCGTTGTAAAGAGTCACCTCGGGCGTGATTCGGATGCTGATCGAGCCGTCGATGCCGTTGGTGGTGACGCTGCCCTGGTTGTTGAGGGTGCTGGGATTGCCCTGAATGCCGGAGCCGTTGGAGAAGAACAGCAGGCGGTTGGCGAAGTTCACGTGGAAGAAGCTGGCCTGGGCTGAAGCCATCTTGCCCGTGTAACGATAGCCGCCTTCCTCGGTCCAGGAGGTTTCCGGATTCACCGAGTTTTTCACGTAGTTGAAGCCTGACTGGTTGGTGTCCCAAGGCGAAGGATAGCTCGGGCCGGAGGCGATGAACGAGCGGACGTTATAGGCGGCGTCGGCGAAGATTTCGTTCTGCTTGTCCAGTTTGTAGTTGAAACCGAACTGGGGCAGGAAGGGCTTTCCGCTGGTCAGATCTCCCTGGGCATAATTCGCTGCGCCTTCAGCCGCGTAATACCAGGTGTTCTTGAACGCGGTCGACAGATTGCCGTTGGTGTTCTGTTCGGCGGTTTTGAAGCCGGCGGCCAGGGTCAGCTTGTCGTTGACCTTCAACACGTCCTGCAGGTGGAAGTGGTAGACGTTGTTGTTGAAGATGTATTCCCACTGGGTCAGGAAGGGAGTGGTCGGGAAAGAATAAACCGAGTGCAGCGGAGCGGCGAGCGATGTGGCGTAGTAGCGGCGAGCCTGGTCGAACCCTTCGTGCTCGTACCAGAAGCCGCCTTCGATCTTGTTCTTGGCGGTTTCGTAAGAGAGCGAGGTAAGCACGCCACCGCGCATGATGCTGTACTCCGAAGTGCGCAGCGAGATCGGCGACACGATCGTGGACGCGGTCTGCACCTGGATGTTCTGGTAAGTAGGCAGATACGGCGTGAACCACAGGCCGCGGCCGTCGTTGTCGTGACCGTAGGCAGTCGCCTTCAGGGTCAGGTGGTCGGTCAGCGCCTGCTTGTAGCCGATGTAGGCCAGGAAGTCCTTGCGCAGACCGGCGCCGGCATAGTATCCGGCATCGCAGGGGTCTTGGCTCGAAGTGAGGTTGGCGACCTTGCCGGGGTAGGTTCCGACACCGTCGCAAGCCCAGGCTGCCTGGATCGAGCTCGCCCAGTTGCCGTAGTTATCCCAGTTGTAGCCAAGCTGCTGGGTCCAAACCTTGTTCACATCCTGATAGTCGACTTCCTGGCGGTTCGAGTAGTCCGCATAAACCGTCAGCACGCCGTTGTTGCCCACGAAGTGAACCAGCTTGCCGTTGCCTTGCCAGTAGTTTTGGCCGATATCGCCGTGGCCGCGCCACTTGTCGGATAGGTTAAACGCCCCCGACAGATAAAGCTTGGTGTGGCCCATCAGGCCACTGTCCAGGCGGAAGAAGGTGCGGTAGGCGTCAAAACTGCCTGCGCTCTGGGTCGCCGAGAAACCGCGCTTGTCACTCGGATCGACCGAGAAGAACTGGATCGTGCCGCCCAGGTTGCTGGTCGAGGCCGTCTCCAGAGCGCCGGTGCCCTGCGACATGACGATGCGGCTCATATTCTCGTCGATCACGGCGCGGCTGATGTGCAGGCCGTTCCAGTTGCCGTAGCTCATGTCGCCCAGCGGCACGTCGTCGAAGGTAAAGCCAAGCTGGTTTTGGTTGAAGCCGCGCACCGAGATGCGCACCGCCCATTCATAGGATCCATAGGGATCGGCGGCCTGGAAGTTGACGCTGGGCATCTGCGCCAGGGATTTGATGGGGCTGGT
>Ga0181517_10001360_pt1 | contig 27407 bp, 20 predicted proteins | sample PEATcosm2014_Bin_31_FD_119748 | JGI IMG/M metagenome (GOLD analysis project Ga0181517, IMG submission 119748) | Peatland microbial communities from MTU Mesocosm Facility, Houghton, MI, USA - PEATcosm2014_Bin01_30_metaG | ecosystem: Environmental > Terrestrial > Soil > Wetlands > Peat | place... | reverse complement strand
GGGTGCTGGAGTTGAAGTTCGAAGCTGCCGCGCCGGGTGAAATCGCAGTGAGCCTGATTGAACTCTGGTCCACTGACCCCGAACTGGCCAACAATCTTCATCTGCAAGTGGGAGGGGATAGCCGGGGCGCAATCACCGGGTTAGTCACGGACTGGCTGAACCGCCCGGCGCCGCGAACCTCCATCCATGTCTCGAATGTCCAGCCGTCTGCCACCGCCGAAATTCGCGGCACGGCGGATGCGGCAGGCCGTTTCTCCATCCGGGCTCCCTCCGCGTGGCGCTCGGCAGAGCCGCGGCTCCTCAACGTACAAGCAGACCGGGGAAAGCACACCGCATCGTCAGCGATCAATTCTCTTGAGGTTTTCGCCCCCGATATCCACCTGACTCCGCGGCCAACGACGCTTCAAGGAACGGAGACGCTGAAGGTCGACCTCGGCGGAACCTGGAACTTCGTCGTTCAGCCGGCCCCTCAGTTTTGGGAACAAAAGACCGCATCCCCTGGTTCCACAGGCACGATTCAAGTGCCGGGTGAATGGGCGATGCAGGGTTACACGGTCCCCAAGGGCGGCGCCGCCGGATACTGGCGAACCATTGAGATTCCCCGCGACTGGCAGGCGAAACGGATCAAACTCAAATGTGACGCGGCCTTCTCGCTGGCCGAAGTCTGGGTGAACGGCAAGAAGGCAGGCCAATACGAAGGCGGCTTTACGCCTTTTGAGTTCGACATCACCGACGACGTTGAACCCGGTAAAAGTGCCGTCGTAGCTCTGCGCATCCAGCAGGACACCGCAGCCGCGGACCTTTCTTCCATGATCAGCTACGCGCAGCACGACCTGGGCGGAATCACGCGCAAGATCTACCTGTTTGCTGTGCCCGACGTGAATCTCTATCGCCTGCATGCCGAAACGCGATTCGACAGTAAATTTCAGGACGCTACCCTGCACCTGACTTTGGGAGTAGCGAATCAGTCTCGGTCCGCCGTCGCAGGAACCGAATTGCGCCTGCATCTGACCGACCCTGAAGGCAAGCCCGTCACCTTTGATCCGGATTCGGTGAAACTTCCGGCCTTGAAGTCTGGCGAGGACCGCGTGCAGGTCGTGGATATCCCCGTGGCCAGGCCTCAGCATTGGGAGAACGAGCACCCCTCGCTTTACAAGCTGACCGCTGAATTGGTTGCCAATGGCTCGACGCTGGAGACGGCCGAACAACGCATCGGGTTCCGCCAAATTGAGATTCGCGGCAATCAACTCATCCTGAACGGCCAACCCATCAAACTCCATGGGGTTGAAAGGCATGAGACCAATCCAGCGCGGGGACGCTCCCTGCTGCCCGGAATGTGGAGCACAGACGCCAAGCTGCTGCACGAGGCCAACATGAACTACGTTTTCACCTCCCACTACCCCGTGCCTGAGGAGTTCCTCGACGCCTGCGACGAAGTGGGACTACTGGTTACCGAGGAGATGCCCTCCGTCTGGGTCGGATGGCAGAACGGGACAGGCGACGCGCCCACGGGCAGCACCGACCCACATTACTACCAAACGATGGCGACCATCGATGCAACCGCGATCGAAAAAGACCGCAGCCACCCGTCCATCGTCTTTTGGCAGACATGCGACGAGTGCATTTGGGGCAGAAACTATGCCAGCCTGATGTCTCTGTTTGCCGCCATGGACCAAAGCAGGCCGATCAACTTCTCCTATGAATCCGGCACCAGCAAGTTCTTTTCGCAGCATTACCCGTCGCTCAATGAAGCGAGCAAGGCGCAGGCGGAGAGCGGTAAGCCCATCATCTACGACCAGTACTGCCACATCAACAACTACAACCGCCGCGAGCATTTCACCGATCCCGGCTTGCGCGACTACTACGGCAAAGCCATTGCCCCCATGTGGGACGCCATGTACTCCAACCCCGGCATCGCCGGCGGGGCCATCTGGGAGTGGAGCGACGACGTTTTCGAGCTTCCCGCCTCGGGCCATGAGCGCGATCGCTTCCAGGGCTATCTCGATCCGCAAAATGGCCGCTGGCTGGTGGGTTACGGGCCGTGGGGAATTGTGGATTCCTGGCTACGTAAAAAGCCCGAGTTTTGGAACGTCAAAAAGGCATACTCCCCGGTGCGGATACAGGAGCACGAGGCAATCCCCGTCGATGCCAACCGGCACTTGCGTATCCCCGTCGAGAACCGCTACTTCTTTACCAATTTGAATGAGTTGAAAATCGAATGGGTCTACGGTCAATCGCATGGAACCGCAACGGCGGACGTCCCGGGGAATTCGAAAGGCGTCATTGAAATCGCCTTGCCTGAAGGAGCCACCGGAACCGCGAACCTGCCAACTCGCCAAGACCGCGACACGGTCGCCAACCTGCCAGAAGACCCTAAAGCAGCATCTCATCCACCCGCGAGCCGGAGCGACCAGTCAACGCCTGAATTCACGCTCAAGTTCTTCAACCGCGGTGAGCTAGTTGACGCCTACATTCTGCCTATCGCAGATGGTAGCCCAGCGCCCACTGAGGTGGCCGCGGCCACACCATCGAGCCCCGCCCCTCATCTTGAGCAAAACGAAAAGTCCTTCATCGTGCACGCCCAGGATTCCTACTGGGAATTCGATCGCAAAACCGGATTGCTGGTGGCCGGCGGAAGATCGCGTCAAACGGCGGCCGTGGTAGGCGGACCGTATCTGGCCATCACGCCCCTCGAACTCGCCGGCTTCTCGCAAATCTCCGGCCCCAACGTTACGCTGCAGCCGCCCGTGATGAACTGGACCGCGTCGAAAGTCGAAGCGCAAATGGAGAATGGCTCGGTCGTCATCCGCGCCAGCGGCAGCTACCCCGAATACTCCGGCGTCTACACCGCCCGCATCGACGGTTCCGGGCGTCTCACCGTGGACTACCGCTTTCAGTTCAGCGGCGCCGAGGTGCGTGCGCGCGAAATCGGGCTTCTGTTCGATGCTCCCGCCACCGCGAGTATCCTTCACTGGAAGCACCAGACCCAGTGGAGCTGGTACCCCGATGGACACATCGGCCGCCCCGAAGGCAGTGCGCCCGCCTTTCGCGACGCTGCCGCTTGGGCCCCGGCCATTTGGGGCCAGACCCCTCCGTGGCCCTGGGAACTGGACGCAACCGCTGAAGGAACCAACGACTTCCGCAGCTCGAAATTCAACATCCTCTGGGCATCGCTCACCAACGCCGAAGACCAGGGCCTGCGCGTAAACTCTGACGGCCGCCAGACCATCCGCGCCTGGGTAGATCGCGACCGAGTGAAGTTCCTGGTATCCGACTTCGCAAATGGCGGCAGCGAACCGTTCCTGCGCGACACCCACTACTCTCAGGAGCAAAAAACTCTGCACAAAGGCGACGTAATCTCCGGCACCGTCCGGCTAAGCTTCGACATCGAACCGCGGTAAACTCGAGCCGACCGGAGCAACCTCTACACTCTCGGGGGAAATACTCAACCACACCGCCGGATCGGCGGTGTGGATACAGCATGTAGTTCTTCTTGTAAGCACCCGATAAAGGCTTACAGTGACATCGCAATTACTAAGAGCGTCATGAGTGCTGATACTCTTTCTACGGCTTTTGGTTGCATCGGCCGGATCGATTCGGACATCGTAGATAGTCTGCGCAACCCGGCGAGTGCCTTCCGCTAATGGACAGACGGGTCCGCAGGGGGAGCGAAGCCGGATGGGTCGAGCCTGACGTCTCCGTTGACAAACGCTGTGACCTGGGTGCCCTTTGGAAATACCGTGTTGTCGCCATGCATCAGCAGAAAGAACGGGGCGGCAACCACGGGAGCCGAGAGCATGTAACCGACCATATCGCCAGTGCGGTTTTCGCCTTTGGAATTGTTGAACGCGCGCACTGACACCTTGGCCCCGTCCTGCAGCTTGATGTCGTCAATGGCGAACGAAACATGGCCGGAGCGGCCCATGTTCTTGCTGGAGGATGCGTCGGTGACGGTACCAGTAACCAAGGTTCCGCGGCGGAGCACCCGTATGCCGCCGATCACCACATCATTAACGACCTGGAACTGGACCTGGTCTTGGGCCTTGGCCGTATGTGAGTCCAACTTGATCATCAGCTCCAGCTTGATGGGGACCCCGTCGTGGAGGACAGGGGGGGCCTGATTCTGCTGGGCGGCCGTCGGCGCGGGAGCCGTGGAGGCAGAGGGAGGCGCTGAAGGGTTCGGAACGGATTGCGCAAAGAGAGTGGCGGACAAACAGAGCGGCAGCGCAAGGGAGATCGGTAGCCGGGAGAGATTCATTCTCGGGTGGTTGAGCATCGTGGACCTCACTGAAGCTGTGTTGCATGCTGCGCGTGTTACTTCACCGGCGCGGCGCTGAGTTTGACCAGCGCCGGCGCGGTGGCGATCTTCTGCGCCGATTGTTCCGCCATATCGCTGGTTGTATCTTCGAGGATGTGCTTCAGATTGTTCTTGTAGGTGAAAGCATTTCCCATGTGACGTTTCCCCGTACCCTGCACGGTGTCGAGCATCAGGACTTTTCCTTCCCGATCACGCACGGTCCACTCCACGAGGATGACCAGCTCGCGCGTGGAGAAGGCGAAGGCTTTTTCTGTCCCCCCGACCTCGGAGAAACGGGGTTCCAGAACGAGCTGTGCATCGGCCGCCTTAGAGGCGTCATCGACGCTGGTCAGCTTGGCGAAGATTTTGCTCAGCGCGGGCTCAAGCTGGGCGCAGGCGGTCTTGCCAACTGCGAACTTCTCGTTGTGCTTTTTGTCGACTGTGGCGCAGAATTCGGGTGTTAAGACAAGGCTCGCGGTCAGGTTGAGGGGTTTGGGCGCGATCGTCTGGTCCTGTGCGCGAGCGCTACTGGAAAGGCCAAGCATTGCCACAGCCAAAAGGGGGAAGAGGACGACTGAACTGCGAAGAGCGTGCATGGATCTTCCTTTCTAAAAATCGAGATTCAGGACGGTGGTTTCACCGGTTTGCAATCCGGTGATCGGGACCTGGAGATGTATTTTTGGGCGCTGCTGGCTCCTGGGGACCGGAACATAGACGAAACCCGAAACCAACGATCCGGGAGCAAGAGTCTTGCTCCGAATCTGCTTCTTCATCATGACTTCGCGTTCGTCGGTAATGTCGCGCATTTGTCCCAGGTCAAGGAGTCCTCCCGAACCGAGCTTGGAGGCGATAGAGCGGTTTTGCTTGCCCGACAGATCTGCAGGGTCGGCAAGCCCGATGGCGGATTTGTCGAAGATGATGGAGTCGCTGGACGACGTGTTTTGTATCACGATGAAGACAGGGAGGATGCCCTTCTCCGTCAGGTGGGAGTTGAAGTACTTCTTCTGTAGGTCGGAATCGTCAAGGGACTCGATGCCGACGATTGCCCCCGCCTGTGCGGCCTTGATGGAATAATCTCCGGCGGGCCTGGTGGGATAATCAGGCAATTGGCGGGAAGCGAAGGCCGGGGCAAGGATGAGGATCAGGCATGCGCAAACCTGTGAGAGGCGTTTCGGTCTCATGTGCAGGAAGTCTCCAAACCCGGCATGGAATCCGCGCCGGATAGAATTATAAGTTTCGGAAAGGGGCCCGTTTGATTCCGCGGTTGCCCGCGTCAACCGATGTGCCGAGGTCCAGCCCAGCCTTGAGGGAAAGACGGATGCGGCTGGGAATCGAGATACAAACCCTACAATGGCCCGACCCCAGGGCTGAGGGAAGCAGAGTTTGGTCTCAAAGATGAAAGACTCGCCGCTGAAAAAACAGGGATAAGTCTAGCATGGGGTGGCTCACCGGTCAAACTGGACTCTCCTCCATCACAAGATGAGCTTGAAGGAGTTGGAAGGGGCAAGCTGAGGATGGATGATCGGAGATGGACGATGATTTTTTCGCGCGAGCCGCACCCCGATGCTATCCCCTTAGTTAGTTCATGAATCTTCCCTTACGGGCAAACCTCAAGTGCGAGCGGCCGAGTCGATTGCGACAGTCGATCAACCACCAGAAAAACCAAACGGAACTGGCGGCAGGAAATCACTGTAACCTGCAGCCATTTCCGTAGGTCATTGCGCCAGCGACGAGAGCCGCCGGCGCAGCTTCGCCATTACCCCTCTTCCGCCAAATCGGTCAGCCGCACCTTTACCTCGTGCGTCGTAACCGCCGGACCATCGTTCACGCCCGTGTAGTTGCCCCAATCCAGATCGGGATAGGGCCAGTAGTTATAGAGGCTGAATGTGACTTGTCCATTGGGCAGCAATCCAGCGCGCGTCGCGATTTCTGCATCGCCTTCCGCGCGCACCCGAATGTTTCCACCCGCCAGGATGCAGGAGGCCCACCACACGTTCTCCTTCATCGAACGGAAATCGCTCGATGCCTGGGGAGCATGGCCTTCCTTGCCGAAGAGAAAGAAGTCGCCCACGTCTTCTGACCACGGCCATTCCGGCCTGGCCCCGTACTTAAGCTCAGCATGGCCCGGCAGTTTTAACGCAACTCCCTGCGGCCGGCCGATGTGATCCTCGGGATACACCGACCACAGAGCTGAGCGCTTCCACGCCAGCTTCTCCACCGTTTGCGGCAGCACGTACGCGATGCCGATCTGCGGTTTTGCCGGCTTCTCGTCGTGGAGCCGATACGCAGTCGTGATCAGTCCGGCTCCATCGATGGTGATTTCAAACTCTACCGAAACGCTTTCGATCCCCTCTGCGTTCTTGAACTCTCCAGAGGTATAAATCCTCGCCGCATCTCCATCCATGGTGGCTTCAAATTTTCTTAGCAGCCAGTTGGTGGAGAGGGGACCCTGGCCCTGATCGACATACGGACCGCCGGCAAGCACCGGTTGGTTGTCGAATCGAGCGTCGGCAATCAGTCCTGTCGCCTGGCTGAATGTGATAGCGAAACGCGGTCCGGTTACCACCACGCGATCACCAATCGTCTCGATCTTCACCGGAGCCAGCTTCGGCATTGCGATCGCCGGCTTCCAGACCCCAATCTGCAGCTTGAATTGATCGATCGATGCGCCACCGCGAAGGAAATCCAATTGCACCGTGTCCCCGGCCTTCCAATGTTGCGAAGGAATTTCCAGGTACCCCGATTCATGCGGAGGCAGGTTGACCTTCAGCTCTTGGCTCGCCGCCGAGCCACGCGACCAGCGAATTTCGACTTCATTCAGGTCAGTGTGATCGAAGGCATTGCGAATCGGAATGGCAAGCGCAGCGCCCTCTTCGGGCACCGCGATGGGCCGATCGTCAATGCGAATCGGAGAGTAGGCCTTCCGGGTCAGCCAGTATTCCGGCTTCTCCCGTCTCCATCCGTCGATTACGCCCCAGGGGCCGTAACCAACTGGCCCGTCCGGCAACAAGAAAATTTCATCAATGCCGGCCCAGATCGATCCACCCAAACAGCCGTCCGATGAAATGAATTTTTCGCCGAACTGCTTGATGCTTTGCCCCCAGAATGAGCGAACGCCCGGATCCCGCCGCAGCGTCGGCAGGTTGTAGCACGACACATGCGCAAACTCATCGTTCAGCGCTGGGTTGGCGCTGCTGCTCAAGTCCGTGTTCACGCCCGCATAGTGCTTGCTGTAGATGTCCACGGGCAGCGGCAGCGGAGCCGCATCGGGATAGCTGAAGATCGTCGGCCGGCTGGGGTCGTGCTTGGCGGCGAACCGGCGTTCCGAAGCAAAATTGCTTCCCCATTGGCTCTCGTTGCCCAATGACCAGAACAAGACCGAAGCATGATCGCGATCTCGGGCGATCATTTCCGCAAACTGGTTCATAAAGCGTGACGTGAACTCCGAGTCGGAAGATGGTCCATTGTTCACATCCGACCAACACACTGCCGTCTCTTCTTCCAGGTAAATCCCATGCCGGTCGCAAGCATCCAGAAAATGCTCCGAGGGTGGATAGTGTGAAGTGCGGACAAAATTGATGTTGCCCGCGCGCAGAATCTTGGCATCCATCTCGTCAAATTCCGGCGGACACGCCCTGCCGTAAATCGGATGAATACTGTGACGGCACACGCCACGCAGCTTCACCGGCTTTCCATTCACCAGGAGTTGATTCCCTTCGCGCTTCACGGTGCGGAATCCGATTCTTCTCTGTATGGTCTGCGCAACCGTTTTGCCCGTCACCAGCGATACCTCAAGCATGTAGGTGTTGGGGTGTTCGGCATCCCATGACTTCGGAGCGGAAACCACAATGTCGGCACTTGCCGAATCACCGTGCGCGGCGAAGGGTATCGAACTCGGCTGCAAGGCCAGAGTTTTTCCCGAGTCGTCGGTCACTTTCACTTCCAGCCGTCCGCCGGCGACGATTCCGGAAGAAAACTCGGCGGCTAGATGGATGCGCCCGTCTTGAAACTTGTCGTCCAGCGTCACGGTCGCGGCAAGAGACCGCAGATAGTCGCGAGGAACTGCGAACAGGCGCACATCGCGCAGAATTCCGCCGATCAGATGCTTGGCGTAGTAGGTCTCCTGTGAGATATCGTCGCTGCGATCCGTCACTCCGACCACGAGCTCCGCGTTTTGGCCGGGCTTCACGAGGTCGGTGATTTCACAATCCCATGCAGTAAAGCCCCCGGAATGATCGCGGACGTGAGTCCCGTTCACCCACACCCGGGCAAAACTGTAAACGCCGTCGAAGCGGAGAAAGATTCGCTGGTTCGCAAAGTCGGCGGGAATCGCGATCGTTCTCCTGCACGGATATTCGAGATTCGGCGCAATCTTCAATCCCTGTGTTGCGAACTCATTGGGAACCATCATCTTTGTCCAGGAAGCATCGAGCGCGCTCTTCCAGAACTCCGCGGGCGGATTCATGTTCACCCGCCACTCGCCGCCCAGGCTCATCGCCGGCTTCTTTACGCCGGCCACCGACAATGGAACCGGAACCAGGACCGGAATTACAACATCGCCGGGTACCTCGCCATTCAAAATGCCTGCGCCACGCAACAAGCGCCCGTTTGCCGTCAGGCATACCGCGCCGAGCGCTTCAACAAATGTCCTTCTATTCACAAAGATCTCCTCTTGAAGTGCGCGTCACAAAACGAGACACGCACACAGTTCAACTCCTGCCAATTTTTGCTGTTCGGCCAAAGCGTATGCCCCGCTCTGCCCTTGTGTCAAGATAAGAGGGTGCTCCCTGATTAACGGTGCACCCTCCAGCCTTCACTGTACCAGTTGACCACATTGCCCCATTGGTCTTACCTTTAGAATTCATTAACATCTGAATCGTTTATTTGACGGGAACGGGGTTCAATGCGGATCACTCAAGTCAAAAGTTGGTTGGTTGAAGGCATCAAGTACAACTGGGTCCTGATCAAAATCTATACAGACGCCGGGATTACCGGTATCGGCGAAGGCACCAACTGGCCGGGGAGCCCGCTGGTCCTTGAAGCCTGCAAACACGCCGGAGAGACCATCATCGGCGAAGATCCGACGCGCATCGACTATCTCTGGACCAAGCTCTATCGCGACTTCAACTGGCTGGGCCAAGGCGGCCCGGTTCTCTCCGCCATCAGCGCCATCGACATCGCGCTGTGGGATATCGCGGGTAAGCGCGCCGGACTCCCGGTCTACGATCTGCTCGGCGGAGCATACCGCAAACAAATCAAGCTCTACGCCAACTATTGGTTCCTTGGTGGCAAAGGCACTCCCGGCGACTATGCCGAGCAGGCCGTGAAAATGAAGGCTAAGGGTTTCACTGCATGCAAAATGGACCCGTTTGCACACACCAGCTACTGGTACGGCGAGGATCTGTCGCACGATCTTGGACTTACTGAAGCGCAAAAGAAGATGGCCATTGAACGCTTGGTGGCTGTGCAGAACGCAGTCGGCCCGGACTTTCCCATTGCGGTGGAAACGCACGCCATGCTCAATAGCGCCACCGCCGTCGAAATGGCACGGCGCATTGCCGAGGCGGGAATCAACTGCATGTGGTACGAAGAGCCGGCCGGTCCTGAGTTCCCCGCCGAAATCGCGGCCATTCGCCGCAAGATTTCGTTGCCGGTGTGCGTGGGTGAACGACTGCATTCGCGCTTCATGGCCCGCCCCATCCTGGAATTGCACGCAGCCGATTTTCTCATGCCCGATATCACCCGCTGCGGAGGCATCGGAGAGATGAAGAAGATCGCCACCATGTGCGAGGCCTTCAATGTTCCGATCGCGCCGCACAACCCCAATGGTCCTATTTCCACCATCGCTGCGGCCCACGTCATGGCGTCAGTGCCCAACTTCTTCCTGCAAGAGTTTATGGTCACCGACGTCCCGTGGCGCGACCAGATTCTCGACAAACCGCTGCCCGTTCGCAATGGAGTCTTCGAATTGAGCGATGAGCCGGGCCTGGGCTTTGACCTCATCGAAAGCGAAATGGAGAAGCACCCAGGTGTCACCCAACGGCGTCCTGGATTCTATGTCTAACCCGAAACCTCTTGTAGCGCCGGCCTCCCGGCCGGCTGTCGCGTGGGTCTCCCGACCCACGCGCTGGGAATAATGAATTCAGTTCGGCTTAATCGCGAAGTGATGGAGAAGAAATGACCACCAGACCGGACCACGAATTATTTGAGGAGATGCGCACTCATCTCTTCACCGCCATCATCGGCGACGTTCTCGACCTGCACGGCTACCATCATCAGTTCCTTTCGCCTGCATGCCGGCCGCTTTCTCCAGGCATGGTGGTCTGCGGACGCGCCATGACCGTCTATGAAGCCGATGTTACCGAGCCTGTGGATCCTCCCTTTGGCCTGATGCTGAAGGCCCTCGACTCTTTGAAGCGGGACGAGGTCTACCTGGCGTCGGGCTCTTCTCCGTCTTATGCGCTTTGGGGAGAATTGATGAGCACCGCCGCACGCGTCCGCGGCGCCGCCGGTGCGGTGCTCGACGGTTACACGCGCGACACCCATGGGATTCTTGAAATGAACTTTCCCGTCTTCTGCTATGGGAGCTACGCGCAAGACCAGAAAGGCCGCGGACACGTCGTCGATTTTCGCATTCCCCTCGAAATTCTCGGCGTTAAGGTGAACCCTGGCGACATCGTTTTTGGCGACATCGACGGCGTCGTCATTCTGCCCCAGGAAGTCGAAGCCGCTGTCGTCGCTCACGCCCTAGAACAGGTGAAGAAGGAGAAGACTGCCCGCCAGCTTTTACTTGGCGGGGCCTCTGCGGAATCCGTGTTCGGCGAGACGGGTGTCCTATGATGTCGTAGGACCTTTGAGCGTGCGCTTGCGCGCTCCATCCAGTAGCCGCAATTTGTTCACGTCCGCGGCACAAAAGTACGGGGCTTGAAAATCATGATGATCGGTATTGGCTTGGTGATCGTTGCTGCCATCCTGCAAGGAATCTTTCTGCTTCCCATGGCGCGTATGCACGGTTGGAAGTGGGAGCACGTATGGCTGGCCTTTTCGCTCGCCGGGATGCTTATCTTTAACTGGATCTTCACCTTTATTTCATTGCCCCGCCCGTCGGTGTTGTATGCGGCCGTGCCCGGGCGCGAACTTGCCATCCTGGCCGGCTTCGGACTTGCTTGGGGCTGCGGTGCGGTACTGTTCGGCCTCGGCATGGACATGCTGGGTCTCACTCTCGGCTATCCGCTCATAATGGGGCTCAACGCCAGCATGGGTACGTTTGTGCCTTTGATTTGGCTGTATGGACACTCCATGTTCGCCGGCCGGCGGATTTTGATCTCTGTGGGAACGCTGGTTGCCATTGTTGGAATCTCAGCGTGTTCGATTGCCGGTGCGCGCCGCGAATCAGCCGCTCATCGCACCCGCACCGTTTCGCATTCACGATTCGTCCCGGGCCTTCTCATTGCCGTTGCCTCCGGTTTTTTGTCTTGCTTGCCCAACATCGGGCTCACATTCGGAACCAATACGCTTCGCGCAGCCGAGAATCTCGGCATTTCTCCTGCATTCGCCAGCAATGCCGTGTGGTTCATCTTCTTTAGCTTTGGCGCCGTGATCAATCTCGCATACTGTCTTTGGCTGATGATGCGCAACCGCAATGTGCGTGCCCTGTTCGCCCCGGCTCAGGCCGGCAATTGGGGCTGGGGTTTGCTCATGGGCGCCATGTGGATCGGCAGTTTCTATCTCTACGGAATCGGCACCGCGCACATCGGCCCAACCGGTGGAACCATCGGCTGGCCTATTTTCATCACCCTCTCCATCGGCGCTGGAGTCCTCTGCGGACTCGGCAATGGGGAGTGGCGCGGTGCACCCGCGAATGCGAAGACCCTTCTCTGGGCTGGCCTGGCATTCATTCTGTTGGCTGTCCTGATCATCCCCTTGGGGTCTGGGTCATAACAAGATAGGAGAGCGGCATGAGATACACCGGCAAAGTCGCAATCGTAACCGGCGCCGGCTCGGGAATCGGGCGGGGCATCGCCGAATTCCTCGCCGAAGAAGGCGCTTTCGTTGTGTTGAACGACATTCGCGACGAGGCGGCGGAGTCATCGAAGAAGATATTGGCTGAGAAGGGCTATCGTTGCGAAATTGCCGTCGCCGATGTTGGCACATGGCAGGGTGTCCAGTTCCTGATTAGCGAAGCACTCCGCCATGGCCAGCGTCTCGACCTGCTGGTAAACTGCGCTGCCCGGCAAATCATCAAACCGGTTTGGGATCTCGAGGTTGAGGAATGGGACACGGTTCTCAACGTAAATCTGAAGGGAGCCTTTCTGTGTTCGAAGGCAGCTTTTCCCTTCCTGGCTCAACAACGCGGCGCCATCGTCAACATCTGTTCCGTCCATGCTCAGGCAACGGTCAGTGGGTTCTCTTCCTATGCCGCTTCCAAAGCAGGCATTGTCGCGCTTACTCGCGCCATTGCCCTTGAGTTCGCTCCAAAAGGAGTGCGCGTAAATGCTGTTAGTCCTGGAACCATCGATACCCCGCTGGTCCAGGCATACTTCGATTCATGCCCCGACCCCGCGCGCGCCCGTTCGGAGTTTCTGAAGTTTCACCCCGTCGGACGATTTGGAACGCCGCGTGACATCGCAGAGATGGTCGCATTTCTCGGCAGTCCGCAGGCTGGCTTCATCACTGGAACAGAGATCGTCGTGGATGGTGGCATGACAGCATTGCTCTTCGCGCAGTAACTCGGGAAGAAACAAACCGCGAGCCAACCAACTTGCCATGACCGCAAAGCGGTCGCCACCTCGCGAAACAACTCGAACATCCGCGCCTTATCCGCGGTATCGCCAGCCTCCCAACAAATCACCTGCAGCGCCAGCATCCCAACAAACTGTAGCGCCGGCCTCCCGGCCGGCTGTAGCGTGGGTCTCCCGACCCACGCGCCGCCAACCGTTGCAACCTACGCATTGCTTGCAAGTATCTTATCCAGCGCATCCAAGCCTAGCTCTTGTGCCGGAGCGAAGGTATCCGAAACAGCATAACCATATAGCGCATGCAAAAACTGTCTCTGCTCCGGGGTTTGCTTCTCGCCCTCCTGTTGATTGAGATCGAGTGTGCAAACAAGAAGCCTCCCTGTTCCAACTCTCGCCTCAAAGACATTGCCAAGCTTGTGATTCCGCGCAAAGTTATCCACTACTTGCACGATAGGCCGGTAATTCGCGGGAGTCTCATTCAAGATGACTGACTGCGATCCCTCGATGAGCGAATCCCATTGCCAGTCGCTATGCATGTCGGTTGGAAATTGCCGGAAGAGTGGGTGGCCTGGATTGACGAGGATGCCCATCGTGGCGGGATCCGAATGGAACCAGATAGGGCTCCAGAACACCGGCTTGAAAGAGCCTTTGAGGGTGTTCTCCTTTCGCAGGCCGGATGGGAATAGAATCACCTTCTTCCCTTCTGCCAGTGCATTCTTCGCTTCGCTTCCCCACACATTGCTCACAAACACGTCGTCCCCTGGCAAAGCGGCAGGCTCGGAAGGATAGACCCAGATACTCCAACTGTTTGAATAAGCGGTGTCTTTAAGTGAAAGGTTGACCGTCAACTTAGCCGGGGCAGACTCTTGAGCCAGAGTCGCGGTGAATTTTCCGAGCTGCGTAACTGTACCCGTTGGAGCAGCGACTTGCGATAACACCCCAGACGCCACTTCCGCGCCGGTTTGATCGGTGATAACCCACCTACCCTGCGCTTCGTGAATATCGCCGGAACCGAAGTTAGCTAACTCCGCTGTAGCTTCAAAGACTTCACCGGCGTTGTAGGTTCGTTTCGCAAAGCGAAGCAAGGGAACAATAGCGCCGGAATATCGCTTGTGCTCCTCCGGAGTAATAAGGCCCTTCGAATCCCAGAACGGATCGAGCAATCCAATCAAGGCTGTGCCCTGGCCCGGATAATCATGCAAATCGAGCAGCGAAAAGCCGGCATATCCGCGGGTGCGAAGCATACATTCGATTTCGTCTCTATATAAGAGAATGGCATGCTTGCCTGTAGCTTCCAGGAATCGCTGCGCCTCATCGAGCATACCTTTCTTCGCAAGATCGTCCCGAACCAGCTCAAAGTTTTTTGCCTTCAAAACACCGGTGTACTTCCCTACCTCCTCGAGATTTGGATAAAACGTCCATTGCCCTATCTCGTGCCCGATCAGTGGCCGATCCAGTTTGGCCATGGGCACAGTGGTATCGAAGTCGGATTCGTGGCTCGCCGAAGCCCCGCCCTTCTTTGCGATTGGCAACGTGTAGTCGAAATCGGTCCCCGGTCCGTGGACGCCGCGCAAGTAGCCGTCTTCCGTGAATTGGCGGTTTGCCGACTTCAATCTGTTGGCTGAAGCAGAAGAATACAGGTGGCGGCTATCGGCTTTGATCAGCCCGTCGACCCAATGGGTAATAACGCTCTCACTGCCTCCATATTCGTTGCCAATCGTCATCAGCGCAAAGGAAGGATGGTTTCCATAAGTATCGACAATGCGCATTAACTCGCGTTCCACAAACTCGTCGCGACCTTGTACCTCCCCTGTGGGAACATTGGCTTGCGGGCCCTCGGTCTGAATCATCACTCCTTCCAAATCGGCTGCGGTGAATGCCGCCTCGGGCGGCGTCCAGGAGTGAAAGCGAATGTAGTTCAACCCGTAAGACTTCTCAATCTGATAAATGCGCCTCCACGAGTCGACGTCGGTTGGCGGAAACGCGGTCAACGGGAAGATGGCGCATTCCAGCGTTCCCCGCAACATAAGAGGACGGCCGTTCCATGTAAACTGCGTTCCCTTGGTGCTCAGTTCCCGCATCCCGAAGGTCACCGATCGCTCATCATGGCAAACTGGCGTGCCCTTCGTACTGAGGGTCGCGTGCAAGGTATAGAGGTTCGGAGTGAACTCGTCCCAGAGTTGTATCTCGGAACCCAATGATACGACGGTGTCCAATACCATCTCCTGGCCCGACAACACAAACGGAACCGTAACATCTGCGCCGGCTTTGTGGCCAGTCGAGTTAGTCACCGATAGAATGATACTGCCCGACGCGTGGGACCCCGAACTGTTTCCGACCCTGAGCTTGACTCTAACTGACTTGCTTTTCACATCGGGATAGGTCTGGATCTTTGTCAGAGATACAGGGTCATGAGCTTCCAGTTCAATCCGGCCAATGACTCCGTTCCAGTTGGTTTGTGTGCCCTCATAATAAACGGAGACAAATCTCCCCAGGTCAAAGAGAAGGGTATTGTCAACACAGATCGTAAGCTGGTGCTTCCCCGGGGAAACAAGGGTCCCAAGATCGTATACGTGCGGAGCTATTAAGCTTTCCTGCGATCCGAGCGCTTTTCCATCGAGCCAGGCGTGCGTAACCCAATGCGTCCGCTCCATGAGTAAGGTGACAGACTTGCCCTTCCATTCAGAGGGAATGTCAATCTCGCGCTGGTACCATGCCGGCCCCGTGTACAGGTTTGGCCGGTAAAGTCCGTTCAGGTTTGGGGCTTCCGGATTCGGAATTCCAGCCTTTGCCTGATCCGTTGTTCCAGGCAATGCGATTTCAGACGGTCCGGTCCCGTTTGCAGGCAGTATATTTTTGAACCAACCCTGGCTCATGCCTTGCTTACTGTCGTCCCTCCTGAAGCGCCAACTCCCGCTCAGATCCAGTACCTTCCGAGCATCCGCGTCGGCATTGACCGCTGGGGTCTGGCTCTCGCCTTCCAAGCGTGAGCTGGCTGAAAACGGAAATGCAATCGAAGCAGATGTTGCGATGCCTGCCTTCAAAATATAGCGGCGGGAAATGCCTTTCATTGAGCCTCCATGCGGCCAAGGGCGCGAACCAGAGCATCGATAGCTACCCTGTCTTCATCCGGTTCAGCGGCTGCAGATTGTGAAATCTTTTGTAGGAGCACAAGTATAACGGGACGACGAAACTCCCGTCCATTCTCTACTCGCCGAGTCAGCTGATCGTCCTCGCGTTCTTCGCCGCGCTGACCAGCTGTCTCAATCGCCAATGGTTTTCATGCGGTTCACCGGCTGATTGGTGGATCACGATTCCTACATCCTCGCGTTTCTGCTTTTCGAGTCGCGCCGGATTTCGGCATCCAAATATCGTCGGCAAGCGGTATACTTCCGCTCTAAGCTGCCCGGTCCCCCCGGTGCGCGTTCCAGTCCGAACATGCAAAGGAGCGAATTCAATATGCAAAGACGCCAGTTCGTAAAAAGCGCGGCAATCGGTCTGGGTGCTCTGGCTTCGGGCGTAGGAGTGAGCCGGGACTCCGCAGCAGAACCCGCTACTCCCAACCAGAGTCCGGCACAGGCTGGCCGGCCAGTGCGTGCGGTCAGCATCGGCTTCAGGCCCGGACTCACCCTGGAAAAGATAGCCGGTCTGGTTGACGGTGAAGGGGCCCGGGGCGCCGACATCATTGTACTTCCCGAAACCTGCTGCGGGCAGGATGAAAAGAGCCAGGAGACTCTTGACGGTCCAACCATTACCGCCATTGCGCGCCTGGCCCAAAAGCATCGCACTTACATTGTCTGTCCCATCGACCGCAAAGACGGCGAGCGCCGCTTTAACTCCGCGGTCCTTATTGATCGCCGCGGCCAGGTAGCCTGCGTCTACGACAAGCTTTACCCAGTGTGGCAGCAGGAGTGTGTCATCCAGCCGCCGGTTCAACCGGGTGCGTCTGTCAAGGTATACTCCACTGACTTCGGCCGGGTCGGTCTTGCCATTTGTTTTGACGTCAACTGGTCTCCGTTATGGCAGCAGATGTCGAATCAAGGTGCGGAGTTGGTGATATGGCCCAGCGCATATTCCGCCGGCCGTTCCCTCCAGGCCCAGGCTACCCAGTTCAACTACTACATCCTGAGTGCGACCCAGGTTCCGGATTGCCTGGTTTACGACATCGACGGAGAACTGCTCATCCACGACACGGAAAATGCCGGATCGGGAATCAACGTTACCCGCGTAACCCTCGATCTGGACCGCTGCATCTTTCACCAGGATCTGAATCTTCCCGGCAGGCGCGACGCTCTCCTGAAGGACCATGGCGACGACGTTGAGCAGGAAAAGTGGTGGCCCATGGAAGGATGGTTCGTGCTCAAGGCCAGGCGCCCCGGAGTAAGCGCGCGCGAGTTGGCCCGGCAGCATGGGCTGGAGGAACTCCGTCATTACATCAACCGAAGCCGCATCGAAATCGACAAATGCCGCGGCTGGGAATTCTCCTAATGCGCAGCTTCAGCAGGGCCAATACGCTTTGAACCGCGGAGGAGATCCATGAATCGCGAGCTTGCGTTGAAGATCGTGCTGGCGGCAGTGGGGCTGCTCTTTATCGCCTTGGGCTATCCCATGGTGGTATTTATCCGACAAGCACCTGCGCTTTCCATGCAGTTCAGCCTGTATGTCACACTGGGCGTTTTTCTCCTCCTAGCCATCCGCAATCCGCCGGCAAGCCGCAGCGTAATTGCCTTCACGGCGTGGTCGAGTTTCGCTCATGCTGCGCTCATGGGCACCCAGGCATGGCGCAACATGGTCGCACGTGGAGAGTTGATCGGGGTAGCTGTTCTTATCGTCATTGGGGTCCTCTTCATCGCGCTCGCCCCACCAAAGCACCTTCCGGAGTGAGCCTCCCACCCGAACCAAAGGCCCTCCTTCCACGAGCGAGGGGCGCTCAGACTTGATTCAAGGGCGGTAATAATGCCCTTGGATCACGGTTGTTCGGCTGCGACGGCTGTCACATTCCCTGAGCATTGATTCCTCTACAATCAATGCGTTCATCTATCTGTCTTTGCTGCAAGCCTTTTGATGACTGCAGATGAGATGGCGGAGAGAATGCGGGCGAAGCTCGAAGGAAGCCATGCTCCGGGGCCGCCTCAGCTTGTAGACTACGGCCGATTGCCTGGCGCACCAAGCCGCAATCCCAACCGTCAAAGGCATCCCAGGAGGTTTCGGACGGCCTTGGCCGCCGCGGAACCTGATGAAAAACCTGATCTTAACAAAACACGACAAAGGAGCATAACTCCAGATGCATACGCACGAAATTGAGCAGATGTGTGTAGTTGCCAAGGGACCGAATCACGGCCCGGCACCTATCCCACAAGAAGGCCGTTGGACCAAAGTCAAGGAAGTAACCGATGTCTCGGGTCTGACACACGGCGTAGGTTGGTGTGCTCCCCAACAAGGGGCATGCAAGCTGACGCTGAATGTGAAAAACGGAATTATCGAGGAAGCGCTGATCGAGACCATCGGCTGCTCCGGAATGACTCATTCAGCAGCCATGGCTGCTGAAATCCTTCCCGGCAAAACCATCCTTGAAGCCATGAATACAGACTTGGTTTGCGATGCCATCAATGTGGCCATGCGCGAACTGTTCTTGCAGATCGTATATGGCCGCACCCAGACAGCCTTCTCAGAAGATGGCCTGCCCATCGGTGCCGGCCTCGAAGATCTCGGCAAAGGCCTCCGCAGCGTGACTGCGACCATGTACGGCACCAGCGAAAAGGGCGCACGCTACCTCGAACTGGCCGAAGGCTACGTGACTGAAATCGCTCTCGACGCGGATAGCGAGATCATCGGCTACAAGTTTGTTCGCCTTGGCGTCATGATGGACTCCATTTCCAAGGGCGTGGATGCACAGACCGCGCTGACCAAGGCAACCGGCACCTATGGCCGTTTTGCCGACGCCGTCAAAACCATCAACCCTCGCAAGGAGTAAGGAGACGATTATGGCTTTGTTTGAAGGTTACGAAAGAAGAATTGCGCAGATCAACTCCTTTCTTGCCGCTGAGGGCATCGGTTCGCTTGAATCGGCCGAGAAGATCTGCCTGGAACACAATGTGGACGTTCGCAAGATCGTCAAATCCATCCAGAACATCGCATTTGAGAATGCCGGCTGGGCCTATTTGATTGGCGCGGCTGTGGCCATCAAGAACAATCAAACCGTTGCCGCTGAAATTGCCGAGACCCTCGGCAAAGGCCTGCAGGCCTTTTGCATTCCTGGCTCAGTCGCCGACGACCGCAAGGTCGGCATCGGCCACGGCAACCTGGCCGCCATGTTATTGCGCGAAGAAACCGGGTGCTTTGCCTTCTGCGCCGGCCACGAATCGTTTGCCGCCGCCGAGGGCGCAATCGGCCTCGCCCGCTCCGCCAACAACGCGCGCAAGACTCCTTTGCGTGTGATCCTCAATGGTCTGGGCAAAGACGCGGCCATGATTATCTCGCGCGTCAACGGATTCACTTATGTCCAGACCGAATTCGACTATGCCACCAGCGAACTGAAGGTCGTTCGGGAAAAGGCATATTCCACCGGCGAGCGTGCTGCGGTCCGCTGCTATGGCGCCGACGATGTGCGTGAAGGCGTCGCCATCATGCACCTTGAACGCGTCGACGTTGCCATTACCGGCAACTCCACAAACCCAACCCGGTTCCAGCACCCCGTCATGGCCATCTACAAAAAAGAACGGCTGCTCGACGGAAAGAAGTTCTTCTCTGTCGCCTCTGGTGGAGGAACCGGAAGAACGCTTCATCCCGATAACATGGCAGCCGGTCCCGCATCCTATGGCATGACCGATACCATGGGCCGCATGCACTCTGACGCCCAGTTTGCCGGATCGTCTTCAGTGCCCGCGCACGTTGAGATGATGGGCTTGATCGGCATGGGCAACAACCCCATGGTCGGTGCTTCGGTCGCCGTCGCAGTCGCTGTTGAAGAGGCCATGAAGCCCATCACCGTGCACGCATAGCCGCTCTATCAGGCCTTGTGGCTCACTCGCACTTGCACGCCGGCGTTCCCGCTCCAAGCTCTAGTGGGGACACCGGCAACTGCAATCATGCCATCGCGAACTGCTCTTTGAACTGTCAGCGCCCGTGACTGGAGTCCCGCTCGCGGCCTGTTTGCTGCAATACCGGCACCGGCGCGTGTGTTACAGGCGGGTGGCATGTTGTAGTGTGAGGTTGGCGGCAGCGAGTTCGACCCGAGCACAGGCGGAAGAGTGGCCGCTACCGGCACATTGGCAGCGGCGGTGCTGAAAGGCGTTCCGGTGGGAGCGACGACCGCCATCGTATTCGGCACACTGGCTGTAATCGCCCCTCCGCCGCCAGGTGTTCTACAGCCGGTGCCATGAGCCTTAGCGTACTGCCCTGCGCAGTTCCCCGCGGCCCCGCCGATGGTGACAGGGATCGTAATGCCCAGCGCACTGTTCCGGCTATCTCGCGACGGTGCCTGACGGTGAAACCGTAACACCTGAAAGTGCACCCACCGGCCACAGGACATAATCTGAACTTCCCGGCTTAACGCATGGCTCAGGCGCACCCGAAATTTGACAGTCTAGATGTATATCCGCGCCAAGATTCAATATGCTTCCGGCGGCAGGATTTGGATCGAAGTCGTATGCGGTCCCGGCAATAGAGCTGTTCGACAGGTTGCCCGCCGCAGTTTATGCGAACACGTCCAGGCCATCTGTGAGTTGCCTCATCCAAGCACCTGCTGCAAACCCAATGCGCTGACGCCATTCTTCTGACTCGTAATCGACCACATGGCCTGAAACCAAACCGTCAACGGCGTCCTCGTGTCCTGAAAAACCGTCCCCGCCGTGACCGAAACTTGATTCCCGCACCCGGCCCACTGCCAGCCCAAGCCTTGCCCACTCCGCAACGAGGACAAAGGAATCCATCAGGCCAGCGAAGTTGAAACAGGTATTCCCGGCAGGCTTGCTCGCCACTGAACCGAGGTTCCAACTCAGCCTGTGTGCGGCGGGATCAGCGCCTTCATCTGGTGGTCGTCGCAGAAGAGAAATACAGGGCTGCCGTTGAGGCGGTCCCGAACGCAACATTCAAAACCGACCTTCCCTGGGAAGAACTCGAATGTCTGTTTAACAGCGCTTCGCTGTTTGCGATGCCGGCCGAGTATGAACCGTGGGGGCTCGTGTATATCGAGGCGCTGGCCTGCCGCACCCGCATCCTCGGTCTAAATCGCAATGCACTCCCGGAATTCACTCAGAACGGCAAGGCTGGTTTCCTGCTCAATGATGTCACCCCGGAAGCCCTGGCCGAATGCCTCCTGGTTGCACTCTCCGATCCGGACAGGCTGGCGCAGATGGGCCGCATTGGCCAGGAGCATGTTCTGCGTCAATACACATGGAAGGCTGTGGCGGAGAGGATCATTTCACGCCTATTTGGGAACGCGGAGCCCCGAAAATTGGAGCCAAACTCAGAGGTCCTAACCCATTAACCGCGACATCGGGAACGCCTCCGCGATTGGGCGAGGCGTTTTCGATTGAAGGTATAAAAGAAGCCGCAGACGATTGCTGCGGCCGCCGTCGGCATAGATAGGTATATATCTTGGGTTTTATATATTTCCTTTGGATGCCGCTAGACCCTTGTTTTATCTAGTGTCCTGAGTCTAAAATTCGCATCATAAAAAAGCACTGTCATCCTGAGCGGAGTTTGACGCGTTCTTTGCGTCAAACGTAGTCGAAGGACCTGCGGTTGCCTTTCGTCATTCTCTGGCGAACTTCAGACTCACCACACTGGCAAGTTCTCTGGCCGTATATCTGTGCGCCGTCTTAACCAGATTTCAAGGGTGCGAGCATTCGGCTTCTTGCGAACCACACAGTTGTTTCACCTGGAAATCGGCATTGCCAATCAAACGCATCAACTGACGGGATGCCCGATAGAGGCCAACTCCGCGCCGACCATGCAGACTACCTCTTCCAGCCGCGCCTTGACAGCGGGCGAGAGCTCAAGCCCTAGAGATAACGTGGCCGGTTCCACGCCGATGAGCACAACCTGGCGCGGAGCCGTGCCCTTGAAGGCCAGTGCCGCTAGCAGTTCTGAAAGCCCGACCTGATGCGGCGACAATTTTCCTTTGAAGTAGGCCGGAACCTGTGCACCTTCGAGCCGCATGATCGATCCAGAAGGCCGCCCACAGCAGATCGCGTCCACGACCACAAGATGGTCGGCACCCTCGATTAGTGGCAACAGTTCCATCCCCGCGGTGCCTCCGTCCACGATTTCCACATCGCTGGCGGTGCAAAGAGAGGCAAGGGTCTTGATGGCATGCACGCCAACGCCCTCGTCGCTCAAAAGGATATTGCCGATGCCCAGAACGACCACTTTTCCTGAAGCGCCCTGGCGCCGAGCTTGGCCATCCGCGTCTTCTTCATCCGCGCTTCTCACGGGAATCTCTTCAGAACACTTTGCTGTCACAGTGCCGAAACCTCAATGTCGGTCTGGCGCTCGATATCGGTCAAATGCACTGCACAGGCAAGGCAAGGATCGAACGAATGAATTGTGCGCAGAACCTCAAGCGGGCGCGCCGCTTCTGTCACTGGCGTTCCCAGCAATGCCACGTCGTAACTGGCCGGTTGATCCTTGTCGTTTTTGGGCGCGGCCAACCAGGTGGAGGGAACGACCGCCTGGTAGTTGGATATGCGGCCATCCTTGATGACTACCCAGTGCGACAGCACGCCACGCGGGGCTTCTTCCTGACCTACCCCCATGATCTCGCCCTTGGGGAAGGTGGGTTTGTTAAAAGTTGTCATGTCGCCTTTGCCGATGTTATCCATGAGCAATTGCCAGTTTGCCTTTAGCCACTCATAGGCTACACAGGCGCGAATCACTCTTGCGGCATGACGGCCAACGGTCGAATTCAAATCCGCAGGAATGAGCTTTTGCGCCGACAGAGTGGAGAGCGTTCCGTTCAGACGGTTGAGATATAAGTGAGTTGACTTGTCTCCTGCGGCCAAGCCGGCCAGAACCGCCGCCACCGGACCTACCTGGGCTGGTTTGCCATGGAAAGTAGGCGACTTGACCCAGCTATACTTGCCGTCATCTTGAAAATCGGTATAAGAAGGAGTGGTTTCGCCCTTCCACGGCTGAAGCTCGCCAGCGCCTTTTCTGTAGGTGTACCACGCGTGCTTCACTGACTCGGCTACCCCGCTTGTGAAGTAAGTGTCGCCAAATCGCGAGATAGGCCTGAAGGTTGAAAGGTCCGCGCCCGATATATATCCGCCCGGCGTCATGAAACGCGTGCCTTTGGTGTCTATAGGAAGGTCCGGAGTCGATAGAAAATCGTTGACGCCGGCGCCCATGTGCAGCCACTCGCTGTAGAACGCGGCAATGGCCGCGACGTCGACGAAGTAGCAGTTGTGGAGGAAGGCGCCGATCTTGTCGATCTGGTCCTTGATCTGCATCAGCTTTTCAAGAGTGAGTACCCCCTCAGAATCGGTGGCGATGGGGTTGGAAACGCCCCCCACAGCCAGATTCTGGATGTGCGGAGTCTTGGCGCCCAGCGTGCCTACGATTTTCGAGGCACAGCGCTGCACCTCCAGGGCTTGTAGATAGTGCGCGACCGCCATGAGGTTGACCTCCGGCGACAGCTTCATCTCCTTGTGGCCCCAATAGCCGTTGGCAAACACGCCGAGTTGACCCGACCCAACAAAGGTCTTTAGCCTCTCCTGCGTGTGAGCCATGACGGCTGGACTATTGCCTTCCCAGTCGGAAATGCTCTCGGCAAACTGCGCTGCCTTGATGGGATTGGCCTTTAGCGCAGATATCACGTCCACCCAATCCAGCGCGGATAGTTGATAGAAGTGAACAATGTGGTCCTGGACGGCGTGGGCCGTCATCATCATGTTGCGGATATATTGGGCATTCAGCGGAATTTCCAGTTTGAGCGCGTCCTCAACCGCACGCACCGAGCAAACGGCATGCACCACCGTACAGACTCCGCAAATGCGCTGCAGAATGGTCCACGCGTCGCGCGGGTCACGGCCCAACACAATCTTTTCAATGCCGCGCCACATCTGGCCCGAGGCCCAGGACCTTGCTATCCGGCCGTTCTCAACTTCGACATCGATGCGCAGATGGCCTTCAATGCGGGTGACGGGGTCGATTGTAATCCGCGTCATGCGGTTCTTCCTTTCAACTGGGTTACCAACTCGCGCAATGAAATCTCCCTGAACTTGAATTGCGCGGGTTCGAGTTTTCCTGGCAATATGGCGAAACATTTCGCAGCGAGGAAGAATGCTAAAACGCCGAGGGCAATGTAATCGACACTCATCAGCAACTCGATTACGGAGGGGAAGTAGACGGCTCGTTGCGCCGGCTCAAATGCGATGGTGGTGGGAATAAAGCGGAATAACATCCCTCCCAGGCAGGCCATGGAGGCTAATTGAAGAAGGCTTCGCGGAGCTTCGCGCATCCCTCTGAAGCGCAAGGCGATGGCGGGTGCCAGGATGAGCCCGGTCTCAATGAGAAAGAGAACGCTCATCGAGTCAAATGCGATGGCAGTTTCGAATTGCCCCCGCCAAAGAAGATCTGCAACCCGAACGGCTAGAAAGGCAAAACAGGACCAGGAGAGCAGATTGCCCAACTCACCCAAGACCACCATGTCCAGCGGACGCTCGTAACGGGAACACGCAAGCAGAAGCAAGAGGGTTACAAATGCAATCCCACAGAAACCGGCTGCAAGAAGGTAAAGAAGCGGTAGAAACGATGTTTGCCACAGGGGATGGATCTTGTAACCCGCCAAGAGCAACAACCCACCCAAGGAGGACTGATGCATCATGGGCACCACATATGCCCCAGCCATCATGAAGGGATATACGAGGCGCACATAGCGTTCAATAACCGGGACCCACACCCGCAGCCGGTCATTGCCGGTCCGCTTCAACCTCTCCAGAACTAATGGGATCAGTTCGAATGCAAGGAACGCCGCACAGTAGAGGGGCATGCAGATTGAGATTTCAAGCATCGCCGATTCCGCGTTCCATCGCCAAGGAAGGAGAAAGCTCCAAAAGTTCCAGGGACGCCCAACATCGAAACCAAGAGCCACCAGCGCGGTTGCGTAGAACAAGAATCCTGATAACGCAGCCGTGCGCATGACCACATGCAATTGACGGCGATTGAAGACCCAGACGGCAATTCCAATCCCCAACGGCCCCGATCCCAAGGCGGTAAGGGTCATCACATTGAACGTCTTCCAGATTCCCCACGCGTAGGCGTCGTTCATTCCCGAGAAGCGGCCTAGAGGGGAAAAGAACCTTACTACCGCAAGTCCCAGGCCCAGGACACTTAATGCAGCAAGAAAAATGAAGTTAACCGTCACCACCGGCTCGTTGTTTACCGGCAGATCGCAGTCCCAGCGACTGGTCAATTCTGTTTCGGACTTTTCCGGAATACTCATAGCTGGTCCTGAACCCCCGTTTCCTTTTCCCGCTCAGGTCTTTCCGCTTCATGACGGTCCCAGTTCCGCTTGATGGCAGCACCGAGAAGACCCGCCATGAGAATTGGGCCGGAAAGCCACTTGTAGATCACTGAGGTCACATGGGTTGCGTAGTGAGCAATCGAGGTCGATCCGAGCGTGGGGAGGCCAATCTCTTCAAATGCGACTCTCGATAAATAGAGAACCTGCGTCCCCCCGCCTTCATGCTCGCCGTACACTCGCTTCTCAAAGTATTTTCCGGGAGCCCTGGCGACTCGCTTCTTTGCAATGGACAGAAGATCGGTGCGCTTGCCAAAGATCACCGCTCCCGTGGGACAAACCGCGGTGCAGGCCGGCTGCTTGTTTTCCACCAGGCGCTGGTCGAAGCAAAACTCGCACTTGACGATTTTTGGGTTCCATTGGTCCCACTCGAATTTTGGTATATCGAATGGGCAGGCCACCTGGCAGTAGCGGCAACCAATGCAGCGTGAGCTATCCCAGGTTACGGCTCCCCAACGGTCTTTCTTGAGAGCATCAAACGGACAGCCCGCCACGCACGCCGCATCCAGGCAGTGCATGCATTGGCGCTTAACAAAAGCGGAACCTTTCCCGTCCGGCCGCTTATAAAGTTTGATAAGGTTTCTTGTTTTCGCATTCAAGTCTGGCGGCATTTGCCAGAGGCCCCCGGAAAGTGCCGTGTCGGGCGACACGCCGTTGGCTTCGCTGCAGGCCACAACGCAGGCGTTGCAGCCCGTGCAGATGTTGTTGTCATAGAGCATTGCCACGGCATCGGACGGGGCCACCGGCTGTGCGGGATGCTCTTGTGCGGCGACAGGCGGGACCACCAGTGCCGTGGCAGCTCCGGCACTCATCATGCCAACCAGCATCTGTCGACGGCTGATTCGGGTGCTCATTTCGACTTCTCCGTGTCCGGGCTTGATCCGATGGTGGAACTGCTCTGGTTTGGCTCAGCCGCTTCAGGCTCGTCCTGCTCGGGGACATCAGGTTCATCCTGTCCGAGGACAGCGGGCGCATTCTTGCTTTTCGCCGCTCCTGAAAACCTCCTCGAAATGACGTAGCCGGCGCCCAAGGCCGCGCCCGCCGCCAACCCCGCCAAACCGGTTGCCAGCGGGCTAACCCTGCCTTGCGGAGCGTTGATCTGGGGATAGGTTGCCGGGGGATTGACCCGCGTATGGATTTCAACAACCTGAAATGTGGGTACGCGAAAGGCAATACTTTTTTCAGTGCAGCCAATACAAGGGTGACCCGTGCCTACCGGCCAGGAGCCTCCTCCGGCATCTCCGAAAAGCACAGCTGGGCAGTTGGCGTAGGTCTCCGGCCCCTTGCAGCCCATTTTGTAGAGGCACCAGCCGGAACGGTGTCCGGCATCGCCAAACTGTTCGACAAAGTGGCCCGCATCGAAATGCGGACGCCGCTCGCAATTCTCATGAATGAGGCGTGAATAGGCGAACTTCGGACGGCCCTCGCTGTCGAGGTCGGGGAACCTGCCATAGGTGATGTAGTAAACCACCGTCGAGAGAAAGTTGTAGGGATTTGGCGGGCAGCCGGGAATGTTGACCACCGGGCCCTTCCATACCTCGCTTACCCCAACGCAGCCCGTGGGATTGGGCTGAGCCGAGGGCATCCCTCCCCAGGATGCGCAGGATCCAAAAGCGATTACCGCCGCCGCATCCTGAGCGCATTCGCTCAATATTTCGATTGCGGTGCGGCCGCCGATCTTGCAGTAGATTCCGCCATCCTTGGCGGGGATAGCTCCTTCGACCACCAGCAGATACTTGCCCTTGTTGGCGGCCATTGAAGCCTTGCGCGCCGCCTCCGCCTGATGGCCGGCTCCGGAGAAAAGCGTCTCGTGATAATCCAGCGAAACAAGGTCCAGAATCAATTTGTC
>Ga0181517_10001358_pt1 | contig 27451 bp, 18 predicted proteins | sample PEATcosm2014_Bin_31_FD_119748 | JGI IMG/M metagenome (GOLD analysis project Ga0181517, IMG submission 119748) | Peatland microbial communities from MTU Mesocosm Facility, Houghton, MI, USA - PEATcosm2014_Bin01_30_metaG | ecosystem: Environmental > Terrestrial > Soil > Wetlands > Peat | place... | reverse complement strand
CGCGATCGCAAAACGGGCGAAGTCCGCTGGACTGCAACGCGAGCCGACCTAATCTTCGGCTCGAACGCGCAACTTCGCGCTCTCTCAGAAGTGTACGGAAGCTCGGATGCGCACACCAAGTTCGTCCAGGACTTCGTCGCAGCCTGGACCAAAGTGATGAACCTCGATCGCTTTGACCTCGCTGCGGCCCGAAGCGTGAAGGCGGCGTGAGGCAACCAAATCGCGCAACGCGTCCCATCTAGTTTTGGCTGCACGCTGCTCGCGTTTTGGGCTGCTATTCGTATCGCAGCGCGATCATCGGATCCACGCGCGTCGCGCGCCGTGCCGGGAAATAGGACGCCGCCACCGCTACCAGCGTCAGCAGCAGCGAAACCGCAATAAACGTAAGCGGATCGTACGCGCTGACGCCGAAGAGAAAGCTCTGCAGCAGACGTGTGAGAGCAAGAGCTGCCACCAGGCCAAGGCCCACGCCAAATAGCGCAAGGCGCAACCCTTCACCAACCACGATGCGGAATACATCGTGCGGCTGCGCGCCCAGCGCCACACGAACGCCAATTTCGCTGGTGCGCTGCGTCACCGTATAAGACATCACGCCGTAAACGCCCACCGCCGCGAGCAGCAGAGCGAGCAGCGCAAGGATTGCAATCAGCCATGTGCGGAAACGCGGCTGCGCCACCGTCGTCGCCATGTTTTCTTCCATGGTGCGAACTTTCACGAGCGGCTGATTAGGATCAATCTCCGCCAGCGCGCTACGCAGCGCCGCCGTCTCCAGCGAAGGATCGCCCGCTGTGCGCATCACCACCGAAAGCTGAAAAACCGGCAAAATCAAATCCGCCTGCCTGTAGGGCAAATACATTTCCGCTTGCGGGTCAGTGCCCAGTCCGAAGTGAACATCGCCGACAACGCCGACGATTTCCATGGTCGGCACGTCTTTGTCAGGCAGCGCGCCCAGCTGCAGCCGCTTTCCCAGCGGATTCTCGTCGTGGAAAAAAGTGCGAGCCATGGTCGCGTTAATCACCACCACCGCAGGCGATTTGTCATCGTCCGCGTGCGTAAAAAATCTGCCTTGCAGCAGTGGTACGCCCAAAGTCTCCAGATAATTCGGCGTTATAGTGCGGTACCCAGCTGCGACAAACTCGTGCGGCGATTTCGGAGGGCGCCCCGTGATATTGAAGTGGATGATCGAACCGCCGCCGCTGACGGGAAGAAAAGAAGCCGCTGCGGCCGATCGCACGCCAGGCAGCGTCCTCGCGCGCTCCACCAGACGGTCGAAAAACTGATAGCGATCTTGCGGCTTGGCATAGGCCGTCGGCGACAGCGGAATGTCGGCGACGAGAAGATGATCTGGCTGAAAACCCGGCGGAACTTCCTGTAATCGCGAAAAGCTTCGCAACAGCAGCCCAGACCCGACAAGCAGCAGCATCGCCAAGGCTATTTCCAGCGCGACCAATGCGCCGCGCAACACATGCTGCCCAGGTCCTGCAGTCGACCCACGCGAACCCTCATTCAGCGCCTCGCGCAAATCCAGTTTCGCCGTGCGTAGCGCCGGAACGATCCCGAACAGCAATCCGGTGCACAGCGAAACCACCGCGGTAAAAGCTAGAACCCACGGATCCAATCCAATCGGCGCGCCCTGCGGAATGCTGTCGGCTGCGATCTTCGGTAAGAGTCCCAGCGCAGCCCAAGCGACGATCACACCAATCAGGCCGCCGCCGAGCGAAAGCAGCACGCTCTCAGTAAGAAATTGTCGGATCACGCGCCCACGGCTGGCGCCCATCGCTGTACGGATGGCGACTTCCCTGGCGCGAGAAGCTCCACGGGCCAGCAAGAGGTTCGCGACGTTGGCGCACGCGATCAACAGCACAAAACTCACCGCGCCCAGCAGAAGCAGCAGCGCGGGACGCGAGTTTTGCACAATCTGGTCCTGCAGCCCCACAACGTCCGCGCTTGTTCCCGTGTTGTAGTCCGGATACTGCTGCTCGAGCCGCTTCGTAATCCCGATCATCTCAACGCGGGCCTGTTCTCGAGTCACGCCCTGCTTGAGTCTGGCGAGCGGAATGATGCCCGGATGCCAGTTGCGATCGTCCGGCAGCGTCTTCGCCCAAGGCATAAAAGGCAGGTACACATCCGCCGGCTGCAGAATCTGGAAGCCGTTCGGCAAAATGCCCACCACGGTATACGGCTGCAAATCAAGATTGATGGTTTTGCCGATGATGTCTTGAGCGCCGCCGAAGCGCCGTTGCCATAAACCGTAGCTCAGCAAAACAACCGGCGTGCCGCCCGCGCGATCTTCCTCCGCGAGAAAAGTCCGCCCGATCTGCGCGTTAATTCCGAGCATGGGAAAAAGCCCCGCCGTGGCCATGCGAACATTCAAGCGCTCGGGCTCTCCCGCTCCCGTCAGCGTGATAGAGGCACCTCGAGTCGCTTCCATCGCTTCAAAGCTGTGGCTCTGATCGCGCCAATCCAGATAATTTTCACGGGATGTCGAAATTACGGGAAACGGACTCTTCTCCGCGATCAGCACCAGCCGCGACGGGTCGCGAAAAGGAAGCGGGCGAAGCAACACTCCGTTCACAACGCTGAAAATCGCGGTGTTCGCGCCGATCCCCAGTGCCAAAGTGAGTACAGCGATCGCAGTGAAACCAGGATTCTTGCGCAGCGTGCGCACCCCGAAGCGCAAGTCCTGAATCAATGTCCGCATGCGACCCCCGTTTCTCAACCAGAATGGAGAAAGAGGAATAATCGTATCGCAACTAGGATACGTCATTCCAATTCATCCGAGTGCTCTGGACGATTACTCCGATCGAATAGGTTGCATGCACGGCAGGTGGCCACCCACCGGAGGTGGGGACGAAAGCCGAGGCTTTGCAATAGACCGCTGAGCACTAACCCGGTATCCTGCCGTTTCATGAATTCGCAATTCAGCAGCGAACTTCCGGGCTAGTATCGCCTGTGGCGTCATCGAAAACTAGTTCCCGCCGCGACAGATAGAGGTGATGGTCATGGATTGGAAAGAGCACGGAGTCAAGATCGTGCGTGCCGGCGAACTCGACACCAACACGCCGCAAACGCCTGGCATGACGCGCGCCGCGGCCATCACTCATGCACGCACCGGCGCAAATCAGCTCTGGGCTGGCACCGTGACGGTGCAGCCTGAAGCCAAAACCGGACCGCACCATCACGGGGCGCTCGAGACCGTGCTTTATATTGTGAAGGGTCGTGCACGAATGCGCTGGGGAGATCATCTGGAACTTAGTGGGGAAGCTCAGGCAGGAGATTTCATTTATGTGCCGCCCTACGTGCCGCATCAGGAGATCAACGCCAGCGCGGACGAGATTTGCGAGGCAGTGGTAGTCCGCAACGGGCGAGAACCAATTGTCGTGAATCTCGACGTAGAGACGCCCGAGCCAGCAAGCCAGGGGCATCCCGGAATGCCATTCCATCCAAACAGCTGAGGCCGTACCATCTAGTTTACGTTGGGCGGTGTCCGCCCGCATACCTCCGCATACTTTTCAATTTATTCCTGAGACATCACGGCAAATTTCCGCCACAATATTCACGATGGTTATTCTGGGAATCAATGCGTACCACGCCAACGCCTCCGCCGCGATTATCGCGGACGGGCGCCTGCTGGCGGCTGTGGAGGAAGAGCGCCTGAACCGCGTGAAATACGCGGCCGGCCTGCCCGTGCGCGCAATTCAATATTGCCTGGCCCAGGCGGGCGTAAAACTTTCCGAAGTGGACCACATCGTCATCCCGCGCAATCCCTGGGCGCGCCTGGGCACCAAACTGCGTTTCGCGATGCGCATGCCGAAATTTGCGCTCGATCGCGCGCGGGTCATGAAGCGATTCGCCGGAATTCACGAAGATCTCGCCGCGGCATTTGAAACTCCGGCGGAGAAAATCCGCGCGCAATTTCATCGCATCGAACATCATGCCGCGCATCTCGCCAGCGCCTATTTCGTCTCGCCCTTCGAACGCTCCGCCGTCCTTTCCGCCGACGGTCTCGGAGATTTCGCCAGTTCGATGTGGGCGCTGGGCGAAGGTCCGCGCATGAAGCCGCTCGGCGAAATCACCTTTCCGCATTCGCTCGGCATCTACTACACCGCGCTGACGCAATACATCGGCTTCTGGAAATTTGGCGATGAATACAAAGTGATGGGCCTCGCCGCTTACGGCCAGCCGGAATTCCTCGACGAATTTCGCCGCATGGTCTACGTGGACGCGCCGCTTTCCTTCCGCCTCGGCCTGGAATATTTCACGCACCAAAGCCAGGGTGCGGACATGACGTGGCGCGATGCCGATCGCACTCCCGTTCTCGGTCGCCTTTTTTCCACGTATCTGGAAAAACGCCTTGGCGCCACGCGCCAGCCCGACCAGCCGCTCGAGCAGCGCCACCACAATCTGGCCGCCAGCATGCAAGCCGCGCTCGAGGAAGTCCTCGCCGCGCACTGGAGCGCCCTCGCCGAAAAAACCGGCCAGAAATCTCTGTGCCTCGCCGGCGGCGTCGCATTCAATTGCGTCGCCAATGGAAAAATATTCGATCACTCACCGTTCGAGCGTGTTTACGTCCAGCCAGCCGCCGGCGACGCCGGACTTTCCGTCGGCGCGGCTTTCGCGGTGAATCATCAGATTCTTGGGCGTCCTCGCGAATTTGTGATGGACCACGCGGGATGGGGCCCGCAATTCTCAGCGCAGGAAATCCGCGATGCCGTGGACAAATTCGCGGCGATGAGCGGTGACGATGTGCGGATCGCCGAACATCTGGACGAATCCGCGCTCCTCCGCATCACCGCGCGCTACATCGCCGAAGGCAAAGTGCTCGGCTGGTTTCAAGGCCGCGTCGAATGGGGCCCGCGCGCGCTCGGCCAGCGCAGCATTCTCGCTGATCCGCGCCGCCCCGAAATGAAGGACGTTCTGAATCGCCGCATCAAGCATCGCGAAACTTTTCGTCCCTTCGCGCCTTCGATTCTCGAAGAAGCCACCGGCGAATATTTCGAAAAAACTCACCCGTCGCCGTTCATGACTTTCGCCTACAACGTGCGCCCCGAAAAACGCGCCGTGATTCCCGCCCCCACGCACGTGGATGGCACCGCGCGACTGCAAACCGTGAGCCGCGCCGCGAATCCGCTCTACTGGAAACTGATTCGCGCGTTCGGAGATCTCACCGGCGTGCCGGTCGTGCTGAACACTTCGTTCAACGACAACGAGCCGATCGTTTGCCGCCCCGAAGAAGCGCTCGATTGTTTTCAGCGCACGCAGATGGACGTGCTGGTAATGGGCAACTTCGTTCTGGAGAAAAAATCCGTCGCTGCGGGCAACGGAGAATCCGCCGTGCGCCGCGCCACACGCGCAAAATAAATCGCCCGCATGCACATCCTGCTCCTGAACGAATACTATCCTCCCGATACTTCGGCCACCGCAAAAATGGCGGCGCAAGTCGCCGAGGCGCTGGCGCAGCGCCACCGAGTCACCGTCGTTGCCGGCCGGCCCTCCTACGATCCTGATGCGCGCTACCCGTATGCCCTGCTCCGCCGCAGCACGCGCAACAAAGTTACGGTCGAGTGCGTCGGCTCGACGGCCTACCCGCGCCACCAGATGACGCGCCGCGTGACTAATTATCTCTCTTATCTTGCGCTTGCAGTGCCGCGAGCTCTCGCGCTTCATCCGGACGTTATCCTCGCGATGACGGATCCTCCCGTTGCGGGCATCGCGGGAGCATTCATTGCGCGGCTGGCGGGGCGGCCGTTCGTTTATAACATCCGCGACCTTTACCCCGACATGGCTGTTGGCGGCGACATCGTGCGCGCTAGTAAGTGGGTGGCGCGGTGGGAGAGTTTGCATCGGCGGGCGCTGAAGCAGGCTGCGCGGGTGATCGTGCTGGGCGACGACATGCGCGATCGCATCCTGGCCAAGGGCGTCGCGACGGAGCGCGTCGTCGTGGTGCGCGACGGCGCGACGCCAGCACCCGCGGAGATGCCTGGGCGCAGCGACCCTGTCGTGCAGGAAATCCGGCACGGATTTCCGTTCGTGGTGCTGCACGCTGGCAACTTGGGATTTTACGGGGCTTGGGACACTTTGCTCGCGACGGCGAAAATTTTGAGCAACGAAAACACGGGTTTCGTGTTCATTGGAGATGGCGCGAACCGCGCGGCGCTGGAATCATCGGCGCGCGATTTGCCGAACGTAAAATTCGCGCCGTTTCGGCCCGCGGAACAAGTCGCGCATGTGATGATGGCCGGCGACTTGCACATCATCACAGTAAAACGCGGCCTGGAGGGCGTGGTCGTGCCCAGCAAACTGTACTCAACTCTCGCGGCGGGGCGTCCAATCCTCGTTGTCGCGCCGCCGGAATCCGATGCAGCGCGCATCGTCGTCGAATCCGGCTGCGGCGTCGCCGCGGATCCCGACGATCCCGCTGCCGTTGCCGCGGCGATCCGCGAACTTCGCGCCCAGCCATTGCGCCTGGCGGAAATGGGGCGCCGCGCGCGGGAAACTGCCGCCAAATATGCTAGAGTTAATGAGCTCGAACGTTTCGTCGCCATCATAGAATCGGTAGCCGACGCCCAGCCCCTTGAGTGAGCCGCCACCGCAATGTCGCATCACGCAGAACTGATCGCTTTCGCTGTCGCGCTGCTCGCGTCGCTCGGCCTTACTGTGCCCATCCGGCATCTCGCGCTGCGTTACGGCATGGTGGATAAGCCCGGGCCGCGCAAAGTTCATCTGAATCCCATCCCGCTGCTCGGCGGCATCGCCATTTACCTGGGCTTCGTGCTCGCCGTGGTGCTCACGCGGCATGACGCGCCCGTGCAGCAAATCATCGGCATCCTGGCCGGCGCTACGCTGCTCGCTCTCGTCGGCTTTCTTGATGATGGCGGCCTGCTGCATCACCAGGTAAAACTTTTCATCGGCATGCCGCTCGCCGCTGTTTTTCTGATCGCTTCCGGCATTCGCGCGCAACTTTTTTCGCAATTCATTCCGGGCCCCGTTGGACTGTTTCTCGATTGGTGCGTTACCATTTTTTGGGTCGTCGGCATCACCGCCGCATTCAGCATTCTTGATCACATGGACGGCCTCTGCGCGGGCATCGCCGCCGTCGCCGCGGGCTTCTTCACCATTTCCGCGTACGCCAACGGCCAGACGATGGTCTCCACTCTCGCCGCCGCCACTCTGGGTGCCGCGCTCGGTTTTCTGCGCTGGAATTTCAATCCCGCGAAAATTTTTATGGGTGACGGCGGCGCCATGCTGCTGGGTTTCCTGATGGCCACGCTCGGGCTGAAAATCCGTCCCGACGGCGCGCTCTTCCCGCACACCTGGCTGGTTCCCGTGCTGATTCTCGGCGTGCCGATTTTTGACACCACGCTCGTCTCCATTTCGCGCGCCCGCCGCGGCCTGCTGCCCTTCACCTCTCCCGGCAAGGACCACACCGCGCACCGCCTCTCGAATCTGGGCCTGGGCCATCGCGGCGCCGTGCTGTTGATGTACGCGCTCGCCATTGTTCTGGGCGTCCTCGCGCTGGCCGTCCCCAATTTTTCCGCCACCACCGTGTACACGCTCGCCGGCCTCCTCGTAGCTGGCGCGCTTGCCGCTGTGTTCATCCTCGAAGCGTTGCCGTATGAGCGGCAGGTCAAGCTGCATAAGTCCACTTCGGCGTCGTGATGAGTCCGGAGTGGCACAGGCAACAATCCTGCCCGTGCGCGTTTGATTTGCTTCGAATGACCCGCAGCGCCCCAATCCAAAACCGAAGCGCACAAGCTCTTCGATCCCGCTCCGCGGGATCTCAGGATGAATCGCCCTGCGGGGCGATTCACAAGATTGCCCACCGCGGCGGGCAGGCCTGTTCCAAGAAATACCCGAAAATGTAGCGATTAGAAAATGTTTTCTCTTTTGTTGTGAGGGGGTTAGCTCGATTGCTAAACCAGGGTGGCTAGAGATTAGAAACGGTGAGGAGCGCGGAGGTGGGCTGGCGGCGGCTACCCTTTGAGTCGCGAGCGGTGAGTTGGATGGCGCGCAATTGGTACGTATAACCCCGTTATCTCGACCGATTAGAATGGGAGTCCTCCGTTTAGTTTCATGAGGTTGCGGCGATTTCTAATCGCGGAGGTGCCGATTAGAAATTGACTCGTGGAGGGCGGGATCGTCGCGCGGGGTGCGGCCTTCAACCCTGCCACAGGCAGGCTCTCAGGGTAAATGAAACGCGAGCGACGTGAGCCATGTATCCTCCTTGTGATCTCGATGGGAAACTGACTGCCATCCTTGCGCCGGCCCGAGAGCTCGATGCCAGCTCCGATCTGCTGCGCTAGTGCATCGGCCGCGCTGCGCGTTCCGTGAGCGATCAGACGTTCCGCGAAACCCTCAGGAATGATGTTCTTTACCTTCAGCCCTACCAACTCATCGCGTCGGTATCCAAACTGCGTCTCCGCTTGCACGTTCAGAAGCACGATCTCACCATCTTGGTTTACCACCACCATCGCATCCGGTGCTGCTTTCAATAATCCTCGATACTTCGCCTCCGACTCCGTACTCTCGATGAGATCTTGACTTATTCCCATATAACCTACCCCCGATGCTATGCCGCCTATTGCAAGATCGTGTTGCTGTTTCAAGTCTAATGGCGTCAGGAACGGCGTATATCGCTCGCGGCCCCTGCTTCTACAGACCCCAACCGGTCTTCATCGGCAGTTTGCCTAGGATGCTTGAGGGGCTCGACTGCGCTATGGCCGATTGAAGTACCTTCTGATGCATTTCTGAGATGGCTTCTCGAGATGCGATGCGGAATCGTGAACGCATCGGCGTGTGTACGTGCGAGGCTTGTGTCGCACCTCCCGTTCGACGCTGCCGCAGGCAGCACCTCAGGGCAAGACGGCGCTGCGTCGGAGTGGCGGACACGGGACGCGGAGTGAGTAGTGACGTGACGTGGTGTTTGCGGGGATTGATGCGACCGCGGATACGGGCGAGGCAAGCCTCGCCTGGATCGTTTTGTTGCAAAACGTTAAGTTCCGGCGAAAGCGGGGGCGAGCCGCCGCACTCCAAAATGGGCTAGGCCGGTGAAATTGGTCGAGCGGAATTTCGTTCGCGGGGTTGAAGGGCGGCTTGTGGCGCTTCGGTGCGGCGCACGCGGCAGAAATCCGCGCCCCGTGGCCGACGCGGTCACTGCGTGATTTTGTGGGGGACGTCGGCCTCGGTGGGGGCGCGTTCGGGACAAGACTTGAGCAGGACGCGGTCGATTGTGGCGAATAGGTCGGTGGTGCGGATGGGCTTCGACACGTAGCCATCCATGCCGGCTGCCAGGCAGAGTTCCTCGTCACCTTTCAGGGAATGCGCGGTCATGGCGATGATGGGGATGTGGCCGCCGCTGGATTTTTCCTTCTGGCGGATTGCGGCGGTGGCCTCCATGCCGTCCATTTCGGGCATTTGTACGTCCATCAGGACCACGTCAAACGATTTGTGCTGCAATTCTTGCAGCGCGGCTTTGCCGTCTCCGGCGACGGTGACTTCGTAGCCGTGCTTTTCCAGAAGGCGCAGCGCAAGTTTCTGGTTGACCATGTTGTCTTCGGCGAGCAGGACGCGGCGGCGGTTGCGCAGTTCGCGCAGGGTGTGTTTGGTCACGAGCTTGTCCAGCTTCTTCTGGGGCGACTGTTGCAGGAGCGCGCAGATGCCTTCGAGCAGCTCTGCCTGGCGGATTGGTTTGGCGAAATACGCGGCGATTCCGGCCTCGCGGCAGCGCGCGCCGTCTCCTGGTTTGCCGGCGGAAGTGAGCATGATCATGGCTGAGCCCGCGAACGCAGGGTCGCGGTGAATGGTGTCTGCCAGGGTAAAGCCGTCCATCCCCGGCATCTGGCCGTCCAACAGAATCAAGGGGAAGGTGCGGCCCATGCTTTTCGCGAGCTGCAGCGCTTGCAGCGCGGCCTGGCCGCTTTCGACAGCCGTGGGACGCACGCCCCAGCGCGTGAGCATTTCTTCAAGCACGCGGCGATTGGTAAAGTTGTCGTCCACGATCAGGACATTCATGTCGCGCAATTGCAGGGGCTGCACGTTGCTGGAGCGCGTGACCGGAGCTTCCTGCACGCCCAGGCGAATTTCGAAATGGAATGTGCTGCCCTGACCGGGCTCGCTTTCCATCCAGATGCGGCCGTGCATGAGAGCGGTGAGGCGTTGGCAGATCGTCAATCCCAGGCCGGTGCCGCCGTATTTGCGCGCCATGGTGCCATCGGCTTGAGAGAAAGCTTCGAAGATTCTGCCTTGTTTTTCGGCGGGCACGCCCAGGCCCGTGTCACGCACGGCGAAGTGCAGGCACGTGGTGTTCGATGCTTCGGATTGTTCCGCGACGCTGACCGCGATCTCGCCGCGTGCGGTGAATTTGATCGCGTTGCCCACGAGATTGATCAGAATTTGGCGGATGCGGCCGGGATCGCCGAGCAGCGCTTCCGGGACTTCCGGGCGCACGTCGAAGATGAGTTTCAAGCCTTTTTCGTGCGCGCGAAAACCGAGGGATTTCATGGTTTCGCCGAGGCTGGCGCGGAGGTCGAATGGAATGCATTCGATGTCCAGCTTGCCGGCTTCGATTTTTGAGAAGTCGAGGATGTCGTTGATGATGGTCAGCAGGGACTCGGCGGAAAATTTCACCAGGCCGAGGTGCTCGCGCTGCTCGGCGTTCAGGTCGGTATCGAGGACGAGGTCGGTCATGCCGAGAATGCCGTTCATGGGTGTGCGGATTTCGTGGCTCATGGTCGCGAGAAATGTGCTCTTGGCCTGGTTCGCCTCTTCGGCGGTTTCCTTGGCGTCGTGCAGGTCTTGTTCAAAGCGCTTGCGTTCGCTGAGATCGCGCAGGAACGCGGCGAATTGGTGCGATTTTTCCGCGCGCATGGCGGAAATCGTCATCTCCGCGGTAATCTCACGCCCGTCACGGCATAGCGCGCCGGTTTCGAATCGTGTTTGCGCCGCCGCACCCTGGTCCAAAGCACGCAGGTGGCGGATTTCTTTCAGGTAATTTCGCTGGTCGCGCGCAGGAATAATTTTCTCCGCGAGAATTTCGCCCATGATCGCCGCGCGTGGCCAGCCAAAAATATTTTCTGCTTGGACGTTCCAATCCGTAATGCGCCCTACCGAATCCATTCCCACGAAAGCATCGAAAGACGTTTCCAGAATTTGCCGGTAGCGTTTCTCGTTGGATTCCAGTTCCAAGGCTTGCGCCGAGAAGCGCCGGTCAGCGAGCGACGTCAGCACCGTCAATCCCAACACCATAAACGTGACGATGATGATGCCCACCATTCCCAACGAAGATATGCTGAGCGCGTGCGCCAGGCCGCCTCCGATTGAGTTCGACGGCGTGAAACTTGCGGCCGCCATTCCCGTATAGTGCATCACCGGGACGGCCGCTCCCATCACGACGGCGCTGAGTGCTTTGCGCCAGCCGCCCGACCGCGTTTCCCCGCGAAAGCGAAACGTCAGCCGCAGCGCCACCAGCGAAATCACCATCGCCAGCGCAACGGAAATCACTACAATCACGGGCGAATAGTGGCACATCGCCGGCAAACGCATCGCCGCCATGCCGATGTAATGCATCCCTGCGATTCCGCTGCCCATGAAGATGCAGCCGGCGATCGCCCGGAACATACCCATCCGTTCCCTACTCACTACGAATAACGCGACTGCCGATGCCAAAATCGCCGCCAGCAGCGATAGCAGCACGGTCGGCCAGTCGTATTCCACTGGGATGGGTAGCCGGAACGCCAGCATGCCAACATAGTGCATCGCCCATATGCCGATGCCCATGGCCGTCGCGCCGCCGCTCAGCCACAACGTGCGCGCCACGCCGTGCGCCGAGGTGACGCGTCCCGCCAAGTCGAGCGCCGCGTACGATGCCATCATCGCAATCAACACCGACACCACAACGAGAAGATGATTGTAGGAGCCAGCCATCGCAAGCTCGGGCCCGTGCATGGTTCAGCCTCTACTCTTTAGTTCGGCACGCCGGGGCGTTTCTTCAGCCTAAAGCGCAGGAAGCGATGCTCTGCGGCTCGGCCGGGGATTGGGAAAGGAGGCGGTCTTCGACCGAAGGAACAAATGGAAGGAATCTCTATTCTGACTCACCCAGTTGCGAAGTCAACGCCCAGCAACGAACCGGAACGCATCAGTCAACCGACGTCGACGACCCAAACAAACTCTGAATGGCAGCAGCCGTGGACAATGTCGCCCGCGCGCAGCTGGGGACACCATCGCCACATCCGATCAGCCGCATCCCAAACCGGTGCAAGACCAGCCCCAGCTCACGCAGGGGTACGTTGACTTGCTGGGCAGGGCAAAATAGTATGCGGGCCTTGAGTTAGCCTCCACCTTGAATATGGCACTGATAACCATGATGTTCACCGACGTGGTGGAGTCCAGCGCTACCAAGCGTGACACGTCGCTGGGGCGAGACAACCGCGAGCGCGATCGCGCCTACTTGACGCAAGTGCAGACGCCACACTTCGAGCTGGTGCGCGCGTGCTGCAAGGCGCATGGCGGCCAAGAAGTAAGCAACACGGGCGACGCATTCTTTTTGACGTTTGAGGATCCCACCGCAGCAGTGCGCTGCGCCGCAAGCATTCAAGAACGGCTGGCGCGGACTCCGATCGACACCCCTGCGGGACCTTTGCGGTTGCGTATCGGCATCCATTCAGGATTTCCGGAATTTTTCGAGGGCAGCTGGCACGGGACGGACGTGGACACGGCGGCGCGAGTGGCGTCCACGGCAACGGAAAGGCAAATACTGGTTTCATCGCGGACCTACGAACTTGTGCGGCAAATGACGGATGTGAAGTTTCACTCCCGCGGCGAATTTGCGATGAAGGGCGTGGAGCGCATGGTGCTGTGGGAGGCCGATTGGGACGGAAAAGGCCCGCGACCTACGGCTGTTCGTCCGCTGGACGTGGGGCGGCGACGCAAACGCAATCTGAGCATTGCGGGAGCCGTGGCCGGGACGATGCTAGTGGTTGCGGCGGGCATTTATTTCTACCGAAGTTACAGTTCGGGCCGGGTGAGCATGCCCTTGAACAACCGGCCCACCGTGGCGGTGGTGGGCTTCAAGAATCTCGGCAAGCCGGATGTGGAGTGGCTTTCGAACGCTCTGTCGGAAATGCTGAGCACGGAATTGGGTTCAACCGATGCGGTGCGCACGATATCTCCGGAGGATGTTTCGACAGCGAAGATGGATCTGGCGCTCGCGACTGTTCCGACTTACAACAGCGCTACCTTATTGAAAATCCGCGGCATTCTGCATTCGGAATACGTGATTTCGGGGGCTTACGTAGCGATGGGAAGCGCAGGAGGCGACTCCATCCATATTGACGTGCACCTGCAGGACGCGGATACCGGCGAGGCCATTTTTTCGCTGGGAGAGGACGGCACGATTGCAAATCTGTCGGAGGTTCTGCGGAAGGTGGCGACGGATCTGCGGAGCCGGCTGGGAGTGCAGGACCAGTCGCGGACTTTGGAAGCGGGATCGCGGCCGACGGCAGCATTGCCATCGGATCCTGAGGCTTTGCGCATGTACACAGAAGGCGTCGCGAAACTACGCGTGTTCGATGCGCTGGGCGCGCGAGAATTGCTGGAGAGGGCTGTCGCGCTTGAGCCGAATCTGGCGCTGCCACACGTTGCGTTGGCGCGCGCGTGGGAATTGCTGGGATACGACGAAAAGGCACGCGGCGAGGCCAAGCTGGCGGTGCAGCTTTCAGGCGGTTTGCGTCCGCGAGAGCAACGCTTAATCGAAGCCGAATATCACGAACTGAATTCGCAATGGGATCAAGCCATCTCCATTTACCAGGCTTTGTGGGTTTTGTATCCAGACGAGCCGGACTACGCGCTCGCGCTCGCGAATGCGCAGACCTCCGCGGGTAAAGGGCAAGACGCGTTGGACACTTTGGCCAAGCTGAGTAGCGAGCCGCAGATGAAGGATGACCCGCGCGTGGACCTTTCCGTGGCCTTGGCCGCTGACTCGCTTGCGGACGCGCAAAAACAGCGAGACGCTGCGCAAGCCGCGGCGGAAAAAGCCACGCGCCAAGAATCCCGGCTCCTGGCGGCGCATGCGTATTGGCAACTTTGCAGCGCCTACTACGCGCTGGGCGAGTACGAGAAAGGAGAGGCCGCGTGTAATTCATCGAACGGCGCCGCGCCATTCGATGATGAGATCAAGGCCCGGAGTCAGACGGTTTGGGCCAATATCATGGAGGCCCGCGGAAACATTCCGGAAGCACTCAATATGCGGCGGCAAGCACTCGAGACAGCGCGCAAACTTGGCTCGCAGAAAGACATTATCGGCGCCTTGCAGAATCTCGCGGACATGCTTAGCGCTCAGGGCGATGCCAAAGAAGCCAGGGATGATTACGATGAGGCTTTCCGGATTGCACAGGCAATCGGAGACAAATTCGGCCTGGTGAAGCTCGAGAACAGCCTGGCGAATGATTTGTCCACCAAGGGCGACTTTGCGGGCGCGCAAAGCATGTATCAGCGCTCGCTGCAAACAGCGCGAGAGATCAAAGACAAGGCCGGAATTGCGATGGCGCAGGAAAACCTGAGCTCGATCCAATTGCAGCAAGGGCGACTGACGGAAGCGCAAGAAAGCGCCGAGGAAGCAGTCGAAATTCAACAAGAGTCCGAGTTGCAAGGGGACCGCCCCTACGGGCTGCGCACGCTGGGCGACTACTTCCTAGCGACGGCAGATTTTGCAAAAGCCGGGACCAATTACGAAGAGTCGCTAACATTATCGACCGAACAAAAATCGCCCGCAGATATCGCCGCCAGCCGCCTCGCGCTCGCAGGTCTCAAGCTCGAAGAGAGTAAGCCATCCGAGGCGGAATCTCTGGCGAGACAAGCGGCCGAGGAGTTCAGCGCCGAAAAGCTCGTTGATAGCGAGGCTGAGGCCAGAAACGCTTTGGCGCGCGCACTGCTTGACGGCAACAAGTCAAGCGAAGCGAGGAGCGAAGTGGATCGCGCGCTCAAACTCTCGCCGCAGGACCGAACAATCCAATTGTCGCTCGCAATCACCGACGCACGATTGAAGGGGTACGAGGGCAAAAAACCAGAGGCTCGAAAAGAGCTCGCTGACAGTCTTACGGAAACCGAAAAATTAGCGCTCGTGGGCATGAGCCTTCAGATAAAGATAGCCCAAGCCGAACTGGAAATTCCTTCGGATCCGGGTCTGGCAAAACAGCGGCTGCGAGAGGTTGAAGCCGAGGCGCGAGCTAAGGGCTATTTGCTCCTGGCCTCCGCTGCGGAGCGTGGCCGGAACAAACTAGCCCCTTAGCGGGGCTCGTTCAGGGAGAACAAAGCCGAGTAGAATTTCCGAGGCGCGCGACGCGGTATTCGGGACTAGGAACGCGCTTGACGCCCGGAGTATTTTCGCACGGCCAGTCCCACTAATCCGGCGCCGAGCATCATTGTCAAGCTTGGCTCCGGGGCACCGGTGGGCGGAATGGTGTTTGCAGTGATTCCCGTGAGGTCGGAAGCGGGAAGGGTCCCGCCGTTGGAAAATATCAGCACCATCGAGTAGCTGCTGGTGGTCGTGCATTGAGGGGCTGTGAAGTCAAATACGCCGGCGCTCGGGTTGGTTTCTGAGAGTGTCCCTACACAGTTACTCTGTGGCACGGTCAGGGAGACTGGTGGCGTTCCGTCCGGATCACAACTACCGAGGAACGAACTGGCAGCGCAATAAACTGAGTCGAAAACAAGCGAGGTATCGAGACCGCTTATCTGGATTATCGTTCCGGCCGACAGCTCGGTGGAGGGTGTATCAATTTCGAGGTAACTGTCAGTACCTAGGCTCGCAGAGTCATCGAGTGACGCAGTAAATCCGCCTCCCAGGCTCGTAGATGTATCCTGCGTCAGCGAACCGGGGTCGCCAAAATCAGATTTGCCGCTAGCTTTGATGGTGCCGGCGCTAACTGTTTGAGCGGTGGAGAGAAGAAATAGGAAGAGAACTGCGCAGAGAGCGTTGAACTTCATGTGTCCTCCATGGATGGCGCCAGCGCAAGGATTTAGTGGCTGGGTGCAAACGTAGCACGCACTGGGCCGTTCTGAAACAAGAAACGATACGAATCCTGCGCGCATAATTAATTCTTTATTTCTGTGTGATTTAGGGTTGGGCCTAGGCGAGGGAGCGCAAACTTACCGCTTAGACTTGCGGAACAGCATCTGCAACTCTATGCACAATAAGTGAATCAGGTTGCGGAGTTAGGGAGATTGGTGGCGGGAGGCCGCTTCGATCGCTTTTTCCAGGTCGGTGGCTATGCGGGATTTTGTTATGTAGGCGCGGACGCCGGTTTGTGCCGCGTAGCGGGCGAGGTCGAGGGATTCGAAGTGGGTGACGATGAGGATTTCGGCTTCGGGGGCGTCGCGGCGGATGATTTCGGCGGCGGAGAGGCCGTCCATGGCGGGCATGGAGATGTCGAGCAGGATTACGTCGGGCTTCAGCTCGGCGGCTTTTTTTACGGCTTGCTGGCCGTCTTCGGCTTCGCCGCAGATAGTCCAATTCTCGTGATACTGGAGGAGCAATTTCAGGCCGGCGCGTACGGTGGGGCTGTCGTCTGCAATCAGGATGCGAACATCGGCCATGGGTGGTGCGCTCCGTTGTCTATGTGTGCGGCGTCGCCACGCCACGGATGGCCCCGCGACGGCCCGGCCGCTACAAATTCAGCGGCGACGTCAACTGCGCCCAGCTAAAGCTGGCCGCTACAAAGTCAAAACCTCTGCGCCACAAATGCGGTCGCAGCGGGCGGTACTATCAGTACTTTATAAACGGAGCGGGGGAATGCACATCGGGTGTTCCGTGTAGACCTGATGCGGTGGCTACTATGGCGCGGGATGCCTTCGCCTACAATCGAAGGGCGGGCTCTCTGGGCAAGCGAAAGTCGGGCGCTGCGGAGTGGACTGCGTGTGTTGAGCTTTGGCGCGCGTCGAATGGTGGGATATACTTCTAGGCCGGTTGGCGGGTGAGAACGCCTTCCAAGCGGCGTGCTGCGTGCGCTGGGCGTTCGACAGGGCTTTGCGCCGGACTGCGCGGCTGTAGATTATTTGCGTTCATATGTTTGGCAATCCTATTCGCTCATAAGGCAGACTGCACACGACCAAGATGGCGCTCGACTCACTCGATTCGAAAAATACATCCACGCCCAAAACTCAGGCGCAGGCGGCGAGCGGAACCGTTTCGCGAGGGCCTGTCCCGAACGCGAGCAAGACTGTTGCGGTCGTCGGCGGATCGGCCGCAGGGCTGCTAACCGCTTCGGTGCTGGCGCGGCAGGGCGTGGGAGTGCGCGTGTTCGAGCGGATTGAAACGCTGGAGCCCGCGGAGCGCACTTTGATTGTGACGAATCGCATGCGCACTTTGCTGGGGCGCGCGGCGGAAGGATGCATCGTCAACGAGATTCGGCGCTTTGAACTTTTTACCGATGGACGCTCGGCGACTTTTGAATTGAAGCAGCCGGATTTGATTATCGAGCGGCGCGCGTTGATACAAGGACTGGCCGAAGAAGCGCGGCGGGCGGGCGCGGAGTTGGAACTGGGGCGGCGATTCCAAGCGTTGCATTCGAATGGGCGCGGGCTGGTGCTGGAAGTGGAGCGCTGCACGGACGGCAGCCGCGAGGAAGTTCACGCGGACACTATTATTGGAGGCGATGGGGCGGCCAGCCGAGTGGCGCGCGCCGCGGGATGGTCACCGCTGGAAACTGCACCGCTGGTGCAGGCGATTGTGCCGCTGCCGAAAGATATGGCGCCGGATACCGCGCGGGTGTGGTTCGTGCCGCAGGACACTCCTTATTTTTACTGGCTGATTCCGGAATCGCCGACGCGCGGGGCGCTGGGATTGATTGGCGAGACGGGGCCGGAAACGCGGAAACATTTGGAGAATTTTTTGGAGAAGCGCGGGCTGACGCCGCTGGAATTTCAGGGCGCGCGCATTCCGGTGTACACGGGATGGGTGCCGGTGCGGCGTCAGGTGGGGCACGGGTCGGTTTACTTGGTGGGAGACGCGGCGGCGCAGGTGAAGGTGACTACCGTCGGCGGGATTGTGACAGGGTTTCGCGGGGCTTTGGGCGTGGCGGAGGCGATTTTGAATGGCGGATCGAGCAGTGCGCTGCGAAAATTGCGGCGCGAGCTGGATCTGCACCTCTTGCTGCGGCGTTCTTTGCATGAATTTCAGCAGGATGATTACAGCAAATTGGTGGATTTGCTGAATGATCCGGCGAAGCAGTCGTTGAGCGAATATTCGCGCGACGAGGCTTGGAAAATTTTGTGGCGGGTTTGTTTGAGCCAGCCGCGATTGATTTTGCTCGGGCTGCGCGGGTTGTTGACACATGGGCAATCGTTGCGCCGGACGCGCGCGTAGGAGTTTCGTGGCCGCGCTGTTGGTTTCCGTGATTTTCTCGCTGCAATTCCCTTCCTGTGTTCTTCTATTCTGTTCTACCGATTCCTGCATCTTTTTGTGTGAAGGCTCCTAGCATGTACATTCTGGGATTGTCCGCGATGGGACATGATTCGGCGGCGGCGCTGCTGGGCGATTCCGGGATTGTGGCCGCGATGGAAGAGAGCAAGCTCACGCGCAGTCGGGCGGTCGAGGGGATTCCGCGCGAGGCGATACGTTATTGCCTGGAGCGTGCGGGAATTGGGTGGCGCGACGTGACGCATGTGGCAATTGCCAGCCGTCCGTGGCGCGCTTGGCAGCGGCAAGCTACGTTTCGCGCGCGCTTGGCGCCGATAGCGCCGGTTTCGAGCGGATACTTCGTGAACAAGGCTTCGGGTGAGCTGGGGCGCGAGTTGAATAACGTGCGCATCGTGCGGCAGATGGCTGGCGCGCCGGAGGGACGCCTCGAATCGCTCGATCATCATCTGTGCCACGCTGCCAGCGCGTTTTACGCTTCGCCATACGAGCGTGCGCTGGTGGTATCGCTCGATGAAAAGGGCGACGGGCGGGCTGGTTTCGTGGGGATTGGCGAGGGCACGGCGCTGCGCGAGGTTTCGTCGCTTGCTTTGCCGCATTCGCTAGCTTGGGTGTATTCGCAGGTTACGAAACTTTTAGGTTTTCGTCCGCACGCGGATGAGCACAAGACGCAGTGGCTGAGCATTTATGGCAACAGCGGCGGTGACCCGGGCGGCGGCGCAGCGGCAGTGGTGACGGGGGCTGCGACGGGTGCTGCCGAGTTCACGGAATTATTTCTGGAGATGCTGCGACGAGAGCCGCGCGGGCCGGCACAACTGAACACGAAATATTTCCGGAATGGATTTGCGGGAGAGCTTTCGTTTACGCATGAGTTTTATCGTCGCGCGGGGATTGCGCACGAGCCGGCGGAGGACGCGCCGGGAACGAGAGTGGCCGAGGCATTGTGCGCGCCGATCGCGGCCGGGTTGCAGCGGGCTTGCGAGACTATTTTGTACGAATGGCTGGCCGCGTTGCGCGAAGAGTTCCAGGAGCGAGCTTTGTGCGTGGCGGGCGGATTATTTTTGAATCCGCTGCTGGTGGCGGCGATTGAGGCTCGCGCGGGATATGAAAATGTGTTTGTGCAGCCTGCAGCGGGGAACGAGGGCACGGCTTTGGGCGCGGCTTGGCTCGTTTGGCATCAGCAGCTGGAACGCGCGCGGATGAGGGCGATGCCGGGGCCTTACTGGGGACCCGCGTATAGCAACGAAGAAATCAAGAAGGTGCTGGACAACTGCAAGGCCGCGTATCATTGGTGCGATTCGGACGAGCGGAAGCTTGGCGAAGCGGTGCGGCTGCTGCAGGCAGGTAAAATTGTGGCGTGGTTTCAGGGGGCGGCGGAATTCGGGCCGCGGGCGCTGGGGAATCGAAGTTTGCTGGCTTCGCCGTGGGCGCCCTACGCCAAGGAGAATTTGAACGATTATGTGAAGCATCGCGAATCGTTCCGGCCATTTGCGCTCGCGATTCCCGAGGAGCGTTGCGCGGAGTATTTCGAGTGCTCGGCGAATGGGAGATTCCTTACTACCATGGCAACAGCGAACGAGGCTGGGCGCAAATTGTTAGCTCCGCTGCCACCGGGATTTTTGTTGGCAGGCAATTTAGTGCGTTTGCACGTGGTGCGCGCGGCGGACAACCCACTTTTCTGGAAGCTGCTGAATCGTGCGGGGGAGAATGCTCCGGCGCCGATTCTGGTGAATACTTCGTTCAATTTATTTGGCGAGCCGTTGGTGGTTACGCCGCGGGATGCGGTGCGGAGTTATTTTTGTTCGGGGGCGGATGCTTTGGTGGCGGGGAATTTTCTTTTGGAGAAGCGATAGGAAGTGATGCCGAACGTTGATAATTCTTTAGTGCGCTCTTCGCGGCCGCGTCGCCGGCTGGGAATTTATTTTCTGGCGATTTTGGCGCTGCTGGTTGTGATCGGCGTCGTGGTGTTTCGCAATCTGGGGCACTGGCTGGTGCGCGAGGATGCGCTCGGTAAGGCTGATGTAATTGTTGTGCTCAGCGGCGGGTTGCCGTTTCGTGCAGAAGGTGCTGCAAGCGTTTTCAAATCCGGTTACGCACCTGCTGTGTGGGTGAGCCGGCCGACCGGTCCGCAGGAGGAACTGGCGGCGCTGGGCATCCATTTTGTGGGCGAAGAAGAGTATAACCGCGAGATTCTGGTGCAGCAGGGTGTGCCGGATGCGGCGATACGGATTTTTCCGGACGCCATTGCCAACACGCAGGATGAGGTAGTGGAGATCTCGCGGGACATGCGACGGGGCGGAAAGCACACAGTGATTATTGTTACTTCGCCGCAGCACACGCGGCGCGTGAAGGCGTTGTGGAGAAAGTTGGTGGGCGACGATCCGCGGGTAATGGTATGGGCGGCGCGCGGCGATCCTTTTGATGCGGACCATTGGTGGCGGACTACGGCGGATGTATTGGCGGTGGTAAGGGAGTCGATGGGATTGTTGAACGTGTGGGCGGGATTGCCGGTGCGGCCGCATCTGCAATGACGGTTCAGGATGCGCAACAGACACTGCGGTTCTCATAAGCACGCCTGATTCCGCGGATAAAATTGATCCTTTGCACTTCTGTGGCGCGATGTTCGGTTGAGGGAGAAAACCTTGAAGATTTCAGTGATTGGAGCGGGTTACGTGGGCCTGGTGACGGGGGGATGCCTGGCGGGACTGGGTCACGAAGTTGTGTGCACCGATAGTGATGCGGAGAAATTGAAGACGCTGGAATCCGGACGGCTGCCGATTTATGAGCCGGGGCTCGACGTGGTGATTGCGGAGGCGCGCAAGGAAGGGCGACTGAGTTTTCGCACGGATGCGGCGGATACGATTCGGTTTGGCGATGCTATTTTCATCTGTGTGGGAACGCCGCCGCTACCGAATGGGAGCGCGGACCTGAGCGCGATCGATCACGTGGCGCGGGCGGTGGCGACGGAAGCTCGCACGCCGAAGCTGGTGATTGAAAAAAGTACGGTGCCAGCGCAAACGGGGCAGGAACTGAAGCGCGCATTAGCCGTGTACGGCCGCAAGTCCGCTGTGGCGTTTCGCGTGGCGTCCAATCCGGAATTTTTGCGGGAAGGAACAGCTGTGGAAGATTTTCTGCATCCGGACCGGATCGTGGTGGGTGTTGAGGACGAGGTGGCCGAAAAGCAATTGAAAGAAATTTACCGGCCGGTGCTGGAGCGGACGTTTACCTGCCCCGTGCATTCCGCCAAGTGCCCGGATGTGCCGTTGCCGGCCTGGTTGGTGACGACGATCAATAGCGCGGAACTGATCAAGCACGCGTCGAATTCGTTTCTGGCAGTGAAGATTTCTTACGCGAATATGGTGGCCGATCTGGCGGAGAAATTGGGCGCGGATATTGAAGAGGTGGTGCGTGCGGTCGGGATGGACCCGCGCATCGGACGGAGTTTTTTTCACGCGGGAATCGGGTTCGGCGGGTTCTGTTTGCCGAAGGATTTGCAGGCGTTTGTGCACCTGGCGGAAAAGTCGGGCGTGGATTTTTCGATGCTAAAGGAAGCGGAAAATATCAACAAGAAGCGCATTCATCATTTCATGGAGAAAGTTCGCCGAGCGTTGTGGGTGGTGAAGGGCAAGCAGATTGGAGTGTTGGGACTCGCGTTCAAGCCGAATACGGATGACATTCGGTTTGCGCCGGCAATTGATTTGATCCGCGAATTATTGAAAGAGGGAGCGGTCGTGCGCGCATACGATCCGGAGGCGATGGAAAAAGCGCGGCCGGTGTTGCCGGAGATTCAGTATGGAAGGACGGCGTACGAGGCTGCCGAGGGCGCGGAGGCTTTACTGATCGCGACAGAGTGGGCGCAATTTCGCAAGTTGGATTGGGAGCGCGTGCGCGATTCGATGGTGCGGCCGTTGATTTTGGATGGGCGGAATTTGCTTTCGGCGAAAGAGATGAAGGGGCATGGGTTTGAGTACTATTCGATGGGAAGGCCGGATTAGTTTTTGACGCGACTGAGCTGGGCTTCCAAATGTGGCCTCCGTAATTCGGCGAGTTGTCGCGGCGCCGCCAAAGGATATGTCGCACCTACGGGGCTCCCGATTTTTCTTGCGACGATGCCCAGGCGTTCCGGCCTGGGCTAACTTCTGCCGCGCCTGCGGCGCTGGGGCTGTGTGGAATGACGGCGCATGCGGTGTATTATTTCGAGCTATGAACAAATCACTTTCAGTATCAGTTCGATTGCAGCGCGTCACGACCGAACCTGCCCACGTCTTGGTACTGCTCAGGCCTGGACTTATGCGGGCGATTCCAAATGAGCCGGGGAGTGAAGGGATCAATACTGAGAGACTGATGCAAGCTGCGATTGATCAGGGGCACCTGCCCTCAACTGCTTGGAAGTTGGATGGAGAGGCGGTGGTGACGCTGCATCCGGTGCAAACGCCGCCTGATTCGTCGGCGTGACCTAGAATCTGCCACATCCCGGCAAGTTGTCCCTGCCCCGCAAGAGCCCAGGTGATCGCAGCGGTTATGGAGTCGCACAGAGCGAAGAGAGTTCCTTCGCTTCGCTCAGGATGACGACACGCAGCGGCGTTGCACGAGGCGTACTCGTAAAATCAAGCCCAAGTTCACATAAAAGAGCACAGGCAAGATTGCCGATGCTACCTATTATGCGTGGCTGGATTGGGCTAGTTTTTCGCGGAAATATTCGTAGGTGCGTTGCAGGCCTTCTTCCAAGCTTACCTTGGGCTCCCAATTCAGGATGCGTTTGGCTTTGGTGATGTCGGGGCAGCGCTGCTTGGGGTCGTCTTGCGGCAGCGGATGAAAAACTATCGGAGTTGTTGCGCCGACCAGTTTGCGAACGCGCTCGGCGAATTCCAGGATTGTGATTTCCTGGGGATTGCCGATGTTGGTAGGTTCGTGTTCGCTGGATTCGAGCAGCTTGTAGATTCCGGCCAGCAGGTCGGAGACGTAGCAGAAGCTGCGTGTTTGTTTGCCGTCACCGTAGACGGTGATGGGTTCGCCGACCAGGGCCTGGTAGAGAAAATTGGGGAGGGCGCGGCCGTCGTTGAGACGCATGCGCGGGCCGTAAGTATTAAAGATGCGCACGATGTGAGTATCGAGGCCGTGATAACGGTGATAGGCCATGGTCATGGCTTCGGCGTAGCGCTTGGATTCGTCGTAAACGCCGCGGGGGCCGACGGGATTTACATTCCCCCAGTAGGTTTCGGGTTGCGGGCTGACTTGCGGATCCCCGTAGCATTCGGACGTGGAGGCCAGGAGATAACGCGCGTTTTTGGCCATGGCGAGTCCTAGTGAATTGTGCGTGCCCAGGGCGCCGGCTTTCAGGGTTTGGATCGGATACTTCAGATAATCCGGCGGACTCGCGGGCGAGGCGAAATGCAGCACGGCGTCGAGAGGGCCCGGAACTTCGATGTAGCGCGAGACGTCCTGGCGCGCGAAACGGAATTTTGGGTGCGGCAGCAGGTGGGCGATGTTGGAGTCGCTGCCGGTCACTAGATTGTCCAGGCAGAGAACTTCCCAACCTTTTTCGAGTAGTAGTTCGCAGAGATGCGAACCTAGAAATCCCGCTCCGCCTGTGATTGCCGCGCGCACCTGGTGACTCCTTGATCGCGAGGGGGGACGGTCGCGATTGTGTGGGGATCATTATCTATGAAATGGGGGCGCGGGGGAATACGGGTGGATGAATTCGATTTAGCCTCGAGGGGAGGAGAAGAACCGAGTTGACAGTTAAAAGTTAAGCGCAAAAGCGAATCCGCGACGTGGTGGCAGGTGGCGGGCGAGGCAAGCCTCGCCTAGATCGTTTTGCTGCAGAACATTCCGCTCCGGCGAAAGCGGTGGCAAGCAACAGCTTTGGTACCCAGGGCGGCGACGGCGCTCCTTTGCGCGCGCGGCAGATCAGTGAGAGGCGGCTGGGACTACTGCGACTGTGGGGAAGGCTGTGGTGTGGTCGAGGACGATGCGCCAGCCTTCGGGGAATTTGCGGAAGTCGAGAGAGAAGACGCCGGAGGGTTGGTCGGCTTCGCGGACGAGGTGGAATTTACCGACTACGTAGGCCGCGTCGGAGCAGGTGAGGTGAACTTCTAGATCGGAGAAGGAGACGGTGCCCATGGATTTGCGATCGGGATAGGAGCGGTGGTAACGATCGAGCACTGCTTGCCAGCCGTGGGCGATGCCGCTGGCGCCGAGGAATTCGGTTTGCTCCGAGTTCCAGTAGCTGGTCATGAAGGTGTCAATATCGCCGCGATTCCATGCGGCGGTTTGCATGTCGAGGACGGCGCGGATTTGGGCTTCGTCGGAGGGATTTGCCGGGGATGCGATGGAGGAGCGCGAGGCTGCTGCCACACAGATTAATACGGCCACTGCGACCACAAGGACGATGCTGGATTTTTCGGGCATTTAGTGTTTCTCCTGAGTTGGTGCATGCGCGCCATGATGCATCGAATCGTTCGACGTAAGAAGCGGGCACGGCATGCCGTGCCCCTACGACCGCAAAACCTAATCTGTCGAGGCCGCACAATTCTGGCGCGGCACAGGCTATCAGCGAACCTGGCGGGCGGCAACTGTTCACAGCGGGGAAGCCCAGAACGCGGGGATGCGCGCGCCGAGTTTATATGTTTGGTACTGACGTTCTATTGTTACGGGCGGCTGGGGACGGCAAACTGGGTGAGGTCGAACATGTTTATCTCAGCCTTCATTCTCGTGATCTGCTTCGCAGCGATGATTCAGTTCGCCGTGTTCAGTTGGCGCGCTGGGCTGCTGCGGACAATTGCCACCGAGCCTATCGGTGACCAGGCCGAGGTGACGGCAGAGATATCCCGCAACCTGTTGAATGGTAAGGACTTCTCTGATATCAACGGACTGCAGAGCCTGCTGCCCGACCTGAAGAGTGGCCGGGTTAACTTGCGCTCAGTGCGCGTCTATTACAGCTTCCTGAAGACTATGAACCGGCTGGGCGATTTCATTGTTGCGCCGGGCGCGGATGGCTTCGGCGGCTGGACGAACCGGGAGATGGTGCTCTGTACGCAGTACACCGCCGCGGTATTGTCGCAACGCGTGCGCCGCAACCAGGAATTGGCGGCTGAAGTCCGATCCTTCTAGTCCACCTACGATTCCCTTTTTATTCGCTCGCACAGCCCTGGCGCAGTGAATCTTCGTCCGTTCTGTCCTTCCAGCCAGTTGCCTGATACGCCATTCGGGGCGGGTATTTCGCACCGGATGCGGCGCTTTTCATGCCTAAATATTATGGGTGATCCCTACAGCCATGACGTGTGTGCCGACCGAAGGAGGCGCCATGAAGAGCCGCGCCAGATTTTCCTGCCTGCTTGCATTTATAGTATTGGCCCTAGTCCAGCTCTCCGCCTGCTCCGGCACGCCGTCCACTTTCAACCAGGTGACTATTTCTCCGAGCGGAACGATGTACCTCGAGCAGGGCGGGACAATTCCGCTGATCAGCGCGAGTGTGTTGAACGATACGAAGCTGAACGGCGGAGTGACGTTTACTTTACTGCCGGCAGGAGTGGGATCGGGAACGCTGACGCAGTTGACGGCTGGTACGGCGAGCTTCGCAGCGCCGGGTGTTGTGGCGGCCGAAACGATTGTGACGATTACGGCTACGTCGGTGGATTTTCCAAAGCAGTCCGCGACGCTGACGGTGAAGATCGAACCGCCGCCGCAGATCACGACGACTTCATTGCCCGATGCGACTTTGAATGCGCCTTACAGTGCGCCGGTGACGGCGACGGGGGGAGTGCCTCCCCTGAAGTGGACGTTATCGTCGGGAACATTGCCGAAGGGATTGGCGTTGGGATCGAGCACGACCGATACCGTGAACATCACCGGCACGCCAACGGTTGCGGGAGTGTACACGGTAACTGTGACTGTGACGGATGCCGACGGGGCGTCCAATACTTCCGTGCCATTTCAGATTGTGGTGAGCAGTTTGGCGTTAACGACGACTTCGCCGCTGCCAGCTGGGACCGTGGACGCGCCCTATGTTGGCGTGCAATTCACGGCGACGGGCGGGACATCACCTTACACATTTTCGGTGGCGGCTGGATCAACTTTGCCGCCCGGTCTCTCGCTCACCGCGGCTGGAGATCTGACGGGTACTCCGGGCGCACTGGGCAACTATAGCTTTGGCATCAGCGTGACGGATAACGGAACTCCGCCGGCAGTGATCACGAATACTTACACGCTGGTGGTGAATCCGGTGCAGGACTTGACGCTGCTCACAGGGCCTTACGCGTTCAGCTTCAGTGGATATAATGCTTCCGGGTTCGTAGCGGCCGCCGGGACATTTACTACGGACGGCAACGGCATTATCACGGCGGGTGAAGCGGATATTACGACACAGCAAGCGAACACGCTTTACAAGAACATTACCGGCACTTACACGGCGGGACAGGATGGACGCGGGACGATCACGTTTACGAGCATCACGGGCTCGCCGACTTTCGCGTTTGCGATTGACACGGGCTTGTCGGGGCACGGACGGCTGATCGAGTTTGACACCGCGCCGATTGTGACGCGCGGATCGGGTCGGCTGGAGTCGCAGAGCGTTTCTACCTGCGTCGTCACTGGCACGGGCACGAATACTTACTCCGGCACGTTTGCATTCGGCGGCGCTGGTTCTGCCAGCTCGGATGCTACTGGTGGCGCAGGGCCAGTTGCATTCGCTGGAACCTTTACGGCTACACCGCCGGTTTCGCCGGCGACGCAGGGAAGCCTGGGAAGCGGCGAAATGGATTCGAACGCACCGAACAATGTGCAGTTCGGCAGCGGCGGGAATACCGTAACGGGCACGTACCAATCGGGACCGGATGCGACGCACTGCACGATGGCGGTTTCGACGACCGGGCTGGCTAATCTGAATTACGACGTGTATCCGATTTCTTTCGGCGAGGCGTTTCTCATCGAAACGGATTCGAACAGCCTAACTTCGCCGTATGTGACGATTGTCGACATGAAAGAACAATTTGGACAGCCGTTCTTTACCGGTTCGATGAATGGAGCGATGGCTGGCGGAGT
>Ga0181517_10001356_pt1 | contig 27500 bp, 28 predicted proteins | sample PEATcosm2014_Bin_31_FD_119748 | JGI IMG/M metagenome (GOLD analysis project Ga0181517, IMG submission 119748) | Peatland microbial communities from MTU Mesocosm Facility, Houghton, MI, USA - PEATcosm2014_Bin01_30_metaG | ecosystem: Environmental > Terrestrial > Soil > Wetlands > Peat | place... | reverse complement strand
GAAGACGGCTGCGCGGCAGTGATGGCGGCAGCCGGAGAGCCAGACGAACCGTTGCGGCCCACGGCAAAGCCCAGCCCAAAGAACAGCCCGCAAAGCAGCACCATGCCGAAGAAGATGCCGAGCAGCGTGGTGGGACCGAGCGTGAGTTCGGTGTCACGCGGCCGCCTGCCCTGGTCAAGCTCTTTGTCGTCAAACACTCCGCGCATACACAGCCCTGAGGGTTACGGTTTGGCTTCGGGCGTGGTTCCCAGCGCGCCCATTTTGTTGAGCAAGGTCATCATCTCCATCGGCAGCGGGAAGACGATGGTGGTGTTCTTCTCCACGCCGATCTCGGTGAGGGTTTGCAGGTAGCGCAACTGCAGGGTCATGGGCTGCGTGGCCATCAGCGTGGCGGCGTCCACCAGCTTTTGCGCTGCGTTAAACTCGCCTTCGGCGTGAATGATCTTCGAACGGCGTTCGCGCTCTGCCTCAGCCTGCTTGGCCATGGCGCGCAGCATCGTCTCCGGCAGGTCAACCTGCTTGACTTCAACTGAGACGACCTTCACTCCAAACGGTTCAGTCCGCTGGTCGATGATGGACTGGATTCTCAGGTTCAGCTTGTCACGATGGCTGAGCAGTTCGTCCAACTCGACCTCGCCCAACACGGACCGCAAAGTGGTCTGCGCAAACTGCGAGGTCTGGTAAACGTAGTTGGCCACCTTGATGGCCGCGTCGTTGGGATTGACCACGTAAAGCGTGACCACGGCGTTGACCTTGAGGGTGACGTTGTCCCGGGTAATCACGTCCTGCGGAGGAACCTCAAGCACGTCCTGGCGCAGGGAGATGCGCACCATCTGGTCAATCGGCCTGAAGACGAGGATGATGCCGGGGCCCTTGGGCACGGGCAGTGCACGGCCCAGGCGGAAGATGACCGCCCGCTCGTAGTCGCGCAGAATCTTGATGGAGTTGAGCAGGTACAGGACGACGATGGCAGCGAGAATCAGAAACGGTATCGGCAAATCGGACAGTGACATTGGACTTCCCTCACTCAGCACGGATTGTACTCCAGCAGCGTTTACGCGGTCGTCTGGTGGATTTGCGGCGGCTCGGCCGGCACTACCTGCAAGAGGAACTGCTCATGGCCTACCACGCGAAGCTGGGTCCCGGCAGGCACGGGCACGGAGGTGACGGCGCGCCAGATCTCACCCTCGACCAGCACGTGACCCTCGGGCGAAAGCGGCTCCATGGCCTGGGCGCGGCTGCCGACCAGGGCATCGGCGCCGAGACGGGCCTTCATGCGGCGGGCTCGAATGGCGAGCCGCACAAGGAAGAAGGTGATGCCCCCAAACCCCAGGCTCACGGCAATGGCGACGAAAGGATTGATGCCCAACTCGGGAATGGGTGCGGCAACCAGGGTGAGGGTTCCAAAGGTGAGGCAGACGATGCCCGCGATAGCCAGCGCACCGTGGCCGCCGAACTTGGCTTCAAGGACCAGCAACACCAGCGCCGCGAGTAGCAGCAGAACGGCCGTGTATCGAATGGGCAGCAGGTTTAACGCAAAGATGGCCAGCAGAACCATGAGCGTGCCCAGCGCTCCGGGAACAATGGTGCCCGGGGTATTGAATTCGAGATAGATCAGCAAGGCGCCGCCGACCAGAAACAGCAGGGCGATGTTGGGATTGACCAGCCAGCCGAGCAGTTCGTCGCGCATGGAGGGCTTGAGCACCTCAATGCGCGCCCCGGCCAGATGGAGCGTGAGCTTGGCGCCGTCCATGCGGGTAATTTCGCGGCCGTCGATGGCGGACAGCAGTTGGGTGTCGCTGGAGGCTATTACGTCGATCAAGTGCTGATCAAGCGCCTCCTGTGCCGTATAGGAGTGGGAAGAGTGGACGGCGGCTTCAGCAGCCTCGGCGTTGCGGTTGCGGCGGGTTACATAGGAGCGGAGAAAGGCCTCGGCGTCATTCTCGATTTTCTGGCTCATGGTGGCGTCGGGCTGGCCGCCGAACTCGATGACCGGGTGAGCCGCCCCGGCATTAGTACCGGGAGCCATGGCGGCGATGTCAGCCGACTCCAGAAGAAAGAAGCCGGCCGAACCGGCGCGGGCGCCCTCCGGCGAGACATAAATGATGACCGGCACCCGCGAGCTGAGGATAGCGCCGGCCATGGTGCGGGTAGAGTCAAGAAGTCCCCCGGGCGTGTCGAGCTCAACCAGCAGAGCCTGTGCGCCGTCGCGGCCAGCGCGGACGATGGCCCGGTCGAGCGCTCCAGCCGTGATGGGCTGAATGGTGTCAGAAAGGATGAGCTTTTCAACCAGCGGCTGCTGCGCGGGAGGCGGAGCGGCAAAACCGAGGGACACGAGGCCTGCCGCCAAAGCAAGACCCATTGAAAACCGACCGGCTGGCTTCTGCATGCGCTTAACCATGGCTTGCTCCTCCAGGGCCATTTTCCGGCCCTACTGCTTCTGCCCTTGTTTCGCCTCGATCTGACGCCGAAGCTCCTGGGCAGCACGGCTCTGCGGTTCCAGTCGCTGGGCCTCGCCGGCGTCTTTTCCGGCTTCGTCCGCGCGGCCCGCTGCCAGATCGAGTCTGCCCAGCACCAGGTAGGCATCGGCCGATGGGGTCAGGTCAATCGAGATGTGGGCCTCATTTCGGGCGCTTTGGGTATCGCCGGTGCGCTCGCGCACTTCGGCAAGGCCGGCGTGGGCCTCCGATAGCTTGCTATCCGCTGCGATGGCCGATTGATAGAGACGCTCAGCCTCAAGCAGAAGACCGCGATCAAGGTAGTCCTTTGCCTGGCCGCAGAGCTTTTGCGCCCGGTCGCGCGGTGTGAGCGCGGCCAGCCGCGAGGCTTCCATCTGGTCCATCATCTGCGCCGCCTGGCGGAAGGCCTGGGCGTCGAATCTGCGCGCAATGCGCTCCAGCGGATCGGCCTTGGGCGCGGCTTCCTGTCCTGGCATGGGTGCCGGAGCCACCCCTTTCCAGGCCTTGTTCAGATCCTGGGCCTCGGTGTCGTTGGACCGCAGGCGCAGGCATTGCGCCAGTTCGGCAACGGCATCGGCAGACTCTCCGCGCCGCTTCAGGCTCACGGCAAGGTTAAAGTGGTAGTCTGCCGCGTTGGGATCGGCGGCTACGGCCTCGCGATAGAACGGAATTCCGTCTTTGCCCTGGCGGCTAAGGGATACTCCCTGGTTGTTCAAAACCTCGGCCAGCGGCAAAACGCGCGCCACGCCGCCGAAGGCCTCCTCGGCCTTGGCATAGTCGCCGGAAAACATGAGGCTCAGCCCACGGTAGAAGCCGGCCACCAGCGCATCGGGATCACCGCCGCCCACCTTGGCAAAGGCTGCTGCCGCATCTTCGTATTTCTGGCCTTCATAATCTACGCGGCCAAGCTCCATCCAGGCCTGCGAGAAATCCGGGCTGAGCTGAACTGCCTGGTTGAGATGGCGCAGCCGCTCTCCCTGATCGGGCTCCGTGATGCCGCGGATGTACTGCTCAAAAGCGGCCAGGCGGAGGCCCGCGCCGGCCGCCACAAAGGTTTCCTGGGCCACGCTGAAGCCGGGGTCCAGTTCCCGGGTCAGCTTCCAGGCCAGGGTGCCGAAGACGGCAATCAGGTCGCGCATTTCGCCGCGCGCCGTTACCGGCTGGCTCATCCGCAGGTGCGGCACATCGACCACCTGGGCCTCGACGACGATTCCGGTGCCGTCGGTCAAGTAACTGCCGACGATGATCGAGTCGGCGTCTACGGTCTCCGCCAGTTTGAGCGAACTGGCCCGCGAAGGATGAAACCCCTGCGGCAGGCCGAGGTGGTCAAGGGCATAGCGCCGGTCGGCCCGGCTCATGGGCGCAAACCCGGCGGAACTGAACCGGCGGGTCAAAATCTCTGCCGCGGCCTCGCGAATCCACTCCAGGCTGGGCTGGCCGGTGCGGTTGTCAAAGGGCAGCACCAGCAGAATGCGACCGCCCGCGGCGGGCAGAGGCACTGCGGGAGCCTGGGCGCGGGCAGGGGTTGAATTGGCGAGAGCCAGTGCAAGAGCCAGCCCGGCACTGGCAACTAGCTGCCCGATGCGGCGTAAACGGGATGAATACGAGATATACACGACAGGCTGATTATAGGCGGTATACCGTCCTCAAGTGCCGTCATCCTGAGCATCTCAAGTCGCCTCGGCGAGTTACGCCCCGAGATGAACATGTGGGAGTTCTCCAGAGGAGGGGGTGCCCCACCCTCGCCGCGTCTTTGTTTTTGCGGCTAGGGTGGGATACCTCCTTCCTCAACCGGCCCAGTTCATCCTTAGCCAAGTCCGCCGCGGCGGACGCAGTCGAAGGACCTGCGGTTGCCTTTGCCTCTTTCAACCTTAGTTCCCCGTCGGAATGATTCCGGCGTTCTCGACCATCAGCATCACCGTTCGGCGCGTTGCCCGGGTGCGATGGACGACACCCTTGGGAACAACGAAACCCTGCCGCGGGGAAAGCTCGACGGTGCGCCCTTCCAGGTCAATCAGCAGTTGGCCCTCGAGCACGTAGAAGAACTCGTCGTCCTCATCGTGCTTGTGCCAGTGGTATTCGCCTTCGATGACCGCCATGCGCACCACCGAGTCGTTGACCTTGCAGAGCGTCTGGTTGAACCACTTGAATTCGCAGGCGTCGGCGAGGGCTTTCTCGTCGATGATTTCCAGCGGTTGATGGAGAATGTTGAGGCGGGTTTCGTAGGCGTAGCTGGCGGTGGAATCGGGCATCGGGGGCCTCCTGTTGGGCGACTGCGGACTATGGAATCTCCGATTAACTTCGAATCGTGCGCCGACTTTCCCCCAGGGGCTAAAGCCCGCGCTCCTCATGCTTGGATTGCGGCACGACTAAACAGGCGGGTGAAAAACCGCCATACCACCATCCTGCACCTGCTTTGTAACAGGGCACGACTTTAGTCGTGCCGCAAATGGCACAAAATCAACGAGGGCTTTAGCCCCTGCTTGGGCCTGTTCCGCCGTCTTGCTCGCATCCTGGCCCTTTTCCGCAGCCTGTAAAGTCGTGCCCTGACACTTCGTGCGGCTCCGGGCGGTTTTCCCTCAAGCTGTAATGTCATTTCCTTTCAAAACTGCGACTTATTCCGAGACTTCCCTGATCAAGATTGGCACGCTGGGGACTTACTCTTACCTGCTCGCCAACAGCATGGCCGTCGTGTCCTGCGGCCGCTCCAGCCGCGCGTCATATTGCCTGTTGAACCGAATGAGCGCAATCCACATGCCCTGGTCCTCTTTCTTCCACACCAGGGTTCCGTGGAGTTCGATGGCGATCGTCTCTGGCGCCAGATCGTGGTGTAGGCCGAAGTAGCGCTCGTCCAGGGCCTTGCTCTTCGGGCCCAGTGTGAACAATGGTGACGGCGGATCGTATTTGGTAGAGAAAACCAGCGCCGTGGAGTACATTCCGGGCTCGGTGGCGGCGCGGGCGATCTGCGCGTCGGTAAAGTCCTCGAGCCGGTAGACCTCGTAGGGAGTCTTGAGGTAGCCAAGCTCCGGGCGGGTCAGCTCGTCGGTCATGGGCCAGGCGGAGAGCACGGTCGATCCTGGGAAGCGGTGGTTGAGCTGGGCAATTCCAGCCTCGTGAAGCCGGACCACGTGGGCGTAAGCCAGGTTGTCTTCCGGGGCAAAGCCGTAAGGGGGATTGATGAACAGTCCCAGCACAAATGCGGCGGCTGAAAACACCGCCAGAGCGGGCCAGAACGGCACGCGCCGATAAAACGTGGTAACCGCAACCAGCAGCACCAGCGGATACATGGGGAGCAGGTAGCGGGTCAGCAGCGCGCCGCCGAGAACGCTATAGACGAAGCAGTTGACCAAAAGCAGAACAAAGATGCGCCGCAGGGCAGGAGCGGAAATGGCGGCACGGTCGTGGCCTTCCGCGTCTTTACGCGGGTCAAGCAGTAGGGCGGCAACGGTCATCATCACCGGCACAAAGAGGTTCATGTGCGCGGTAAGGTGCAACACGCGGTGGCCAAAGGCGGCCAGAAACCTCAACGGGTCGAGATTGGCCTGGGCGTTGTAGCGCAGAAACTCCGGATTGCCGAAAAGAAAACCGGTCTTGAAGTAGTGCCAGGCGTACCAGGCGGCCAGAGGAATCACGCAGCTTGCCAGCCAAACCGATTCGCGCCACAGCCTCAGCCGGCGGGCCCGCAAATGGGCCAGGGAACCTTCAACCAGGGAAAATGCTGCCAAAGCCAGCGGAATGGCAATGGATGTTTCCTTGCACAAGGCGGCGGCGGAAAACCACAGCGTGGCGGCCCAGATTTTCGGAAACCACTCCCGCTCCCGGCCGGGCAGCGCATACACCAGTCCCCAAAGCGTGCAAGCGGCGGCAAAAATGTCGGCATGGGCCAAGGTGCTTTGGGCAAACCAGATGGGGTAGATGGCGGTGAGCGCAACAGTCCAGAAGGCGACCGATGCCACGCCCACCAGGCGCATAGCCAGCCGCCACACGGCCAGCAGACCGAGCGACGCCACCATCAGCACCGCCTCGCGGGTCACCTCGGGATAGAAGCCTGAGATCTTCCACCACAGCGCCAGGTAGATGCTGGGCAAAGGCGGATGGGCGTTGGTCAGCGTGGTCAGCGGGATCAGCGAGCCGGTGCGGAAAAAGTCCCAGGCCGCGGGAATGTAGTATCCGGCCTCGTCCCAGTAATAAGGAACGCGGAGAAGCGTAAAGTGGGTGGCATAAAGCGCCGCAAAGATCACGGGAAAGATCATCCAAAGCGGGAACGGCGCATCCAGCCTCGGCTGCATCAGGTGCTTCAGGCGCACGCGAATTCTCCTCGGATCCGTCCAGCGGGTTAGTTGATGGGGCCCTGCGGAAAGTTGTGGCTTTGCGGTTCGAGATTCAGGGTGCCAAAGGCCTGCTCGTACTGGGCGATGTTCTGGCCCAGCACGTTCCACAAGGCCTTGGCCTGCTGCGGGCTCAAGAAGATCGCATTCTGGTTGCGGATGGTGACCTGCTCGGGCGACTCAGCCGATGCCAGACCAAAGACCAGTTGGAAATCCCACACGCTGACGCGCACCTGCACGCTGTTGGCATAGGACTCACGGAAGTCCGGGGTCTGTACAAGGCTCATTTGGGGCTGCTTCTCGGTAGGGCTCATGGTTTTACCAGATTACTCCGGCCGGGGCGCCGAGCGTACTGCGCAGAATCACAAGCCGGAAAGCCATGATTCGAGGGCTGGTGCGAAAGGGGGGACTCGAACCCCCATGGATTGCTCCGCCAGATCCTAAGTCTGGTGCGTCTGCCAATTCCGCCACTTTCGCATGAACAACTTACGGACGATCCCCAGAAGCAGTGGCAGTTTTGATGGCACTTTGCCCCCGTCTGGATTCCCTTCCTTTGCCGCTCGTCACTAGGCGCTCTACAGCGTTTTGCTGGTGGTCGGGGGCAAGATGTGCATACCTCATTGTCATCTGGATCGTCCGATGGCCCATGAGCTGAGCGACAGTGCGTAAATCAACCCCGGCCATCACAAGTCTAGAAGCGAAGGTGTGCCGGTTGCAATGCCAGGTGTAGTCCTTGACACCAGATGTTTTGACAGCAGGCTCAAACCAATCCCTTTGGCCTCGCAGCTTTTCTCCTTTTCTATTCACGAAAACCCATGGCGACGTCGGGTTTCTCTCGCGCAATTCTTTGAGTGCTGCCAACGCAATAGCGTTCAAAGGCACAAACCGCCATTTGCCACTCTCCGTCCGTTTGTTGGGCAGTTGAACAAACTTCTGCTTCAAATCGACGCGATCCCAGCGCAGGCCAAATTGTTCACCTGCACGAGCCCCTGTGTGAATGCTGAGATCGAAAGCCGGGACATGTTGCGGGCACTTCTCCATCAGAACCTTCCGAATTGCGCTCTCCTCCCTTTTGTCTAGGAAGCGAACTCGACCGTTGTCCTCAGCCTTGCGACGGATACGGGAAGCCGGGTTCTTTTCGACCTTCTCGTTGTCTAGGCCGACCGTAAATGCGAGCGAGAAAGCCGCTTGCCAGCGATTCCGAGTCGCCTCAGAACCCCACTTCCGTTCCTCCTTGGCTGCCGTCAACCACCGGATAATCTCCTGCTTTGTGATCTCTTCCGCTGTTCGGTTTCCAAATACGGGACGCAAGATTTCATATTTCAATCGAAGTTCGGCTGTTGAACGCTCGACATTCTCAGCCTTCGAGTGTTCAAGCGCATCGTCCATGAGCTCGCCAAACGTAACAGCTTTCGCCCGGAAGTTTTCAGGCAATTTGATACGTTGCAGCTTTTCTGTCCTTCGTTTAGCAAGCAGATCGACTGCGTCGCCGCGGCGTCCGGCTTTCTCACGTCGACGCCGACCTGATGCGTCGAAATACTGTATCCACCAAATCCCACTTCCAAGAGGCTGTTCATAAATCCCACGGAGTTTTTTCTCGAAAGATCTCGACATGGCTCGCTCCAAAATATACCACCAGATTACAATATAATATTGGTCTGGTGAGTGTACATCTCTGCCAAATAGCCTAGCCCAGAACACCACGAAGTCGGCGAATTTTGAGTCTGATTTTTCGCATTTTGCAGTGCGCCGCACGCCCGCGCAGAAATCTGCATATCTCTTTTATATGCAATACATACGTCATCGATCGAGATTGCAATGAGGTGCAGTGAAATGAACGGAATTCCGGTACGAACATGCACCAAAACATGCACCAAATTACCCGGCGGATTCCGCATAAGAGCCAGTCCGCTTCTGGCTCAAAGTGATTGAAATGGCCAGTGTTTTCGGAGAGGATTCTTATTGGGTGGTAATGCTGGGCCGCGTATCCAACCGACCGGAACGGGGAAAAAGGACTGAAAGACTTGCTGAGCACATTGAGATGTTGGCGATGGCACACGTTTTTGCCCACCGTGGAGACCGGCGAACCCTCGTCGACTTGACCTCTGCAGTTGCACGGCAAGGGTCTTAGCTAGTATTTGCCGATTACTCGCGATTTCAGGTGCTGAAGAGGGTGCTGAAATTTAGCGGGACGGCCCGCCGAACCGCGTATGGGGATCGATCCTTGAAACAGCGCTCAACTCACGTCCGAAGAGTGCGCTGGCCTGATGATGTCAGTCGAGAGACTTCATAGCGAGGCGGGATAATCCTGGATCAGACTTCCTATTCTCCCAGATCACTCGCCGGGCATGGAGTTCTTGGACTTTGGCCGTTCGGGATTCACTGAACCCATCAGAAACTCAGTTAATGCTCTCAATCTAGCCGGAACAAAGTGGCGCGAAGGATGATAAACGTAGAGCGGGAAAAGTTCATCGGACCATTGAGGAAAAAGGTTGACGAGGGCTCCACTTTCCAGAAGCGGCTCGATCCCCAGGTCCATGATCTGCGCAATACCCAGGCCCGACCGGCAAATCTCTAAATGGGTAAGCGCGTCGTTGAGCACCAGCCGCCCTGTCACTGCGACCGTAATGCGCTTTTTCCCTTGATGGAATTCCCATGGAAATGGCCTTCCTGTCGCGGGATCGCGAAAGAGGATGCATTCGTGTCCCTGCCGTTCCAGATCGCGCGGAGTTCGGGGCCGATCATGATGTTTGAAATAGCCCGGAGAGGCACACGTGAGGATGCGGACCTTCAGCAAGCGCCGAGCGATGAGTGCGGACGGCTTTGGGTCCCCGAAACGAATAGCGGCGTCAAATCCCTCCGCGACCAGATCCCCGATCCCATCCCGAATGGCTAGTTCCAGTCGAAGCCCAGGAAAAGCCTCCAGGAGTCTATGGATGCGCGGGGCCAGAAACAGGCGCGCGACAGTCGGATCGACATTGATCCGGAGTTGCCCCTGCACCTTCCCGGAGACGCCCGACATTTCCTCTGCCACTTCCTCCATGCGGTGAAGCAGGGGCAATGCCTCATCGCAGAATCGCCTTCCATCCTCCGTCAGTCGAACCGTTTTTGAGGTTCGTTCGAAGAGCCGGATTCCGAGCAGTGTCTCCAGGCGCTGCACGGCGCGGCTTACTCCCGATTGGGTAAGTCCGAGCGCTTCGCCGGCCCGCACGAAGCTGCCCGATTCAAGCACTGCGGCAAGAACAGGGAGCCCTGTAAACAACCGCGCATCTACCGTCATTCTTCGATGATATCAAGTCATTCTTTATATGACTAAAATGCGCTTTGGGAATCATTATGCGCGCGCTATTGTCATGCCATGGATAGCACGCAGAAGCAAATCGCACTCATCACCGGAGGGAATCGCGGACTGGGGTTGCAAACTGCGCGGGAGTTAGGCCGTCTTGGAATCCTGACCGTTCTCGGAGTCCGCAATCCTGAAAAGGGTGCTCTGGCGGCTAGGCAGCTTGAGTCGGAAGGGATTCGTGCCGCCTTTGTCCGCGTGGACGTGGCCGATCCCTCCACGCACGCCGAAGCATACAAACAACTGGACGAGCGATATGGAAGGCTCGACATTCTCATCAACAATGCAGGCGTCTGGAAGGAAAGCACAAACTCCAGCAGTTACGTGCCCGGCACCAACCAAACGAGCACACTCCCAATGAAGATTCTGCGGGAGACATTCGAGACGAATTTCTTCGGCACCGTCGGGCTCACCCAATGCCTTCTGCCGCTGCTGCGCAGGGCCCCGGCTGCGCGAATTGTAAATGTGGCCAGCATTATGGGTTCGCTGACGCTGCACTCCGACCCTATATCGTCGATTTATCCTCACAAGGTTTTCGCCTACGACGCGTCGAAGACCGCACTCAATGCGTTCACGGTCCACCTGGCGCATGAACTGAAGGACACTCCAATTAAGGTCAACGCAGCGCACCCCGGTTGGGTGCGAACCGAGATGGGCGGAGAATTCGCCGACCTTGATATTTCCGAAGGTGGAAAGACCAGCGCGTGGCTGGCGACTCTTCCTGCGAACGGCCCTACAGGCGGCTACTTCCACATGGGGCAGCCTCTGCCTTGGTAACCAGGAATCACAACAGAAGGAGACCAATCATATGTACGCAGTTATCGGAATCACCGGAAAGGTCGGCGGCAGCACAGCGCGCGCGTTGCTGAATGATGGCGACAAGGTCCGCGGAGTCGTAAGAAACACGGCAAAGGCAGTTGCGTGGAGAGCCGCTGGAGTTGACTTGGCTCTGGCCGAAATCAACGATGCGGCGGCTTTGGAAGCGGCCATGTGCGATGTCGAAGGTGCGTTTGTCATGATCCCGCCAAATTTTGCTCCGGCTGAGGGCTTTCCGGAGACTCGGACCATTGTTGCCGCTTTGCGTAAGGCGATCTCAGCCGCGCTTCCGCCGAAGGTGGTTTACCTTTCGTCGGTTGGCGCGCATCGAAAGAACGGATTGGGGCTGATCACTCAATTGCATATTCTGGAAGAGGAATTGGGTTCATTGCCGATTCCCAGCGCTTTTATCCGCGCCGCATGGTTCATGGAGAACTATCAATGGGACGTTGATTCTGCCCGTGAACGGGGAGAGATCGATGCCTTCCTGAGTCCCGTGGATCGTGCGATCCCAATGGTGGCAACGGAGGACATCGGACGCCTGGCGGCAAAGACGCTTCAGCAGGAATGGGCGGACAATCGCTTCCTTGAACTGGAAGGGCCGGCACGATACTCTCCACTTGATGCGGCCGCCGTCTTCTCAATCCACCTGAATAAACAGGTCATCGCCAAACCAGTTGCCCGCGAAGAATGGGCGTCACTTTTTGAAAAGCAAGGTATGGCTCCGGACCGGACAGGGCCACGCATCGAGATGCTAGATGGCTTCAACGCCGGCTGGATTGATTTTCAGCGCGTCGGAACTGAGCACGTTCTCGGACGCACAACTTTGGACGAGGTTCTGCAAGTGACAATTCGTAGATGATTTGAGAAGCGTAAATGGCAGGAAACCGACTGGCGTCGCAAAGCCTAATCACCTCTGCTTTTGCGCGGCAGAGGTCTCGCGCGGAAACCCCTATTTAATTGCAGCCGGAGATTCCTGCACCCGGAGCACTGTCGATACGGCACTAGAGATTATGAGCTCGTTGACAAAGTCAATGGCGAAACGACATTGGCATCAGAGGGTGGCGAACGCGAATCATCCGCTCGGCAACGAATGCTTGCTGAGCACATTCCGTCTGGATTTCCTGGAATTAGCTTGCGGGACGCTTCCCACTATTCGCCCGAGGTCGTAAGCAGTAGGCCGCGAAGAGGCTCTATATTCCGCCCGGCCTCAAGCCTGTTCACCGCTGGGCGTTGCGCCGCCAGACGGCGGGGGAGCTTCCGACATTCCGGACAAAAACGCGTGTCAGATGGCTCTGATCGGCGAATCCGCATGCGATGGCAACCTCGTTGAGGGGAGTAGCACTCTCGTAGATGAGACGCTGAGCGAGGGCGATTCGGCGGCTCAGCACCCAGCGATGCGGCGAAACATTCAGTGCGGTTTTGAAGCCGCGGGTGAGTGAACTCACAGAAGTGCCGGATGCATCCGCTACATCGGCAAGGCTCACATCATGGCTTAGGTTTGCCTCAATATACTCCAAGGCATGACGCAGTTGACGAGCCGTGAGGCCAAGCCTGTTGCCGGTGGTCCTTGTTGTGAAGCCGCCGTATGCCTCAGAAATATGGTCTCGTATTGCTAAAAACATGGAATCCAGGTACAGCGCACTGACCTCGTGCGGCCGCTCCAGCGTAGGCAGCATCGCCTGCATCAGATGCAGCATTACCGGGTCGTACTGTGTCTTCTGTATGTCAAAGCGAAAATCAAGAAAATTGCTACTTCGCTCCGCTGCAAAATCCCGGAAGCTGTTGATCGGCAGGAAGACTTGCAGGGTGTCAAAAGGATCTCTGATGTCTGCGCACCATGACCTGCGCATATCGTAAAGGGCCAATGCACCGGGCTCAGTTGCCGGTTTTCGCTTGTGATGCCCGTCGCAGAATACGTTGATCGGTCTGAAGGGGCGAAGTTCCACCGACACGATGACCTGATCCGCCAGAGGTGTTTGTTCGAGTAATCCAAGGTTCGTCCTGTCGTGCCGATACCTCGCGAAAAAGAGCGGCCGCTCCGAGCGGCCTGAAATCGATCGGACCTTCTCAAATTCCGGGCGATTTTCACTCACAAAGCCAGGAACGTCGAATGGCTCGGCTTTTATCCGATCGGTATTCATGTCTTGTCTTTGTCGGCTTGCGGGGAATTGGTCGTACTGCACGAATGATACACACCCGGTTTTGCGGTGCGCAAACCGCCGGAAGGGAGTGACCGGATTGTCCCAAAGATGCCTCGTCGGTACAAGACGGCGAAGCAGCGACCAGGTCAATCTAGGAATGGCAAACAGAGGCATGCATGTCGGAGACACCACTGAGTCCACCATCGTTACCATCTCATTACGGCATCACACGCCGTTCCCTGCTGTTTGCAGCAGGGATTGCTGCGGGGGCCGCGGGGCTTATGGCAACCGACTTCAGCGCGCCAGCCAACGCTTTATCAACTCGGAAGACAGATGTACAGGAGGGAAATATGGGAATGGGCACATTGACTACGCATGACGGCGTCGAGATCTTCTTTAAGGACTGGGGTCCAAAAGATGCGCAGCCTATCGTGTTTCACCACGGCTGGCCGCTCAGCTCCGACGACTGGGACAACCAGATGTTGTTCTTTCTTGCCCACGGCTATCGTGTCGTAGCACATGACCGGCGTGGCCACGGCCGCTCCTCGCAGATCGGCACCGGCCACGACATGGATCATTATGCGTCCGACGCCTCGGCAGTGGCGGAGCATCTCAACCTGAAGAATGCGGTTCACGTTGGCCACTCGACCGGGGGCGGTGAAGTGGCGCGCTATGTTGCGAAGTACGGCGAGCCGCAGGGCCGCGTGGCCAAAGCCGTTCTGCTCGCCGCTGTCCCGCCGCTTATGGTGAAGACCGAAAACAACCCCGGCGGTACTCCGATCGAGGTGTTCGACGGATTCCGCAAGGCGCTGACTGAGAATCGCGCGCAGTTCTTTCTCGATGTGCCTACCGGGCCGTTTTACGGTTTCAACCGGCCTGGCGCAGAGCCTTCCGAGGGAATCATCCGGAACTGGTGGCGTCAGGGGATGATGGGCAGCGCGCTGGCTCACTACGAAGGCATCAAGGCTTTCTCTGAGACAGACCAGACGGACGATCTGAAAGCGATCACCGTGCCGACCCTCGTGATGCAGGGCGACGATGATCAAGTCGTTCCGTATAAAGACGCCTCATTGCTGCAGGCGAAGCTGCTTAAGAATGGCACGCTCAAGATTTACCCCGGCTACCCCCATGGCCTGATGACCGTGCATGCCGATGTGATCAATGCGGATCTCTTGGCCTTCATCAAGAGCTGAGCTCTTGGTTCGCGCATGCGAGCCCCGTCTTTGGCAGAGCGACTACCGAATCAGGAGAGAAGAATGGCAACCAGGCAAACGAGAAAGCCCCTGAACAGAGGAACAATGGAAAGTCTCGGTACTCCCACGGATCTTTCGCCGGCGGCGGTCGCGGCCATCTCTGAGACCTTGCGACAATTGCTCGCGGATGTCTTCGCGCTTTACCTGAAGACGAAGAACTTTCACTGGCACATGAGTGGAGCGCATTTCCGCGACTACCATTTGCTCCTCGACGAACAGGCGACCGAGATTTTCGCGATGACCGATCCTATCGCGGAGCGGGCTCGCAAAATCGGCGGCACAACTCTGCGCTCGATTGGTGACATCGCGAAACATCAGCGGTTGCTCGACAGCAACGGGCAATCTGTTACTCCCAACGCCATGCTTGAGGAACTTGTCGCCGATAGCCGTTGCCTGACGAAGCTCATGCGTGGGGCTCATGAGGTCTGCGATGAATTCAAGGACGTGGCTACGGCGAGTCTGCTCGAAGTCTGGATCGACGAAGCCGAACGTCGCACCTGGTTTCTGTATGAGACGGTGCACGGCCGGAACTGATGCGCGGCGAACGTACTTGAGTCGCATTCATCGGTGTCTGGTGCTTTATGAAGCAGACTGCGATGGGAAGGGAGAGATTTATGAGAGCCATTTGGAAGTTGGGAATAGCAGCGGCCGCTTTGTTTGTTCTCGCGCAACTTGTGCGGCCAGTCATTCCTGCAAAACCCGCAACAGCCGAGATACAGGCTCCGCTCGCCGTAAAGCAAATTCTGAACAAGAGTTGTTATAGCTGCCACTCCGACGAACGACGTCTTGCATGGTTCGACCAGATCGAGCCTGCATATTTGATTGCGCGGCACGACATACTAATTGCTCGCGCGCACCTCAACTTTTCGTCCCTCGGCTCCGCGCCTTCGGCAGTACAGCGAACAAAGCTGTTTGAAGCCGTGAACATGATTCAACTTGGCGCAATGCCCCTTCCGCAGTTCGTTGCACTGCATCCCGATGCAAAGGTCTCTCCCGAAGAGTTAGCGGAGCTGAAGGCCTATCTGGCGCCGTGGGCGAACATGCCGAACTTGCCCGTCAATAATCCGAAAGGCGGTTCGGCAACGGCGCGGATCTCGTTGTCTGTGGTTCGGCCCGAATTGAACGGTTTGGCATTCGATCCGTCCTTCGAGAGCTGGAAGCTGCTCAGTACTACAGATCGTGGAGACAACAACACGTTCCGGTTCATTTTAGGCAATGACGTGGCCGCTAAGGCCGCGCAATCCGGCAACATCTCGCCCTGGCCCGATGGAACACGGTTTGCGAAGGTCGCCTGGCAGCAGGAATTTGGTGAAGATGGGCTCATCCATCCGGGCACCTTTGTTCAAGTTGAGCTGATGGTCAAGGATGCTCGCCGATACAAGGATACCGATGGGTGGGCCTGGGGCCGCTGGCGAGGCCTCGATTTGAAGCCCTACGGAGAGAACGCACATTTTGTCGGCGAATGCACGGGCTGTCATTTGCCAGTGCGTGGCAATGATTATGTGTATACGATTCCCATCACGAAAGCTCACGCTAATCGCGAGCAAGTCGTGAACAACGCTGCAGCTTCTTTGCCCTCAAGCTTGCCGTGGCAGCCGCTTGGCTGGCGGCCAATCACGATGATTGTCGACCCTAAGACACATACGACCGCGACGCTCTACGGCAACGACACGGCAATGCAAGCTCTCGACCGTAGGGGCGCACCCGGTCTCGCTTATTCGTCCGGTAGCGTGCTGGCGCTGGCCACCTGGGCTCAGAGAGACGACCCACACTGGTTCGGCGGGCGCATCCCGGGTGCGCCACAGAGGGTCGAGTTTGTACAGATATCTGCCGGCAGAGGCACAAATGGCTATCGCGTGTTCGAAGGTAGCGCGCTTGTCGAAACACACCCGGCCGCTGGAGATGCGGCGCGTAGAGCAAGTTTCATCCTGAATCTCAAGCCGGCTTCGTTGCCGTAGTCGCGCAATGAGATCAAGAAAAGGAGAACATCAATGAAGCAAATTCTGGTAATTGAGTCGAGCCCGCGGGGAGCTGAATCGGCAAGCCGCCAGCTCACACGTAGTCTCACAGAGCGCCTGAGGACTTTATATCCCGAGGCGAGTTTCGTAGAGAGAGATCTTGCAAAAGACCCGATTCCTCATCTGGATCACCGAACGGTGAAAGCCATCTTCACAAGGGATCTTTCCGAAGCTGAGGCATTGAAAGAAGCACTTCGTCTGTCGGACCAGGTTACCGAAGAAGTCTTGTCATCGGATCTTCTGGTGATCGCTTCTCCGATGTGGAATTTTGGACTGCCGTCGTCCCTGAAGGCATGGATCGATCATATTGTTCGACCCGGCAAGACGTTTCGCTATACAGCAGGGGGAGCCGAAGGCCTGGCCCGTGAAAAGAAGGCGATCCTGGTGCTTGCCTCTGGTGGTGTCTTTACTGAGGGACCCTGGAAAGCGTGGGATACAGAGGAACCTTACCTTCGCTTGATTCTGAGCTTCATTGGAATCACCGACGTGCAGACTGTGCGCGCCCAGGGCATGAATATACCCGCCCTTTCCGGCCGGGCAATTCCCGATGGCGAAAAATCAATCGGATCACTCGCAATATGAAGAAGAAACCAATGAAGGAGAAATCGATGATCAACCACATCATCTTGACCGTTAGCGATGTTGAGCGTTCGTTGGCATTTTACGAAGCGGCTCTGAAGCCCATTAAGATCCGGTTCTTTCTGCCCTACAAGGGCGAGAATGGTCATCCCGACCTCTGGGGTTTCGGAGACGGAAAGAGAGCTTGCTTCTGGCTCAAGCAAGGAAATCCCGATCCAGGTTCGATCCATTGGGGCTTCGATGCCGATAACAACGTTCAAGTCGACGAGTTTTATCGGGCTGCAATAGCTGCCGGAGCGAGGGACAACATTTCGCCACGGGCCCGACTCGAATACTATCCGGGCTATTACGCGGCCGATGTACTCGATCCCGACGGGTACTCGTTCGAAGTGGTTCATAAGAGTTGATCGATCCCGCCCGCCATTTTCCAAATGGCGAACTGGTTCCCCGGGTATCGACATGTCTTTGACCACCAGCATACGCCGGACTCACATAGTCTCGAATGCCGATTTCAGGCCAAGTCACTCATTCAGTCGAAACCGGTCGACGAGTCATTCGTCGGGTCGCCATCTGCATTTCGTGCGAAAACTGCGCAGATGCTTCGCTCGTCGCCGAATCTTTCTGCCCATCACAGAATCCAACTGCCAAGTGGCACGGGAGACGACGCATGGCAAAGGTAGCTCTGGTGACGGGCGCTAACAAAGGCATAGGGTTTGAAGTTGCGCGAGGACTTGGCAAGGCCGGCTTTATTGTATTGTTGGGCGCACGCGACACCGTCCGCGGCGAAGAGGCTGCGGCAAAGCTACGCGCCGAAGCGCTGGACGTCCGATTCGTGCACGCCGATCTGGAGCGTGCGCACGAAACCGCGACTGCGCTTGCCGAGAAGATTTCGAAAGAGTTTGGCCACCTGGATGTGCTGGTCAACAACGCTGGCGTTGCGGACATGACGGGAGCTGATGCGCCTGCTAGTACGGCCTCAATCGACGCCATCAAGCGTATCTTCAACACGAACTTCTTCGGAACGGTAGAGTTCACGCAACCGCTGCTTCCGCTACTGAAGGCTGCGCCCGCAGCGCGCATCGTGAACGTCTCCAGCGGTCTCGGCTCTCTCGAAATCAACACGAACTCCGATTCACCGTTTTACGGTGTGAAGCCGCTCGGTTATAACGCCTCAAAGGCGGCGCTGAACATGTTCACCGTGAACCTGGCGTGGGAACTGCGGGACACGAAGGTGAAGGTTAACTCGGTTTGCCCAGGCTACGTCGCCACGGATCTGAACAACCACAGTGGTCCGGGAACGGCAGCCGACGGCGCCATCGCGATCGTGAAGTATGCGCAGATCGGCGAAGAAGGTCCGACCGCAGGCTTCTTTCACAAGGACGGCACCTACGGCTGGTAGATTGCGATTGTTTCCGGCACAACGAACGAGCGGAGTCCTTTGGCTCCGCTCGTTCGTTGTGCCGTACCCGCTTCGAAGGGATGTCGTCAGCGGTCATCAATGAGTGGATGGCGATTTATCGCTCGTTGATAATGCTTCGCTAGGATCACTTCCGAAAAGGGTGTTTACGGTTACCTATCCGTCTTAAGCCGACTTCGTACTTGTTGTTCAACTTCCAGGTGTGCTGTCATACGGGATAGTCAGGCCCCACAGTCTTCACTGACTATCCTCAATCCACTGTGCCAGGCGTTTTTTCAGAAAGGCAGCAAATGCGCTGGCCTCGGGCGGCAGTTTTCTTCCCCGGTTGCTGATCTCGTAAAAATCGAGTGTCACCTCCGGCTCTAGCCTGCTGACTCTTACCTTGCGATTCCGTGAGGCAATCGCGCCGAAGGAAGGAATCACCGCAACGCCAAGCCCCGCCCCCACCAGCCCGATCTGCGTGTCCAGTCCGTTCACCGTCTGGCCGCGCCTGTAGGCGATGCCCATTTTCTCCAGTTGGTTCTCAACCAGGTGCTCATACGGATAGTCCCTGGTCAGCGCAATGATGGTTTCTTTTCCAAGCTCCGACCAAGAGACGGCCTGGGAACGAACCGGCCTGCCATCATCGGGCCGCGCCAGCATGAGTGAGAAGCGAAAGAAGGGCACGCGCCGGATGCCCAGAATCCGGTCGAAGACACCCACAGCGAAGTCCAGCTTATTGGCCTCGACAAGCCGCGACAACGTGCTGAGGTTTCCATCGAACAGGCGAATCTGCAGGCCCGGACGCTGATCGCGAAACTCGCGGATGGCGGATGGAAGCACATGAGCGGCAAGCCATGGCGTGGTGCCGACAGAGATGCTGCGGTTCTTGCGCTTGACGGCCTGCTCGATCTGCGCCACTCCGTCGTCAAGCATCTTGAGCGCTGGCCGTGTGATCTCAAGCAGTTCGCCGCCCTGCGCCGTCAGCACCACCTGGCGTGTTGTGCGGTCGAAGAGCCGGAAGCCAAGCTGGCGCTCCAACTCGCGGATCAACACGCTCAACCCGGAGGGCGTAAGGAACAGCGCTTCCGCGGCCCGCGTAAAGTTGCGATGCTCGGCGACGAGGTGAAATGCACGAAGCTGTCGCGACGTATATTCCATTATTGAGAATCTATCAACAAATACTGAAAATTACGAACTTCTATTTGAAAACAGCCGAAGGTACAACTGTTTTGTCAGAGGCCAGAAGGCCAACGGCAGAAAAGGAGAAGGACAATGAAAAACTCAAAGGTTAACAACATTGTGTTGGTGCATGGCGGTTTCGTGGATGGTTCGGGCTGGGAGAGCGTGTACGCGATCCTGAAGAACAAGGGCTTCAACGTTTCCATCGTCCAGAACCCGACCATTACCCTGGCGGATGATGTCGCCGCGACAAACCGTGTCATCAACGCGCAGGATGGACCGGTGGTCTTGGTCGGCCATTCCTATGGCGGTGTGGTGATCACCGAGGCTGGCAACAACCCGAAGGTGGAGCGGCTGGCCTACATCACCGCATTCGCGCCGGAAAATGGCGAGTCGGTTGGATCGCTGATCTCGAATCCCGCTCCCGGCGCGCCGGTACCGCCGATTCTGCCGCCGCAGGATGGATTTCTCCTCCTCGACCCCACCAAGTTTGCCGCCTCTTTTGCTGCCGATGTGGAGCCCGGTTTGGCCACCTTCATGGCCGACTCGCAGGTTCCCTGGGGCCTCGATGCACTCAACGGCGCGGTCACAAGCGCTTCCTGGAAGTCCAAGGCAAGCTGGTACCTGGTCGCGACCGACGACAAGATGATTCCGCCGGATGCACAGCGGGCAATGGCCGGGCGCGCAGGCGCGAGCGTTGTCGAAGCGAAGGGCAGCCACGCGATCTACGTTTCGCAGCCGGGGGCGGTCGCTGAGCTTATCGCGCAGGCCGCAGAGGACCAGCGGTAAGTGTTGTTCTGAATCCTGTTACGCTGCCGGCGTTCCAAAGCGCGGGTGGCCGCAATCGGCCTCCCGCGCTTTGCACGGCACTCGTCCTTAAAATAGGGACAAGTCGGTCAGTGTCTGGCGATCTAGGCAGCTCGACTCTCAACTGTGAACTTTAGGTCAATGCGCTCGTTGACCTCGTTTTGGGCCGTGTTTCGAGGATCGGTCTCAATAAATGCCGTCGTTTTATGCAACTCGAACAGACCTCCGCCTTTGCACGGCAGAGGTCTTGACCAGAATTCCAAGATTTAATGCAATTGAGGGTGCTCAAATGGGTGCTGAAAAGAATTGCTTGCCAAAGAATTGATGGCGCTATCGTGATTGAGAACCTACAAAATTCTATTTTTGGATGGCTGGTCGTCCGCCCGCAATACGAAGCCACAGAAGCGAAAAATTAGTCTAGAAAGCGTTCTCGTCCACCAACGTCACCAGCGAATAACCCTCCCCCAATGCTCCATTGTCCACGGTAAGGGATCCGGGCACATACGTAAGGGCGTACTTTACACGCACGGCCACACTGTTCGAGATCTCGGCATTCGGAGCCACTGGGCGCAGGTGCTGCGGCCCATCTGCCGGAGTCCAGGTTTCTCGAATCGCATCGAGAGCGAACTCTGCTGGCAAGGTTCCATACTGCGCGGCGACTGTAGTATCCAGCGTCAGTCCGAGGCCCTGCGCTTTGGCCACCATCCATCCAAGCGTAATGTCACACAGCCGAGTACCTGCATCCACTCCTCCGGCCTGTGCTGTTCCTCCGCCCACATCCCCATGGCATCCAGAGAACCATATCTGCTCGATGGTCTGGCCGACCGCTGGAGCAGAGGTCCACAGCGTGGCTGGAAACTGCGCCCGCTTTTCGTCCAAGGCCAGGCACTGGTAAGCATTCTTGATGTTTGGATGCAGACTGGTGTCGAGAAAACCATATTTCTTCTCATCCACTCCACCGAAGATCGCTGGGATACCAAGTGAACCCACCGTGTCCCACACCCCGACCATCTGAATCGTCGCGGGTTCAAGACCGCACGCCGTCAACCCGTCAAGGATCGAAGCTCGGTTCACTGGGTCCCGATAGGCCGCGAACGCCTGCGTCACGCAGTCGTCGTTGAAAGCCCCCGTTGGCAGGCCACAAGCTACGATCATCCCCGCCAGACTACGGGCCGTATACGCTCCCCGGCTGAACCCGAATAGAAAGATCTCGTCGCCCGGTTCATAAACATGGGCGATCCTCGTGTAGCCGTCCTGTATCTTCTGGAGAATCCCTTGACCAAAAGCACCGTCCAGGAGCCGGTCAAGTCCTGTGGCGTCTGCGCCTACTCCATCATCGTAAAAGGTTACCTGGTCGGCGGCCACAGTCAATGATTTATAGAGCCGGTAAACATTGGTGTTGTTCACCGGGGCCTGCCACGTCCCATCGGCACAAAGAACGATTCGTTTTGACATTGAGGCCCTCCCGCGCCGTAATTCTTTGCCGTCAGCATCGTATCACTAACCAGAAGCTTTCTGTTGACAGTCGGCGTCGCTAGGTATCCAATTTCAGCCATGAATTGCAAGTCATCACTACTTCTCACTGGCCCGCAAGGCTTTGTATGGCGGAACGGCTGGCCTTTCATGGGCACCCTCGCAGTGGTGGCCACTCTGACTCTTAGCTTCCTTGCCACCGGATGCTCGCTCACCCCCCTTGCCAAACACACTGCGGCCTTTTCAACGGCCGCGACCCTGGTCATCAACAGCTCCGAGGACGCATACAGAGGTGCCAACCAGCTCCGTCAGAACGAGCAGGTCGCCGCCGCTGTCTCCGACTACGACAAGAACCCTAAGTGGAGTCCCTACACGGACACCAAGCCTCTGCTTACTACCGTGCAGCTCAATGCCCGCATCACGGTTCTTGACGGCCTCAAGGCCTACGCCGCCTCGCTCGTCCAAATCACCGGTAGCCAGTCCTCCAAAGATCTTGATACTGCCGCCGCCGGTGTCGGCTCCAATCTCAAATCACTCAGTTCTACCGCTGCCACCGATCTCAAAAGCTCGGTCCCTAACGCTCCTGTCATGAGCGCCGAAGAAGCCAACGGCGTCAGCACCGCAGTTCGCGCACTCGGCGATTACCTGATCGCCCGTAAAGTCAAAGGCTCTCTTCCCAAAGTCACGCAAGACATGAACCCGAACGTCAAGACACTGTGCGAATTGCTCGACAGCGACATCGTTGTTCTTCGCCGTCAGGCGGATGTTGACTATCAAACTCTCATCACAGATCAGGACCAGTTCATTCGCCACCCGGACACACCCCTCGACCCCGTCGAACATCGTAACGAGATTGGCAAGCTCATCACATTGGCCGCGCAACAGAAGGCCAATGACGACCTTCTCGCCAAGCTCCAGGTAGCTCTCCACACTCTTGAACTAACTCACCAAGCCCTTGCCGCCGCGGCCCAGGGCAATGACCCAGAGTCGATCAAGCAGAAGATAGCCGACCTTGAGGCCGCCGGCCAAAGCCTCGCGACCTACTACAGTTCCCTACCAGTTAACTAGAGGCTGAGTCCAACTATTTGTTCGGAGAATAACCATGAGTACCGCAGTACCTTCCGTCCTTCAGAATCCAGACCCCGGTACCACCTATCAGGCCGCCTACGACGCCCTTGGCAGGGCCTACTGGGACGCATCGGATGTCCAGAGCAAAGATCTTATTCACGGTGCGCAGCAAGCCATCGGCGACATTATTACTGCTATTGATGAGCAGCAACTCTCCACCAACACCGCTCTCTTCATCCAACTCACACCAAAGATTAAAGCCATCAACACAGCCCTCGCTCAGATTCAGAAAGACATCACCAGCATCACCAAGAACATAGACACCGCTGCAACCGTCATATCAGCCGTCACCAAGGTCATGTCCCTCTATCCGGATCTGTAATGACAGAAGTGGCCTAGGTCTCGACTTTGATCGAGACTTGGGAGATTCGTACGTTATCTAACAGTTTGTTCCCGAGTGGTCGGCAAACCGGAAGTAGCGCAAGGTTGGCCCTCATAAGGTGCGTGTTGTGAACAGTCCAAACAAGCCTCTACCTTGTCGCAGCAGAGGTCTTGCATATAAATCATGGTTTTCAGGCGACTTGGGATGCTCAAGATGGTACTGAACTATGGGAGGAGCGGATGCCTGTTTTTTATCGCAACGGTCGAATCCGCATTTGCTTTATCTGCTTTCACTGACCTCAAAATCTTGTAGTCGAACGGAGTCCCGTTTTTCAGGGGCAATCCAGAATGCACTTGAGTCTCGCGTTTTCTTGGATGACTAACTGTGCCCATCCATTATCGCGTCAATACGTTAGTCGAGATTCTGGTCGGCGCAGCCCAGAATACCATTTGAGCTTACTGGAGCTGCGTGGTAACAGTGTAATTGCCAGTAGATTCAACCCGAAAGAGAATGTCACCGTCTCGTCTTGTTGTTAGCACTTGCCTATGTCCCTGTTCATTTTTAATGTTGATCCCCGCAGTCCGCACTTTGCTTCGATAATCAGGGACCATCTCTTGTGTGTTGTGAACAATGGATTTGTCTGAAATGACAATGGCTTGTGGTTGTAAGTATTGAAATACTTCTTCGCAGTAGCCGCTCTCGCGTCCGTGGTGCGACGCGACTAATATAGTTGTTTCGCGCAACTCAGCACAGAATGCTTGATCCTGAAGATGCGCTTTCCAGCCTGCCTTTTCGAGATCACCAGGGAATAAAATCTTGAAGTGTCCGTATGTAATAAAGAAAACCGAACTTAGATCGTTTGAATTCGTAAAAGTCGGAAAGGGATGGCAGAATGAACGAACGGCTATTCCACCCATTGCCTGATTGAACGGTATACCGCTACCTAGTGGGCCGAAGTTAGAACGCATACGAATAAGAGCTTCAGCATCCGCAGTTACCGGTCCGGACTGCTGCTTTATCCACCGAAGAGACTGAGGAGAAACCTGTGTATTTGTTATCAAATGCCGAATAGAAATACCGCTCTGAATCAGCGTTGATAGATCGCTGATGTGGTCTTGGTCAGCATTGGTAATCAAAAGATAATCTACATAATCACGTCCCAACCTATAACGGCAAAAAGTGCTAGGGCGCCATCCAGTACTGCTATTATGACCACAATCGATCACCGCCAACGCGTCTGAATTCACACCGGTCGGTGCGGCAAGCATTGCACAAGCTCCGTGCTCAACGTCAAAGATTCGAAGAAGCATTGTCATTGTGCGACTCCTTTCCGCTTTCGTACTGCTTCGGGAGTCGCAGCTTTTTGGGCGAGCACGGTCGTAACGAAGCGAACCCCGTAGTTGAATGCTGCTTGACGCACGATGATGTACTGAAGAAAAAGAATTAAGAAATACAGTGAGGCGATTTTGGTTGATGGAAGAATATATAGCACGGCGGGGCCGCAAGAAACGATGAACAATGCGCAGAGTCCAGTGTAATCACGTAAGAGCAAGAAGTCCCTATGTACCTGTTCAACAGCCGGCTCTTTCTCCACAGTTTTGTAAATGCTGTACCATGTGCGGTTCTGCTTTACCGGATCGGCAGGAAGCGTCGGACCGTACTGTTTTGTGAGAGCTTCCACATCAATTCGGGGGTCGGAAAGCGCGTATTCACTGAATGCTCGGTGACCAGGCAAGGCGTTCCGCCAACGGAGAAATACTAAACGGGCCTTGTTTTCTGCGCTAAGTAGGCCATTAAGCACAATCGAAACCACTAGAGCGAATCCGGCTGGCAACAAGTTGTTCGCGTTGACGAACAATGCACGTAGGCCATCGATTTTGATGGCGTTATCTCTGACCACTCCGAATAGGAACAGTGCATTTGCCGCCACCACTAGCCAGAGTTGCCAACGATTTTGCTCTTTCAATGACTTTCCCGCTCGTTTCAAGGGCATTTGGTTTCCTGAAATATTCATTTCAGACCTCACGTTGTTAAGTAAGCCGGCCGTTATGGGAGGTGTCAGAGCCGTCATCGATAAGGACTCGATTACGCAGTGAATTGGCCCGGCATGATGTAGCGATGCAGCCAGCATCACATAGGTCGAGTACATCTATCTCGATCCCGACAGAATGGCCATAAACCGGCATTAGAACCTCCGTTAACCCAAAATGATCTGATGTTTGGTGAAGAAAGCCTCTAGATCTTTCCGGTTATCGAGTACGACCTGATCCGAAAGTACACTGCGGGCGGGTTTTGGCAACAGCCCTAAGTGCCTGAGAAGGTAAAACAGGAGCGCTTCGCGTGTGCGCAAGACGAGCTTTCCGTCTGACATTCCGTAATCGGATTCAATGGCCCGCTTTTGCGCAGCGGATAACTCAGGGTGAGGAGCTAGCACGATGTCGACCTCGCGGTGCCACTCCGTGTCGTCCGACGCGTCGATCTGGGATTTCTCCTCTAGAGTTAATCCAGATAATCTCGCCAAAACAAAATCACGAAACTCGTTGTGGATGTGGCAGTAGGCGCGCGCATGCCAACGTGACCCATCGAATGCAATGGCGTGAGGTGTGATTCTCCTCCTCTTTGAATCGGGGCTGGTCATTGACTGATAGTTGGCCAGAACCGTCCTATGCTCTCTGATCGCCGACAAAATGGATCTCAGAGTTGAGGGATCAACTTCACGGCTTGGATCGCGCACAATGCCGGCGGTTGGGCGCCAGCCGAGGAAGGTGGAGTTCGGGCCTAGGATGCCAGCTTCGATTGCCAGGACACTACCCAAGTACGCATCTGCCGAGAAGCGCGCGAACCGCGGTGCAAATGATTGGGTTGCGACATAGGTTTTTTGCGTAACATCGTAGGCCGCATTCTCCGGTGCCAGTTCCCGATATTTGGCCAAATCCATCGAAGCCTGCGGCACCGATATACCAAAGTAGTTCGTAAGATCCGAACGATTAACACGTCCCTCCCAAAGTAGCCTGAAATCAATGAATTCCAGACGACGTTCCTGCCCCCAGCGTGCCGGCCAAATCTGCTCTACGCTCAATTTTCCCCCTCAGCGGTACAGCTACAGTCTAAAAACTATACCGAGTATAAAAACTAGATGTATAATACCAGCATGGATTGGGCGCGGCCAAGTTTTTAGGCTGCCCGCCTGAGGAAAATATGGCATCAACCATCACATTCTTTCCAGTGGGGAACGGCGACATGACGCTCATCGTTCTCGGTGATGAGACCGCCATGCGGATTCTCATTGATTGCAACATCCGTGGCGCGGCAGACGACCCGAACGACAAAACTCGGGACGTTGCCCAGGACCTGCGTGATCGGATCAAGCGCGACGACAAAGGCCGGCCGTATGTCGATGTCTTCGCATGGAGCCATCCTGACCAGGATCATTGCCGGGGCATTCGGAACCACTTCTATTTGGGCGATCCCGACTTATACCCGGACGACAAGAAACCGGACAACGAAAAACGAATTCTCATCCGCCAGATGTGGTCGTCCCCGATCGTCTATCGCCGTGCAAGCAAGGGCCACACCCTCTGCGACGATGCGAAGGCGCTGAACACCGAGGCAAGACGCCGCGTGCAAGTAGCTCTTGACAAGAAGTTCGCGGGAATGCAGGATGGCGATCGGATTTTAATCCTTGGAGAGGACGAAAATGGAAAAACCGACGATCTCGGCCCGATCTTGGTGAAGATCGATGAAGACATCAATTCCATCAATGAAGTTGAGAGTTCCGTCTTCAAAGCGCGCCTGCTTGGACCACTACCAATTCCAGAGGATGAATGTGAGGAAGAAGAGCTGGGCAAGAATCACTCCAGCGTCATTCTGAACATTGAGCTAGCTGATGACACATCGCGGAAGACGGTGAAGAAATTCCTGACCGGCGGCGATGCCGAGGTGCTGATTTGGGAGAAGCTGTGGGGGAAGCACAAGAAGTCTCCTGTGGTTCTGGAATATGATCTCCTCCAAACCCCACATCATTGTTCCTGGCATTCGCTTTCGCGCGACAGCCGCTCGGACTTGGGCGACAAAGCCAAGGTATCTCAGGATGCCAAATCGGCGCTATCGCAAATTCACAGCGGTGGAACCCTCGGTGATCGGGTTAAATCCGGCCATACGTGATCAGGTCAAAACCGGCCATAGGGATTGGCCGCGGACGTGATTGTTTTACCTTGCATCGATATTTCTCGGCAAGGATTCTGTTTCTTCG
>Ga0181517_10001352_pt1 | contig 27546 bp, 28 predicted proteins | sample PEATcosm2014_Bin_31_FD_119748 | JGI IMG/M metagenome (GOLD analysis project Ga0181517, IMG submission 119748) | Peatland microbial communities from MTU Mesocosm Facility, Houghton, MI, USA - PEATcosm2014_Bin01_30_metaG | ecosystem: Environmental > Terrestrial > Soil > Wetlands > Peat | place... | reverse complement strand
CGAAGTACATCTCTTGCTGTGGTTTGGTCATCTCGTAAGCCGTGACGACCCGGATCTTTCCGCGCCGTTCGGTATACAGAATGGTAAGCAGCCGTCCCGACTTGGTTCGCCCGAAACAGAGCACCCGTTCTTCGCTTTCGTGCGGTTGGACGTCGGCTTCCAACGGATCGATCAGGACCGCCTCCTCTGCTTCTGTCGGATTGACGCCATGTCTTGCGATGTGCCGCAAGTTATCGGCGTCCCAATCGAACTCCACAATTTACATTGTAAATACTTAGTAAAGACAAGTCAAGGCTTAACCGGGGAGTCGTTCTTACGGTTTCCCGCCGGCCCGCTTTTCGATTTCGGCGACTGCCTTGGGCAACTGGGCGGGCGAACTCATGAAGAACGTCTTTCCGCCCAGCCTGGCGACCGCGGGGCGAATCTTGTCCCGGTCCTTGGGCGCCGCCGAAACGGGACCCTGCCCCGGCGCACGGCCCCCCCGCGCCGTTCCACCCTGCCGCCCGGACGCGGGTTGGCCGCCCGGGAAGCCCCGCCCCGGCAGGTATTGGGAAGCCTGGAAATCGGCCGGTGAAGGCCCGAACTGCAAGGCGAAAAACCGCGGCCTGGGGCCGTGCGGTATCTTCAGAGCCTGGCGAGCGCTCGCATCGCGGAAGCGGTACCAGGAGCCGGGGTCCACGAAAACCACCAAATCGGGCGGCGGATCGGCCCGAAGCTGTTCGTTGATGAGGGCGGCCACAATATCCACGCTGCCCTCGCCGCGCTGCAAGGCGTGGTAGTCCACCGGTCCGAGCTTCCACTTTTCCACCGCCGCGTTCACCTGCTTCAGGTCGCCCAGGGAGAAGGATTCCAGGCGCAGCAGCTCGTGCTGCCGGTCGGCGTCGAACACCACCAGCTTTACCGCGGCCGCCCTGTGGGACAGCGACGAAATCGCGGCGTACATCAACCTGTGATCGGCCCCTCCCGAAAACGATCCGCTTCGGAGCAGCACCGATCCGACGTTGAGGAGCAGGGTCAAGCGCTGCCCGGAGGGCGGGCCGGCCGCCGTTTGCGCGGGCGCCGCCCACGGCAGGAGAAGCGCGGCGATTACGGCCGGACACATGCGCTTTTATTATCTGCCAGATCGGGAAACATCGACCAATTACCCCGTTTCGTCGAGAGCGATTCAACGCCGCTCTTTCGATCTCACCGGGAGGTATAAAGATATATCGAATGCGACGCCTTGCCCGCGAACTCCAGCACCCACGTGGGGAAGATCCCCAGAAACAGGGTGGCCAGCGCGGCCGCTCCGAGCGCCAGGCGCAAGCTGAAAGCCGGGGGTTCGGCTTCCGATGCGGCTTCGCCCGGTTCGCGGAAATACATCATTACCAGGACGCGCAGATAGTAGTAGGCTGCCACGGCGCTGTTGAGCAGGCCCAGCACGGCCAGCCATACCAGGTTCGATTCCAGGGCGGCTTTGAAGATATAGAACTTGCCGAAGAAGCCGCCGGTAAGCGGGACGCCGATCAACGACAGCAGAAAAATGGATAGCATGGCCGCGGTCGCGGGTTGTTTTTGGCCCAGGCCGGCGAAATCCTCCACGTTCTGATACCGTTCGCCCTTGCCCGAGAGATGCCCCACCACGGCAAAGGCCCCCAGGTTCATGAAGGCATACGCCGCCAGGTAGAACATGGCCGCCGCAATGCCCGTTTCCGAGCGCGCCGTCAGGGCTACCAGCACGTAGCCGGCGTGGGCGATGGAGCTGTAAGCCAGCATGCGCTTGACGTTCGGCTGCATCAGCGCGGCGAAGTTCCCGATGGTCATCGAAGCCAGCGCCGCAACCCAGACCAGAGGCTCCCAAGCCGCCCCGATGGGTTCGAAAGCGGTCATGAAAATGCGCAGGAAGATGGCGAAGGCGGCGGCCTTGGGACCGGTGGAAAGAAACGCCGTGACGGGTGTGGGGGCGCCCTGGTAGACGTCCGGCGCCCAAATCTGGAACGGCGCGGCCGAAACCTTGAAGCCCAACCCGACGAACATCAGCGCCGCCGCCGCGGCGATGAACAGCGGCGAAGGCGCGGGCCCGGTAATGCCGCCCACCACGCCGCGCACGGCGGTGAGATTGATGGTCCCCGTGGAGCCGTAGATCAGGGCCACGCCATAGAGAAAGAATGCGGTGGCGAAGGAGCCCAGGAGAAAGTATTTCAGAGCGGCCTCATTGGAGCGCTTATCGTCGCGGAAATAGCCGGCCAGCACGTAGCTCGAGATGGAGGAAATCTCGAGCGCGATGAAAACGACGATCAGATCGTTGGCCGCGGCCATAAGGCTCTGGCCGGCGATGGAGAACAGCAGCAGCGCGTGGTACTCGCCGGCTTCGGCGCCCTGCCGCCGCAGGAAGCGATAGGACGAGAGTACGGTCAGCAGGCCTACCGCCATTACCAGCACGCGGAAGAAGGTGGCGAAGCCATCGACCACCAGCATCCCGCCGAAGGCCGTGCCCGGCTTGCCATTGGCGTACGCCGCCGCCGCCAGTGCGGCTGCCAGCGAAACCAGACTGATGTGCCCGAAGGCATTCGAAAACCGCTTGTGAATCAGCGGCGTGAGGACCATCAGCAGCGTGCCCATCGCCGTCAGGATCATCTCGGGCAGGAAGCGAACCAGCTCCACCGCGGAGGGCACGAAGCTAACGGGCATTGGAGGCCTCACGTGGCAGGAAACGGTAGACAGACGCTTGTGGGGCAGGCGGGCCCAGAGGGCGCCCCGCCTGCCAACCATGAACCGGCTTGCGATTCCGTACGCTGAAGGGCACGTTGACCTCGCTCTGGGCCAGCACGCGCGCCGTGGTCTTGCCCACCGGCGCCAGGAAGGACTGCGAGTAGACGCCCATCCACACCATCATGACGATCAGCGGAACCACAGCCGCCCATTCGCGCGGCTTCAGGTCGAAAACGTGCGCGCGAACCTCCGGGCCGGTTTCGCCGTAGAAGACGCGCTGGTAGAGCCACAGCATATAGCAGGCGGAGAGAATCACGCCTGTGCCGGCGTAAGTCGCCCATTGGAAATTGGCGATGGCGGCGCCTTGCAGCACCAGGAATTCACCCACGAAGTTGTTCAGCAGGGGCAGGCCGATGCTGGCCAGCGTAGTCACCAAAAACGCCGTGGAAAGCCAAGGGGCCGCGCTCGCCACCCCGCCGTAGTCCGCAATCTCGAGCGAATGGCGCCGTTCGTAGAGCAAACCGACGATGGCGAAGAGGGCGCCCGTGGAGATGCCATGGTTCAGCATCTGGTAGACCGCCCCATCGAGGCCAAGCTGCGTGAACGAGAAGATTCCCAGTACCACGAAGCCCAGGTGACTAACCGAGGAATACGCCACCAACTTCTTCATATTGGGCTGCACCATGGCCACCAGCGCGCCGTAGATAATGCCGACGATCGCCAGGGTGGCGATCCACGGAGCGCACGTGCGCGCGGCGGCCGGGAACAGCGGCAGGCAGTAGTGCAGAATACCGAACGTGCCCATCTTCAACATCACCGAGGCCAGCATCACCGAGCCCGCGACCGGCGCCTCGACGTGCGCATCGGGCAGCCAGGTGTGCAGTGGGAAGAGCGGCACTTTGATGGCGAACGCCACGAAAAAGGCCAGGAACAGCAGCATTTGCTCGCCCGGCGCGAAGGTGAGCCTGCCGCTCGCCAGCATCTCGAGGAAGGCGGAATAATCGAAAGTCTGCGCGCGGTTATACAGGTAGATGATGGCGGCCAGCATCAGCACCGAGCCCGCCATGGTGTAAAGAAAAAACTTCACCGCCGCGTAAATGCGGCGCTCGTGGCCCCAGATGCCGATCAGGAAGTACATGGGGACCAGCGAAACTTCCCAGAAGACGTAAAACAGGAACAAGTCCTGCGCCAGGAATACCCCGATCAACCCGAACTCGAGCAGAACAAGCAAGGCGTAGAATTCCTTGACGCGATGCTCGATGGATCGCCAGGAAAGCAGCACGCAGATGGGCGTGAGAAACAGGGAAAGCAGCGCCAGCCACAGGCTCACGCCGTCGGCCGCGATATGGAAGTGAATCTCGGGCGTTGCGATCCACGGTACATCCACGGCGAATTGCGGGCCCGCGGCGCCCCGATCAAACCACGCGAAGAGGCCCAGCGCCGCCAGAAACGTCGCCACCGAAAGCGCGAGCGCGCCCACGCGGCTCAGCCCCGGCGCGGAACGCGGAACCAGCAGCAGCAGAAAGAACGCGGCCAGCGGCATGAGGAGGACCACGGTCAGCAGGTTCATCGGCTGCCCTCCACAAAAGCCACAATCGCCGCCACGCTGCCCAGCACGATCCACGTGGCATAGCTCCGTATGTTGCCCGATTGCAGCAGCTTCAGCACGCCGCCCACGCCCTGCGCACGGGCCCCCACGCCGTTCACGGCCCCATCTATGAGGCCCGCGTCCACGCCCTTCCACAACACCGCGCGCGAACCGCCCACCAGCGGTTTCACCACCGCGGCGTCGTAAATCTCATCCACGTAATACTTGTTGTAGACCAGCGTGTAGAGCCCCTTCACGCGGCCAGCAAACGCATCGGCCATGCCCGGCCGGGCCACGTACATCAGCCAGGCGAAAAAGATTCCGATCAAGCCGGCCACGGTCGAGATGGCCATCAGCGTGGAGTTTTCCTCCACCTTCGGCCCTTCGAACGCGGTTCCCAGGAACGCCGGAATCTTGAACAGGAAACCGCCGGCGATCGAAAGCAGCGCCAGCACAACCAGCGGAACCAGCATCACAGGCGGCGATTCGTGCGGATGCGCGTCCCCGCGGTACTGGCCGAAGAAGGCCAGGAACATGGCGCGGAAAACGTAGAATGCCGTCATGCCGGCGGTAATCGTGCCCAACCAGTAAATCCACGGCGCATGCTGGTGCGCGGCCAGCAGGATGGCGTCCTTGCTGAAGAATCCAGCGAACGGCGGCACGCCGGCGATGGCTACGGCGGCGCACATCATGGTCAGAAACGTCCACGGGATTTTGCGCCGTAGGCCGCCCATATTGCGCAGATCCTGCTCCCCCGCCAGGGCGTGGATCACGCTGCCGGAACCCAGGAACAGGAGGGCCTTGAAAAACGCATGGGTCATCAGGTGATAGATGCCCGCCGAAAACGCGCCGCAGCCCACGCCCACGAACATGTAACCCAACTGCGAAACCGTCGAATAGGCGAAGACTTTCTTGATATCGTTTTGCGCCAGGCCAATGGTGGCCGCGAAAAACGCGGTGGCGATGCCGATGATGGCGATGGTATCCATGGCCGCCGGCGCGTGGATGTAGATGGGAAGCGAGCGCGCCGTCATGTACACGCCGGCCGTGACCATGGTGGCGGCGTGGATCAGCGCCGAAACCGGCGTCGGGCCGGCCATGGCGTCGGGGAGCCAGACGTATAGCGGAAGCTGCGCGGACTTGCCGCAAGCCCCCACCAGCAGCAGCAGGCCGATGACGGTCAGCATGTGTTCCGGCTTGGAGGCCGCGTTCCGAAAAACGGTCGCGAAATCGAGCGATCCGAAGTGCTTGAAGATGTAGAACATCGCCAGCGAAAAGCCGAAATCGCCGATGCGGTTGACGATGAATGCCTTGTTGCCGGCGTCGGTGGCGAACTTCTTGTCGAAATAGAAGCCGATCAGCAGGTAACTGCACAGACCCACCCCTTCCCAACCCACGAACAGCACCAGGTAGTTGGCCGCCAGCACCAGGGTCAGCATGAAGAACATGAACAGGTTGAGGTAGGCGAAGAACCGGTAATAGCCGCCCTCGTGCGCCATGTAGCCAATCGAGTAAATGTGGATGAGCAGGCCGACGCCGGTCACCACCATCAGCATCACGGCGGTAAGCCGGTCCACCGTAAAATCGCAATTCACCGTAAACGCGCCACTTTGGATCCAGGTGAAGTAGTGTTCGACATGGGCGTGGTCGAGATCGAGCGCGAGGATGGCCCGCAGCGCACAGGTGAAGGAAAGCGCCACGCTGCCGATGGCCACGGCGCTCACCAGACCCTTGGAGAAACGCCGGCCCAACAGGCCGTTGATCAGAAAGCCCAGCAACGGAAGAATGGGTATGAGCCAGAGTTGCATCTAGTTCTTCATCGAATCCACGTCGTCTATATTCAGGGTCTTGCGGTTCTTGAACACCGTCAGGATAATCGCCAGCCCCACGGCCGCCTCGGCCGCCGCCACCACCATCACAAAAAACGCCAACAGGTGCCCGTCCACTTTCTTGAGCTGGTAGGAGAACGTCACAAAACTCAGGTTCACGGCGTTGAGCATCAGCTCGATGGACATGAATACGGTGATGATGCTGCGCCGGAACAGGAATCCGGCCACGCCGAGGGAAAACAGGACCGCGCTCAGCGTCAGGAACCAGGAAATCGGAATCGCGCCCATGTCAGTCCATCTCCTTGCGCGCCAGCACGATGGCGCCGACGATGGCGATCAGAATCAGGATCGAGGTCGCTTCGAAAGGCAGCAGGTAGGTGGTGAACAGCGCCATGCCGATGTCCCTGGGCGAACCGCCGGTGAAGCCGCCGAAATGCACCATGTCGCCCCTGGGGAACAGGCGCTGCACGAAGTAGGCCAGCAGCCCCAGCAGCATGACCAGCGCCGGGATCCCCAGGAACCGCACCATGAGCGAGCGGCCCTCTTTGGCCTCCGCGCCGGCGTTCAGCAACATGATGACGAATACGAACAGCACCATGATGGCGCCGGCGTAGACAATCACTTGCGCCGCGGCGATGAACTCGGCCCCCAGCAGCAGGTAGAGCACCGCCAGCGAGCCCATCACGCCGACCAGCGAGACGGCGCTCGATATGGGATGCGTCTGCACCACCACGTTGATGGCGCAAACCACCGCGACCACCGCGAAGATCAGAAAAAGAATGACGTCCATCTCACGACCACCAGGCGACCAGAAAGCCGGTCACCAGCAGATTCAACATCGCGGCCGGGAAGAGCCACTTCCAGGTGAAGCCCATCAGTTGGTCGTAGCGGAAACGCGGCAGCGTGCCGCGCACCCACATGAACAGGAACAGGATACCGCCGGTCTTGGCCGCGAACCAGAACAGCGGCAGCAGCCATTCCTGCGTCATAGGCAACAGGAAAACCGCCGCGATAACAAAAAACACCGCCGCTACCACCGGCAGCGAAAACTTGTCCCTGCGCCGCGCAAAATGGATCCCGTGATACAGCGCCACCATCCCGGCGGCCCCGAAGATTACGGCCGGCGCGAAACGCGAGCCGTATTCCGCGGGCCACGGCGCCACCCAACCGCCCAGGAACAGCAGCGTGGCCATGGAGCTGACGGTGATCATGTTGGCGTATTCGGACATGAAGAACGAGGCGAACTTCATGCTGCTGTATTCCACGTGGAAACCGGCCACCAGCTCGTTTTCGGCCTCGGGCAGATCGAACGGCACGCGGTTGGTTTCGGCGAAGGCCGCAATCAGGAAGATGACGAAGGCGATAACCTGCGGGAACGGCCCGTGAAAAACGTTCCAATTCCAGATGCCGCCCGCCTGTTTCCCCACGAGTTCGCTCAGGCTCAGGGTGTTCGAAACGAGCAGCGGCGAAGCGATCGCGAGCGAGAGCGGCAGCTCATAGCTGATCATCTGCGCCGAGCTGCGCAGCCCGCCCAGCAGCGCATACTTGTTGTTGGAGGCCCAGCCGGCGAAGGCCACGCCGTATACCCCCATCGACGAAACCGCCAGCACGAACAGCACGCCGATGTTGAGGTCGGTAAGCTGCATGGCCGTGCGCACGCCGCCCACCGTTACCACGGGGCCGAAGGGAATCACGCAGATGGAAAGCAGGGCCATAGTCATGGCCAGAAACGGCGCCAGGAGATACAGCGGCTTGTTCACGTAGGGCGGAACGAGGTCTTCCTTGGTGAGAAGCTTGATGACGTCCGCCACCGGCTGGAGCAGCCCGTGCGGACCCACGCGGTACGGGCCGGGCCTCACCTGAATATGCGCCAGCACCTTGCGCTCCACCCACTGCAAGTAAGCGAGAGTGGTCAGCAACGCCGCGAACACAATCGCCGCTTTGACCAGGCTGATGACGATGAAGGAGTCCATTAGCGGGTCACGCGACCTTCCAGCACGGAATTCAGTACCTTAGAATAGCGCCCGAGCGTTCCCGACGCGAAAAGCCCGTTGTGATCCGAATGCGCCAGCGGGCCACTTCCCGCCGCCGGGATGCGGCCGCTCACGGCGTTGGTCTGCGCGGCCCCGCCCGCGGCGAGGGTGGGCCAGGGCAAATCGTAGCCGCGCACCCGCGAGCGGATTTCCTCGAAAACGGCGGCCGGCGTCCAGGGGCCCAGCTCCGCAGCCACACCCATTTCGCGCGCCACGAAGCCCATGATCTCCAGGTCCGTCTTGGCCCCCATGGCGTCCACCGCGCGCGTGAGGCGCTGCACTTCGCCGGTAACGTTGGTGACGGTCCCCTCCTTTTCGTAGGCGCAAGCGGCCGGCAGAACCACGTCCGCCAATTGCGCCGTTTCGGTGAGGAACATGTCCTGAACCACCAGAAAGCCTGGTGGGGCGGGCCTCCTGGCCTGCCTCCCGGCCCGGCTCGAATGGCGGTACGGATTCGCCCCCACCACCCACAGCGCATCGAGCTCCGCTTCCAGCATCTCGTTCAGCCGCAGCCCCGGCCGGCCGGATGGCTCGTATCCCGGCAGAAACTCCGGCGCCAGCCCCATATCGATGGCGCCGCGCGAGTTCGAGTAATCAAGCAGGCAGACGTACCGTACCGGGATGCCCAGCGATTCGCCGAAATCCACCAGCCTTGCAACAGCCGCGCCCTGGAAGGAATCGTCGAATAGAACCACCAGCTCCGGCTCGGCTTTCAACCGGTCGCGCAAGTGTTCGAGCGCCGCGAAGTAGTCCTCTGATGTGGCTGCCCGTATGCTCGCCGCGGCGTACTTGTCTTCGCGCACCGCCTTCGGCGTCACGGCGTAAATGCGCGCCTGGTGATGGCGGTAGTTGGCGCGAATCTGGAAAGAGAGCAGCGGATGCTCCAAAGCCAGGTCGGGCCCCAACACTAAGACCGCCTTCCGCTGGTACAGGTCGCCTACCGTGGCCAACTTGGCTTCTTTGCCACCAGGCATTGTGGGGCAGGCCACCGCTCCCTCACGGTCGCGGCTCGTTAGACCGTCATCGAGCCGCGCCACGTCGTTATCGAGCCGCGACCGTAAGGGAGCGGTCGTGTCATAGCGCGCCCCGAGCGCATCGAGCAGCGCCGCCACGTCCCCCGTGCGATGGTGGTCGATGTTGCTAGTCTTCAACACCTGGCGGGCGAATTTCTGGAGGTAATAGTTCTCTTCGTTGGTGGTGTGGTTGGAGCCGATCACGCCGAAAGAGCCGCCGGCCGCCAGCGTGTCGCTGAACTTCTTCGCCACCCTTGCGAGCGCCTCGGACCAGGAGACTTCCTCCAGCTTCCCGTTCACCCGCGCGAGCGGGGCCAGCAAGCGCTCGGGATGGTCGTAGAAATCGAACCCGTAGCGGCCCTTGATGCACAGGAATTCGCCGTTCACCCCGGAGCGGTCGCGATTGTTCCCGCGCAGGATGCGGCCATTGCGCGTTCCTAGCGTGGTCTTGCAGCCGTCCGCGCAATGCGTGCAGATGGCGCCGGTGTGGGTCATCTCCCAGGGGCGCGTCTGATACCGGTAGATGCCGCTGGTGAGCGCTCCCACCGGGCAGATATCGATGCAGGCGCCGCACTCGTCGCACTCCAGGTGGTCGCCTTTATTGGGTGCGATTTCCGAAACCACGCCGCGGTTGATCACTCCCAGCGCGCCCACGCCCATGCCCTCGTTGCAAATCCGCACGCAACGGTAGCACAGGATGCAGCGCGGCGCATCGAAAAACACCACCGGTGAATACTGTTTTTCCGCAACGTGCACCTTCTCGTCGGTGTAGCGGCTTTCGCCGGCCCCGTAGCGGAAGGTCATGTCCTGCAGCTCGCACTCGCCGCCTTTGTCGCACACCGGGCAATCGAGCGGATGGTTCGTGAGCAGGAACTCGAGCATGTACTTGCGGGCGGAGTGAACCTGCGGCGTGTCGGTGCGCACCACCATGCCCTCGCCCACCGGAAGCGTGCAGGCCGTCATCAGCTTGGGCATCTTCTCCACTTCCACCAGGCACATGCGGCAGGCGGCTTGCAAAGTGAGGCCCTCGTAATAGCAGAACGACGGGATCTCGATGCCGGCGGCCTTGGCGGCGTCGATCACCAGCGTCCCCGGCGCGGCCCCGATCGGCCGGCCGTCGATAGTCAGCTTAACCAGATCGGCCATTTAAGCCCCCGAGCTCCTACCGTCGCTAGACAAACCGGGAGGCTTATCCCACGTGTGGTCGGCGTGCTCGAAGGGGCACGGCTTCCCGTCGAGATGGTCCTCGAACTCCTGGCGGAACTTCTCCACAATCGAAATGGTGGGCATGGCCGCCGCATCGCCCAGCGGGCAGAAGGTGCGGCCCAGCATGTTCTTGGCGATGTCGCCGATGAGATCGATATCGTCGCGCCTCCCGCCGCCCTCGTGAAACCGCACCAGAATCTTGCGCAGCCACGTCGTGCCCTCACGGCATGGAATGCACCACCCGCAGCTCTCATGCGCGTAAAACCGCATGATGCGCATGGCGGCCTTCACCATGCAGGTCTGGTCGTCCATGATTATCACGCCGCCCGACCCCAGCATGGTCTTGCGCGCAGCCATGGAATCGTAGTCCATGGTGGCGCCTTCGCACTCCGCCGCCGTCAGCGCCGGGCACGACGAGCCGCCCGGGATCAGGGCCTTGAGCTTCCGGCCCCGCGGGATGCCGCCGCCCACCTCCTCGATCATCCGCATCACCGGGAAGCCCAGCCGCAATTCGTACACCCCGGGCTTGTTGATGTTGCCCGTCAGGCAGGTCATCTTGGTGCCGCCCGCCCTGGGGATGCCCAGCGCCGCGAACGCCGCGCCGCCATCGCGAATAATGGCCGGCACGGCGCAAAAGGTCTCCACGTTGTTCAACACCGTGGGGCACTGGAACGCTCCCGCCACGGCCGGGAACGGCGGGCGGATGCGCGGAATCCCGCGCTTGCCTTCGAGCGATTCGAGCAGCGCCGATTCCTCGCCGCACTCGTAGGCGCCAGCTCCGGTGTGCGCGTACAGGTCGAAATCGAAACCGGTTCCCTGAATGTTCTTCCCCAGCCAGCCGCCGGCGTAGGCCTCCGCGATGGCCTTTTCCACGATTTCGATGAGATACCGGTATTCGCCGCGGATGTAGATGTAACCGGCGTGCGCGTCCACCGCCAACCCCGCGATGAGCACTCCCTCGATCAACTGGTGCGGGTCGTTCTCGATCAGCACGCGGTCCTTGCAAGTGCCCGGCTCGCTTTCGTCGCCATTCACCACGATGAACTTCGGCTTGGGTGAGTTGCGCGGCACGAAGCTCCATTTCATGCCCGTGGGAAAGCCCGCGCCGCCGCGCCCGCGCAGGTTCGAAACCTTCACCTCTTCGATGATCCGCTCCGGCTTCATGCCCGCGGCCTTCAGGAAGGCCTGGTAGCCCTCGGTGGCCAGGTAGGTGGCGAGCGAAGCCGAATCCGGCAGACCGAAGCGGCGCGAGAGCACTTTGGTTTCGAGCGGGCTGGGTTCGTTGTAGAGCATCGGCTAGGCCTTTTTCCTCAGGCTCTCCAGCAGCTCGTCCAGCTTTTCGGGCGTCACGAAGTGCTGAAAATCGTAATTCACCTGGACGGCCGGCGCCCAGGAGCACGCGCCCATGCACTCCACTTCCTCGAGCGAGATCTGCCCGTCGGCGGTGACCCCCTTGTGGCCGATGCCCAGCTTCTTGCAGGCGTGTTCCCAAAGTTTGTCGCCGTCGTTGAGCAGGCAACTGATGTTCGTGCAGATCTGCACGTGGTACTTTCCCAACGGCTTGCGGCGCAGCATGGAATAGTAGGAAACCACTTCGTTGACCTGCGACGGAGTGAGGCCCACCCGGCCGGCGATTTCCTCGACCAGCTCATAGGTGATGGAGCCGACCTCGTCCTGCGCATAGAGCAGCATCGGAACCAGCGCCGAGCGCTGCCGCCCCGGAGGATAGCTCTTCAGCAGCGTTTCAAACCGGGATTCGAGCTGTGGCGAAAAAGTCATCGGTTTTCAACCCCGAAGGGGTGAAAGACAATAGCCCACGGCGCAAGCCGTGGGAAACAGACGGCTCTTGGGTAGCCCCGGAGGGGCGTAAGTGCCCGCTTAGCACATTCAGTCCGGTTCTTTCGCCCCTGACGGGGCTGATGCGAATTCCACCCGACCCATGGCTTGCGCCATGGGCTACTTTCTTTCACCCCTCCGGGGTTCGCCGAAAAGACGAGGTCGCGGCTTGCCCCGAATGCAACGATACCGTCCCCGCTCTTCACCTGTCCGTGTCCCCCAAAACAAAATCCATGCTGCCAATCGACGCGATCATATCGGCAATGAGAATCCCCTCCACCATCCTGGGCGTCGCTTGCAAGTTGCCGAAGCTGGGCGTCCGCATGTGCACCCGCCACGGCTTGGCGGTCCCATCGGCCACCACGTAAAATCCCAATTCCCCGCGCGGCGATTCCACTATCTGGTAGACCTCGCCCGCGGGCACGCGGAAACCCTCGGTCACAATCTTGAAATGGTAGATCAGGGCTTCCATCTGGGTCTTCATCTTCTCGCGATCGGGCAACACCACGTGCTCGTCCGCCACCTTCCAGGGACCCGTGGGCATGCCGTCCATCGCCTGCGTCACTATGCGCGCGCTCTGCCGCATTTCTTCCAGGCGCACCAGGTACCGGGCGTACACGTCCCCCTCCGTGCGCGTGGGGACCTCGAAATCGAACTTTTCGTAGCTCGTGTAAGGCTCGTCCTTGCGCGCATCGGTCTCGAGGCCGGCGGCCCGCAGCATGGGGCCGGTCACCCCCAGATCGAGCATGTCTTCGAGCGGAACATAGCCTATACCCTTGGTGCGGCCCATCCAGATGCGATTGTTGGTGAGCAGGTCTTCGTATTCGTCCACCTTGCTCGGGAAATCGTCGATGAACGTCTTGATCCGCCTGTGCCAGCCGCGCGGCGGTTCGAGCGCCAAGCCGCCGATGCGGAAGTAGCTGGTCATCATCCGCTGCCCGGAGAACATCTCGAAAATCCGCAGGATGTTCTCGCGCTCGCGGAAACAGTACAGGAAAACCGTCATGGCGCCGATATCGAGAGCATGCGTGCCCAACCACACCAGGTGGCTGTTCAGCCGCGTCAACTCGGTCAGCATCACGCGCATCCACTGCGCCTGAGGAGGGATCTCCAATCCGAGCAACTTCTCCACCGCCAGGCAGTAGCCCAGGTTATTGGAAAGCGGCGCCAGATAGTCCACGCGGTCGGTGAGCGTGACCGACTGCTGATAGAGCTTGACCTCGAATTCCTTCTCGATGCCGGTGTGCAGGAAGCCTATCTCCGGGTGGCACTTGACGATGATCTCGCCGTCCAGCTCCACCGCCAGGCGCAGCACTCCGTGAGTGGAAGGGTGCTGGGGACCGATGTTGAGAAGCATGCGGCGCGGGCCAGTCCGCGCCTGCTCCTCTTCCAGAATGGTGATCCCCGGAACCTCGGTTTCGCCCATGGCTACACCCTCGATCCTGTGATGGGATAGTCCTTGCGCAGGGGATGGCCTTCCCAATCCTCCGGCAGCATGATACGGCGCAGGTCCGGGTGGCCGGCGAAGCGGATTCCGAAGAGGTCGAATACCTCGCGCTCGTACCAGTCGGCGGAGCGCCAAACGGAAGTCACCGAGTCCATTTCGGGATTCTCGCCCGAGATCCGGCACTTCAGCCGTATGCGTTCGTTATGTTCAATCGAATGAAGATGGTAGACCACTTCGAATCGAGGCTCGGAGGGGTAGCGATCCACCGCCGTGACGGTACTCAGGCGCACAAAGCCTTGATCGTGCTTCAGGAATCCGCAGACCGAGACTATCCTGGCCGGGGCGATCTCCAACGTCAGCTCGCCTCGGTCGAACTTGCCGCCCGTAACAGCGCCGGAGTCGAACGCCTCCACCGCCGCCGCGGCGGCGCGATCTCGCAGATTGTCGGGTAACATTGCAGCCGTTACTGCTTACGCCCCGAGCGGCCCGAATCGGACCAGTCCAGGGCCCCCTTTTTCCAGATGTAGAAAAACCCCGAAAGGATCAAAACCACAAAGACCAGCATCTCGCCAAACGCCACCCGGGCCATACCCGGTTCGCGATACACCACTACCCAGGGATATAAGAAGATGGCTTCGATGTCGAACAGAATGAATAACATACCCACCAAGTAGAATTTCACGCTGAAGCGTTCGCGCGCATTGCCGGTGGGCGTGATCCCGGATTCGTACGGCATGTCCTTGACCCGGTTGCGGATGCGCTTGCCCAATAGGGCGGAGGCCATAAGCAGTCCGGCGGCCAGGGCCATGGCGAGGAACGCCTGCACCAGAACCGGGAAATACAATTCGGTGTAGGATTTAGGCATGGCTCTCCGGGATAGGGCGGTTCAGATTTGACTATAATGGGTGGAAAACAGGGGTGTCAACCGAGCATACCTATCCAAGCGGATCAAGCCACCGTCTTCTTGACGCAGAGACGCCGAGACGCGGAGAAAACCGAGAAGAAGAGGAAAGAGGAGAGAAGAACAAAGCGATACGAAATGGTCGGGTCCTCCTCTATTCTCATCTTTCTCTCTCGCCCATCCTCGGCGTCTCTGCGTCTCTGCGTCAAGAGGCTCCCATGCACGGACCAAGGCCTATGGAAATCGTAGTCAACGGTGAGCCTCGCTCTACTCCCGAGGGCCAGACTATCCTCGGGTTGCTGCGCGAGCTGCAACTCGACCCCACCAGGGTGGCCGTGGAGATGGACCGCCGGATCGTGAAACAACCCCTGTGGAGCGCCACCGTCCTCAAGGCCGGAGCGCGCCTGGAAATCGTGCAGTTTGTGGGCGGCGGGTAATGTGGGGCAGGCGCTTTCGCCTGCCAACCCGCATCGACAAGCCAGGTATGCGAACACAGCCCACCCAAGAGCGGGCCGCGAGACCCCCTACGCGAAGCTGCGAACCGCCGACAGCTCGCTTTCATGCACGTCGAAGACCGTGTACAGTTTTGTGATCTGCAGCAAGTCCTTGACCCGCTTGGTGAGGTTGAGGAGCTTCAATTGGCCGCCGCTGTTGGTGACGGTGGTGAAAGCGGAAACCAGCTCCCCGATCCCCGAACTGTCGATATAGGATACCTCACCGAGATTGAGGAGGATCTTCTTCTGACCTTTGGTCACCAGTTCGCGAAGCGCGTCGCGCAGCGTGCTGGAACCCTCCCCCAGGGTGATCCGCCCCGACACGTCTATTACACTCACGTCCCCCACTTGCCGAGAATTCAACTTTACGCTCACCGAATATGCCTCCTGGCCGAAGCCGCCGAATCTACTTAGACACCATGTACTTGACCAAAGTTACTTCCGTGCCGACCGGTTCGAGCCGCCGGATCTGAAACTCGTCCACAAAAGACCGGATCAGGAAAATGCCGCGGCCGGAGGTCCGCATGATGTTCTCCGGCGACAAGGGATTGGGCAGATGCTCGAACTCGAAGCCCTCGCCTTCGTCGGCGATCCTCACCGTGAAACGCCCCGCGACCGTAGCAACCGATAAACGAACCTTCTTGTTGGAATTGTACCGGTTGCCGTGTACCACCGCGTTCACCATGGACTCTCGCACGGCCATGCCGATCTTGACCAGGTCGTCCTCGCCAAAACCCGCACTGCGCGCCATGCCCACCGCCAGATCCTCGGCGCTGTCCACGCTATCGAGCGTCGAATCGAGCGATTGATTAACGGTCCGCGGAACGAAGCGCGAATTGTCGGGCATACGCGAAACAGCCAAAACCGTGGCCAAGTCGAATGGTTAGAATAAATTACACCGCTCCGGAAAGTCAAGGACAGGCTCTCCGGAGCGGCCTTTCAGCCTGCTATGCCGGCATCCTTGCCGGCATTCTTCGACAGCCGGCGGCGCATCGCCGCGCGTGAGCCCAGGCCCCTCCTGCGCCCCGTTATACTGGCCTTGTAACGACCATGACCAAGCTGGCGGACATCGAACATTTCCTGGGAAAGAAGCGCCTCGCCGTGGTGGGCGTGTCGCACAACCCGAAGGACTTCACGCGGTCGCTGTTTCGCGAACTGCGTAAGCGCGGTTACGACCTTGCGCCGGTGAACCCGGCGGTTTCTGAGATCAACGGAATCGAGTGCGTGGCGCGGTTGAGCGATGTGCGCCCCCCGGTGGAGGCGGTTCTATTGCTGACCAGCCCGCAGGTGACTGGTAAGGTGGTGTCGGAATGCGCCCAGGCGGGCGTCGAAATCGTGTGGATGTACCGGGCGTCCGGAGCCGGCGCGGTGAACCCGGAAGCGGTGCGGTTCTGCCAATCGAAGGGCATCCGCGTAATCGCGGGCGAGTGCCCGTTCATGTTCCTGCCGGACACCGGTTTCCCGCACTCCCTGCACCGGTTCTTCAAGAAGGCGATGGGCTCCTATCCGCGGTAAGGATTGTGGGATAAGCCTCCCGGCTTGTCGAGGCGAGTCGCCCCGACTCGCCCGAGCGGCCCCGCCACGCACCGTGCGGTTCACCTGCCAGCCATCGACTCAGGCTGGGCGAGTCTTGCGACTCGCCTTGACAAGCCGGGAGGCTTATCCCACGCCGCTCGGGCTTAGGCTAGCTGATCCAGCGCGCCAGGCCGAACGCCGCCGCCGATGCCAGGCCGCCAATCACTACCGTCTGCAAGCCTCCGCGCAGCGGCGAAATGCCCGTGAGCCTGCCTTTCCCGTAACCGAACACGAACAGGGCCGCCAGGGTCACGGCCACGGAAATCTTCAGACCCGTGAATATGTCGGCCGCTATCATGTAGGGCGTGAGCGGCACCATCCCGCCCAGGATGTAGGAGAGCGCAATGGTGACGGCGCTGTGGAGCGCGCGCTTAGGGTCGGGCTCTTCGAAGCCCAGCTCGAAGCGCATCATGAAATCCACCCAGCGCTTCCGGTCCGCCGCGATGGCTTCCACCACCGGCGCGATGGACTGTTCCGACATCCCGTAGCCGCGAAAGACGTCGGCCACTTCCTGTCTTTCCAGGTCCGGCACTTCCACCGTCTCGCGAGTCTCGCGCGCCTTCTCCGATTCGTAGTGATCGTAGTCCGTGCGCGCGGCCAGGTAGCCGCCCAAGCCCATGGCAATGCTCCCGGCGGCGATTTCCGCCAGTCCCGCGATCACCACCAAATGGGTCTTGGCGACGGCCCCCGTGAGGCCGGCTGCCAGCGCAAACGGTACGGTCAGGCCGTCGGCCATCCCTATCACTACATCACGAACGGTTTCCGAGGCGGCGAAGTGCTTTTCGACATGCGGCGTTGCAGGCATACTTCCGATAGGATCGCACGCCCGCCCAGGTGGGGCCGGCTTTCAGCCTGCCGCCGGCCTTCTGGCCGGCGTTCTTTCGCCCCCCCCGCCGCTACCCGCTGGCCCGGCCGGTCTGCTGCCCCACGGGCCGGTACCCGCAGGTGGCGGCCTTGCGCATCGCTTCGATTCCCTCCGCGGTGCTCAGCAGGGGAGTGGTCTTCACGCTCTTGCACGCCCCTCCGGCCGCCACCGCCATGGAGAACGCGGCTGCGCTGACGCTGTCCGGCATTTCCACCACGCCAATGAGGTCGTAGTCTCCGAAGGAAAGCCAGAACTTCTCGATCTTGCCGCCCAGGTTGTGGACGGCTCCTTCGACAGCCTTGGGACGGTCCTGTGGATTGCCGACCATCGCGCTCCAGGCTTCCGCCGTGTACGCGATCTGCAGCAGATAGTTCGCCATAATATACGGTCCTTTCCGCCGGCGCTCCGCGCCAGTGGAATCAAGCCTATCCTTATCCACGCGAGGAACCAAGGTTTGTCGGAGAGAAGGCGTGCGCTTAATCACGGTTCCGGAACCCCGCGGCGCGGCGCGCCTAGATAAACACTTCGACGGAAAGGCTGAAATGAGCCGCCAGGCGCTTCGCCTGCGCCTTGCTGATGGAGCGTTTGCCCGACAGGATTTCCGAGGCGTGTCCCCGGCCGCCCAGCAGCGGGGCGATATCGGCCTGCGAGAGCCCCCGGTCTTCCAGCAGAGCCCGCAGAAACTCATGCGGGGCTGCGTGTGGAACCGGATAGCGCTGGCCTTCGTATGCTTCGATCAGGCTGGTGTACAACTCCGCGAGTTCCCGCTCCTCAGGGCTCAGACTCTCGTCGCGTTCGTCCAGATCCTCAAGCCGGGTAATGGCACGCTCGAGTTCGCGGTCGCTTCGAATCGGCCGCGGCAGCTCGCGGCTGAGGACACGGCCGTACTTTTTCTCATCGATTGCAGGTAGTGCGTTCATTCCTTCCATGCCCCCTTGTCATATTCGGCGTGCGTCAGAACCGCGCGAATGAAAACCTTTTGCGTGCCGTGGTTGACGCGTGCGATGAGCCGGTATTTCCCGCCGCCGATATTGAAGACCGTCAGGCGGCCCGCCGGGTCGGCGTGCGGGAACGTCCGCCGCATTTCAGTAAGGCTCTTCCACCGCCCCCGCAGCGTCGTGCGGTACCAGTGATCGAGCGGCGCCAGCGCCTCCGGATGAGCCCGGCTGAACACCGCGATCGCTTTGTGGCTGATCACCCTCACTCTAGGATACTCCCATTTTGGGAGCGCCGCCAGGGCGCGGGCTGTCGCCAAGTCTCATGCGTCAGGCCTTCCGCAAGCGCTCCGCCGCCGCTTCCGGCGTGATGTCGCGCTGCGGCGTGCCCAGCAGCTCATAACCCACCATGAACTTGCGCACCGTGGCGGAGCGCAGCAGAGGCGGCAGGAAATGGGCGTGGAAGTGCCACTCGGGGTGCTCGGCGCCATCCGTGGGCCGCTGGTGGAACCCCATCGAATAGGGGAAGGAAACCCGGAACAGGCGATCGTAGCGCGCGGTAATGCGTTTCAGGATGTCCGCCAGCAGGTCGCGCTCGGGGCCGCTGAGTTGGTCGATGGACGGCAGGTGGCGCCGCGAAAGCACCATGGTCTCGAACGGCCAGATGGCCCAGAAGGGGACCACCGCCAGGAAGCCTTCATTCTCTTCCACCACGCGGGCCCCCGCTTCCTCTTCCAGCCGGGCGTATTCGCAGAGCAGGCAGGTCCCCTGGCGCGCCCGCCATTCCGCCTGCGCCGCCTGCTCCTTGGCCACTTCGTTCGGCAGCGCGCGGCTGGACCAGATCTGGCAGTGCGGGTGCGGATTGCTGGCCCCCATCATGGCCCCCCGGTTCTCGAAAATCTGCACGTAGTTGATGAAAGAGCGCGCGCTCAGATCGACGTATTGATCCGCCAACCGGTCCACCACCTGGCGCAGGTCCGCCGCCGCCATGTTGGCCATGGTCAGGTTATGTTTCGGCGAAAAGCACACCACGCGGCAGATGCCGGGCTCCGATTCGGCGAGTATGAGCCCGCCGCGCTCGAAACGGTCCGGCGCGGTATCGGGCTTGAGGGCGGCGAAATCGTTATCGAACACGAAGGTCGCGCCGTACGCCGGATTTCGCACACCGCCCGCGCGCTCGTTGCCGGGGCAGAGATAGCAGCCGGGGTCGTATTCCGGTTGGGCGGCGGCGGGCTCCTCTTCCACCTGCCCCTGCCAGGGGCGCTGGGTACGGTGCGGCGATACGAGCACCCACTCGCCAGTGAGCGGGTTGAAACGGCGGTGCGGGTCGCGGTTCCAGTCGAACATGCCTCTTCATCGTAACCCGTGTGGGGCGGGCCGCCGCGCCATAAGCGTTCTGGATCGGTTCCGGATGGAGAGGACGAAAGATACAACTTCAACCGGGACGGTCCGATGTACAATCGTTGGAGGCGAAGAAGGCAGAGCGAAAAATCGGCTCAAAAGCAAGACTGACATTCGCAGGGAGGACCCATGACCTCACGTGAAGTGCGCCTTAGCGTGTTCGGACTCACTTCGATGCTGCTGTTGATCGGGTGCCAGACCGCGCCCCGATCGGCGGAGAAGAGGGACGCGGCCGCGGACGCCGCGGCGATCAATGCGCTCCGCGACCAGTTCACCGCCGCATACAATTCCCACGATGCCGCGGCCACGGCCGCTACTTACACTGACGACGCGATCCTGTTGGCCGAGAATGAGGCGGCCGCCGAAGGCAGGCAGGCCATCCAGGCTTGTTACGCGGCTATGTTCCAGGGGAGCGCGGTCAAACTCGTGCTCACTCCACTGGAAACCCAGGTGGCGGGCGATTGGGCCTACGACCGCGGCAACGCCACCATTACGGTCACCCCGAAATCCGGCAAGCCCATCGAGGAATCTTCCCGATACCTGGTTATCGTGAAGCGGCAGCCGGATGGTTCGTGGAAGATTTATCGGGACATGGAGAACAGCGGCAACCCTCCGCCTAACGCGGCGGGCAAGAAGAAGTAGGACGACGCGGCGGGACACGGCGGGCTCCCTGGCCGGAGCCGGCGGCATGCCGGTGGTGCGCGCCCGGCGCGACCGGCATCGTGCTTCCCTTTACGCATCTCCGGCCCGCCGCCCGGCGCGCCCGATCCGCCCGAAACCAGCGTTTCGGGAGACCGGTAGCGAGAGGCCTCAAATGCGGCGTCGCGTCCAGATGTTATCATGCGACCGGATGAACGAGCCGCGGCGCTAAGAAGGCGTGAAAGAACTTCAGGCCGCCGATGAACGCGGATAAACGCGGATTGAATAGACGACGAAAGCCGATCGTCTGTCCCCCAAGGCCACCTCCGCTTTTGAGGAGCGGGTGCGCAATTACTAACGAAGTCCTATTTAGCGAGCTCGATTGGGAAAGGATACAGAAGATGCCGGAACCGATGACCATCGGTGTGGACGTGGGCGGGACGAAAGTGGCCGCCGGGTTGGTGGATTCCACGGGAGCGATTCTCCGCAAAGCGCGCGTGCCCATGGTGGCGACCGCGGACGCGGCCACTGGATTCGCCGCCGTGAAGGGCGCGGTTGAGGCGCTGTTCGCCGAGGCCCCCGAGGCGCGCTCCGTCATCAAGGGTATCGGCATCTGCTCTCCCGGCCCGCTCGATCCCCGCTCCGGGGTGGTCCTCAACCCTCCCAATGTGCCCTGCTGGCGCAACTTCCCTCTGGGCGCCGAGACCGAGCGCGCTTTCGGCGTGCCGGTGCGCGTGGATAACGACGCCAATGCGGCCGGGCTGGCCGAGGCATTGTGGGGCGCCGCCGCGGGATATGCGAGCGTTTTCTACGCCACTCTGGGTACCGGCATCGGGACGGGCCTGGTCTTCGATCGCAAGATCTATTGGGGACGCAACGGAAGCGCCGGCGAAGGCGGGCACACCACCATCGACTACAAGGGGCCCAGATGCGGATGCGGCAAGCGCGGCTGCATCGAGATCCTGTGCTCCGGCCCGGCCATCGCCCTGCGGGCGCGCGCCAAGATGGCCGCCAGCAACCCCGCCACCAAAATGCTGGATCTGGCGGGCGGCGTGGTGGAACGGGTGAAGGCCGAAGATGTGGGGGAGGCGTACCGCGCCGGAGACGCGCTGGCGGCCGAAGTCCTCGAAGAGACCGCCGACCTGCTCACGGTGTGGCTCGGCAACGTGGTGGATTGGTTCGATCCCGACATCATGGTGATCGGCGGCGGGGTGGCGGAACTCATGAGCTCTTTTTTCCCGCGCATGAAGAAGAACCTGCCCGGCTGGACCATCAACCCGCGCACCAGCGAAATTCCGCTCGAGCTGGCGCGCTACAGCGCGGATGCCGGCATCGCCGGCGCGGCCGCGCTCTGTGGATAACCGCCGTTATTCGCCGACTGTGGTCCAACCATCCGATGTCCTCCGCGTTTTCGCGCCTCTGCGGTGAGCGGAGCCCGCCCACGCTACTTTTCTGTTGCGGGTTTGCAAGCGGGTGCGCCATATTGGGAATGGAAACTCGCGGGGCGCGGTTTCGATGGTGGAGAACTTTCTTTATTTCACCGAACTGGTAGGGATGCCGGTGTTCGACCTGAAGAGCCGGCGCCTCGGCCGTGTGCGTGACGCCGCCCTCGTGCCCCTGGTCCATTCCGCCCGTGTCGACCGCTTCCTGATGGGCGGCGCCGACGCCTTCCTGACCATCCGGTACGACCAGATCCGCTCGATCGAGTTCGGCAAGGGGATCGCGCTCAGCGACGAGCAGCTCACCCCGTATCACGACGACGAGTACCTGCTGCGCATCGGGCGCGACCTGCTGGATCAGCAGATCATCGACGTCACCGGGCGTAAGGTGGTGCGGGTCAACGACGTTACCTTCGGGGTGAACAGCGACGGCGAGCGCGACACCCTCTCCGTGCTGGAAGTCGATATCGGAATTCGCAGCATTTTCCGGCGCCTGCTCCAGGGTTTCTTGCCGGCGCGCTGGGTCCGGCGCCTGCAGGAAGCGATCCCGCCCAACTCGATCCAATGGGATTTGTGCAACGTGCTGGAACCCGATCCGTTGCGCCGCCTGCGGTTGAATATCTCCTATCAGAAACTCGAGCGCATGCACCCGGCCGACTTGGCCGACATCGTGGAAGACCTCAGCCCGGCCGAACGCGAGGCCATCTTCGAAACCATCGACAGCGAAGCGGCCGCCGACGCGCTGTCGGAAGTCGACCCCAAGATGCAGGTGAGTATCCTCCAGGCCCTGGAGCCCGAAAAAGCGGCCGACATCCTGGAGGAAATGGCGCCGGACGAGGCCGCCGACGTGCTTTCGGAACTGGAGCACGAGACCTCCGAGGAAATCCTGGACGAAATGGATTCGGAGCCCAAAACCGAGGTCCGGGAGTTGCTCGAGTTCAAGGAAGACACGGCTGGCGGCTTGATGAACACGGAATACGTGGCCCTGTCCGAGCACGCCTCGATTGTGGACGCCGCCGCCGCGCTCAAGGACAACGAAGACCTGCTCGAGATCCTCAACACCCTGTTTCTGGTGGACGGCGAAGGGCGGCCCGTGGCCGCGGTGCCGCTGGCCCGGCTGTTCGTGGCCCCGGCCGGCGCCCTCCTGAAAGATATCGCCTCCCCGAACCTGATCACCGCGCCCGTGGGTGAGCGTCAGGACCGCATTACCGCGCTGTTCGATAAGTACAACCTGCTCACTCTCCCGGTGGTGGACGAAGACGGCAAACTGGCTGGCGTGATCACCGCCGACGACATCATTTCCGTGCTGAGGGCCAGGTAGGGGATGCTGAGTCTGCTCAAGCGTTTCAAATATCACATTGCCATCTTCTTCGCCGTTGTCGGCCCGGGGTTTATTACCGCCAATGTCGATAACGACGCCGGCGGCATCTTCACTTACTCGGCCGCGGGCGCGCGCTGGGGTTACCTGCCGCTGTGGACGCTGCTGCCCATCACCCTGGTGCTGGTCATTACCCAGGAGATGTGTTCGCGCATGGGCGCGGTCACCGGCAAGGGGCTCTCGGATCTCATCCGCGAAGAGTTCGGCCTGCGCATCACGTTCCTCATCATGTCGCTGCTGGTGCTGGCCAACATGACCAACGTGATGGCGGAATTCGCGGGCGTCGCCGGCTCGCTCGAGTTATTCCACGTCAGCCGCTACATTTCCGTTCCGCTCTCGGCTGTCGCGGTGTGGTTCCTGGTGGTCAAGGGCAACTACAAGAGCGTGGAAAAGATCTTCCTGTTCGGGTGCGTCCTTTACGTCACTTATATCATCTCCGGCTTCCTGGTGAAGCCCGACTGGAAGACGGCCGCTATCTACAGCGTGAAGCCCAAGCTCATGCTGGACCCGGACTATATTTACATGCTCATCGGCATGGTGGGCACCACCATCGCGCCCTGGATGCAGTTCTATTTACAGGCGGCGGTGGTGGAGAAGGGGATCACCGCCAAGGAGTACGCCAAGTCGCGGATCGAAGTCATCGTCGGCTGCATCATGACGGACGTAGTCGCGTTCTTCATCATCGTGGCCTGCGCGGGGGCCATCTGGGCCGTGCGGCCGCGGGACATACAGGACGCCGCGGAGGCCGCGCTGGGCCTGAAGCCGTTCGGCCAGTACGCCTTCCTGCTGTTCAGCGCGGGGCTGTTCAACGCCTCCATCTTCGCCGCCTGCATTCTGCCGCTGTCCACCGCGTATTCGGTATGCGAAGGGCTGGGCTTCGAGGCGGGCGTCAACAAGCGCATGCGCGAGGCGCCCATCTTCTACTTCCTCTACACCATGCTCCTGGCGGTAGGCGCGGCCGTGGTTTTGATTCCCGGCTTCCCGCTGGTGAAGATGATTCTGCTCTCGCAGGTGCTCAACGGCGCGCTTCTCCCCTTCGTGCTGATCTTCATGCTCCTCCTGATCAACAAGCAGGGCCTCATGGGAGAGTGGGCCAACCCGCGCTGGTTCAACCTGGTCTCCTGGGCCACGGTGGCGATCATGATCGGGCTCACGCTGGCGCTGGTGGGCATCACGGTGCGCGGGATGTAGCGCTCTTTCCGGGCGCTCGGATAAACTCGCGGAGCGGACCCCTTCTCCGCCAGTTTGAGAACGAAATCGCGGCCAACAATTCATCCGCTTGTCATGCTGCTGAAACGGGGAAGACGCAAAGCTCGGGTGTGCGCGCAATTCTTTTTGTTTTGGGGGCGTCGGTTTGCCTGGCACAGGAGACCACCGCCGAAAAACTGATCGAGGCGGGACACTGGAAACGCGCGCGGGCGCTGGTGGAGCGGCGATTGCGCGAAGCGCCGGCCGACGCCAACGCCATCTTCCTTTCGTCCCAGATCCGCAATGCGTTCGGCGATCGCGTCTCACCGCCGGAGTTGGCCGAGAAGGCTGTCCAACTGGACGGGGGCGTGGCGCGATACCACCGGCAACTGGCTGAGGTTCAAGGCGTCATGGCCCAGCGCTCCGGCATTTTTCAACAACTGATGCTGGCGCGGCGGTTCCGCAAGGAGATCGAGGCTGCTTTGACGTTGGACCGAAGCGACGTACAAGCGTTGCGCGACCTGTTGGAGTTCTACCTCCTCGCGCCCGCTCTTGTCGGCGGCGACCCGAAGCAGGCCGGGACGGTGGTCCAACAAATCGCCTCAATCGATGCGGCTGAAGGCTTCCTCGCGGCGGCGCGCATCGCCGAATTCCACAAAGACCCGGCGCGCATGGAAACCAAGCTGCGAGCCGCGGCCGAGGTCCGTCCGCCCTCGTATAAGGCCCTTATGGCCATGGCCCATTTCTATCTCGCGCCGGAGCGCCGCAACGAGGCGGAGGCTGAAGCGCTGGGCCGGAGCGCCGTGGCTCTCGACAGCGGGCGCATTGAAGCGTACTGCATTCTGGCCGCAACGTATGCCGGACGCGGGGAATGGAGCGCGTTGGAAGCTAGCTTATCCGCCGCCGCCCGCGCGGTCCCAGACGACCCGGCGCCCTGCTACCGCGCGGCCGAGCGCCTTCTCTCCGACGGCCGTGAGCCGGCTCGCGCCGAACGCTACCTGCGGCTCTACCTCGCGCAAGAGGCTGAAGGCAACCAGCCCACCGCCGCCGACGCCCACTGGCAGCTCGGCCTCGCGCTGCGGGCTCAGGGACAGCGCGCGAACGCCATCCGGGAATGGAAAATCGCGTTACAACTGGACCCCGAATCGCCGGCTGCCCGCGAGTTGAAGCGGTCCCCAAGCGCGAACCTGGGCGCCTCCAGCGAGCGAACAGCCCTTGCAAGCCGCCGGAACTTAGAACCGATAGCGCGGAAGCTGCCCCGCGGGCGGACAGCGTGGAGTGGAGATGGCGGGCTTTGCGACTTGCGTCAGCCCTTTTCGATCATGACTTCGGTGGACTTGATCACCGCTCGGACAGCGTCGCCCTTTTTGAGTCCCAGACCTTCGGCGCTGGCGCGAGTAATAACGCTTTCCACGATGTTGTCACCGACGCGAACGGTTATCGCGGCCATGATGGTTCCCAATTTGACGTCTTCCACAATTCCGGGAAGCTGGTTTCTGGCGGAGAGAGACATGAGATCCTTGTACCACAACGCCGCATCCGTTCGGAGTCGGGCCAGGCGGTTGACCGCCGCCCGGGCGTCCTAACCTCCCAACCCCTCATTGGCGGGACGTCCGGCATCTGGGCAGACCGCGCGGTTCCCCGGGAACCCGCGCCGCTTCGCCAAGGTCCGCTGTAATCGCCAGTCGCTCCGGCGCGTCTAAAATAGAAACATATGCGTCTTCGTCTCCTTGCAGCCATGCTCGCAATTTCGCTGGCAGCCACGGCCCAGGGGCCGATGACCCTGGCGGAACTCTACAGCTTCGTCCAGTCGTCTCAGAAGTTCATCAAAGAAGGCAAGATGACGGACCGGGAACTGGCCGGCTTTCTGAGCAAGTCCAAGCTCTCCGAGCGCCTCGACGACCGCTCTGTGGAACTACTGCAGGGCCTGGGGATCGGGCCCAAAACCCTGGAAGCCCTCGAGCGCTTGCGCGATCAATCGAAGACTTTGCCCGCCGGGGGGACGATGGAGCCCCCGGGTCCCCCGCCGCAAGCGCCGCCCCCTACCTCCATCGAGCAGAAGGCCATCATTGACCACGCACGGGAGTACGCCCTGTCCTACAGCCAGCGCCTTCCGGATTTCATCTGCACCCAGGTGGAGCGCCGCTACGGCGCCCCCGCCCCTGGAACCAGGGCCGGCGGCCGGCCGGATAGCGAGCCGTCCTTCCAACTCCTGGACACCCTGACCTCCCGCTTGAGCTACTTCGAGCAAAAGGAGGACAAGAAGCTGGTCCTTCACAACAACACGCTCACCGCGCAGGACTACAAGACCCTGGGAGGCGCCACCTCCACCGGCGAGTTCGGCAGCATGTTGCAAGATATTTTCGAATACCGCACGCAGGCCCGTTTCGAATGGGACCACTGGGGTACCCTGCGCTCGCGCCTCACCATGGTGTTCGCCTACCACGTGGACCAGGCGCATTCCCAGTGGCACATCGACTACGACCGCCGGCTGGACATTGTCCCCGCTTACCACGGCCTGATCTATGTGGACAATGAAACCCGCGAGATTCTGCGCGTGACCCTGGAGGCCGAAGGGATTCCCGCCGATTTCCCGGTGAGAATCGCCAGCACCACTCTCGATTACAATTACCAGGACATTTCCGGCCACACGTTTCTGCTGCCGTACACCTCGCGCGTTCTGATGGCGGCGGAAGGATATTTGACCCGCAACGACGATGAGTTTCGGCTCTATCGCAAGTACCAGGTCGAATCCGAGTTGAAATTCGACGACGTCACCCCGCCCCCGCTGCCCGAAGACCAAAAGAAAGAGCAGCCGGCGCAGCCCGCGGCGCCCGCGAAGAAGAAGTAGCTCCTTGTGGGGCAGGCGCTTTCGCCGGCGCCTTCGCCTGCCACTGGAGTTTCTACATTTTCGTGAGATCCCCGCGCCTTGCACCACCATCCATTTGGAGTCGTCCGCGAACCAGCCCGGAGTCGCGGTAGGGACGTCATCGCTGACCGCCCCCCGCACAGATCCGTACGGGCGCTTTTAACGCATACGGCTCCTGCCTTGGATCATGGCGTCGAAGCGAACATGGGGATACGGGTG
>Ga0181517_10001351_pt1 | contig 27573 bp, 18 predicted proteins | sample PEATcosm2014_Bin_31_FD_119748 | JGI IMG/M metagenome (GOLD analysis project Ga0181517, IMG submission 119748) | Peatland microbial communities from MTU Mesocosm Facility, Houghton, MI, USA - PEATcosm2014_Bin01_30_metaG | ecosystem: Environmental > Terrestrial > Soil > Wetlands > Peat | place... | reverse complement strand
CCACCGTCGCCCACCCGCTTGTAGTCCTGGGCACAGTCGAGCGGGTAGGCCTGGCGGCCGTCGCACATGGCGATGACCGAGATCTCCGGCCCGGAGAGCGCCTCCTCGATCAGGATCCGGCGCCCGGCGTCCCCAAAGGCCTTTCCCGACAGCTTGGCCTCGACGTCCCGCCTCGCTTCGTCCCGGGTGCCGGTGACCAGGACTCCTTTACCACCAGCGAGCCCGTCCGTCTTTATGGCCCAGGGCCCGGGCGTCGCCCGCACGTAGCGCAGGGCCGGTTCGAGCTCGTCGAAGACGCGGGACTCAGCCGTGGGCACCCTGGCGGCGGCCAGGACTTCTTTCATCCACACCTTGGAGCCCTCCAGGCGGGCCCCGTCGGCCCCGGGGCCGAACACGAGGCGGCCCCGGCCCCGGATCCGGTCAGCCAGCCCCTCGACCAGTGGTTGCTCCGGTCCGATGACCCACAGGTCGGCGTCTATCCACTCGGGGGGGACGTCGCTGCGCTCCAACCCGGCCATGCCCGGGTTGCCCGGTGCCACCACCACCTCGGCCGTGGCCGACAGCGCCGCCGCCAATGCGTGCTCGCGCCCGCCGCTACCTACGACACAGACCCTCATGATCAGGCGAAACGGATGATCTGGTCGCGCCCGGGACCTACGCCGACATAGGTGATGGGCACGCCGGACTGAGAGGACAGGAACTCGAGGTAAGCGCGTGCCTGGCGGGGGAGGGCTTCTTTGCTGTCGACGCCCGAGGTGTCGGTGCACCAGCCCGGGAGCTCCTCGTAGACCGGGCGCACCTCGTGGAGCACGGACTGGTGCCAGGGCATGTGCTCGTAGCGGGCCCCGGCCGCCTCGTAGGCCACGCACACCTTCAGCGTCTCGAACGTGTCCAGCACGTCGAGTTTGGTGATCGCCAGCTCGTCCAGGGAATTGAGCCGCACGGCGTGGCGCATCATCACGGCGTCGAACCATCCCGGCCGGCGGCGGCGACCGGTGTTGGTGCCGAACTCCTTGCCCCGTTCGACCAGGGTGCCGGCGATCTCGCCAAAGACTTCGGTCGGGAACGGCCCGGCGCCCACCCGGGTGATGTAGGCCTTCCCGATGCCCACCACCCGGCTGATGTAGCGGGGCCCGATGCCCGCCCCCGTGCACGCCCCCCCGGCCACCGGGTTGGAGGACGTGACGAAGGGGTAGGTGCCGTGGTCGACGTCCAGGAACGTCGCCTGCGCTCCTTCGAGGAGCACGCCGCCACCCGAGGCCAGGGTGTCGTGCACGAGGCCCACGGCGTCGCCGATGTGGGGGGCCAGGCGAGGGGCGTACTCCTCCAGGTAGCGCTTGGCGATGTCGTCGGAGGAGAGGGCCAGGCGGTTGTAGATCTTGGCCAGCACGAGGTTCTTCTCTTTCAAGACGACATCCAGCTTCTGGCGGAAGATCTTGGGGTCGAGCAGGTCCTGGGCCCGCAGGCCGATGCGGGCGGCCTTGTCCGCGTAGGCCGGCCCGATGCCCCGCTTGGTCGTCCCCAACCGGTTCTTGCCCAGGTAGCGCTCAGTAAGGGCGTCGATCTCCTGGTGGTAAGGCATGACGAGGTGGGCGCTGCCCGATATGACCAGGCGGGAGCAGTCCACCCCTCGGGCTTCGAGGGCGTCGATCTCGTCCAGTAGTACCTTCGGCTCCACCACGACGCCGTTGCCGATCACCGGCGTGATGTGGGAGTACAGGACCCCGCTCGGGAGCAGCTGGAGGGCGAAGCTCTCACCGTCGACCACGATCCGGTGGCCGGCGTTGTGGCCCCCCTGGTAACGCACGACCACCTGCATCTCCCGGGCCAGCAGGTCGGTGAGCTTTCCTTTTCCCTCGTCGCCCCACTGGGTGCCGAGGAGGATGGTGGCGGGCACGCCGCCACCGTACCTCACGCCCGAGGGCTCAGGCTCCGGCCCCGGACCTACTTGAACGGGCACCGACAGGCCGGTGATGGTCGAGTTGCAATAGGGCCGACCTCAGCGCAAGATCAGGGCTCCGGGCGCCGCCCCTTCGGGAGCAGGGGGCCCCTCCGGACCGGTGACAGCGTCGACGGTGACCGTGTCCCCGTCGCCGTACCTGCCCTCCAGCAAGGCCAGGGCCAACGGGTCGCCGATCTGGCGCTGAATGAGGCGCTTCAGCGGCCGAGCGCCGTAGACGGGGTCATAGCCGGTGTGCGCCAGCCACGACTTGGCTGCGTCGGTCACCACGAGGGCCAGGCGCCGCGCCGCCAGGCGATTGTCCAGGGCCCGCAACTGGATCTCCACGATCTTGGAGATGTCGGCCTCGGTCAGCGGCGCGAACTCGACGATCTCGTCCACCCGGTTCAAGAACTCGGGCTTGAAAGCGTCGCGCAGGTCCCCCCGGTAGTTGGACGTCATGATCAGCACCGTGTTGGTGAAATTGACCGTCCTTCCCTGCCCGTCGGTCAGGCGCCCGTCGTCGAGCACCTGCAGGAGGATGTTGAACACGTCCGGGTGGGCCTTTTCGATCTCGTCGAGCAGCACGACCGAGTACGGGCGGCGGCGAACGGCTTCGGTCAGCTGGCCACCCTGCTCGTAGCCCACGTAGCCGGGCGGCGCACCGACGAGCCGGGCCACCGCGTGCTTTTCCATGTACTCCGACATGTCGATGCGCACCATGGCCCGCTCGTCATCGAACAAGAAGTCCGCCAATGACCTCGCCAGCTCGGTCTTGCCTACGCCGGTCGGCCCCAGGAAAAGGAAGCTGCCGACGGGACGGTCCGGGTCCGACAGCCCGCTGCGGGAACGGCGGATGGCGTTGGCCACCGCCTTGACCCCCTCGTCCTGGCCCACGACCCGCTCGTGCAGGACGTCCTCCATTTTCACGAGCTTGGCCACTTCGCCTTCGAGCAAACGGGTGACGGGCACCCCGGTCCACTTGGCGACGACCTCGGCCACGTCTTCCTCGTCCACTTCCTGCTTGAGCATCTTCTGGCTCGCTTGGAGCTCCTCGAGGTGCTTGGTGGCCTCGTCCACCAAGCGGGAGACGTCGGGGATGCGCCCGTAACGGATCTCGGACGCCTGGGCCAGCTGCCCATTGCGCTCGTAGCGGTCAGCGTCGCCCCGCAACGCCTCCAACTGCTCCTTCAGCCCGTTTATGGCCGTGATGGCGTCCTTTTCGGCCTGCCAATGGCCCTTCATGCCATGAACCGATTCGCCCAGGTTGGCCAGTTCTTCGTCGAGCCTGGCCAAACGCTCGCGCGAGGCGTCGTCGGTTTCCTTGGCCAGCGCGACGCGCTCGATCTCGAGCTGGCGGATGCGCCGGTCGACCACGTCGATCTCGGTGGGCATGGAATCGATCTCGATCCGCAAGTGGCTGGCCGCCTCGTCCACCAGGTCGATCGCCTTGTCGGGCAGGAACCGGCCCGTGATGTACCGGTCGGACAGCACGGCCGCCGCCACCAGGGCCGAGTCCATGATCCGCACACCATGGTGCACCTCGTAGCGCTCTTTCAGGCCCCGCAATATGGCAATGGTGTCCTCGACGGACGGCTGGCCCACGTAGACAGGCTGGAAACGCCTTTCCAGGGCGGCGTCCTTCTCTATGTGCTTTCGGTACTCGTCGAGGGTCGTCGCCCCGATCATGTGCAGCTCGCCCCGGGCCAGCATGGGCTTGATCATGTTGCCGGCGTCCATGGCACCCTCGGCCGCCCCGGCGCCGACGATGGTGTGCAGTTCGTCGATAAAAGTGACGACCTCGCCGCCGGAGTCGGAAATCTCCTTCAATACCGCCTTAAGACGCTCCTCGAACTCTCCCCGGTACTTGGCGCCGGCCACCATGGCGCCTAGGTCCAGGGCCACGAGGCGCTTGCCCCGCAGGCTCTCGGGCACGTCTCCTTCTACGATGCGCCGGGCCAGGCCTTCCACGATCGCCGTCTTGCCCACGCCCGGCTCGCCGATTAGCACCGGGTTGTTCTTGGTACGGCGTGAAAGGACTTGCACCACCCGGCGGATTTCCTCGTCGCGCCCGACCACGGGGTCGAGCTTGCCCCGCCTGGCCTCCCCAGTGAGGTCACGCCCGTATTTCTCCAATGCCTGGTATGTGTCCTCGGGGTTCTGGCTCGTCACCCGGTGGCTGCCTCGCACCTCGCGCAGGGCGGCCAGGAGCTCGTCGTGCGAGGCGCCGGTCCGTGACGCCAGGGCCAGCAATATGTGCTCGACCGACAGGTACTCGTCGCCCAGGGCGTCGCGCTCGCGCTCTGCCTGGTCGAGCATGTCCCGCGACCCTCGGGAAAGCTCGGGGCCGGCCCCGCCATAGCTGTGGGGCAACTTGGACAGCGCTTCTTCCAGCCGGTTGCGCAGGGGCAGGTCGGCAGTGCCCACCCGGGCCAGCACGGGCAGCACCGCGGTGCCCTCCTGGCCCAGGAGGGCAACAAGGAAATGGTCAGGGGCAACCTCGGGGTTGTTGCGGCCCCGTGCGTCCGCTACCGCGGCGCTGAAAGCTTCTTGTGTTTTTTGGGTCCAGCGGTTCGCGTCGAGCGCCAATGCACTCGCCTCCTATCTCTGATCTCTAATTTCTAGGAACTCGTACCCGTCAAAAGTGGCGCCGTGGCCGAGGTCAACCGTCAGCGCGACGGGAACCAGCGCACGGGGCTCATGTCCAGCGGCACCAGGTCCCGCCGGTACTGACGGTGTACTTGCTCGACCGCCGCCCGGGCCTCCGACCTGGCCTCGGCGACTTCTTGGCGCAGGCGCGCCACCTCCGCCTCGAGCTCGATCACGCGCCTGACGCCCTCGAGGTTGAGACCTCCAGCGGTCAGCTCCTGTATCCGTCGCAACAGCTCGATGTCCATATCGCTGTAGCGCCGGCTGCCGCCCAGGGTCCGCGCCGGCCCCAGAAGCCCTTTGCGTTCGTAGATCCGAAGCGTTTGGGGATGGACACCCGCCAGCTCGGCTGCGACCGAGATCACATAGACAGCCATCGACTGGTTCTTCGGCGTGGCCTCCCGCTTCATTGCGCCTCAGCTCCTAACCTCTCTCGCAGCTTCTGGCCTTCGGTGGCCGAGGCCTTGGCCAGCGCCTCGACCGCCCGCTTCTCGTCCGCGCTCAATTTGGCCGGGACCTCCACCTCGAAGGTGACAAGAAGATCGCCCGACTTCCCGGCTCCGGGGACGCCTTGGCCCGCCACCCGGAAGACCTTGCCCGAACGCGTGCCCGCCGGCACTTTTACGGTGACGGGCTTGCCATTGAGCGTGGGCACCGAAACCGTGGTGCCCAGGGTGGCCTCGGCGAAGGTCACCGGGACCTTTATGGTCAGGTCCTTGCCTTTCTGGCTGAACACGGGGTGAGGAGCGGTCCGCACGACGACATAGAGGTCCCCGGCCGGGCCGCCGAAACGGCCGGCACCGCCCCGGTTGGGGACCCTGATCTTCTGACCGTTTTCGACCCCGGGCGGGATGCGCACCTTTACCTGGCGGGCCCGCTTCTCGGTCCCGTGGCCGGCGCATGCCGGGCACGGGACCTCGATCCTCATACCTGTCCCGCCGCACGCCACGCACGGGTGGCTGAAGGAGAACATGCCCTGGTTTTCGTTGACGACCCCACGGCCCCCACAGACCTGGCAGACGGTCGGCGTGCTGCCCGGCGCCGCGCCCGAGCCCCCGCATGTGGCGCACGGGACCTCCGAAGTCACATTGACAGTCGTGGTCGCACCCTTCACGGCGTCGGCGAACGACAGGTGGAGCTCGGCTTCGATGTCCTGGCCCTTCTGCGCGCCGGCGGCGGCCGCGTCCGATCGCCCGCGCCGGCCCCCGCGCCCGAAGATATTGCCCAAAAGGTCGCCCAGGTCGTCGACCCGGAAGTTGGAAAACCCGGCGCCGGCGCCCTGACCGCCACCGGTGCCCCCGGCGAAGGGGTTACCGGCAAAGCCATGCTCGCTCATGGCCCGGACTTCGTCGTACTCCTTGCGCTTGGCCTGGTCACCGATGACTTCGTAGGCAGCCGAGACTTCCTTGAAGCGTTCCTCGGAACCGGGGTTGGCGTCGGGATGGAACTGCTTGGCCAGCTTGCGATAAGAGCGCGCGACGTCCTTGTCCGAGGCGTTCTTCTGCACCCCGAGGACCTTGTAATAATCCTTCTCGAGCCACTCGCGCTGGACCGCCACTACGTCAACCCCTCACTTTCACCATGGCCGGGCGCACGACGCGGCCCTTCCAGCGGTACCCGGCCCGCAGCACTTCGCTCACTTCGGGAATTGCGGGCGCGTCGTCGCCCTCGACTGGCTCGTGTGCCACCGCGTCATGGACCTCGGGATCGAAGGCTCGGCCTTCGGGCACTATGCGCTCGAGCCCTTCTTTGGACAGGACGTCGAACAGGGCGGCCTCTACCTGCTTCACGTCCTCCCCCCCGCCGTGGGCGAGCGCCAGGTCGGCCGTGTCCAGGACCAGCAACAACTTTTTGACCAGAGAGGTGGCGGCATTATCGGCCATCTCCCGCTGCTGGCGGTCCACCCTTTTGCGGTAATTGTCGAAATCGGCTTGCACCCGGCGGAGCGCGTCGAGGTACTCGTCGCGCTCGCGGGCAACCTCGGCCCATGAGCTCTGGCCGCCCGCAGCCATGTCCTCCAGGGAGGGGTAGCCGGGCGGGCCGGCGTCGACCGGCTCGCCCACTTCTTCTTCAAAGTCCTCCGGCATCAGGCCTGGCCTGCCTCGTCGACGATCTCGGCGTCCACTACCTCTTCGTCGGCACTGCCGTTGCTGGTGGCGCCGCCCGAATAACCAGCGTCGGCACCCGGGGCGCCGGCGTTGGCCGAAGCCGCGGCGGCCGCTTCGTAGAGCTTCTTACCGAGCTCCTGCACGCCCACGGCCAAGCGCTCCGTGGCGCTCTTTATGTCGTCCAGATCGGTACCGCTCAGCGCCGTCTTCAGGGTTTTCAGGTCGGACTCGACCGTCTCCTTCTCGGGGCCGCTCACCGAAGCGGCCTGGTCACGCAGCATCTTTTCAGTCTGGTAGACGAGCGAATCGGCATTGTTACGGATCTCAGCTTCCTCCCGCCGGCGGCGGTCGTCGGCGGCGTGGGCTTCGGCGTCGTGGACCATACGGTCGATCTCGTCCTTGGCCAGCGACGATTGGCCGGTGATGGTCATCGATTGCTCTTTGCCCGTGGCCCGGTCGCGCGCTGACACGTGGACGATCCCGTTAGCGTCGATGTCGAAGGTCACTTCGATCTGGGGTATGCCGCGGGGCGCCGGAGGCAGGTCGACGAGCTCGAACTTGCCCAATGTCTTGTTGTACATGGCCATTTCCCGCTCGCCCTGGAGCACGTGGACCTGTACCGACGGTTGCATGTCCTCCGCCGTGGTGAAGACCTCGCTCTTCTTGGTCGGGATGGTCGTGTTGCGCTCTATCAATTTCGTCATCACGCCGCCCTTGGTCTCGATACCGAGGGAGAGGGGCGTCACGTCGAGCAGGAGGATGTCTTTCACCTCGCCCTTGAGGACACCGGCCTGTATGGCGGCACCCACGGCCACGACCTCGTCGGGGTTGACCCCCTTGTGCGGGTCCTTGCCCGTAAGGCTGCGCACGAGCTCCTGGATGGCGGGCATGCGCGTGGCCCCGCCGACGAGGACGATATGGTCGATCTGCTCCTTGGTGAGCCCGGCGTCCTTCACGGCCTGGTCGAACGGTCCTCGGCAGGCCTCCACGAGGTCGGCCGTCATTTCCTGGAACTTGGCCCGGGTCAACTTCACGTCCAGGTGCTTGGGCCCTTCGCTGGTGGCGGTAATGAACGGCAGGTTGATGTTGGTCTCCTGGACGGCGGAGAGCTCGATCTTGGCCTTCTCAGCCGCCTCCTGCAGCCGCTGCAGCGCCATCCTGTCCTTGGAAAGGTCCACGCCCTCGGTGTCCTTGAACGTCTTGACGAGCCAGTCGACCACCCGCTGGTCCCAGTCATCGCCGCCCAGGTGTGTATTGCCGCTGGTGGACTTGACCTGGAAGATGCCTTCGCTGATCTCTAGAGCGGACACGTCAAATGTGCCGCCACCGAGGTCGAAAACGAGGATGGTCTGCTCCGCGCCCTCCTTGTCCAGGCCGTACGCCAAGGCGGCTGCGGTGGGCTCGTTGATGATCCGCAGCACTTCGAGGCCGGCGATCTGGCCCGCCTCTTTGGTCGCGGTGCGCTGGGCGTCGTCGAAGTAGGCGGGGACGGTGATGACGGCTTGGGTGACCGTCGTCCCCAGGTAGCTCTCGGCGTCCCTCTTCAACTTCTGCAGGATACGAGCGGAGATCTCCTGGGGCGAATAGCCCTTGGAGTCGATGTTGATGTGCCAGGCGTTGTCGCCCATATGGCGCTTCACGGAACGGATGGTCCGGTCCGGGTTGGTGATGGCCTGGCGTTTGGCGACCTCACCGACGAGGACTTCGCCCGACTTCGAAAAGCCCACGACCGAGGGGGTGGTACGGGCGCCCTCGGCATTGGCGATGACGGTAGGCTCGCCACCTTCTAGGACGGCGACTACTGAGTTGGTGGTACCGAGGTCGATACCGACAGCCTTTGCCATGAAACAGCCTCCTTGGAGCAAGCTGGGCCTTCAGGAGGCTCCAGCCCTGGTTGATTTACGCTTTCCGAGCCGGTCTGGGGCTCGCTTGTGCACCATCATAGCAAACTTGAGCATGGTTATATCAAGAAACTTAGACATGGCAAGGGCGGGGGCAGGGCCAGACGGTGGCGACCTAGGCTCGTACCCATGCCCACTCTCGTGCTCGCCCGTCACGGCCAGAGCCTCTGGAACCTCGAAAACCGCTTCACCGGGTGGTGGGACGTCGACCTGTCGCCCAACGGTGAAGAGGAGGCCCGCCAGGCCGGCCGCCTCCTCGCGGCCGAAGGTTTGCTGCCCGACATCGCCTTCACGTCCGTGCTCACGCGGGCCATCCGCACCCTCAACATCCTCCAAGAAGAAACGTCGAGGCTGTGGGTGCCGGTGCACCGGCACTGGCGGCTCAACGAGCGTCACTACGGCGGCCTGACCGGCCTGGACAAGGCCGAGACGCGCGACCGCTATGGCGACGAGCAGTTCCTGCTGTGGCGCCGGAGCTACGACGTGCCGCCGCCCCCGTTGGAACCGGGTTCCGCCTTCGACGTGTCGACCGACGCCCGCTACGTGCCCGGCGTCGTGCCCAGCACGGAGTGCCTGGCCGACGTCGTGGTGCGCATGGTCCCTTACTGGTACGACGCCATCGCGCCCGCCCTGCTCTCCGGCCAGGTGGTGCTGGTGGCGGCCCACGGCAACAGCCTGCGGGCCCTCATCAAGCACCTCGACCAGATGACGGGTGAGGACATCGCCAAGCTCGAGATCCCAACGGGCGTGCCCATCGTCTACGAGCTCGACAAGGGCCTGCGGCCACTGCAGCGCGGGGGGCGCTGGCTGGGCGACCCGGAGGCGATCGCCGCCGCGGCCGAGGCCGTGCGCCGTCAGGGCCAGCGCGCCTAGGGCTCCCCGTCCCCGCCCCGGACTGGCCCCGTCGCCGGGTATGCCGCTTGCTTGACGGGCCCGCCAAGTAGGTTGGACCGCGATGAGAGCGTCACCGGGCGGGCGCCGGGTGGCTGCCGTTCTAGCTGCCTCAGCCGCGCTGGCTCTGGTAAGCGGTTGCGGCCAGGCCAAGAAGCCCGCCATATCCCTGCCGACCACCACCCCGTCTTCGTCGACGACGACTACGACGGCCCGCAGCACCACCACGACCAAGCCGCGTCACGTGGCGGTCTGCCCATTGACCGGCCTTGCCCCCCGGGACGGCCACGTGCCCCAGCGGGCGGCATTGGCAGTCAAGGTCGAGAACCTGCCCCAGGCCCGGCCCCAGTGGGGCCTCGACCACACTGACATTGTCTTCGAAGAACCGGTGGAGGGGGGCATAACCAGGTTCATCGCCGTCTACCAGTGCCATGTCGCGCCCCGCATCGAACCGGTCCGCTCGGGCCGCCTGGTGGACCTCGCCATCCTGGAGCCGCTCGGCCACATCCTCTTCGCCTATTCGGGCGCCATCCAGCCCGTGGTCAACGCCATCGACTCCAACACCTCCCTGCTGGAGGACGTGGGGGCCAATAAGGCGCCGGGCGCCTACCAGCGCGACTCCACCCGCATCGCGCCCCACAACCTCTACACGTCCACCGCCGCGCTGTGGTCGGCGGCGGCCGCCCTCGGCTACCAGAGCACGTCTCCGCCCCCGATCTTCAAGTACGGGCCCCTCCCGGCCGGTGGGACGGCCGTGGGCGCGGTCAACATCTACTTCCCCCTGGACGTGACCACATGGACATGGAAGGCGAAGAGGGGCACCTGGGTCCGCTACTACTCCGACACCGGTCCCGCCATCCAGGGCGACGACGTACAGATCTCGGCCACCAACGTGGTCGTGATGCGGGTGGTCGAGTACCCCACCCCTTACGTCGAGGACGCTACCGGCGCCCTCGAGCAGGACCTGACCTTGACCGGCACGGGACAGGCCTGGGTGTTCCGCAACGGGACCGAACTGAAGGGCACCTGGCACCGGCCGACGCTGGCCCAGCCGGCGACGTTTACCGAGACCGACGGGACCACGATCACCCTCGCCCCCGGCAACACGTGGGAAGAGCTCCTGCCCACGTCTGAGTCCATCTCCGTGGTACCCCCGACGGCGCCCACCCCCGCCTCCACGCCGACCGCCTCCTTACCGAGCAAGGCCCGGACCACCACGACGCACTGACATCGCGACAACGCCGCCGCGCTCGGGAAGAGGGACGGCGGCGTTGTCGACGACCAGGACGGCCGGCAAGGCTAGGGCCGGTTAGGAGCGGGCAAAGTCCAGGTGACGCAGCCTTAATTGGTTGGTGAAAAAGCTCCAGGCCACAGCGATGACAACCCACAAAAATCCGAACACGGTGTGGCCGTCCAGGAAGAACGTGATGCACAGGCCGATGGCCACCAAGGTGACGACGGCCATGATGCGCCAGCCCCAGGGCGAAGCCACCACCATCCCGAGTGGCGGGAGCTCCGTGGGGCCGCCGGTGGGCTCAGTGGTCGGTGCCACGGGCAACGAGCCGCTCCTGGGCGTGCGGGGAGCACCCGTCCCCCTGCGAGCAGGGGGACGGGACGTCCCACGTTTCTTGCTACGGGTCACTGAAGCCAAGTCTAGATGGCTCCTGGCCCGGTCTCGCCGGTACGGATCCGGGTCACGTTATCCACTGTCGTGGTCCAGATCTTCCCGTCGCCGATCTTGCCGCTGCGAGCCGACTTGGAGATCGCCTCGACAACGTCGTCGGCTGTTTCGGCCGTGGTGAGGATCTCGATTTTCACCTTGGGCACGTACTCGACCTTGTACTCGGCGCCCCGGTAGACCTCGGTGTGCCCACGTTGGCGACCGAAGCCCTGGACCTCCGAGATGGTCATGCCCGCTATGCCCACATGGGAGAGGGCCTCGCGGACGGCGTCGAGCGCGTGGGGCTTGATAACTGCGGTTACGAGGATCATCACGCACTACCTCCTGCAACGGTCGCCGCGGCTGCGGTGTGCACAGCTGCCTCAGAATATCCGGGCAGGACGCGGGTGGCGCCCCGGTCGTCGGGATAGCCCTCCTCGTCGTGGATGGCGAGGTCGCCGATCTCGAGGATCTCGTCGGGGTACTTGAGCGAGTGGGACGGCATGACCGCTTTCATCACCGTGAGGATCACGAAGGTGACCAGGCCGTCCCAGATTATGACGGTGATGGCCGCCCCCAGCTGGATGCCGATCTGGCCGGGGTGCCCGTAAATAGCGCCCGTGAGGGAGATCTTGGAGCCCCCGACGCTCTGGTACTCGACCACTGTGGGATCGGCGAAAACCCCGAGCAGCAGGCCGCCGAAGAGGCCGGCTATGCCGTGGGTGTAGACGATACCCATGGCGTCGTCGACCTTCTTCATGAAGTTGACCCGGGAAAGGTAGTTCCAGGCCAGCCAGACGATGCAGGAGTCGATGGCCCCGACGCCCAATGCGCCGGCGCCGTTGACGTAACCGGCGCAGGGCGTGATCGCCACCAGGCCCACCACCATGCCGTTGATGGCACCGAGGAACGTGGGCTTCTTGGCCTTGCTCAGGTACATGTCCAGGATGACCCAGGTGAGCAGGGCGGCCACCGTCGCCATGTTGGTGTTGATGACAGCGGCGGCGGCGTCGGCGCTGGCGAAGTAGGGGTCGCCACCGTTGAAACCGTTCCAGCCCAGCCACACGATGCCGCCCCCGATGGCCACCAGGGGCAGGCTGTGCGGCAAGGCCTTCTCCCGGTCCCTTTTCAGGCGGGGACCGACCACGGCCGCGGCCACGAAGCCGCTGGTACCGGCGGCCAGGTGAATGACGTAGCCGCCGGAGAAGTCGCCGGCGCCCTGATGCGCCCAGAAGCCGCCGCCCCAGAGGAGGAAGGCGTTGACGCTGTAGGCAAAAGTGGTCCACAGGGGCACGAAAATGACCCAGACCTTGAACTTGATGCGGCCCAGGACGCTGCCCAGGAACAAAAGGGGCGTGATGGCGGCAAAGACGAACTGGAAGTAGACGACACTGGCCATGGGTATGCCGAACGCAGGCATACCCGGGTTGACCTGGGGAATGCTCCCCTGGCCCTCCTCACCAATATGGCTGAGGGTCGTACCGGGTTTGCCCACGAAGTTCTGGAAGAACTCCGATATGTCGCCCCCCGACCATTTGTAGTTGGCGTAGGAACCGTGGAACAAGGCTGAGCCGAACCCCATGTTGTACGCCCACAACACCCAGACGACGAGCACGGCGGCAAAACCGGCGAACGTCATGAACATGGTGTTGACGACCCACTTTTTCTGGACCAGGCCGCCGAAAAGGACCGCCAGGCCGGGGACGCTCATCAGGGCCACGAAGGTGGCCGCGGTGAGCTGCCAGGCATTGTCGCCGGTGTTCAGCCAGGGCTGGTCTGAATAACTCGCTGGCGCGGCGGCAGCCTGCAGGTGCACTAAAAGGTGGATCAAAAGCCCTCCTTGCTGGTGGATAAGACGCACCTCGCGACCGGACCGGCCGCAGGCTTCCCCAGAACGTAGAGGACGGTTGTTTCGGAGCGGCGACTGTTATGTTTCGGCCGTGTTACGAGTGCCACCGGCCAGGGGGGCGCCCAGCGCCTCTTCCAAGGCCCTACCGATGTCGTCGGCCTCCTCGGCCCCGGCGAGCTTGGAGCCCGCAGACCGGACGTAGAAGCTGTCGACCACGGCGTTGCCGAGCGTCGCCACCCGGGCCGAGACGATATCCAGGCCGAGGGCGGCGATCGCCGCCGTTATCCGGTGCAAGGCCCCGGGGGCGTCGGGCGCCCTGACTTCGACCACCGTGGCGTTGGTCGCGGCGCCGTTGTCGACGATCACGCGGACGCCCGGGGCCGGCAGCGCCATGAGGCGCCGGGCCCTACGGTCCGGCGGGCGCCGGGCCAGCGCGTCGGCGATATTGAGGCGCTTTTCGACCGCCGCCGTTATGTCGGCCTCGACCCGGTCCCAGCGTGGGTCGGCGTGCTCGGGCAGGTCCAGGCTGAACACCTGGAGGGCGTGACCGGCCTCACTGTGGACCCGGGCCTCGAGCACGCCGATGTCGTGCAGCGCCATGGCTCCCGTCACGTCGCTGAGCAGGCCGGGCCGATCGGCAGCCACGACCACGAGCTGGTCATGGCCGGTCACGACCTGCAAGCCACCGGCCTCCATCATCCGCCGTTGCTCGTCAGAAGGAAAGCTCGGCCCCACGGGCACGGGCCGGCCCCCGAGCACGGCGCCCGCCCGGTGGACGAGGTCCTCGACGAGGCGGGCCTTCCACGGCGTCCACGCCACCGGGCCGGTGGCCTCCCCGTCCGCCGCGGTGAGCGCGCCCAGCAGCTCCAGGGTCGTTTCGTCGCCCACCGTCTCGGCCACCGCGGCGGCGGTGGCCGGGTCTTCGAGGTCGCGCCGGGTGGCCACCTCCGGTAGCAGGAGGTGGTAGCGGACCACCTTTTCCAGTACCCGCTTGTCCTCGTCGGGCAAGCCCAGCCGCTGGGCGGTCATGGCGGAAATACCTGCACCCACCTCTGAATGGTCCCCGCCCATGCCTTTGCCGATGTCGTGCAGCAGCGCCCCGAGCACGAGCAGGTCGGGCCGGTGCACGTCACGGGCATGGCCGGCGGCGTTGGCCACCGTCTCCAGTAGGTGACGGTCGACGCTCCATCGGTGGTAGGGGTTGAACTGGGGCCGGTTGCGGACATGGGGCCACTCGGGCAGGTAGCGTTCCCAGATCCCGAGCTGGTCGAGCGTCTCGATGGCGTGGGTACCCGCCGGGCCCACGGATAGGAGCCTGACGAAGGCCCGCAGGACCTCCTCGGGCCACGGGGTGACGGGGACGGGGGCCTCCTGGGCCAGGTGTGACATCGTGGCCCGGGACAGCGGCAGCCCGAGCTCGGCCGATGCCGTGGCCGCTCGCAAGGCCAGGGTCGGGTCCTCCCCCAGCGGTGCCGTACCCGGGACGACCACCTCGCCGTCCCGGAGCACCAGTGCCGGCCCCAGGACGCGATCGGCGGAGCCGGTCCTTCCTCGGGGGCCCGCCAACCAGGACCTCGCCCGGCGCTCGGCGTCCTCAACCAGCCAGGAGACGGTCCGGCCCGCCTCGCCCACAGCCACGGCCAGTACCTCCCGGCTGTGGAGGCCCAGGGCGGCGGCGACCCGGTCCTGGTCTTCGAGCATCAGGCGCTCGCTCCGTCGCCCAGTCTCACGCTGCAGTTCGACACGGACGGCGTGCAGCATGTCGCCGGCGGGGCGCAGCGCCCCGGACGCCACCACCGCCCCCACGACCGGTGTCACCGCGGCCAGGAGGGCCAGCAGCTGCAGGTCCCGCAAGCCGCCCCGGCCCACTTGGAGCTCGGGCTCGAGCAAGAAGGCAACGTCTCCGTGAGCCTGCCGGGCCGCCTCCCGGGTGTCCAGGACGGCCGGGAGCCATACCCCGGCGCGCTTGTCCCAGAGGCGCTGGCCCAGAGCCACCAACTTGGCACCCAGCTCCTTGTCGCCGGCCACCGGCCGGGCGTCGAGGAGGCCCTGCGCGACCCGGAGGTCGGCCTCGGCGGCCTGGCCCACCTGGGACAGGGTACGGACGCTGTGGTCGAGCGGCATCGGGTCGTCCCAGATCGGGTACCAGAGACGGTCCGCCACCTCATTGACATCAGGCCGGCCATCATGCACCAGCAACAGGTCCAGGTCGCTGCCCGGAGCCAGGTCCCCGCGGCCCAGGCTGCCCACGGCGATGAGCGCCAACCCGGAGCCGGCGGCCGTCGCACCCGAGGTTTCCCGCCGGGCGCGCCGCGCCCCGAAGGGCCCGGCCCTTCTGGTCGCGGCCGAGGGACCAGCGCCCGATGGCAGCGCCAGCGCCTGTTCGAAAATGGCCCTCAGCCAAGCGTCGGTCAGCTCCGTGGCGGCGCGGCTCCAGGCGCGACCCGACAAAGTGGTGTCGGCCCGCAGCTTTTGCCAGCCGGCGCTCAGTTTGGGACGGTCGCCGGCCAAGGCGCCAGGCCCGGTCTCTTCCGCTGAAGGCTGGGGCTTTTGCACAGAAGGCACGGTAGCGGGTGGCGCTTGGGCCAGTCAGGCCCAAAGCGCGGCGGTCAGGCCCGAGGCTCGGGCCACGGGACGCCGCAGCGCAGCCCTCACAGACTCTTCGGTGCCGACCAATATGAGCTGCCGGCGGGCACGCGTCACGGCCGTGAACAAGAGCTCCCGGGTGAGCACGCGGGAATTGGGAGCGGGTAGCAACACCACCACCTGGTCGAACTCGGAGCCTTGCGCTCGGTGCGCCGTCATCGCGAAGGCGGTCTGGACAGCGGCGAGGCGGGCGGGGCTGACATAGACCAGGGCGCCGGCGCGCCTGAACGCCACCGACAGGCCGCCACCGGACCGGGCCACCGCGACACCGGTGTCCCCGTTGAACAGCTCGAGGCTGTAGTCGTTCTCGGTCACCACGACCGGGCGCCCCGGGTACCAGCCGCTCTCTGTCGGACCGGGCCCCAGCCACTGCTCGGCCCTGGAGTTCCAGGTGCTCGCGCCCACGGGGCCGGCGCGGTGAGCGCACAACAGCCGCATACGTCCAAAGGCTTCGAGAGCAGCGGCACCGTCACCCCGCCCGGCGGCATCGGCCAGCACCCGACCGGCGCCCACCAGGACGCTCCGGACTGGCTCCAGGTCCTCCGGACCGGCGGTGGCGGCATCGACCGGGAGCCACCGGATGCCGGCGGTGCCGGGCGGAGCGCCCCCGGGCTCCAGGGGATCTCCTCGGCGGTCCGAGAGCACCGCCATCACCCCGTCGCCGTCACCGTCGTGGATGGCGGCCGCCAACTGGGCCAGCGGCCCCGAGAAGCGGTAGTTGGCCTCCAGAAGGGTGATGGACGAAGCCATGGGACCAGGTGGGACCATGGGACCAGCCGCGTCCCTGCCCGACGGGACGGGGGCACCACCTCCCGCCGGCCCCACGATGTCCCCGAAGACGGCTCCTGCCTCCACCGACGCCAACTGCTGGTGGTCTCCCACGAGCACCAGGCGGGCGTCGGGGCGGACGGCCTCGACCAGCCGGGCCATCAATGGCAAGGACATCATGGACGCCTCGTCGATCACGACGACATCGTGGGGCAGGTGGTTGTCGCCATTGTGGCGGAAGCGGCTGCTACTGGCGGGCTGGCGGCCGAGCAGGCGATGGACGGTCGAAGCTTCCAGGGCGAGCAGGCGCCGGCGCACAGCATCGGCCACGTCGAGCCGGCCGGCCTCGTCGTGCACGGCCTCGGCCATGCGGGCCGCCGCCTTGCCGGTCGGCGCGGCCAGTGCCACCAAGGGTGGAGGCCCGCCGGCGGTGGCAGCCTTCTCTTCGATCAGGCTCAACAGGCGGGCGACGGTGGTGGTCTTACCGGTACCCGGCCCGCCGGCGATCACGCTGAAGCGGCGGCCCAAAGCATTGGCCGCAGCCTGGCGCTGAGCAGCGGCGCCGGCCCCCGGGAACAGCCGGGCCAGCCCGCCCGCCATCGCCGCCTCGTCCACCGCCTGGAGCTGCGCCCGGCTGCGGACCTTGAGCTCGGCGGCCACCGCTTGCTCGTCACGCCAGTAACGGTCCAAGTAAAGAGCGCTGCCGACCAGGCGCAGAGGGCGGTCGTCCCCCCCGTGAGGCCCATTGGCCACCAGGGGGCTCCGGGCCAACCTCTCGAGCCAGGCGGGAAGCTCCGGCCACGGCAAGGACGACAGGTCGGCCTCGGCTTGGCCCTCGCCTGTCGCCCCGCCGACGGCTTCGGCGGTGACCGTCTCGCGCAGGGTGGACAGTTCGGCCAGGACATGGCCGGCGCGCGGGGCCCGCACGGCCAGGGCCGCGGCGAGAACGACCGAGGCGTCTTGTTCGCCACCGAGGCGGGCCAGCACGCGAGCCACGTGCACGTCCGCGGCGACCAGCACACCCGCCCGGTTGAATGCCCCCACCAAACTGTCTTCGTCCTCGCCCAGGACGAGCTCGGCGTCGGGGCCGAGCAGGGTACCCGGCTGGCTCGAGGCCATCAGGGACGACCTGGCCCGGCGCCGGCCGCCGTGGCGGTCGCCGGGGGGCCGGAAAAGAGGTCCGACAGCTCCGTCACCAGCTGCACCGGCGGGCACCAGGCGAACACCCCGCAGGGTTGGCCCTGGTAGACGGCGGGGACGGGCCCGGTCATACCCCGCAGGAAGAGGTAGATAGCGCCGCCGAGATGGACGGAGGGGTCGTAAGCGGGGAGCCGCCAGCGCAGGTAACGGTGCAGGGCGACCAGGTAGAAGGCGGCCTGGAGGACGTAGTGCGAGAGGCACATCTCCTCTTCAAGGGCAAGCCGGCGGTAGTGCCAGGCGCAGAGCTCTTCTCCCGGCGGGCCCAGCCAGTTTGTCTTGTAATCGACGACGAAGTAGCGCTCGTCGCGCCCCTGGCCTCCCAGCCGGAAAACCAGGTCGAGGCTACCGGTCAGGTAACCGCGAAGCCTGGTGGAGAGCGCCGGCCCCGCCAACGTCGCCGCGTAGCCGGCGAGCGGCCCTCCTGTCCCCAGGTGCCTGGCGAACAACGCCGCCATCTCGGCGGTGGTCACTTCGCCCACCGGTTCGTCGCCGCCTACCAGGGGCAGCTCGAACCCGAGCTCGTCCAACCGGTCCCGGCGAGCGATGCGGGCCAGGCTGACGCCGCCGGTCAAGTCCCCCAACGGCGTCAGGATGGCGGCTTGCAAGCCTTCCACCAGGCCCTCTGTGTCGCCAGGGCTTCCCGGGTAGGCGTCGGCGCGGGCCCTTACCACCCCGGCTAGTTCGGCCCGGAGGTCAGGGGCCGCAAAATCGACCGCCTCGAGCACGCCGTGCACAAAAGTGCCGATGTCAGCACCGCCAGGGACCGCCGCCAGCGGGCTGGGCACGGCCCGCAAGCTCAGCTCGGCCGGGTCGGTCTCAGCCACATACGCGCCAGGAAGGGGGCCCGGCGCCCGCTCACCGGGCTCGTCGACGGTCCCGGGCTCCTCAGGTTCGCTGCTGACCAGCCGGCCCGGCGAGGACGAGGCTTCATGGGCAGGTGCCGTGATGCTCGTATATGAACTGCGCCCCCAGAGCAGGTCGAGGCGGCGTTCGAAGGGTGCCGTGCTGAGCTCAGCCGGACGACCGAACTGCCCCGGGCCGGCCCAGCCCGGTGCTGTGGCCCCAGCGGCACGTTCGACGCTGACCAGACCGGGTACAGCGGCAGAAATCTCTTGGAAGCGGCCCCAGACCTCACGGTCAGCAGGCGCGCTCCTCCGGCCCTCGCCGGCCACGTCGCCATTGGCGTCCTTGGCCAGCAGCAGACGCCCCAGAGCCGAATGCTGACAGCCCTTTACAGCCGCCCACCACACGACGGTCTGGTGTTTGGCCCGGGTAAGGGCCACGTACAGGTGGCGGAGATCCTCGCCTCGGCGCTCCTCCTGGCCCGCACCAAGGTGCTGCTGGTAGGTGGCGTCCCCCTTTTCTCCGACGTCCAATTTGCGCCGGCCGCCGTCGTTCGCATCGTGGAACATGACCGGGGCGCCCGTGCGGTCGCTCGGCGCGTTGTCCCACAGATAGGGGCAGTAGACGATCGGGAACTCCATGCCTTTGGCCCGGTGAACGGTAAGGATGTGCACGGCGTCCTCGGCCGAGTCGAGGCGCCGGCTGCGCTGGTCGGCCTCCGTTGTCTCCGTACCAGGCTCCTCGCCGCGGCAGGCCAACCAGGTCCTCAACGCGGCCAGCCCGAGCTGAGAGGACATGGCCTCTGCATGCAAGAGCTCGGCTACGTGGGCGAGATCGGTGAGGCGACGCTCGCCCTCCGTCTCGGCCAGCAGGCGGGCGGGCAGGCTCTCGCTGGCGCTGATGTGGCCGAAAAGACCGGCGACCCCGTCGCTCCTCGCCACGGCGGCCCATAGGTACAGGCGGGAGTGGACCGTTTCCCAGGTAGCCTCGTCTGCGACCGCCAATTGGTCGGCCGACAAGCCGACGAACGGGGTCAACGCCGCGGCGGCAGCCCGGGACCGGCCCGCCGGCTGCTCGAGTGCTTCGAGCAAGCGAAGCCAGTCCCGCGCGGCCGGGGTGGAGAACACGCTCTGGGCCCCGGCCACCACCACCGGCACCCGGGCGCGACGCAGGGCGGCCTGGACGACCACCGCCTGACGGTTGGTCCGGACCAGCACGCCGATGTCGCTGGGCGCCAACGGACGCGTGCTCTCGACGTCGTCGCCCGCTTCCCACGCCACCACCTCCGCCCCCGATGCAAGTAAAGAGACAACGTCACCGGCCAGGTCGTCGGCGACCCACCGCACGGCCGAGTCCTTCTGCACCAGGCGTTCACCGGTCCGTACCAGTCGGCGGTCATCGGAGGGCACCAGGCGGGCGCGCAAAGCGGCCGAAGACGGCGCGCCGGACAGACCGGGACGGGTGTGCGGAGGGGTGGCCCGCACGCGGCGGTAGATGATCTCCGGATGACCCAGGTGCAGCGGACCGAAAAAGGCGTCGTACGCCTCCAGCAATGCCGCGTCCGAGCGCCAGTTCAGCTCCAGGGTGAAGTGGCGCTGAGGGCCGGCGGCGCGCACAGCGTCGAGGTAAGAGTGCACATCGGCGCCGCGGAAGGCATAGACCGCCTGTTTGGGGTCGCCGACCAGCACCAGCCGGGTACCGCCAGTACGGGGACTGCCGTCCCCAGCGGTAGGGCTGACGCCGAAGGCCTCTTTTACGACCTGCCACTGGACCGGGTCGGTGTCCTGGAACTCGTCGACCAGGACAACTGCGTAGCGCCGGCGCAGCCGGGCGCAGGCGGCCGCCCCTCGCCGGGGATGTTGGAGGGCGTCGGCCAGCCGCACCAGCAGGTCGTCGTAAGTCAGGAGGTTGGCGTCCAGCAAACGGCGCCCGACCTCGGCCCGTACGCCTTGCGCAAAACGCCGGCGCCAGCCCGAAGCCGTCACGTCCCCCTTGTCCGCGGGCGGCCCCAGGGGCACCCCGGGGTTGCGGACAACTTCGAGGCCGGCCCGCAGCGCTTCACGGCGCGCCAGCGGGATGGTCCCGTGGACGAGCGCGTGGCGGGCCAAGAGATCGTCCACCACTTCTTCCACCATGTCCTCGGGGTCTTCGAGGAGCGCGGCCCCCGGGGCCACGTCTCCCCAGACACCCAAGGCGTTGAGCATCATGTGGCAGAAGCCGTGAGTGGTGGTGATCGTGGCGTTGTCGAAGTTGGCCAGGGCGCGGGCGAGGCGCGCCCGGCGCTTGGCGGCCGGGCCGGGCCCGTCGCCGCCCAGTCGGGCCAGCACACTGTCGCCTGGAGGAAGCTCTTCGCCCACGTCCAGCATCCTCCCGAGCCCCGCCTCGGCCGATACGAGCCTGGCCCGGACCCTGTCCCTCAGAGTTCCCGTGGCCATCCGGGTGAAAGTCACGACCAGGATTTGTGAGAGGGGAGCGAGCCCTTCTGCCACCGTCCTGGCCACGAGCCCGGCAATGGTGAACGTCTTGCCCGTGCCGGCGCTGGCTTCGAGGACGGTCACCCCGGGGCCCGGCAGAGGGCCGCAAATGTCGAAATGGCGGGTGCCGAGAAGGGGCCCCATCAGGACGGCGCCAGCTGCTCGTGGCTTAGGACCGGGTCCCACAGGCGACGCGCCAGGCGCCCCAGGCGCGTCTGTTCGGGCGTGGCCCACCCCGGTCCGGTCTCATCGTCTTCCGGCCCGAGCGCCAGGAGCTGGTCGAACGAGGCGTCAGGGCCGAGGACCAGTGCGTGCTCGGCGTCGGCGTGCTCACCCTCCAATTCGTCAAAGGTCGAGGCCCACATGGCCCGCGCGTCACGACGCGGGTCGTCGCCCCGTCTGGCCGCCTCCGCCCATGCCTCCGAAGTGGCGCAGTAGATGGGCAGGGGTTCCCGCATGCCGCGCTCGTAAAGATCCACCAGCACGCCAAGCCGTTCCATGGCCCAGGCGCGGCGAGAGGCGTCGTCCCCGGCCAAGGGCCCGAAGGTACTGATGCTGAGGCGAGGGTGGCCGGCACTGCTGCTCCCCGCCCGGCCGATCGTCACCGCCGACGGCGCCAACTCGGGGTGAGCGGCGCTGAGGGCGACGAACTGGGCCCAAGCTCGTAGGCGGTGCTTGGGCGCCAGTTTGGAGTAGGTGCAGCGGACGATAGCGCCATTACGCACTCCCGGGACGGTGCCGACAACAGACGGGCCACCGGGGAGGGCCACGTTCACCTCGACGGCACCAGGCGGGACCGGCCCACCGGGCAAGCTGTTGACCTTGCCCACCAGGGCCGCCACCGCTGCCGCGACTTCGTCGAGGGCGAACTGGCCCAGGGGGCCCGGGGGCAGTAGGCCCCGGCCGCGTTCCGCGTCCACGGCCCGGTCCCAGGCGATGCCGGAAAGGCGCGCCCCTAGTAGGCGTTCGCCCAGGGCCCAGCGCTCGAGCGGGCTCATTTCGACGCGGAGCGAGACAGAGATCTCGGGCACGTCGCCGGCGTAAAAGCCGAGGCGTTCCCGAAGGAACGCCCGCGCCGGGTGTTCCAAGAACCGGATGAGCGCGATCAGCGGGACGGTGGCGCGCCGAACGGGCGGGAGCTTCCCGGCCAGAAAGCCAGACGGGGAGCGGCGCGGTCCCACCAGGGCACGGGCCCCGCCCAGGTGCGTGTCATCGAAGCGCCACGGCCCCGGCGACGAGAGGGCACCGGGCCGGAAATTGCGAGGGTCGAAAGGCTGCAACGGGTGCTCGACCACCACTGCGGCACGCCCCGGCTCACCGTCAGCGCAACGAACGGTACGGTCGACAACCTCGAGCAGCTCGGCGACCGGCACACACGGAGGGCGCGGCTGGTTGAGGCGCTGGTCCCGTCCCTCGAAAGTGATGACCAGGTGCTCGGTCGCCGCCAGCAGCGCGTCCAGGAGCAGCTGGCGGTCCTCGCCGGGGAGATCGCTGTCGCCGACCTCGGGCCGGCCCAGCAACAGGTCGTCGCCGTCCTGGGCCGCGGGCCGGGGGAAGACGCCGTCGTCCAGGCCCAGCAAGCACACCACTCGATGGGGGACCGACCGCATCGGCGACAGGGTGCAGATAGTGATGTCACCGGTGCGGAAATTGGCCCGGGTGGGCCGTCCCCGGAGGCGGCCGGCGAGCAGGGCGCGGGCCTCGGGCAGGTCCAACTGGACGTCCCCGGTACCCAAAGGCCCCGGCCCCGTGGGCTCGTCGACCAGTTGGTCCAGGGCCCTGCGCAGCTCGTCTGTCTGCCAGGCGTCCTGCGCCGCGGTAAAGGTCAAGTCCCTTGTGGCCGATAGCAGGGCCCGGGCCCAGTCTCGCGGGCCGTGCGGTCGGGCCAGCTCGTCGAGGGCTGCCCGCAACCGGTCGACCAGCTCCGCCAACCGACCGGCCAGCTCGACCTCGCTACTAGAGAGGTCCCCGTAGGGAAGGGCGCCGCCGAAGAGCTCGCCGTGGTCGGCCATGGCCACCCCGAGCAGCAAGCGGTCGAGGCCGGCCTGCCAGGTCCCGACCTCGAGCCCGTCCAGTTTCCACGCAGAGCGGTGGGCTCCGTCCAGTCCCCACCGCACGCCGGTGCCGGCCACCCAGTGCTCGATCTGCGAAAGGGCGTTCTCGTCGAGACCAAAGCGCCGGCGCACCGGCTCGCGCGAGGCGAAGTCGACGAGCTGAGCTGCTGTCACCCGGCTCCCCGCCAGCTCGAGGAGCTGGGCGGCCACGGCGGAGACAGGGTTGGTCTGGCGCAGCGAACGGTCAGCCAGCCGGGCCCTCAGCTCGGGCGCGCCGGCGAGCGGGGCTGACCCAAAAATGGCGTTCACAAGGGGAGCGAACAACTCGATGTCGGGGCACATGACGATGACGTCGCGTGGCTCGAGCGCCGGGTGGGCCTCCAGTAGATGGAGCACCGCCTCACGGGCTATCTCGACCTGGCGCGCTCGCCCGTGGCAGGAATGGGCCCGCAAGCTGTCATCGTCCCCGGCCAACAAAGGGCGCCGGTCCTGGCTCCCCGGAGCGGGTGGCCCTGGCGGCGCCCGGTCCGCCCGGATATCCGCCTGGAGCAGCCCGAGCAAGCCGGCGGACGAGGCCGCCACCGCTCTGTGAGCCCCGCCCGTCACCCCTTCCGCCGCCAGCACCAGCTGCATCTCACGAGCGTCGCGTCCCCACGACCGCAGCAAGGGATTGGCCGGCAACTCTGCGGTAGTGTCGTTTCCCCGGTCCATGCCGGCCGGTGGGTGAGGAGCGGCAGCACAAACCCTGTCCCACAGGACGCCGGACGGGTGGAGCAAAAAGAGGTGCACGTCGCGGTGCGACGAAATCGCTTTGAGCACCCTCAGATGACTGGCGGGGAGCCGGGTTAGGCCGAACACGGAGATGCGGGAGGGAAGGGCTAGCCATTGAGGACCGGGCCCGGTCGGGTCGGCGGCCATCTCGAAGCGCTCGGCCGGGCCCGGCGAGGCCAGGCGTCTGCGCAGCCGGCGCCATAGTTCGGCCTGCCAAGCCTCGTCCGGGCCTACCTGGTCGACAGCCCCCTGGTCACGGGGGGCCGGGTCACCCGTCTGGGGGCCGCTGCTCTCCAGCCACTCCATGACCATCCGGGGCCGGTGCACGGCGTAGCGGTCGTAAAGGTCGGCGATGTGGCGCACGGTGGCGAACCGCCGCGGTTGCCCCGTCGGCGTGGGGCCGGAGGAAGCCCGCAAGTGGTCCGCCAGAGGGCTGAGGAAGGCCTCGCCCATGTGCTCGTCCACCAGCTGGAGCAAGGGCCAGACGGCGTGTTCGGGAGCCCAGGGGTCGTCCCCGGGCCCCGCACCGCTCAGCCCGCAGGCGGCCGCCGTCGCCGTCCACAACAGCGTGGCCGGAAAAGGAAAGTCGATGTTGGCGCAGACCCCGTCGGAGGAGCCGGCCCGGGCGCCCAGACGGAGCGAAAGCCGCTGGGACAACCAACGCTCGACACCTCGCGTGGGGACGGCCACGACTTCTCTGGCCAAGGGGTCGTCCAACGGCTCCACGAGCACATCGCCCAGGGCATCGACGAGGTGGTCGGCCCGGGCGGACCGGTGGAGATAAAGCACCCGGCCAGGCTACGAGATGGGTGTGACGACCTCTATGGCGTCCAGCCCCGACAGACCGTCCAGGCTCAGGGCGTTTTTCTCCTTCCGATAAGCCGCCAGGCCGTCGGGGCCCTTGACCTCCGCCCAGCGAGCCATGTTGTCGCGGTGGCGGTCGAAGGTCATCAGCGGCACCCCGTACCCGCACGAGGTCGAGACCCTTTCGACCTCGACCACGATGAACGACCGGCGGCCGAGAGAAGGCGGGAAACGCACTTCCAACCCGGCGTAAGGCTCGTCCCCAGGGACCACGGCGTGACCTTGGCCATGGAGGCGGACTATGCGGGGAGGCCCTGAAAATGCACAGAACATGACCACGATCCGGCCATTTTCCCGCAGGTGGGCAATGGTCTCTACGCCGCTCCCCGTCATGTCCTGATAGGCCACCAGCATGTCGCCAATGACCTGAAAATCCCCGTCGTTACCCTTCGGGCTGCAGTTGACATGGCGGCCGTCAAGAGGTGCCGTAGCCACGAAGAACACGGGCTGAGAGATCATGAACTCCGCCAGTTTGGCGTCTATGGCAGGAACGCGGCCCATGAGCCAGGTTCCCATAGACGCCGCGACCATGCAACCGTTTACTCGGGAGACCAGAAATACGCCTCGGTCAGCAAGTCCAACAAGCCCGAGTCAACGTCGTCCGGTCCGGCGACGTTGGCGATGTGGAAATAGCGGCCGTTCTGCTTGATGATCTTGCGCCTTATAGCCTTATGACTGGCCGCCCGCGGCAGGGAGAACGACAGGGCGACCCACTTCGTCATCGGTCGCAGCTCGGCGAAGGTGCGGGCGCGTTTGAGGAATATGCCCACCGACACGGGCTCGACGTGCACCGGCCCGATGCCCCTCATGTGCGCCATGACCGCCTCGAACACGGGCCTCTCGTGGGGCGGCCCCGTGGCGAAGTACTCCTCGAGGGACAGGGCTGGAGCGCACTCGTGCGATTGGCCGGGACGGCCGAACCGCCGCTGGCACGCAGGGCATGACCAGCCGGGCACGGGCCACCTCCTGACGGGTCGTCGGCGCCGCACCCTATCAGGACTGGCTCCCTTACAGGGCTGTCGTCATTACAGGGGCTGTCGTCCCCCGCCGTGCCAGGTGCTCGGTCCTCAGGCGGGCGCGGGGCGAGCCGTCAACCGAGCGTGGTCAGTGCGCGGGTGCCGACCGTCCGGGACCAAGAACACCAGGGGCACCATGCAGACCAGCAGGGCCGACAGGATGAAGAACGCCTGGGTCAACGTCTCGACTTCATGCCCGGTGTGGGCGGCGATAGAAGTGGCCAGGGAAATCCCTAGGATGGCGCCTCCCTGACGGGCCGCGCCCCGCAGGCCGGTGATGGCGCCGACGTCGTCGGGCGCCAGTTCGATCGAGGCGTTGTTGGCGGCCGGGGCCGACATTCCCGTGCCCAGCCCGGTGAGGGTGGCCCCAAGGGCAAGCCAGGCGTAGGGCGACAGCACCTCGGGTCGGGTGGCGATCATGGCCAGCCCGCCGGCAATAAAGCCGATGCCCACGATGATCGGCAGCCGGTACCCGGTGCGGTGGATCAAGACCGAAGCAGAGACGGCCAGCACGATCTCCCCGACCGCCCTGGCCGTAAGGAGCGTGCCGGCTGAGAGGGGAGTAAAGCCGAAGCGGTCCTCGGCGAACAGCGGTACGAGCGACCCGAACCCGATGGCACAGGCCCCCCAGACCACGTTGACGGCGTTGGTGGCCAGGAACACCCGGCCTTTGAGCAGGTGGGGCGGGATCAGGGGGTCCGCCACCCGGGAGCAGCGACGCACGAAAGCCCAACCACAGACGACGGCGAAGGCCAGGGGGACGGAGCAGGCGGGCGACGTCACATCGACCGTACGGTTGCCGATGTCGCTGATCGCCAACATCAGTCCCACGATGCCACCACCCAGCAGCAACGCTCCGGCCAGGTCAGGAAGGCCGCCGCGTCGAGAGGAGGACGAGGGAAGGAACCGCCAGGCCAGCAACGTGAACGTCACGCCGATAGGCACATTGACCAGGAACACGCCGCGCCAGGACCAGGTGGTCAGGATGATCCCGCCGACGATCGGGCCGACCAATGCCCCCAATGGGAAAATGCTCGAGAACATGCCGAGGGCCCGGTTACGGTGCTCGCCGAACACCTCCATGACGATGCCGCTGGCGGAGGGCAGGAAAGCCGCGCCCCCGGCGGCCTGGAGGAACCGCAGCGCGATGAGCATGCCGATGTTGGCCGCCAGCCCGCAGAGCAACGAACTGGTCGTGAACAAGACCGCGGCGGCCAAGAACACCCGCTTGCGGCCGAAGTTGTCCGCCACCCGTCCGGCTACGGGCATGGCCACCACCAGGCCGAGCTGGTAACCCGTCATGGTCCAGCTCGCCCAGTTGATCTGGGTGTGCAACGCGTGGCGCAGAGTGGGCAAGCCCGTGGCGACGATGGTGCCGTCGAGCGAGGACATAAACAGCGCGATGGACACGATGGCGAAGATCAGCCACGGCGAGCGGGCCCCGCCCTCCGCTGCGCTGGTCGCCCCAGAGGCGGCCGTGGGCACGCCCACGCCGTCCGCCACCTCTTCCAGGCAGTGACCTTTGCGAACCTCGGTGTCCAGTGGTCCAACTCTCCTCGGTCGGGGACGCAATGACGAGAAGAACTGGCCTACCGGTCCCTTGACCGGGTTAGTAGGGGAACGTCGCCCTGGCGTCTCTGGTCAGTTTAGCACGCGTACGCGTTTGAGCAATCGTTTTTTCAGCCGCTATGACCCGAAGGTGGAGGAGCCGTCGAAGAGCGCAGGACGAGCTTCGGCGGGGGGTCGTGCACGACGATGTCCTGGGCGCGGCTCCCTCGTAGCTGGGCGACCAACGAGCGGACAGCCTGTGCGCCGACCTCGTAGTAGGGCATCTTCACGGTGGTAAGGGGAGGCCAGGTATGGTCAGCTACCCACTCGTCGTGGTACGCCACGACGGACATGTCACCGGGCACGTCGACACCGAGACGGCGCAACTCCGT
>Ga0181517_10001348_pt1 | contig 27617 bp, 29 predicted proteins | sample PEATcosm2014_Bin_31_FD_119748 | JGI IMG/M metagenome (GOLD analysis project Ga0181517, IMG submission 119748) | Peatland microbial communities from MTU Mesocosm Facility, Houghton, MI, USA - PEATcosm2014_Bin01_30_metaG | ecosystem: Environmental > Terrestrial > Soil > Wetlands > Peat | place... | reverse complement strand
TACCTGTCGACCTGCCGTAAACATGGTCTGAATCTTTGGATGGCAATCCAGCGGGCGATGATCGGCGAGCCGTTCATGCTATCGCCGTCATCCGTGCCCGGTTAGACCTGAGCAGTTACGTTGATTCTTCATACGGTGAGTATGTTTTTGTGATCAACGGAATCACGTTGGGGGTCAGTGACAGCCGCGGCGTCGCACAGGTTGACTATTTGAATGATCCTCAACAGACCCGGAAATTGGCGCAGATTCCTAATGGAGCCGAGGCACCAATAGCCACACCACCTATCACGCGCGAAGAGATCCTCAATATCCTCGAAACCGATAGTGGCACTCAATTCCCTCCGAGTGAAGTGCGGATGACTCCAAGTGGGTTTTCCGGCAGCCTTAACGGAGGAGTGATGGTTAATGTCGGGGGCACTCCCGAGAATGGTGCCTCCTGGACGTATGACATGGTGTTTGGGCCGGACGGCAACTTGGCGTATTTTCTCAGGGGAATCAAATGATGTTCTTGTCCTAACGGATTCTCCTGGCACCTGGAGTTATGAATCGTCTGCGATGCGCGAAGCTTTGTCAGGCCGTTGGTGCAGCAGGCATTTGTGCCTCCGTGCTTTACGGAGTCTATGCGTTTGCCAGCGTCCGAGTAACCGCGATGCCGCAACCGATCAACTGCGTCAACAATCTTAAGCAAATCGGCTTGGCGTTCAAGACTTGGGCCATCGACAACCAGGACAGGTTCCCCTTCAACATCTCCACAAATCAAGGAGGCACTTTGGAGCTTTGTAACAGAACCCCCGATGGTTTTGATGCCAACGCAGCGCGACACTTTGCAGTGATGTCCAACGAGCTATCCACCCCAATAATCCTGGTTTGCCCAAGGGATCGTTCAAAGAAAGCCGCACAGAATTTCACCAGCCTCGGAGGAGCAAACGTGACCTACAGATTGCGCTCAGGAACGAACGTCACCGATGCCGCGTCCCAGGACATCCTTGCAGTCTGTCCCGTTCACGGAAATATCCTCCACTGCGATGGGAGTGTGACCGAAGAGACGCGGGATGCTTCACCGTCTAGGGACAAGCTCAGGATTTATTGGCTGTATGATGACGATTTTCGGCAAGCTGAGCAATGGGCGCTCGGCGGCTTGCTCGGCGCGTTTTTGCTTTTTTGTGCCGGTGTTTTCCTGAAATCATTCAGCAGGGAAACCATACGCTGAATACAAACATCTGTCCCCATGAACATAGATTGGTCAACAGTAGTAACCAGTGTCGCCACCTCTACCGTGACCTCCGCATTCCTTGTTTGGCTGGGGAAGACATTCATCAGACACGAGTTGGCGAAGGCCACGATCAAACTTGAGCACAAGCACCGGTTGGAAGAGGCTAACGTGGAGAATGCTTTCATTCTCAGCGCAACTTCGCACATGGCACAGAAGGCTTTCGATAAACACGTGGAGTTCTGTGAGGAGTATATCGCCAAAGTCAACGAAGGCTTGCTCGTCCTCTTCCGAGAGGGGCCGACCACAAAGGCCCTCGATCTTGCGGCTGACTTGTTTAAGATTAGGCGAAGATTTGTTCTATGGGAGACTGAGGACGTTGCTCCTCTTCTGGGGAAATTCGAGCAGGCACTACGCGAAATCGGGGCAGCTGAGCACCTTTTGCCAAATGTTCCGATTGGAGAGAAGCGGACGAGGCTGGTGGAGAAACTCTACGACACGTTTACAAAAGTCACCACTCTAGAGCCTTTACCGAGCGAGCCGACCCCCGAGATCGCGATGGATCGAATTATTCGCGGTCTCCAGGATCATCTGGGGATCTCGCAGCTTACAGATTTACGCAAGCACTACCTGTTCGAGGCAGCCAAAAGGCTGATGCGAGAGGACTGACCATAGGCATCTCGCATTCCCTCCCACCGTTTCCCGCTCTTTAGCCGGTAAGTTGGTTATCCTCCCGCGACCGCTCCCCCCACGAGTGGTGGCCGTTGTGGAGGGTTACCGCAAAAGGCTAAAGTTTTAGTGTAATTTGACGTTGACCTCCTCGAAAGCAATGTTAAACTAGTCTTCAACTAGTCGTTTTATGCCTGTCACACATCGTCATTCTCGCCGTCCTCGTTCCCGTGCCTTTGTTGGCACCTTTCACGCGAAGACGCATTTTTCCCAACTCCTTGAGCGGGTAGCCAAGGGGGAGGAAATCACCATCACCAAACATGACCATCCCGTGGCGCGTTTGGTTCCTGCCGAGCGCCCCTCAAGGGAGCATGTCGCCACCGTCTTTCGCCGGATGGAGGAGTTGCGGCAAAGCCTTCCCAAGCCCAAGGACAAAACGAGCCTCAAGGGTTTAATTGACGAGGGGAGGCGCTTCTAAATGCCCGCTTACGTCGTTGACCCGTCAGTCGCGCTCGCCTGGCTGTTGCCGGATGAAACGAACGCTCGCGCCGATGCCGTGCGCCAGGCGGTCGAAGAAGGTGCCGAAACTTGGATACCGGTCCACTGGTGGCTTGAGATCGGCAATGGCCTCTTGATGGCCGAACGCCGCGGAAGAATCGCTGCGGATGGGGTCGCCCAAGCGCTGTCGTTGATCGATGCGCTACCGCTGGAGGAGGACGAGGAAACCGCTGAGCAGATCCCCAGCCGGACCTTGGCCTTGGCCCGGAAACACGGATTGACCGTATACGATGCTGCTTACCTGGAGCTTGCCCAGCGCCGAGGGGCAATCCTGGCCACCTTTGATGAACAATTGTTGAAGGCCGCCGCAAAAGAAGGCGTTTTACTTCCGGCCAAGGCTTGAGCGCATTGCCATTTGCTATTTGCGAATGGCGAACATCGCCAGACGTTTTCCTAGATTAGTCCAGATAATTCTACGACACCACCTCGAAACCCGCCGGTTGTTATTACATTGTCCCCCGCTCCCCTTCCTCTCCTCTTTGAGTATCATAACATCCTATGATTGACGATAGGGCACAGCGTTTTTAACCTCGTTTGGTGCCTGAGGAATTCATTCCGCAGACTTCAAACGCGCACGTTCCTTTTGCGGACACCTTCTCCGTGGAAATGAGCCGTGCGATTTCAAGTCTGCGTCCGTGGTCCGTGAAGCCGTGGGGCGCAATGTGCCAGTCTAGGTCCAGAATTCGACGGGTAGTGATCACTGCGGATCACTGACCAAACCAATGACCAAAGTGCTTGTGAACGTATCGCCAATCGCTTTGAATTCTCCACATGGGGCTGAGCTGCTATTTCCAAATACATGCGCCGGCGGACAAAGAGCCGCACGAGCTTGAGCGGTTTTTGAAAACCATTGAACAAGAGGCGCGACGACTCGGCTTCGAACCCACGCTGGTCTTGGATGCACGGTTTGACACGGAGGAGCGGCGCCAATTCGCCAGAAGGCTAACAACGGGACACCGTATCCAGCATGACCGACTCCGGGGCACAGTTCCGTTGCGCAAGGGCCAGGTTTTCAGCCATTCTCCTTCCGATGGCACCTGCTGTGTCATCCCTGAGAGAGGGGTGATTCTTGTTGTCACCAATGAAGGGGGGGCGGAGGCAGTCGTCGGCTTTTTTCGGTACCCGGCCACGCTAAAGGGCCCCCGTGGCCGAGACCTGCTCGAAACAGGGCTCGGGCGCGATTGGTTTTTCCGTGACTCAACCAAGAGCCCTGACCCGCGCTTCCGAAAACTGCTCCGCATGTTTGCGGAGGAGGGATACCTGCGAGATCTGAAAGACGAATTTCAACCTCTGGAGAAAGCTTGAGCTTTCCTCCGCGAGGCGCCTCGACATCTGCAAAGAGCGGAGGCTATCGCCTACGCTGACGGTCGAAATGGGGGGGGCCGCTCAGGTTCGCTGGCGCCGACTGCCGAAACGGCATCTGATTCCCGATCATTGTCTGTTTTTCCGGCCCAGCCGCTTTCAATCAGTCGTCAGGAGTTTTTTTCGGGTTGGACAGTTTCTGTCCACCCCCCCATGCGATGATTGTCGTATGAATCGAACACAAAAGTTCACAGAGTCCCCGGCAATTGCGCCACAAGTGCCAACTTTGTTAGTCGGACAAGCCTACCTGCCCGGCAAAAGCAACCCCCAGCGGGTCAACGTGGTGGCGCGGCCGGCAGGTCCGTGTTTCGCACGGACAGCCGCTTTCCGGCGGTCATATGCATTCCCAGCGCAGACCAGAATCCACAGAAACGTGAAACCCCCTGTCCTAAGAATTCGTCCAAGCCTCTACATTGCAGATTGTTATGCCTGTTGGAAGGGGGCTTTCACAACACAGATTAGCGTTGATATGCATGTCACCTAATGATTAAACTTGGCCCTACCTGTTGGGAATGAAAAAGCTCTCGTTCATCGACCTGTTTTGTGGCTGTGGTGGATTCTGCCTCGGAATGGAGCGGGCAGGCTTCGAATGTCTGGCCGCCGTGGACTTCAATCCCGAGGCCATCAAGATTTTCCGAGAGAATTTCCCGCACATAACCCACGCGCTGGAGAAGGATCTGACGGCTTTCCATCCTGCTGACTTGTCGCAAGTAATTGGGACTAAGGATGTTGACGTGATTGTCGGCGGCCCTCCCTGCCAGGGATTCTCCAATGTCCGGCAACGTGACGGTGCAAATAGCGGCCCGCGGATGGTCGAAGACAAGCGCCGACACCTTTACAAGGAATTCCTGAAATTTGTTGGGTTTTTCCGCCCCAAGGTCTTTGTGATGGAAAACGTGCTGGGCATAAGGAGCGCCGCCGGGGGAAAGTATTTTACGCGCGTTCAAAAGGAGGCCAGGGAGCTGGGGTATAGGGTGTATCCGAAGGCGGAAAAGGCATTTGATTTGGGCGTGCCCCAAAAGCGCCATCGCCAGCTCATCATTGGCACGAGGGATGATTTTGCGGACTTTTTTGCCGGCGACCTGGTTCCGCCTTCGCGTGCCGTGGACCATCCGACATTGGGGGAGGCGATTGGCGATTTGCCTCCAGTGCGCGCCGGCGGCGGTGAGGAGGTTGCAGAGTATGACATGGAGAGGCGCAAGGCCCATGTTTCCAAATACGGCCGGCGTTACCTCTACGAGACGCTGGAGGTTCAGAATGCGCCCCGGCTGACTGCTCACACAGCACGTCCCCACAGTGAGCGGGATCTGGGGGATTTTGCCAAACTGCGGGAGGGGGAGAGTTCCGCCGTTGCAATGCGGTGCGGCGAAAAATTCGACTTCCCCTACGACAAGGAAAACTTCAAGGACCGCTACACCCGGCAACATCGTAATCAACCCTGTTCCACCATCGTTGCCCATTTGAGCAAGGATGGCCTCATGTTTATTCATCCAACACAACAACGCTCACTCACGCCGCGTGAGGCAGCCCGGGTGCAAAGCTTTCCAGACTGGTTTGAATTCCCGGTGTCGCGAACCCACCAATTTCGCGCGATAGGTAACGCGGTTCCGCCCCTGGTCGCTGAAGCCGTCGGTTTGGCGGTCAAAGCCTATCTGCATGCCGCCAGGGTTAGAAAGCCGGATCAGCTCAGGCTGTTGCCGCTTCCATCGGATCACCAGGAAGCCCTGGAATGGGTGTGTCACTTGATCAACCAGCCCACTCCCAAGGCTCTTCGGCGAGTGAGCCCCGAGGAGTTTCGGGGGGGATGGTATTCTATTGCATTCCTTTATCCAGGACTTCATCCGGATGGCGCCCTGGACCATGGAAAGGAGACCACACTGAATGTTGAAGATTCCCGGGTTGTCCAAAGAATCGAACCAAGGCTGGTCGCCCCCTGCTACGTGCGCAGCGGCTGGCCTGTGGTGCTCGCCCCCATCGCCGCCGAAGCTTGGCGCCGCTTCGAAGCGGGGGAGCTGGGGGAGGATGAGTTCTATTGCAGTGAAGCAGTGATGGCTGGCATGTTCTACCGAAATCCGGATCTTGGGCAGACCGGACAGGAACAGGGAAAGGTGTTTGCGTAGTATGCCCATCACAAAGCGCGGCCGCCAGAAGCAGGAGAGTGATCCCGATATTGTGGCCCCTCGTGCCGCTGCAATGGTCGAGTCGTTGCGGGCATTTGGATATGACCTTGCCACCGCCCTGGCTGATCTCGCTGACAACAGCCTTTTCCACAAAGCCCGACACATAGACGTTCACTTTCACTGGGCCGGACAGAATTCCGCAATTCTCATAGCTGACGACGGGGTGGGAATGGACGAAGCCACCCTTGTCAATGCACTGCGGGTTGGCAGCCGCAATCCGCGCGAACCTCGCGATCCCGGTGACTTCGGACGGTTTGGGTTGGGCCTCAAAACCGCATCCTTTTCACAATGTCGCTGCATGACGGTTTTCACCCGGAAAAAGGGTGGGGCTGTCATCACTCGAAAATGGGATCTCGACCATGTTGCGGAGACTGACAAGTGGCAACTGCTCAGAACAGCGTCCCCCTCTGCGTCAAAACTTGCATCCGGGATTTCCACTGCGCCCCAGGGAACCGTGGTGGTTTGGGAAAAGCTCGACCGCCTCACTGCGGGCGATTCAACCGAGAACGACGCAGACGAGGATGCCTTTTTGAGGCGTGCCGAACAGGTGGCACAGCACTTTGCGACTGTTTTTCACCGGTTCATGTGCGGCAGGAATCCGGTCGCATTCTCCCTGAACGGAACCCCGATAAAGCCCTGGGACCCGTTTCTCGCCGATGAACCGGCAACGCAACAGATGCCCTGTGAACGGCTGCGTTTCCAGGGGCATTCCATTGAGGTGGAACCCTTTATTTTGCCTCATCTTTCAAAACTGGATGTCGAGACGCACCGGCTCACTGCAGGCGTCCGCGGCTGGAATGCCCATCAGGGGTTTTACATTTACCGCAACCGCCGGCTGCTTGTGCCGGGAGACTGGCTTGGAATCAAGGGGTGGCGCCAGGAGGAACATTACAAACTGGCGCGCATCCGGGTTGACCTGCCCAATGCCCTGGACCATGAGTGGGAGATCGACGTTACAAAGTCGAGAGCCCGGCCGCCCGAGAAACTTCGCCGGGAGCTGGCGCGCATCGGTGAGCGAACGCGCAGTGAAGCCAAACGGATCTACTCCCATCGAGGTGCGAAGCTCGTTCCCGCAGTGGGGCAGGAGAGGGTGTTTATCTGGGAACAGGCGGCGAAGCACAATCAGGTATTCTACCGGATAAACCGTGATCACCCGCTGGTAAAGCAGGTCCATTCCGCATGCGGGGAGGTTCAGAAACTCAACGCACTTTTGCGGCTGATCGAGGAAACCATTCCCGTTCCGCTCATCACGATCACGGACCGGGAACGGCCCGACCAGACGATTGGCCCCTTCGAGACGGCCAAGGAATCCGAGATTCTTGAGGTAATGCGCCAGGTGTTTTTGTCTTTGCGTTCCAGCGGGATGACACGCAAGGACGCCCTGCTGAGACTCGCGCATTTTGAACCGTTCCCGCGTTTTCCGGAGTTGCTCCAAATAATGGAGGAGGACAAGAGCTGTGAGTGAAGCATTCGACCAGGCAAGAGATATTGCTGTAACTCTTCTGAACCGGGCGCCGCTACGGACCCCCGAGGTTATTCGTGCCCAAGTCAACCGCGCCGTTGCGATAGTTCCTGGGATCACCCCGGATGATGTGAATCTGCTGATCGCGCAGTTGATGCATGAGGCCAATGTCTTTGTTCCCAACTCAACCCTCATGGATGACCCGGCGGATCACATCGAGTGGCTGCCAAGCAGGAGAGGGACGATCCAGCAGCGCTCCGGATGGAGGTTCTGGCTCCGTTACAAGGAGTATCTTGAAAAGGAAAAGAAGCTCCCAGGCCCGGTTGTCAATGCGCTTGGAAAACTGACCGATGACATCCTGGGAAAACTGGAGGACCCCGAGCGACAACCACCCTGGGACTGCCGTGGAATGGTTGTTGGCAGCGTCCAGTCCGGCAAAACGGCAAACTATTGCGGGCTGATCTGCAAGGCAATCGACGCAGGATACCGGCTCATCGTTGTGCTTGCCGGCCTTCACGATAACCTGCGCAGTCAGACCCAATACCGCCTCGATGAAGGGGTGCTGGGGCGCGACAGTCAGAAGGATAGACATCTGGATCAGGCAACCAGCCTCATCGGGGTGGGCAAGCTGTTCGGCCAGCTACTTCCCGTTCATACCCTGACCAGCAGTCTGGATGATGGGGATTTTCGCGCACCGAAGGCCGACACCGGTGTCACCATTGGTGGAGATCCTGTGATCCTGGTCGTTAAAAAGAATGCGAGCGTGCTCAGGAACCTGCTCCGCTGGGTTCTTCATGTTCGGGGGGAGGATGTTCCCGGAAAAAGCCATAAGATGGTTCGTGGCGTCCCCCTTCTGGTTATTGACGACGAGGCCGACAATGCCTCGATCAATACCAAGGACCGAAAGGCAAGGCAGCCGGACGCCGAGGATGTCAGTACAATCAACGGACGCATCCGCGATCTTCTCGATGCGTTTGAAAAGAGCGCCTATGTTGGTTATACGGCGACACCGTTCGCCAACATATTCATCAACCCGGAGGCGGAGACCCCGGCGCATGGCGAGGATCTTTTCCCCCGAAGTTTCATCCTGAACGTTTCGCCACCGTCGAACTATGTCAGCCCGTCAAGGGTGTTCGGGTTGGATGGCGATCCGGACTCGGGAATTGAGCCAAAGCAGGAGCTGCCTCTTGTCCGCCCGGTGGATGACCATGAGGAAATATTTCCGCCGAAACACAAGAAGGAGCTTGAAGTCGGGGATTTGCCCCAGTCCCTGAAGACCGCGATCCATTGCTTCGTGTTGGTTTGTGCCGCACGACGGGCAAGGGGGCAGAAGTCCGTCCACAACTCCATGCTCGTCCATGTCACCCGCTTCGTGGATGTCCAGCACCAGGTGGCGCTTCTGATCCAGCAGCAGGTTGACTCCATCCGCCGTAAGATAGCAATCGGCGAGGGCGAAAAGAGCAAAACTTTGCGATCAGAACTCAAACGCCTGTGGGAATCCGAGTTTGAGCCGACCACTGTGGCTGTTCGAACCATGTCCCCGGACGAGAACCCACCCCTGGCAACGTGGGCACAGATCGAAGCCGAGCTTCCTGAAGCCGTCTCGCGCATTGAAGTGAAGGAAATCAACGGGCACGCCACCGATGCCCTTGATTACGTGGCGCACCGCCAGGGATTCAGTGTCATTGCCGTGGGCGGTGACAAACTCTCCCGCGGACTGACGCTTGAGGGATTGTCGGTCAGTTATTTTCTGCGCGCGTCGCAGATGTATGACACGCTTATGCAGATGGGCCGCTGGTTTGGGTACCGTCCGGGGTATCTTGATCTCTGCCGCCTGTTCACTACGGATGAGTTGCGACGCTGGTACCGGCACATCGCCCTGGCAGAAGTTGAACTGCGCCGTGAGTTTGACCGGATGACAGCGGCCGGTTTGACTCCGCGTCGCTACGGTTTGAGGGTAAGGGAACACCCCGGAGGGCTGCTTGTCACGGCAATGAACAAGATGGCTCACGCAAAAACCCAGCGTCTGTCATACGCCGGCCAGCTCGTCCAAACAGCCCACTTCGTTACGACACCCAAGGTGGTTCATGACAACCTGAAGATCGTCGCGGACTTTTTGAACGGGCTTGGGGGCCGTGCCGCCGCCAGGGAGATTCCCGCCGCTTGGCTCTGGAAAAATGTCACGCCATCCCAACTGCTGGACGGGCTGCTCACGGACTTTTCTGTTGCATCCGAAGGGTGGCGCTTCCAGAAGCCGGAGCTGATGGAATTCATCCGCAGGCAGGTGGCAGCCGGGGAACTTCAGAACTGGACGGTTGCCTTGGTGAACACGCATGGTGAAGCCGAGCCTCTTTCAATCGCGGGCTGCAATCCCGGGATCGCGGAGCGCACACCCCAGGATGGCACCTGGGAACCCGGCAAGGTGCCACACATCTACGAAGCCCGGAATGCAAACATCCAAAGCCCGTCCCATCAGGCCCTTGATCTGGCCGAGATGATCCTGGACAATGCGGTGCTCGAGGAATTGCTGTCCAAACTCACTGTTGAGGATGGCCAGCCACTGTTCAATGCAGGTGAGGAAGCCCTGCTTCGCCAATGCTGCCATGAGCGCACAACACTGGCAGTGGCTGCCGAGCGCCTCACCACGCATCGCAGAAATACCGGCGACGCCGGCAACGGATCAAGGATCAATGGCGAGGTTGCACGACAGCTCCGGCCACGCACCCAGGGGCTGCTGCTCATATATCCCGTCCTTCCAAAAGGCAGGAACTGGTCTGAGAGCGAGCCCTTCATGGGGCTGGCTTTCAGCTTTCCATCCAGCCACACAGCCCACGCTGTGGACTACAAGGTGAACAAGGTCTGGCAGGCCACATTCCAGGACGACGATTATGTTGATTGAGGAAATATGGCACCTGCTTGAGACTGATGCCGCCGCAGGCGGGAAGGGTTCAGGCGGATGGTTGATGCGGCTGGCCAAGCCTGCCGCGACGTGTCCCCTCTTCCTGGCGCTTGAGCTTTCATCGCGCCGTCGCGCGATTCTGCTCAGACTTCCCCCGAATTCCCTGCCTTCCCGCCGGCTCTGGCCCCGTTCCAGGGGACTTGAATCCATTGCTCTCTCCATTGCCGGGGAGCCACACTTCGGGGTCCGCCTGAAGGAAAGCAGGTATGCCGATGTATTTACAGCCCTGACGGAGGATTTGGTTCGTCGCGTGACTGACACCGCCAGTCCTGCCGCCCAGGCCCGCGCATTTCTGGGACAACTCACGAGATGGCAGAAGTTTCTGTCTGCATCCTCCGACGGGCTCGGTGATGAGGCTCAACGCGGCCTGTGGGGGGAGCTTCACCTCATTCACAGCTTTCTGCTGCCTGCATTCGGGACGGCATCCGTCCACAGTTGGAAGGGTGGCGAAAGAGCCCATCAGGATTTCCAAATGACCACCGGTGCCATAGAGGTGAAAACCACGTTGGCGAAGCAGCCCCAGGTGGTGAGAATCACGAGCGAGCGCCAGCTCGACACCAGCACATTGCCGGCATTGTTCCTTAACGTCACAGCAGTCGGTTTGCGGGCAGGTGGCGAAACCCTTCCAGGTCTGGTTGCGCTGGTTCGCAAGGAGCTGTCCGCTGATTCGTCCGCAAGTGAGCAGTTTGAGGATGAGTTGTTGGAGGCGGGATATCTTGATGCCCACTCCGGCCGCTACGATTCCGGTTATGCGGTCCGCAGCATGAGTTTCTTCCTCGTGGCCGGAGGCTTTCCCAGGCTGGTTGAAGCCAGCATGCCGGTCGGCACGGGCGATGCAAATTATGCTCTCACGGTTTCGGCCTGCGAGCCATACAGGGTCGGCAATGCAGAGGTGGTGGCGGCCCTGTCACCCCATGCACCCCCCGCCACAAGGAGGAGGAAACGTGTCTGACATTTCTGATCTGGGACAGTTTGCCCAGGACCTTCACCAGGAGGTCCTCGTGAAATGCGCGGATGATGCCTCACCCCAAATGCGCGAGGACGCATTCACAGAGTGTGTTCTCGAACGCTTGGCGGAACACAACGAGGCGGACAACGCCGAAGTCCTTCCATGCCTCCGATGGGATTCCAAGGGGCGCTCGCCGGCGGCCAAGATCAATGCCTGGGCGCTTTCCGGTGACGGTGCAACTGCCGATATGTTTGTCACCCTCTATCATGGCAGCGGCCAGCCCGAGACGGTTTCCAAGCCGGATGTTGGCAGGTATTTTGGCCTTGCCCGGGGTTTTCTCCGGCGGGCATTGGACGGCTTCCACACCAAACTGGAGGAAGCCCACGAGGTTTTTGACGCATCCCGCCGCATTTTTGAGTCCAGGGACAATCTGTCCACAGTACGCCTGTTTTTCATCACGGACGGCGTTGTTGGTTCACGCTCCGCAGACGTCGAGGAGGAGCAGCTTCCGGGGTTGGAATTGCGTTATGTTCTGTGGGACCTGGAGAAGTTGAGCCGCCTCCATGTTGGGACGCGGGAGGTTATATCGCTGGATTTCGCCAAGGATTTTGGTGGGGCGATTCCCGGCATTGCCACCGCTGATGTCAATGGCGAGTACAGAACATTTCTCGGTTTTTTCCCCGCCTCCCTGCTGGCCCGGATCTATGGGGAACATGGCCAGCGGCTCCTTGAGAGAAACGTCCGGGCGTTTCTTCAGGCCAAAAACAAAGTCAATAAGGGGTTGCAACAGACGCTTCGGGAGGAACCTCATCGTTTTCTGGCCTACAACAATGGTTTGTGTTGCACAGCCGCGGATGTCGATGTGGAATCCGTTGAGAATGGCCACGTGCTCTTGAAACGCGTTACGGATTTTCAAATCGTCAACGGAGGGCAAACCACTGCAAGCATTTTTCACGCCTGGAAAAAGGAAAAAGTGGACATCTCCCCGGTCACGGTGCAGTTCAAATTGTCGGTCCTGACAGACCCCGCTAAGGTGGTGGAAATTGTGCCGCTCATTTCGAGGTTTGCCAACAGCCAGAACCGGGTGAACACCGCCGACTTCTCCGCCAACGGGAAGTTTCATCATGACCTTGAGAAGCTCTCGCGAACCGTTTGGGCCATGCCGCAGACCGGGCTGGAGAGAGGCACACATTGGTATTACGAACGCGCGCGGGGGTCTTACCTCGACGACAAAATGCGCGAAGGGACGCCGGCCCGTCAAAAAGAATGGGCACGCCAAAATCCCCCCCAACAGAAATTCACGAAGACGGATCTGGCCAAGTACGAGCATGCCTGGCTGGGGCTCCCCCACTTGGTCTGTCGCGGGGCGGAAAAGAACTTCGAGGCCTTTGCAGCGCGGTTGGAGGACGACGGTCAGCCTGTGGTGGACCAGGTGTTCTTCCAACAGGTTATCGCTCGCGTTATCCTCTGGCGCTCGGCTGAGCGTCTCTTTGATTCCCTCAAACGCGAAGGCTACCGGGCCAACAGTGTCGCCTATGCCGTGTCGTGGATTGCAGAGCATTCCGGGCGTCGTCTGGACCTCGACCGGATCTGGCGTGAACAGTGCCTGCCCGAGGATCTCTCGGCGGCGCTCCTCATGCTCTGCCGGGAGGCACATAAGTTCCTGACGAGCCGCCCTGGTAACATTGGAGAGGCGTCGAAGAGACCCGAAACTTGGGCGGAGTTTCTCGCAACGAAGATCCCCGTGCAAGGGAAATGGTGCCAGGGGAGTGAACACCCTTTCATCACGGCGTATCCACCCAAGAGGGCGAATCCCGAAGCAGAGATGGCCAGAAAGGCTGTTGTGGAGAAGGGGGCTGATTTTTGGTTTGAGCTTTCAAAGTGGGCCAAGGACAGGGGACTGTTAGAGGCATGGGAACGTTCCCTGGCGTATAGTCTTGGCAGATTGATCGGAAAGGGTGCGGCACCGACCGATAAGCAGGCCATCCAGGGAGCACGCATCCTAAGCAGGACGGCTGAACTGGGGTTTGACCATCGGGCCAAGGAAACCCAATGACGGATGTTTTTGACAAAGCCAAGCGTTCCCAAGTCATGTCCCGCATTCGCGGCCATGGGAACAAAGCGACTGAACTTCTCCTCGCCTCTGTTTTTCGCCGCCATGCGATAAAGGGCTGGCGCCGGAATCAGCCGGTATTCGGAAAACCGGATTTCACGTTCCGCACGCAGAAACTCGCCGTTTTCGTGGATGGGTGCTTTTGGCACGGCTGTCCTCGGCACTGCAAAATGCCGTCCGGTAATGCGGCGTTTTGGAGGAAGAAACTGCATGGAAACAAGGCGCGTGACCGCATCGTAAATTGTACACTGCGCCAGCGGGGATGGAAGGTCGTTAGAATCTGGGAATGCACTTTGGAAAAGGCTGTCAAAGAGCGCAGGGAAGAGCAAATTCTTCGAAGAATACGCTCCCGGCTGCAAAGTCGTGAAGGACCAGTTTCAAAACCGACGCGAGCTCAACAATGCGAAGGATGAAAGCGAGAAAATGATTTGATGGCGGACATGGAACCAAAACACCTGAGCTTTGATGAGATTACTGAACTTGGGGAGACTGGCTTGCGGAAGCTTCTCAACAAAACGCCATTGGTTTGTCTGGAGGTGCCGATGTTGGCCTCAGCACAAGACCCTTACGATTATGCCATCGATAATCTCCAGGTTTTGTTCGTCGGGGAAACACTTGCTCCGTTCACTACAAAAGCTGTTTGTAGAAAGAGATTTGAACCACCTGAAGCGTATGCCGATTTCGAGATGTGCGTCTCGAATGTCGGGGAATGGGCCGAATGGGTGGTGATGATTGCGCGAGCCATGCGGGATTGTGAGTATGATTTCGATTTTCACGGGTCTTGCACTGAACTGGAGGAGGAAATCTTCGATCGTGACCTGCGTTTTCCCGAACTGGCCGATGATTACCTGGCAAATTGCCTCCATGGATGCTTCGAAGACGACCCAGAGTTTCTGGAGTCCCTTTACAAACGCTTTCCTCCTCTTCGAGAGGGCTTTTGGCGGTCTTTTTTCAGCCATCGGCTCGGTTACGACCTCTACGTTTCCGAATATGCCTGGTTTGTTCCGTCGAACATTGATTTCGACGCCCTCTTAAGGGAACACAGCGGATATTCCAAGCCGTCATTGTACAGTCTTAAACCGGCATCATGCTTCAGGCATGGCAAAAAGATCATTGTCAGCAATGACACAACCATGCTGTATGCACCCGAAGATTGGCTGCAGGGGGCAATCTCGTGCGCGCGTCTCCTGGGGCACCGTGAAAACCAAACCACCGGGAGCTATCAATTGTCGGAGGCCGGTACTGTGCTCGCCTACACATCGGGTAAATTTACATTCATAGTATTCTGCGATGACCATTTCAAGGTCGAGGCCGAAACGGGCAGGGAACTGTTAAAACTGAGTGAGGCATTTTCCACCAAGCTGCGCCGCATTTTCGGGCCGCTGGAAGCGCGCTGCAATTGGGGAGTTCTGAACGATGAAGCTTTTGAGGAACTTTGCTACGACGTGGTTCGCAGGTCAGGCCGTTTCGACAATGAAACGATCAGAAAGATGGGGACATCCAGGTCCAGGGACGGTGGAAGGGACATCCAAGCCATGACCTTGCCACGCTTGGGGCAGGCTCCAAAAAAGTGGATAATTCAATGCAAGTTCACCCAGAGCGAAAAGTCGCTCGGAGGAAGCAAGGTGACTGTGGCAGATGTGGTGGAGCAGTTTGGGGCAGATGGCTTCTGCGTGATGACTAACAGCCTTATTGATGCAACGCTTTACGACAAGGTGGAGGCGATCACCGGAAAGCGGGAGATCGAATGCCAGTTCTGGTCTCGCTTGGAGCTTGAGCCTTTCCTGCAGGAAAACCCCGATCTCTTTCGGAAATACTTTCCAGACAAGGGGAATATCATTGTCAAAGGTCCCAAATAGAGCCGGGCAGAAACTTGCCTCGGGCCATGCACACTTTGGCATACAACGTGGGAAAGTCAATTCAACGTGACTCTGCATCCACGCAGCGCGTCGAGCTTGTGTCGAAGGAATTCGCCATTCATGCGAATCCCCACTTGGCGTTCACTATCTGTGGAGCCATGCCGTATCTCAACCGCTCCGGCCCAGCTTTAAAGCGCGGTCCATCTCGGAATATCAATCCAATGAGTGGGTCGATAGGCACCGGGTACGGGGGTTTCGGTAGGGCTCTCAAACCGCCTTTGCCGGCCATGTCCTATACACACGAGAATCAAGCATCGGGATAGCTGCGACGCTTTGAAGCTGTGTGTAATCAATTCAAATAAAAAGCTGGAGGCGGGTTTGCAGCTATAGTAATCCAGTGCGCTGAATGCTGAATGAGAATAAAAGCGCTTGAACCGCAGTTTTCCATCGCAACTTCAAGGTTGGCTTCCGCCATTCACCATCAGCTTATTGCAGCCAGCAGGAATTCACGGCCGCGTTGGAAACAGTTGTCGATCATTTACGCCGACACCATTCCTGAAGTCCGGAGGTTGCTGGGCGAAAGCCAGCAAACAATACATCTTCCCGTCGTTAAGGGGTTCATGCTCGAATGGGCACGACATCTCGAATGGCCTTTGTGCGATCCGGGATGCTGCGACGCGATCGGAGTCGAAGTTCCAAACGCCTTTATTAATGAGTTGAAGCAATATGGAACTGTTGCTAGTTTTGAATTGTTGCTCACCGACACTCACAAGACAGCGCTGGCCTCATTAGGAAACAATGACCATGATCACCGCTTCGGGTTAATCGTAAATTGTCCGCTTTGGCTTCAACTCGCGATGGATGACCAATGGGCAGCCACATTTGAGAAGCAATTAGGCGTAGTTATACATCACGAGATGGGACATTTCAGGCACCAGCAAAACGGAATCCGGTCTGAATTCCTTGCGCACAGCCGAAGCGTAGGCTGGGCTCTCTCCGCGAGCGCAATGCCACCCTCCCGTGAGGCTGCGGTTGCGTGCTTGGAAACAGCACACCCGGACGTTTGGTACAATGACGAGGTGAGGCGTTTGTTCGCAGAACAGGGAGAAGCTGCTTGGAGACTAGTTCGGCTATGGGGAAACCTATTCCAAAAGCACGGATTGAGCCGAACCGCAGCGCCCGCAGCAGAGCACTCATAGCCGTTACAGGTTCCCGGCCGCCCGATCACATCACGCTCCGCACAATACAGCTTACGTCTAATCCCGCCATTTCAATCGGATAGGGCACTCGGCCCTCCGGGGAGTGTGATGATGGCTTCAATCTTTTTGCGCAGCAGGGGCGACCGTCGTTGGCTTGCGTCATCCGAAGGCAGGTATCCCGGCAGCGCCTCCTTAAACTCGCTGTCCTGGTTGATGCGCCGGAAGGAAGAAACGATATAACCGCGCAATGCAGCGGGGGCCGTCGCGATCTCCTCGACAATCCCCGCCCGCCCGTCGATGACGGTCATCAAATCTTCAAGGTCATGGCTGCCAAAATAGTCGCCTTTACCGCGATCGGCGAAAACCGCGAGTTTGGTGGCAATGAAAGCCGCGGGGGAGATTTATCTTGAATGTGAAGCGATCAATCTTTCTCGGGCTCGCCGTGGCCAATGCCTCGGCAAACCAAGCTGTGTTGATCCCCAGGAACCCGCCCTCCGTCGGCATTATATCAATCGTCAGCCCGCTGAGGGTCCAGCGGCACATAGGAGCACCCTGGCGGGTGTCGTGCGCAAAGCCGGCGCCTCGCAGCTTCGCTTCAATATCGGAGTATCGCTGGGTTGTCACCACCTCCAGGATGATATCCAAATCATCGGTGGGCCGGACCGGAGAGAGTTGCGCATCATCCAGCAAAAAGCCGACTATCGATCCTCCCACAAACGCGTAGTTGAGACCCAGGCGGTCAAGCTTCTCGGCCACCATAGCAGGCACGATGGGGCTAATCTCACTCATGGCTTTTTAGCCGCTCACCAAGTTGTTCTTCTGCAATTGCCCGTTCCCGTGCCCGGCCCAGGCGAATGCCATCGACCAAGGCCAACAGATCGTAGAGGGCGCTGTCGTTTGTGGCGGCCTTCACAACGCTCCCGTAGAGCGGCTCGACAGCGACACCCCGGACTTTGCCGTCTGGGTCGGGCCACACCGGTGCCGATTGATCCGACTGCGCAATGCGACCGGCCATAACCGGAGCCGCCCATGCCGTTGGCATTCCGCGGGTAATTTCCCTGGCCCTTGCCGGAAAGGCATAGGGGACGCCGTGGACAATAAAATTCCGCAGCTTTGTCCGGTGGATGGTCTTGCTATCGAGGTCAGCCAACCCGGCTTCAGTCAAGCGGCGGACGGCCGCATGGGTTTCCGATGCACTAATGCCCAGCGATTTCCCCAAGACGGCATAGCTCTCGGGCGATTTGACGATGCAGAGCTTCAGGGCGACGACGATATCTTGGGGCTTTAACTCCATGCCTATACGCTATTCGCGAATAGCGAATGGCGTCCACCCTTATCGCTTTACATGCTTCGCACAACACTTATTATGTATAGAGTAGCTTAACTAACTTACTTCATCCCTTATAACTTTCCACTTCCCACCCGCGCGCCACACCTTTAACCCCGCAGCGGTTATGACACTTTGACGTTGCAATAAGTCCCAGTGATAGAGTAACATCCGGTTATGGAACCGGCACGACTCTCTCGAAGGCTCGCTGAACTCGCCGCCTCATCCATCTCGGCGGCACTTCTCTCGGTTGGGGCTGTCGCACAAGCCCAGTCAGGTGATTACAATGGGCTCCAGTGGCAAGTTGATCCTAACGGCGAAGTCGCAATCACCGGGTGCGATACTGCTACTACTGGTGCTGTTTCAATTCCTTCAGCCATCCAAGATACTTCTGGGCTTAATCACACGGTTTATCGGATAGGAACCCGGGCATTCGCATTTAGCGGTATAACTAGCGTTACGATTCCCGGGAGCATTAACACTATCGGGGATTATGCGTTCGTGGGCTGCCCAAACCTGACAAGTGCTGCACTTCCTACTAGTATTAACAGTATCCCGTACGACATCTTTAGTGGTTGCACTAACCTCACTGGCGTTACAATCCCCAACAGTGTTACGACTATCGGGGATTTTGCGTTTAATGGTTGCTCTAGCCTCACAAGTGTCACGATTCCTGATAGCGTTATCACTATAGGTGCGGGTGCTTTTTCCGGTTGCGGCTTCCCAACTGTTACGCTCCCAAACGGTATCACCAGTATCGGTAACAGTGCGTTCTTCGGTTGCAGTAGCCTGACCCAGATTGCGCTTCCTTCAGGTATTACGAGTTTCGGCGATAGTACCTTCACAGCATGCATCCAATTGACCAGCGTCACGCTCCCTAACACTATTACAAATATTGGCGACTTCGTGTTTAGTGATTGTGTCAGCCTCACCAGTGTGACAATTCCTAACAATGTAAGTGAAATAGGGATGGAGGCATTTTCAGGTTGCAGCGGTTTGACCAATATTACAATCCCTGCCAATGTCGTCAGTGTAGACGATAGTGCATTTTATGGCTGCACTAGCCTGACCAACGTTTGCTTTCAAGGAAACGCGCCACGGGATGGCGGCTCTGTCTTTGCCCGTGATCCGGTATCTGTTGTCTATTACATAAACGGAACGTCTGGGTGGGGCTCGACTTTCAGCGGTGTGCCAACGGTACCATGTACGCAGTGCCTCGGGATAATTACTCCGCCCTCCCCCACTGGGAGCGTTGATGTGCCTCCCAATCATAACACCAACAGCGCAAAAAACCTCGTCATGGTAATTCACGGCTGGACTCCATTCTGGTCGCCGACGCCGTATTCTGGCAATGCGCTCATGCCAAATCTCGAAAATACAATTGCAGCTCGCCTAAATAATGATGGCCTCGGTTCACAATGGAAAGCTGATTTCCGAGATTGGAGTCCGAATAGCCAGGGCTTTCCACAGACCGCGGTACGAAACGCGGCAAAGGTGGGAGATGCCGTTGCGCAACAGATAATTGCAGGGGGCTACACCAACGTGGAACTTATCAGCCACAGTGCCGGGGCTTGGGTCGCCAATGAGATTGGGCACGACCTGGCAGCCGCGGGCATTCCCGTGAGCGTAACCTTTTTGGATGCCTATACGCCGAGCACCGTTGCCTTCAAATTCAGGTCCAGCGATAAACTCTATACCCCCGAGGCCTTAGGGGCCGGGCTCGCGCATGCCGAGCATTACTACCACACGAATTGGACCATGTGGGGGCTTGGCAACACTCTCCCCAACGCGGCAAACTACGATGTTTCTCCCCTACAGACATGCGATGGGGATACCGGCGATTGGCACGGCTGGCCTGTGCGGTGGTATACCAAAACAGCAGCGAACGCTAATTATTCTTGCGCAGACAACATAGGTTACTCCCTGTCCCCATGTGCTCAAGGCGGGGATGGAGCAGACAATGCCATGCCGTCCTCAGCGTCGGCCAGCCCGTCATCGCCCCAGGACCAAGCCTCGTCCACCGTGACGGTCAATCCGCCAGCTTTTTTGGCCAGGCGCAGACTTCTAAATGAGGAAGCGCCACCGCCGCCTCCGCCTCTGCCGCCGGCACTATCGAATATCCTGAGCGCGTTATCGAGGCGGACCAACATGGCGGTCTTGCAAACAACCACCGTATCCGCCCCGGCTGAGATCCCGGCGGCATCCTCCGATAGCACTACCGTGCCTGCCGGTCCGCAAATACCGCTTACCGACCTGACATTCGACAGCCTCACGCCAATCGCCCAGGGAGGAAACGGAACGCTCACCACGAATGCCGACGGCGTGCAACTTTCAACCAGCGATTTCTTTTGGGAAACATTCGGCCTGGCGACGACCAATGGCTTCAACTTGGGCGCCTTGGATTACGAGCTCTCTACCAACTGCAATAACATCGTCGGCCTGTGGATGGACGGCCAGCCCATGACCCTCATTCAAAGCGCACCCCAGGACCCGCTCGCGAGCATTGAGAGCTTCCCGCTCTCGCAGGCACTCGGCGCTGGAAATCACAATCTCACCGTCTCGCTCCAGTCCCTGGACGGCATCCCGGTTTCCGCGACCTTGAAGGAATTGAACTTCGCGCTGACGGTGTCGGCCCCCCTTATCACCTCGCAGTCCATTTCGAACGGACAATTCGGCATTTCCTGGGAAGCGGGAGCGGGACTCAAATACCAAGTCCAGGCGTCTAGCGACCTCACATCTTCGAATTGGACCAACATTGGACCGTTGTTGTCTTCGCCAACAAACGCCGTTATGTCGGCCTTCGACGCCCTTGGAACAAACAACCAGAGGTTTTACCGCGTCCAGATGAACCCAAATTGAACTTTCTATGCAATATACTCGTTTCTTAAACCCTCTCGGATGGAGTCTAGCGGCCATCCTGATAGCCGCATCATCTGATTTTGCCTACACCCCAGTAAAGGAGCCACCCATAAACCCACGTAGTACGGTCGTATCCTACAGGTACGACATGAATCAGCTGGACGTCGCGTCTCACGAGGGCTCTGGCGATGTCTCTCCCACGAGGGACGGCATGGTACTCAGGACCAGGAGCAAGTTCTCAGCAACATTCAACCTCCCGGTCCAAGACAAGACACAGTACATCTCGGTAGATTACTGGTTTTTGCTCAGAGGACGCGTTAGTATCACACTGATGTTGGATGATAAAGTTATTGAGAGCTTTGAGCGTGGTTTGGATGATGCAGGTCATGAGAACCACGGCTTTCCAATGGAGCTCGTGAAGCCGGGCACGCACACGCTTACTCTCTCTATAGAGGCGTTGGAGAAGAAACCCGTGGAGGTTACAATAAAAGAGGTGAAGTTCCTTTCGGGCGGAAGAAACGCCCATGGCAGCAAGCAGGCCGCAACTCAGAGTGGCAAATCATGATGCAACCCAACTAGAGTTTCTATGAAACATACCTGCTTAACCCAACCCACCAGGATGATTCTCGCTGTGCTGCTCCTATCAGTCCATGCAGCCTTCTGTGCCACTCCCACCATCATTGAACACCGGTCCTATCCAGACGATAAGAATCGGTCAACCTCCTACAGCTTCGACCTGACTCAACTCAACATCCTCGAACAGGTCGGAGAAGGACATATCGATTGTGATAGGAAGGGAATGGAGTTTACAACGACGAGAGCCGTATGTGCGACGTTTAGCCTCGAACTGCCCGACAGTATTAGATACGCAACGGTGGCGTATTCCCTTTCAACCCCTGGCCGCTCTGTTTTGTCGTTATCTCTAGACGGCCAAACGATTCGTAGCATTCAAAGCGTCCCAGAAAGTGCGCCATACGCGGAAGACGGCTTTCCGCTGCAAAATCCCCCCTCTTCTGGGAAACACACCGTTAAAATATACTTCGCATCCGTGGACGGAAAGCCGGTATCCGTGACTGTGCACAAAGTCGTATTGGACAGAATTACCCCTCTAACTCACGCACTCACTTTACCATAATGGCTAATTCTCTGTTGTATCCAGCGATCGCCCTGCTTATAGCCGCGTCGCTCTCTGCGGCTTATACCCCTACAAAGATGCCACCGTTGAATCCCCACAGCACGGTCGTTTGCTATAAATACGACATGAACCAACTGGATATAACTGCTCACGAAGGAGAAGGGGATGTGACGCCGACTCATGATGGAATGGTGTTAAGGACTAGAAGCAAGTTTTCCGCATCGTTTGATCTTCCGATACTCGTAAGTACGAATAACATTTCTCCCTACTATCGGTACTTGCTCCAAGGCGAGGTTTCAATCACTCTTTCCGTGGACGGCAACGTAATACAAACTTACCGACGTACATTGGACTCACCATTTGAAGAAAGTTGTGGCTTTTCCATACCTCGCACCTTAGAACCGGGTACGCATAGGTTGACCCTCTCAATAGAGGCATTGGACAAGAAACCCGTAGAAGTGACAATAAAGGAGATCCAATTCCTTTCTGGCGGAAAGAATGCCCCGGGCAGGAAGCAGGCCGCGACTCAGAGTGGCAAACCGTAATGGAGCCAAACTAAAGCATTCTATGCAACATACTCGCTTGTTAAACACTCCCGGATGGAGTCTGCTAACGTCCATCCTGCTAACGGCATCATCTGCTTTTGCGTATACGCCGATAAAAGAGACTCCATTACTCGTCAATAGTACGATTGCATTCTATAGGTATGATACAGCGCAACTCGTGATAGACAAACGCAGTGGCGATGGTGACATAGCGTCTACCAACGATGGGGTGGTATTTACAACGCGAGACTCATTAACAGCCACCTTTATCGTAGGTATAGTAGAAGAAACAAATGACATAACGCTCGGTTATGAGTACTTGCTTCAAGGTCCTGTCGAGGTCAATGTTCACCTGGATGGCCAGCCTATTCAAACATTTCAGCGAACATTGGATGCTCCATATCAAGACAGCTCGGCCTTTAGCATCGGTCGCAGGCTGAAGCCCGGGGAGCACAGGTTATCCATCTCCATTGCGTCATTAGAAAAGAAACCTGTGAGAATTACCTGGAGAGAGTTGAAATTTTTATCAGCAGGGATGCTCAAATCATCGGTGAACTAGGCGTGTTTCCAATGGCTACTCACAATCTCACCGTCTCGCTCCAATCCCTGGACGGCATCCCGGTTTCCGCGACCTTGAAGGAATTCAACTTCGCGCTGGCGGTCTTGGCCCCTCTCATCCCCTCGCAGTCCGTTTCCAATGGTCAATTCGGTATTCCCTGGTAAGCGGGAGCGGGGCTCAAATACCAAGTACAGGCGTCCAGCAACCTCACATCTTCGAATTGGACCAACCTTGGACCGTTGTTGTCTTCGCCCACAAACGCCGTCTTGTCCGCTTTCGAGGCAATTGTTAAGAACCAACAGTGACGTAGATTACGTCTCACTTCTCTAAGGCAATGCCTCTGCCGCAGCGCGAGCTTTCGCTTCCTTAATCTGTGCCGGCGTCAGCCTAGCCTCCAAATCAGCTTTGGCTTTGAGCACTCCCGGCTCTTTGTCCCTTTCGCAAGCCAGGAGTAACCACTTGTATCCTTCTACCCTGTCCTGTGTCACCCCACGGCCATCGGCAAGATACTCTCCCAGTGGGGCATAGGCTTTAATAAATCTCTGACTGGCTGCCCTTTGAAGCGACTTAACGGCTTCGCCGTCGTCCCGAACCGTGCCAATTCCTTTTATGTAACATTGGCTTAGATCGTATTGCGCGCGTGGATCTCCCGATTCCGCGGCTTTGCGAAACCACTTGAACGCCGCTGCCTCATCTTTAGTAATGCCAACACCGTCTTGATAGTGCTTCGCGAGTTGACATTGTGCTAAACGTTGCCATTGCACATCGGCGTGCGAATGCTCAACCGCCTTACGAAGCCACTTCACGGCTTCCACTTGGTCCTTATGTATATTCGGAATAGGCGATCCAAGAGTACTGTGACCCTCGCCGTAGTAGCCGCTTAGAGCATATTGAGCTAAAGGATCGCCCTGTTCAGCCGCTTTCTTAAACCATTTTTCGGCTTCAGAATAGTTTACAGGAATGCAACCTCCCTGGTCATACATCGCGCCCAGGCTACGCTCCGCATCGACATCTCCTTGTTCAGCAGATTTCTGCATTAGTGCCAAGGCCCGCTCTGGGTCTTCAGGAACGCCGTTCCCATTGAAGTAACGGCTCGCAAGGTCATATTGTGCTGACGCGTCCCCATGTCCTGCTTTCTCTTCCAAAGCCGGGAAGTCTTTTGGGGCTTGAGCGAATGTTAAGCACCCAGCGACAAACGCAAATGCAACAATAAACACCTTCTTCATTGCATTGTTATCAAACGTATTACACTCAATGTCAACACCCTCCTAACATTTTCCTTATTGACGTCACCCACAAATGCGATTATGTCCGCCTTTGATTCTATCTCGACCAATCAACAGCGCTTCTATAGAGTCGGAATCGTACAATAGTCTTTATGACAACCGCGAAACCAATCACTACAACCTCGATTCTAAGGAACACGCTGCTGTGTGCTCTGTCTATTTGCATCCTATGCGTCCTTTTTGTCTGCACGCGCCCCAGAACTGTCCATTCTTTAGATTATGAGGCAGGGATGCATTTTATCATCTGGTTGTCGCTTTTACTAATGGTTTTGTCATATGGTTATATCCTAGCAGAGCCCACGGATAGAAAGTTTCTCACTCCGAGATCACGCTTTATTATTTGGGCATTTGTTGTAGTCTGGTTGTTGTTTGCATTTCCAGCATTGCCTGTCTTGTTATTCCCTTTCGGATTTGATCGGCAATCCACCACCTGGGGACCTTGCTTCGAGGCAATCGTTTTTTCATTTCCATTGACAACAGTGTTTGCCTATTTGTTCACGAGAACCGCAAAGCATCCTCTAGCTGGCGTTGTGTTTGACTGTGCTTGCTGCCTCCTCCCAGTAATCCATTTGCTTATCGCCATATTCGCGGCACGATAGCCCCTTTTATAGAGCGCAGTGCTTTTTGACCATGCATTGCGTTTCGCACATGTATGAAGTGACGGTGCGCTCGGCTCTACCTTCCCCGTTTGTCCGGCTCCCCTAAGAGCCTTCTCAGCTCAGTGCCGGTTCGCAACTCCACGGAGTCCGTTGAACCCTTCGGTTTTTCCGAGATGGCCTCCATTATCCGCCATATTATCCTAGCCGTTGGATTCTTTCTTGCCTTGCGTCCTTCGATGGCATCCCCTTTGGCCTCTGCCGCCAGAGCGACAAAACGCGTCGTTCCAAGGAGCGCTTTTGCCAGTTCGAAGAAACGAAGGTTTTTTTCGATCTCGACGGTTGCTGTGGCAAGTAGTTCTTTCTCGTAGACGGACAATTCTTGAACGCTGGATAGCCTTCTATCCAACTCCTGCTGGCTGTGCCCGCTGTCCAGGAAGGCGCTCATTAGCTTTGAAGCCCTCGGGTCACGCTTTGCTTTTTTATGGTTCCTGTCCACCCATGCCAGCAGTTTCCAATCCGCTCTATCCGCAGTTTCAGCCAGGCGCACGCGAAAGACTCCCGTCAGCGTGGCAACGCCATCAAGCTGTTTCATTATGGATTTGGAGTTTTGGGTGAAGATCTGCCGGCGGCGGTTCTTCTGCCCCGGCACGTCTACTGATACCTGTTCCAGGAGCTTTGTCAGCGTGATCTCAAAGGGGTCGTCCTCTGTATGATGGTGAGCCCTGGACGGGATATACAAATACACCGCTTGGGCAAGAGGCGAACGGATCGATCTAAACACATCGAAGTTCAGGTGCTGGAGTTCGGCGATACGGTTTAGGATTCCGTAGAATTCCGGCGAGAGCGTGCAGCCGTTAAACCACATCTCCTGTTGGCATGATTGTGCCAGTTTCCCGTCCCGCCTCCTGGGAGGGCGGGTCGCTATGTCCACCCGCTCAATCAATCTGTACTCATGGGAGACCCCAGTGGGAACCTCCGTCACCCTGATATAGGCATCCATTAGGTCAGCGACGATCTCTGCGATGGCGCGGGAGTATCGTCCGCCGTTTGTGTGCGCGTATTTGCGGCAAAACTCGTTGAACGAGAACTGAATGATTGGCGTGTCCACCTCCCGATTGCGAAATGTGAGCAGAGCAAAAATAGCTCTCGCATGGCGAACGTCCAATGCTGGTGGATGGAAGTTCGGGCGCATCGGGTGGAAACCTCCGATTTGATACTTGCGCTGATTTATTGTCACTTCCCTCGCGCCATACTGCTTTCGAGCGGCGAACACGGGGCCAAGGAAGTAGTCCTTCGGGGCCGCGACGAACTCGAATTGTGGTGGCACGTCGAGATCCCCGTTGCTAACTGCTAAACTGCCTTCATTGCCCTCCATGTTTTTGACGTGAGACCGTTCTAAAGCGGTTCATGGGGGCTTGGCAACACTCTTCGTAGATCCCTTTGGACAGGTAATGCGTTTGCCTTGGACAACTAATGCGTCATAGGGCGGTCACGTTTGGACAACTAATGCGTTTACGGGTGTTACTTTGGACGTTTAATGCGTTCGGCTACCCGCACCGTTGTTTAAAGCCCTATTGATAAGCGACTAGCGAAACTCCATGGTTTCTCTCCATATAATGGTTCCCATCTAATGATATCCCATTGGGAATGCGATAGAATCGGATCGGCGGAAAGGGCACGCAACCACGGAACGCAACGGCCGACGGCGTAGGATGGGCGGTGGTGGTATCCCGTAGCACCTTAACCGCAGCATCCATCGGTAAGAACATTGCCAGCAGTCGGAGATGGACCCCACGACGATAGCGTCACAACGCAGTCCCACAAATGGGGAGAATTCCCCGCACCTCCCCGCGACGGCATTCCTGTAAAATCCTGCCGCGCTTTAATTGGGCTCCGCTATGGCCGCGTGAAACGATGCGGCCATTCTCAGATGCTTCTAAGAAGTGCGGGTGCGGGAAGCGCACAGACCGAAACAGGGAGAAGAAAGTGAAGAAAAGAAATCCTCGTTTTTTATTGTTGCCCTACCCCACTCTCCTGTTTTGAAATCCAACTGGAAATAACATTGTGGTGCCGGAAGCGCCGCAATGACTTCCACCCATTTAGGAAACCAGTCTCTTTTCGACTTCTTCAGATACGTCGCGCAGCGCCCAGAGCGCGCACGCACTCTCGGGGATAATACGACGGGCGCTTTCGGCCTGCTCGGGAAAAAATCCCTCGTCGCCCCGTTCACCTTCCCCGGAAAGCCCTACGAATACAAAGTCGTCGCGCTCAAGGAATGCCCCACGCCGGAAAAGCTCCAGCTTTGCGACACGCCACAGAGCGCCGCCGATTACTGGCGCCTCCACGTACCGGCGAACCCCTATTTCAATCCCGAGTGCGAGTGCTTCAGCGTCTTGCTCATGAACACCCGGCGCCGGGTCAAAGGCCACCATCTGGTTTCGATCGGCACGATCGACACGCTGCTCGTCCATCCACGCGAGGTGTTCCGTCTGGCGGTTATCACAAGCGCCGCCGCGATTGTCCTGGCCCATAACCACCCGAGCGGGGAACCGACCCCGTCTGAAGCCGACATCAAGGTAACCCGCGACCTCGTCCGCGCCGGCCAACTCCTGAAAATCGAAGTCCTCGACCACATCATCATCGGGAACCCCAACCACTGTAGCCTGCGCGAGCTCGGCTATTTCTATCAGTAGCCTCCCCATGAACATTGACCACCACCACAGCCCCGCGCCTGCCGCCACAGCTATTTACAACTCCGCCCATTCGCAACCCATGGCGGCCAGTTTT